>ERZ791865.172-NODE-172-length-103380-cov-11.547351_pt1 | contig 103380 bp, 116 predicted proteins | sample MGYA00509942_ERZ791865 | MGnify/ENA primary metagenome ERZ791865 (study PRJEB30046, sample SAMN00792098) | human gut metagenome | study: EMG produced TPA metagenomics assembly of the A metagenome-wide association study of gut microbiota in type 2...
ACACGCATCTGGACGGTCACTTTAGCGCCCCAAAATAAATTATAGAACCAGAATACATTCATTATTTCAACAAGGAAAGGATTCAGAAAAAAACAAAATGGATGCCTCCCGAAATATATCGGGAAACATCCACTAATGCCATTTAACTAATTTATATGCGTCCAGTTTTTGGGGTACACATCAATGAATGACTCATTTCTCACAGTCTCTTTTTTATCATTTCAGCGATTCAAAATAGGAGAAGCGCCAGCCCTTGGCAGTCTTTACGTACGGGAAATCGACGGATTCCGTTTTGACAAGGGTCTTATGTTCCTTATCGGCATAGACCGGGGTCTTTGCCGTCACAACAATCCGGTCGCTTGACGGACGGCTCAAGCTGTAGGTCGGTGTACCCTTGAGAGGGTTTGCTTTTTTGGCGGCAGGTGCCACAAAAAGTTTGTTATCAGCCTGGCGATACATCTTATTGCCGCTGATGATGAAGCTTGCCAGGGAATCCGTAAAGATGTCATGGACGGCAGCTTTTAGATCCAACATGTTGTGAATGGTCGGGTCCGATACGGAATAATAGAGCATGTAGCCACTGTCAAAGCGTTCCTTTCCATCCGTCGGCAGGGGGTTATGTTCGAACCACTCAAAGACCGTCGTTGCACGTGTAAGGGCGGTCATCACTTCTTCATTGGTCGGATTTTCAGGGGAAGCAAAGGCCGTCATGGCACCCATGATCAGTGCGAGGGCCGTCAGCATCAAAGTGCGGATTTTTTTCATAACTAGCACTCTCCTTTGTTAGACTGCCTCCATTTTACCATATTCTGAAGTCATAGTATAATAAAAACCTGAAAAAGAATCGATTTCCTCTGGGAAATCAATACAATAAAGGATGGAGAAAATATGAAACCATACAAAGCGGTCATCTTTGACCTTGACGGAACGCTCCTTGATACCTTGGCGGACCTTGCGGCCTCCCTGAACGCCGTCCTCACGCGGCACGGTTACGGGCCCCAGCCCCTTCACGCGGTGCGGCGCTATTTAGGAAACGGAGCAGAACGCCTCTGCCGTCTGGCCCTGCCAAAAAGCGTCAAAGAGGAAGAATTCCAGACCATTTTCAATGAGTTCAAGGCCTACTACAAGGATCACTGCCACATCGCCACAAAACCATATGATGGCATTCTTGGCCTTCTTAAGGGCCTTCAGGCGCAAGGCATCAAGACGGCCATCGTCTCCAATAAACCCGATGAATCTGTCCGCGCCCTGCGGGATGATTTCTTTCCTGCCGTGACCCTTGCCGTGGGGCAAACGGAGGGCATTCCCCGCAAACCGTCCCCCACCATGGTAGAAAAAGCCCTGCATGACCTAGGCATCAAAAAGGATGACGCTGTCTACATTGGCGATTCAGAAGTTGATTTTGAAACCGCCCGGCGCGCCGCCATGGATGTCATCCTTGTAAGCTGGGGATTCCGGGACCGTGCCGAGCTGAAAGCCTTGGGAAAAGCGGTCATTGTCGATACACGGGAGGCATTATCTGCCTATCTTTTGGGATCAGTCCAAAAATCGGACTGATCTGATACAAGTAAGGGTCCCTTTGCTCTATGAAAAAGGGAGAAGAACCATGAGGCAGGCCTACCAGACAACAGCCCATTTGAAGATGGTTATCGTCTAGGCACTTTTAGAGGAGCTTTTGCCCTTTTCTGCCTGTATAGGCCCGCCGCCTTGTCCCCCACTCCTCAACTTTCTTTAGCATACACGAACGATTGCTCTGTCGCAGGTTCTATTCGGAGGACAAGAGGCCCCCATTGTTATAGCATGTTTCGTCTCTCAAAACGCAAAAAGGAGCTGTCAGGCAATGAACAAGCCATTGCTTTACAACTCCCTCTTTTATTTTTTATAGGCTTCTCGGATACTATCTGCAGTAAACTTAGCATCTTCCATATCTGTACCTGCAAGATTTGCATCGTCAAGATTGGCACTTGTTAGTTCCGCTTTTGTCAGGTTTGACCCCACGACCGTGGCGCTTGTCAAATTGGCGCTGCGCAGGAGGGCTTCTGAGAGGTTGGCTCTCCGGAAACGTGCATCATAGAGGTTTGCCGATGTAAAGTTGGCACTCATGAAGTTGGACCGGAAGAACCAGCTCCTAGCAAGGTTCGCCGAATAAAAATTGGCCATGGCCCCAGAAGCATAGTCAAAATTGCTTTCCCGCAGGTCTGCCGTATAAAGGTTTGCAAAAGTAAGCGATGCATGGGCAAAGCTCGTGCGATACGCCGTTACGCCGATCAGGGAGCCTCGGTTCAAGACCGCGTAAGAAAGGTTGGCGTGGGTAAGGTCTGCCCCATCCAGCTTTGCCTTCACAAGATAGGCTTTGCGCAAATTGGCCTTTTGAAGGTTTGCCTTAGAAAGGTCAGCGCCTTCCAGGACGGCACCGGAAAGATCAGCATAACTGAGATCGGCTCCCGTAAGATCTGCCCCTGTGAGGTCCTTGTTTTTAAGGGTCGCCCCCCGAAGGTCCCCGCCTGGACAGGATCGGGTCTCCACAAGACGCGCCACATCTCCCGCATCAAACGCAAGGACCGGCGACATCACAAGGCACGAAAGGGCCAGCAGGGCCGCGATTTTCCATTTTTTCTTACTCATTCCACTCATTCCTTTATTAGCTGCAGCAGCGTTTCCGGTGCTTTGGGCAAAGTCTCAATGATTTTCCAAGGCGTGTATTTTTTTAAATCTTCCGCCTTGTAGGTCGAACCGCCCTTTACAATCAAGGCCCGCACCCCGATGGCATCAGCGCAGGTGATATCATGGGGCGTATCGCCGATCACAACGGCATCACTCGACGTTACCTCTGGATCAAGGGCTGTCAGTTTTTTCCACAGGGCCCTTGAAAGATCATCGCGAAGCTCACTGATTTCTCCAAAGGCACTGACACGGCGGTCAAAATAGTTATCAATCCCAAAATGGGCAAGTTTTGCCAAAGCGGCCTTTTCACAATTTCCTGTCAAAAGAAGGTTTGTTACATCCGGTGCGGCCTGCGTATAAGCAAGGGTTTCCTTGACAAAAGGCAACAAATGACCATGCCGTTCGGCAAGGGTTTCTGGCAAGCGCTTGGCATAAGCTTCGATGAAGGTCTCTACATCGGATTTTGTGCAGCTTCCTTTGATTTGTTCAATGGCCCGGCGCGCAATATAAGTATCGGTACGTCCGCTCATGCTGTAGGAAAAATTGAAACCATCGACGCCATACAGGTCGCGGATGGTCTCCTTCATGGCTGTAACCCCGGCAAAATTAGTTAGCATCAGCGTTCCATCAATATCCCAAAGTAAATAGTTCATCTTTTTTCCCCATGTCACAAAATAGAGACGTTCCAGCAAGAAGCTTCTTGCTGGAAAAAAGGCACTGAGCCAATGATTCTTAGCATGCTGGGATCATTTTTTCAGCATGAAATTCTTGAGTTTCACTCCAGCGTTTTTAGCCCGCCGCATAGGTTTTACCATCTTCTGGCGCCGCGGTTTCATATCCTCTATATTGCCAAAATCACCGCGTTTGATGACTGTCATCTTTGACTGATCCGGTCCCATTTCCTTACGGATGGCAATGCCCAGTTCCTCAGGAATGAAGTCCCCATTCATGTTCATGATATCGAGGCCAGCATAACCAAATTCTTCGCAGACTCGCAGAATGACGTGCCCACCCTTTACGGGAACCGTAAAGATAAGACTGCCTTCGTCCGGATCTTCATCCAAATAAAAATGAAGGGCCTTGACGGAAAACCGGTCCATACATTCTTTCAAAATGGTTTCGATTTGAATGGGGTCCTGGATAACCGTTTCTAGGCAGCGATACATATCGAGCGCAATTTGTGTTCCTTCTCCAATCACAGGGTTCACATCCTTGTGGGTTTATTTTAAATCTCTTCATTATATCCCACGAATGGACGGACTGTCAAAAAATAAGGAACAGGGTTAGTCTGCTCTCAATAAAATCAAAGGGCCTGCAGCACAAAGCACGCGGCCTTTTACCGCAACATCTGTCAGCTATTGATGGCATTTTAGGAGCAGGAAGGGATACGTGGTCTCAAATCGGTGCGCTAGTTGCGCGTTCCCTATGTTCAGCAAGCTCTTTATCAATCATCGCCAGTTCATCATAAACGGCCCGCACTTTTTCGTTTTCCTTTCCGTATAGCCCTTTGCAAACTATTCCTGCTTCCAAAAGGGCTTCACGGGCGTCTTGGATCCTTCCCATGCCACGCAAGGCCCAAGCCTCATGCTGCCTGTTAATGGCATACTCATGAGTCTTGCCGTAAAATTTCAACAAATAGGCCGCTGCTTCATGATAGACCTGGGCGGCCTTTTCGTATGCCGCTTTTTGGTAGAGAATGCCTCCCAGCCCATTTAGTGCTGCCGCATAATAGGGATTTTTCCTATCTCCATGAAGTCAAAACTCTGATAAAGCCTTTTCGATGTACTGGTCTGTCTTATCCCCTTCATCCATACGGTAATAGAGAAAGGCAAGCTGGTAATAGACCCGGCCAACATCTTTTTGTCGGCCCGAAAGGAGAAAATAACGCAGGCTTTCTTCCAGCCGTTTCGCCGCTTTTTCAAGTTCTCCCTTTTCCTGATAGACCTGACTGAGATTGAGGTAAAGACTGGCACAGACGGAGACATTCAGCCGTGCTTGGGCCTTATAGATGGCAAGACTTTCTTCAAAAAGGGCAATGGCCGTGTCCTTATCACCCATCTTTCGATATGTTCCGCCCAAATTGTTCAGAAGGGATGCGTATTCCGGCGAATGCCGTCCCCGCTCCTTAAGAAGAGCCTTCCGAAGGCTTTCCATGACACTGATGGATTCTTCAAATAATCCGATTTTCCGATAAAACAGACCTTTTTCATTGGTCACACTGGCCCAATCCAAAAAATTTCCTTTTGTTTCCATCTTTTGCTGCCACTGCGTCAGGAACGTTTCCATTCGTTCCACTGATCCCGTTCTCATCAGGCGGTCCCGAGTTTCCCAAAACTGCTGCATTTCAGTTGTCATCAGGGATTCCTCCTTTACTTATTTCCTATTGTAGCAAAGGTTCAGGCCCCATACTTTGCCCGTTCTATCCCTTCCTGTGCTGGAGCTCTTCTTTTTTGCACAAAAGATGGTGAGATTCAGCAAAAGAATGATGAGAATAGGCACATCATGGAAGACAGCCTTTTTTTATAATAAAGTCAACAAGATAAGCCACGGCAAAGTGGAAATTCATAGGAGGTTACAACATGGATAACTTTACTTTTTACAGTCCGACCTACTTTGTTTTTGGGAAAGAAACGGAAAAGGAAACCGGCAAATACGTCAAAAAGTATGGCGGCACCAAAGTCCTGATCCACTATGGCGGCGGCAGTGCTGTCCGTTCCGGCCTCATTGCCCGCATTGAAGCATCCCTTGATGCAGAAGGCATTGGCTACGTGGAACTGGGCGGTGTCAAGGCATCCCCTCACGCCGACCTCATCTACAAAGGCATCGATTTTGCCAAGAAAGAAAAAGTGGACTTCATTCTTGCTGTTGGCGGCGGCTCCGTCATGGACTCGGCAAAAGGGATTGCTTTGGGCGTCCCCTATGATGGAGATTTCTGGGATTTTTACTGCGGCAAGAAGGGCCCTGTTACGGAAGCCCTTCCTGTTGGCTGCGTTGTGACCATCGCCGCTTCCGGGTCCGAAGGATCCACGGATTCCGTGGTCACCCTTGATACGGAAGATGGTCATGAATACAAACGCTGCGCTGACGGCGATATCCTGCGTCCGCTCTTTGCCATCATGAATCCAGAATTGATGATGACCCTGCCGCCTTATCAGACGGCAAGCGGCATTTCCGACATCATGGCCCACTGCATGGAACGGTATTTCTCCCACACCAAAGAATGTGAACTGACGGACCGTCTCCTTGAAGCCGTCATGCTCACCATGATCAAAGAAGCCCGCCGGGTCATGAAAGATCCGATGAACTACGACGCTCGTGCCAACATCATGTGGGCTGCCATGGTAGCCCAAAACAACTCCACCGGTGTCGGCCGCGCCCAGGATTGGGGCACCCACCACATGGACAACGAAATTGGCATCCTTTATGGAGCCAGCCACGGTGCCGGTCTTGCCCTTCTCTTCCCGTACTGGATGATGTATGCCATGAAGACCCAGGGGCCAACTCTCTTTGCCAAATACGCAAGCCGCGTCTGGGGCATTCCCATGGACTTCGAACATCCGGAACTGACTGCCATGGAAGGCATCAAAGCCTTCCAGCGCTTTGTCAAAGAAGACCTGGGCATGCCGACCACCATCAGTGAACTGGGCGGCAAAGAAGAAGACATTCCCAAGATGGTCGAAAATATGTTCTACGAAGCACCTAACCATGGGAACTTTGTCAAACTGACGCCGGAAATTGCAGCGGAAATCTACAAGATGGCCCTGTAAGAACGCGTCTCATTGCACTCTCGCGTAATACCTCCTTCTAGATAAGTCAACCCTTCTACGCAAAAATGCGGACCGTACTCCCCCTCTCACGGTTCGCATTTTTGTCATTTTTATTTGGTGCACAAATCGCGCCAATTTGATGTAGTTTCGCACCGTCATACGTCTCGTTTTGGTGCCCATTAAGCGGGGATGGCTGCAGCGCAGCAGCTATGTTGTCACAATGCCGTTTTTGTCCATGGATGAGCAAATGCATAAAGAAAGAGAGACTGTAAAAAAATTAAGAGGATTCATTTTTTCACAGTCTCTTTTTTGCGTACCCGCACTAGATTTTTTCCAGATCAATCTCATCCCGCTTGATATGGTACTGTAGGTTCTGCCGGCTCATGCCAAGTTCCCTGGCGGCGGCAGAAATATTGCCGCCCGTCCGTTTGAGGGCCTGCACAAGGGCGGCACGCTCCACATCGCGAAGGGTCTTGCGGCTCCGTCCCAGCTTTTTACCCATTCCTTGGGATAACGACTGCAGTGAGCTTACCGGTACTTCCATATTCACAAAATGCTCGGGCAGGCATTCCACCGTAAGGGTCGCCCGTTTTTCCGGCAGCATGTTCATAGCATATTCGATGGCGTGCTGCAATTCCCGCACATTGCCTGGCCAATCGTAATGGGTAAAGATATCAAGGACGTGGGGATCGACAGTCTGGACATTCCGTTCCAGCTGCTTATTGTAGCGGGCAATGAAACTTTGGATCAAAAGAGGAATATCTTCTTTACGTTCCCGCAGGGGCGGGATGCGGATTCCAACAACACCTAAGCGGAAATACAGGTCCTGCCGCAGCTTATGGGCGGCAAGAGCTTCTTCAGGAGGGATATTGATGTTTGATAGGACGCGGACATCCACTTTCCGTTCCCGCGTGCTTCCTACGCGCCGCACCGTACCTTCCTGGAGGACGCGCAGCAGCTTGGGCTGAAGATTGATGTTCATAGAGTTGATTTCATCAAGGAGCAGGCTGCCGCCATTTGCCTGTTCAAAGAGTCCTGGATGGGATTCGGCGCCTGTATAGGCACCCTTTTCTGTTCCAAAAAGCAGCCCTTCAAGAAGGTTTTCCGGGATGGCCGCACAGTTGATGGCAAGAAAGGGTCCCTGTGCCCGTCTGCTGGCGTTGTGGATACTCTGGGCAAAAAGTTCCTTGCCGGTTCCTGTTTCACCGTAGATCATGACAGATGAAGAGGACTTTGCTACCTGCTTGCAGCGGTCCACAAGAACGCGCATGGAATGGCTTGATGAAATGATATCTTCAAAATGGTATTTTGCATGGAGCACACTATCGTGACTTTTTTTCCCCTTGATCTGGGCATCCTGGCGGAGTAGTTCATCCTGCAATTCAAGGATCTTGCGGTGCAGGGAATCAAGCTGACTGAAGTCTTCCATGACGCTGTACGCGCCTAGGACCTGGCTGTTTTTAAAGATGGGATAGTTATCCGATACGATATCAACTTCTTTCCCATTGAAGGTCTCGTATTGCTGGCGCTGGTTAAGGTAAGGTTTTTCCGCTTTAAGGACTTTGGGAAGCAGGAGCGGCATATCACTTTCACTCTTATAGACTTCATCCATACTCTTACCAACAACAGTTTCATTGAGCAGACTATCCATGCGAACGGCAGCATCGTTCAAAAAGAGGATTTGTTCTTTTTCGTCGCATAAAATGACGGACTCGCTGATCCGGTTCAGGACGTTTTGAAACATCTCCCGGTACACGTCGCAGGCAGCATCCCGAAAGACGATGAGTTCCATGCCTTCCGGGATTCCCTGCACAAGCGGGCACTTGACGCGGCGCACCCATTTTTCAAAAGCAATATGAGCAATCTGTTTATCTTTCAAGGGAAGCAAAAGAGGCCGTGCATTATCGGGCACAGGCGTACCAACCCCTTCAGACATTGCTAAGAAAGATTTACCCACTTCATTGATGGCCGCAATGATTCCATTTTTCTGGACCAGCATGGCTCCCATGCCAAGGCCTGACAAAAAAGTCATGACTTCCTGCCACTTCATGTTCTTCAACCACCCTATCCTAAACTACATTTTCTCTCGCACCCATAATAGCCTATTTATTTTATCATAGCCCAAATTTTTCCCTGCGTAAAGAATTTACTTAGGAATGAACGATTCGGGAAAACGCGAAAAGACCTGTCGAAGACAGGCCTTTTGCAAAAGAAATGATTTATGCGTCGGAACCGATTTTCAGGACTTCGCGCATGAACTTGATGCTCTTTCTCATGCCTTCCAGTTCCTTTTGGCGTCCTTCTTCGAGGCTGTATCCGCTCAGCGGCAGCTCGATTTCAAGGTCAATGGTATCAAGTTCTTCCGGCGCTTCAGCGCGCAGGATCTTCATGATTTCCACAACATCGACGTCACCGTCGCCAATGGCACAGCCCAAGGAGTGGGTCCCGTCAGGATCAGCAAAGATTTTGTTGTCGCAGAAGTGGACGCAGTAGCAGTAAGGCGCCATTTTCTTTACGCATTCAGCAATGCCTTCGCCGAGGATGAGAGAGTTGATCGTGTCGCAGCAGGCTCCGATCTGGGGATGGTTGAGTTTTTTCACCATCCAGACTACTTCATCAGCAAAGAGGTCACAGTGGTTTTCAATGGCAATCTTGAGACCATATTTTTCAATGGTAGGGATGTTCTTTTGGAACTCCATAACCACGCGGCTCATCTGTTCCATGGCTTCCGGTGACATGCATGCATGTGTGAAAGGGCGGGAATGACGAATATCCGTGCTGTATTTGACGAGTTTGGCCCCCATAGCATGGGCAATTTCCAAGGATTCCTCAATGGTCGAATTGACGCGGGGATCACTCGGAGCATCAAAGGAGATATTAAGTTCCAGGTCAAGGCCCCGTTTTTCTGCTTCCTTTTTCACCATTGCCAGGTGTTCCGGGCTCGTATCGTTGTCGAGGTCAACAAGGGTGATATGAAGCACTTCGATATGTTCCTTTTTGGCAAGGTCCATGAGGTCGATGAGGGAACCGGCCTTTTCAAAAGCATAGGTCTTGCCTTCGCTCTGGAAGCCCCAGCTTTCCCCGTAACCGCTCAGGTGAAGGGTATAACTGTGCATGCCGAGTTTGAACTTTCTGTTGCTGTTTTTTCCCGTAATCTTGTCCATTTTCAATTCTCCTTTGTTGTTAGTTTATCCAACAGCGTCGATGCCGTTAGCTTCCCGGAAAAGTTTGGGCGTCATTCCCGTAATGCTGTGAAAAGCCCGGGTAAAGGTGGAATTGCTGCTGTAGCCGACCATGATGGCAATGTCCATCATGGAATAATGGGTCTTTAAGAGCAGTTCTTTCGCCCGCTCGATGCGGATACGCCGCAGGTAAAGACTGGGTGAGCAGCCCGTCTGCTGCTTAAACCAATCGTTGTAGTAAGTCACATTGTAATTTTCCATTTCAGCCAGCTGGTTCACTGTAATGGGCAGGTCATAGTGTTCGCTCAGATAGCGGATACTTGGGGCTGCGCAGTTATCCATCAGTTTGCTGTAAAGGTAGCTATAAAGATAGGATACAGAATTGCTTTCTGGATTCTGCCGCAATTCGGCCTGGATGAGCTCCACGAGCTGGGCAATCTGCCCCACCATAGAAATGACGATGGGGTAGGAAAGCATAATGCCTTCCTTTTCATCGACGATTTCCTTTGATAGATTGATGGCAAGGAGTTTTCCTCGATAGCTGCACTGATGATCCATCTTAGGCGGTACAAGGCACAATTCCTGGGGTGTGACAGTATAGTCCGAATTGCCAATGGATAATTCCATCGTTTCTCCCATAGGCACGAGGATTTGGGGATATTCGTGATGATGGGCACCAAAACATTCCTGAAAGACCTCGATATCAAACTTTTGGCTTAACATACTCATTCCCCTCTCTCAAAGAATCAGTAATCCGCGTAAAGAAGGTTTTTGATGACAACGTCAAGGCCCTTGACCTTGGCCGAAATCCGGTCATCAGGGGCAGCCACTTCGTCTGTTTCGGGAGCCGCCTTAAGGCGATGGCTCTTTGAAGCAAGAAGGGGGCTGCAGAGCTTCACATTCATCAAGAAGAGCCACAGCGTCGGCACGGTCATGATAAGACCGCCGATGTTAAGCAATCCCTTGACAGCATTCATGCCGCCTGAGACGACAAGAAGATAGGCGACAGCGGAAATGGCCACACCGAGGATGATCTTGAGGGTCTTCGGCGGTTCAGCGTCAATTTCCTGACCGTGGACGCAGAGCGTTGCAAGCGCTGCCGTATTAGGGTCTGCCAACGTGATGAAGGACAGGCACACCGTAATGAGAAAGGCGAGCTGTACGAGCTTCCCCCGCGGCATGGTGCCAAGGACCTGATAGAGAGCAGTCTGCATGCCTTCTTTTTGAATCATGGCCCACACATCAAAGGTTCCACTCGTCTGGACGGAGATGGTCTGGCCAGCGAAGATGGCGATGAAAAGGCAGCAGAAAAGGGACGGAACAAGGATTTCCACAAGAAGAAATTCCCGCACGGTGTGCCCCTTCCCCATGCGGGCAAGGAACATGCCGATAACGGGTGCATAGATAAAGAAAGAATTCCAGAAGGTGATTGGCCATTCGTTCGCCCACTGATCCATCGGGGCCAGCGTATTGTTGTACGTGATTTTGTGCCAGAAGTTATCCATAATGTCGCCAATGGCTTCTGTACCGATTTTTCCAATGAAGATGGAATCTCCCGTTACGACGACGTAGAGCATCAGACCAAAGAAGAAAAACATGCACGCCGTAGATACATAGGTAAGCCCCTTATTGATACCCGTCACGCAGGAAATGATGAAAAAGCCGGCCACAACAACGGTCAGGATGAAGTACATAAAGGGTCCCTGCGGGATGCCAAAGACGGCATTGATACCGCCGCTGATCTGCATAAGACCCGCTGCCATGGAGTTTGAGACGCCGCAGGCAACGGCATAGCCGCAGAACATGTGAAGCAGGCTCGTCAAGTGACGGTGCTTGCCACCTAGCGTGCGTTCCAGCATGGGCCCCATGGAAAGGGACTTTTGGTAGTTAAAGCAAAGGAGCGCAAAAGCGCAGGCCGGAATGGAATAAATGAAGTACTGGACAAAGGACCAATGAAACATGGCCTGACTGACAGCAAAAATCGCCGCGTCCCTGCTTTCCGGCAGGGCGTGGATGGCAGCCGGCGGCTGCATGAAATGATAGAGCGGTTCGCCCATGGCCCAATAAAGCAGACCGCAGCCAATACCGCCGCAGATGGAAATGGAGTACCACTGCCAGGTCGTAAAGTCCGGTTTGGCATCAATTCCGCCAATCTTGACATCACCCCATTTGAAGATGATGAGGACCATCCCCAAAATGACGGAAAAGACAGCAAGGAGGTTGATCCACCAGCCAAAGTAATCTCCTATGAGGTAGAGCATCTTTGACATGACAAAGCCAAACTTTTCCGTAAAGAAAATACCTAAAATGATTTCTATCGTAAGAAGAAGCCCAATGACGATGAGGACTTCTTTATATAATTTTCCTTTTAATTTTTCTTCCATCGATTCATGCCTCTCTTTTTAGGTTTCAATCATTGTACGGTAATATTGTAGGTACGAAGAATCTTGCGGCAGCGATCCATCATATCCAGCGTCGGGGTCTTGACGGATTTCATCATGTAGTCGCGGCCCAGTTTCTTATAGGTCACACTCCCCAGTGCGTGATACGGTAAAAGCTGCAGATAGACCAATCTGTCAAGATTTTGGCAGAATGTGCCAATCTTGTGGAGTTCTTCCTCCGAATCGTTGACTCCAGGAATGAGAGGGGTCCGGAGAATCATCTGAAACCCTCCCTTCTGGCGGTCCAAAAACTTAATATTATGAAGAATGATGCGATTATCAACACCGCAGTACTTTTTGTGAAGGCTCGGCGTGACCGCTTTGAGATCAACGTAAAACGTATCAACATAAGGAACCATAGCGGCAATAGTTTCTTCTTTTCCAAAGAAACTTGTTTCGACGGCTGTAGAAATGCCTTCCATCGAGGCCGCCTTCAAAAGAGCAAGAGAGAAATCAGGCTGGGCCAGGAGTTCCCCTCCGGAAAGGGTCATGCCCCCTCCGGAGATGAAGTAGAACGCGGTATCCTTGCGGACTTCCTTCATGACGTCCGTGACAGTCATTTCCGTTCCATAGGATTTACTGCCGTCCACCGTCGTTTCAACTTGAAACGCCTGACTTTCCGGCGTGGAACACCACTGACAGCGAAGCGGGCATCCTTTTAGGAAGACGACTGTCCTCATGCCATCACCATCATGGATGGAAGATCGCTCGATGCGAAGCACCATTCCTTTTGTCTGTTCCAGCGTCATTGCTCCTCATTCCTCTCTTGTCTTAGCCTATTGATTGTCCTTAACGGGCTGATTCGGTCCAGTGGTTGATTTCCGTACGTCCAATGATTTCATCCTGCGTTTCCTTGCCGAGTTCGACAAAGAAAGCTGTGTAGCCAGCCACACGGATGAGCAGGTCGCGGTGATCGTTCGGGTGTTTCTGGGCATCGATCAAGGTTTCGCGATCGACGCAGTTGATCTGGGCATGGTAAACACCAAGTACGCTCATGGTCTTTACCATGTTCATAGCATGAGTCATACCGTTTTCACCCTTGATGAGATCCGGTTCGAACTTCATATTGAGCTGCGTGCCCTGGGTAAAACGCGCATGCGGCAGGTGGCTGACTGATTTTAAAAGGGCCGTCGGGCCATTGACGTCCGTACCGCCCGTAGCACCGATGCCATCCGTGAGCGGTGTCGTTGCCTTGCGTCCGCTCGGCAGGGCCCCTACCCACTGGCCAATCGGCGTATTGCCTGATACAGGCAACATACCCAAGGTCATCTTGCCAAAAACCGTATCGTATTTTTCGAACTGGTCTGCCACATGGTTGAAAATTTCACCGACACAGAAGTCAGCCCGCGGATCATCATTGCCATATTTTGGGGCTTCAAGGCAAAGCTTCTGGATATCTTCATAACCTTCGAAGTTGGCATCGAGGGCCTTGATGAGAGTATCCATGGAGATCTTCTTTTCATCGAAGACAAGGTACTTCACATCAGCGATGGAGTTGATGATATCAGCCTGACCAACTGTAATGACACCGCCGCCAGCATTGTATTGGGCACCGCCTGGCTGGCTGTAGTCCTTGCCGACTTCCATACAGTGCTCATAGCTAAGAGACAGGGTCGGAACAGGGCGATAGTTCATGCTCAGGTAATCAAGGAGCTGGTTGCAGCTCACGATGACATCAACGGCATAGTCAATGTGCTTTTTCACGGCAGCAAAGAAATCGTCAAAGGTCTTGAAGTTTCTCGGATCCCCTGTGTGGATGGAGACCTGTTCGCCCGTAATGCGGCTTTTGCCGTCATTTAAAGCAAATTCAACCATGGCACCCATATTGATATCGGCAATGTCCGTATATTGCTTCATCTTCCCAGACAGGTTCGTTTCTACGCAACCGCAGGGGTTCCAGTTCCAAGCTTCACGAAGAGGAATGCCCTTGTTCTGGAGCATCTGGATACCTACATCGTTGGAGTAGATGGCCGGCATCGTAAGGCCCATGCCGATGGATTCGATGGCTTTACGGAGCAGGGAATCAGGGTTCTTGGAAATGCTGTAGGTCATGGCCATGTTCGGTTCCTTGAAACGAACATCTTCCGTGGCCTGAATCATCATGTAACTCAATTCGTTGCTGGCGTCGTTGCCATACTGGTCAATACCGCCGCAGCTCGTCTGGACCGTAATGCAGTAGCCGGCGGCATACTGAGCTGTAACTTCATCCTGGAAAAGGGACATTTCAGCCACTTTGATCCACAGGCAGTCAAGAAGTTCCTGAGCATCGTCATCCGTGAGGATTCCCGCTTCCTTGTCTTTCTTATAGTACGGATAAAGGTACTGATCGAGTCGGCCCAAGTTATAGCTCGAAGCATTCTGTTCCATGAAGCAGGCATATTCATAGGAAATGATGCTCTGGCAGGCTTCATAGAAGGTGCGGGCCGGATATTCCGGTACGTGACGGGTGACTTCAGCAATCTTTAAAAGTTCAGCCTTGCGAACGGGATCGTCGCATTCAGCGGCCATCTTTTCAGCAAGATCGGCATGACGGTGGGCCAGCAGGATGACAGCGTCAGCAGCTTTGATTTCTGCTTTATAGAAGAAGCTCTTTTCAAGGTCGCCCGGGTTGGCATCGTCCAGTTTAGCCAGGGCATCTTCTGCTTCCTTACGGATTGCAGCAAGACCCTTGGTGAGGATGCGCATCCAGCCCGGCGTGTTTTCGCCATAGCCGCGAACAGCTTTACGGTCGATGAAGATGGCGCCGTTGGCACGCAGCCGTTTGGCATCTTCTGGAAGCATGAGGTTCCAGCGGTCAAAGACGCATTTATTTTTCCAGTAATTCTGGACTTTTTCAGTGTAGACTTTCTTCCCTTCTTCACTCAGGTAGAAGGGGTCGAAAGGACGGGTGCTGATCGTGTCCAGTTCTTTTGCGATGACGCCAGAAGCGCTGTCCGGGTTCAGGATGCCGCAGCGAGGTTTAAAGCCAACACCTCCGACCAGCAGTTCATGAGGCTGGATATAGATGTTTTTCTTGGCGCATACATTGTAGTAGCCGTTGGCGCGCTGGATGATCCAGGGCTGCCCTTCCATCTCCTTGAACCCCTCTGTAAAGAACGCTGCGTCGTAAACGTCCATGTCAACGCGGGTTTGGAGGTACTGCTGACGCAATGCCTCAATTCGTTTCATGTACTCTTTTGCCATAATAATGCCTCCCTTTTCCTGCAATAACGTGATTTCCCAGGGAAATCTTTAAATGACTCCATTCATCTACCTTATTACGTAGCAAATCTTATGCCAATTCTCATATTTTTTATTCCGTTTCTAGGTGTAAGAGTCGGAATTATCAGTCTACTTGCGCCTTCTCGGTTTTTTATCTATATCATTTTGTGCAGTTTCTTTTCTTAAGGTTCTTTCTAAACAGCTCCCTATTATGCTAATTTTGCACTTTTTGCATGCAAACTATTTTGCGCTTCAGTTGGAGCAGCATATTCCCTGCCCATTTATTTGCACCCTTGGATTTATCAAGGCTAATGGGAGAGTTTTTCTTCAGCATCCCGCAGGGAATCATACCCATAAGCATGGACCGTTGCCCGCAGAATTTCTTCGTTCAGGTTGACGTCTTTTTCCAGGCAGCCCATGAGATAGGCCTCATAAAGGGCCAAGGTCGCTTCTGAATAAGTCAGGAGCTCTCCTTTGAGATAAGTCTCAAAGGCTGTATCAGCACTCCCGTCCTGGGTAATGCGCCTGCCTTTTTGGGAAAGGGCCGGGTATTTTTTAGCGATTTCTTTCTGCCAGTCCATATGGATGGCAGAAATGCGCAGGACGCGTCCTTTCTTTTCATCTGTAACTTGAGGCAGCAGATCCCGCACTTCCTTAAATTCCTTAGGCGAGGTCCACATCATCATATACCCGTATTTTTCGGCAAGAAGGTTACGTCCTTCTGCCTGAGCTGCCCTTAAATCGTTTTCATAACTTTCCAGAAGGGGCACATTCCAGGAAAGGAACTGGCTGCCCCTCATGATGAAGAAGGTTTTCCGATCATCCTGGCAGGACGCCCGTCCGCCGATATTACGGACCTTATCAAAAAGAGTCCATTCCCGCTCAATGAGGCGCTGAATGAGTTTCATTTTTTCCATAGTCTTGGTTCCTCCATGATATTGCGGCGGCGCAGCTCGTCGTCGTTGATCTTTGCCTGTACGTAAAGTGCATGCTCTGTAAGAAAAGTCCCCACGCCTTCCGGAACAAGTCCTGCATCCATCAAGGCGCGGGAAAGTCTTCCTGAAATTGCTTCCATGAGGGCCATGGACCGTTCTGTGTCCTGCGTCATAAGAAGGTCTTCAAATAAAGGCAGCGTGCCATACGTTTCGGAAAGGGTACCTACGCTCCGATAAAGCCATTTATAAAAAGGCGCATAGGCGTGGTTCAAATGATGGATCAGCTGCATAGCAGAAAAGAGAAATCCACTCTTGGAAAAAGTCATGGCTCCTAGGTCTTTCCGGGCAGTGCAGCGAGGATAGTTATACTGCCCCGCTTGAGCCATATAAAATAGGTCATGGGCCATCTTTGTCAACCACACATCGCGGGGGCAGGCGGTTTTGAGCCGGTGCCTTGTTTCTGTCATCGCTCCCGGTGCGTCATAAAACAGGGACCCGTTTACAGCCATGGAAAGACGCGCTTCATCGCAGTGCATCCAGTCCGCCAAGGTCTGGGGTCCTTTTTCAAATCCAGTTAAGCGCTGAAAAAAAACTTCTATAATAAGGACGCCAACTCTCTTAGGACCGTCCAATTCCCGCCGAGGCGGCATGCAAAGGAAGCTTTTGGGAAGGGATGCATAGAGCTGACGAAGCCGTTCTTCCCATTGGGGGGCGTCCTTTTTCTCAAGAAAGAGCATGACGCCGGGGCCCCAATCATGGTCCCGGGAAATGGCGTCATCAAAAGAAAAACATTCGGACCCTTCGCCGCAAAGGCCCGCCGCAAGGTGGGGCAGCACGTCAGGAAGATCCGTTTCGATTTTAGGACGAGCCACTTCTTCCCAAAAGCGGTGCGAAAGAGCAAGTCCCTGCATCATAGCATCTCTCCCGTAAGGCGTGACGCAAGGGTTTTCATTTTCTTCACCTTACGGTGATTTTTGCCCCATAGAGCTTCGTAAATAGCGCCTGCCATAAGGCAGCAGGCGGCTGCCTTTTCGCGTTCCCCCATTTTTTCGTAAAGGGTGCCCCGATTTTGAAAGGTAATGCCATATTCCTCATTTTCTCCGAAAAAGCGTTTGACCCAATCTGCTGCGTCTTCAAAGTGACGAAGAGCAAGGTCATACTGCCCTTTTTTGGTATAAAGGCTGCCTAAACCGTTAAGGACCGCTCCATAATGGACGCGACCTTCTTCCGGACAGGCTTCATAGGAGGATTTAGCCATCTTGTAAGCTCGCAGTGCCTCGTCGTCCTGGTCCATACCTGCATAAAGAATGCCCAGGTTGCAGCACGTAATGGCCCGTTCTTCAAAGCGATCACTTACTTTCATGAGCCGTGCCAAGGCCTCTTCAAGAGCAGCCGCGGCTTCTTTAGGGCGTTCCATTTCCTGATAAAGAATGGAAAGGTTATTGAGACAGGATAAATAGGCATAGGATTCCTTCTCCCCCGCCTCAGTCAGGATCTCCATGGCCTCGTCATAAAGGCTTTTGGCACCGCTGTAATCTTTGGCCAGCCGTTTTGTGCCCGCAAGATTAATGAGAAGCGTTGCATAAGGAACGCCCCTCGTCTCTCCCCGATCATCAAGGATTTCCTTTGCCTTCATAAAAGCGGCATAGGACGCTTCATAATAGCTGCGGCCGCGGTAAAAGGAGCCCAGTTCATTTAAGGCTGACAGCATAAGGTCAGATTCTCTCCCCTCTTCATAGGTGCTGTTTGCAATTCCCGTTAGATAGGCTTCCACACCTGCCGCGTCGCCCTTTTCGTAAAGAGCATCAAGGTGCTCATAGAATTCGTGGACCGTTGTCATTTTAAGTTTTTCCTTTCTGATGAAAAGAAGGACTTCCTTCACGCCCGTCCGGCATCAAGAAAGCCCTCCAAATGGTCAGTGCCTTATGGCTGGTTGATCACACATTCTTTTTTTGTGTCCGCGTCAATACGATCTTTATTGATATCCATCCAAAGGTCACAGTTCTCAATCCCCAGTTTTTCCGGATTGAAATAAGGCATTTCCACACCGGCATTACGCTGCGCAATATAGTCATCATAGGTTTTCTTGACAACAGGCAGGAGTAGGAGCAAGGCGATGAGATTGAACCAGGCCATGAGGCCAAACATGACTTCACTGATGGCCCACGCCGTCGTCGCCGTTACGTTAGCCCACACGAAGAAGAAAATCGGCATCAAGATACGAATGATCCAAATTCCTGTCTTACGCAGATGGGGATGAGTATCCTTCATCAAATAAGCAAGACCCGATTCGCCTTCATAGTAGTAAGCAATACAAGTGGAATAAGCAAAACAGGTAAGGGCAATGGCAACAAGGGAACCGCCAGCACCAAAAGCGGTCTTGGCCGCCTCCTGGACCCAGACAACACCCGCCGTATTGGTTGCTGCCTGTTCGGCCATGGCAGAAGACCCGGACCCAACATACATATAAGCCTTTCCATCAGGTCCAAGGACGTTGAAGCAGTCCGTAACAAGGGCCATCATGCCGGAACAGAAGCAGACAAGGACGTCAACATAAACGGAAAACGAGTTGACAAGGCCCTGGGTGGCAGGATGCGGCGTTTCTGCCGTTGCACCAGAAGGCGGCGTTTCACCAAAGCCAGCGCCGGAAGAATTGACAGCACGTTTGACGCCGTAGGAAAAAGCAGTTCCCATCATGCCACCGAAGACAGCACCCGAATCAAAAGCACTGTCAAGGACCATCCGAATGGTCGGCATAAAGGCATCAGCCTTTGCAACCATGACGTAGATGGCAAGGACCCAGTAACCAATGGTCATAAAGGGAACGATAATAGTCGAAATCTTGGCAATGCGGCGGATTCCGCCAGAAATAACAGCAAAAAGCAGGAGAGCAATGACGCCGCCTGTAACAGGCCGGGCAACGCCAAAGCTGTTTTCAAAAGCCATGGCAATATTGTTGGCGCTCGGTCCCGTTACAAGGATTGGTACGCCAATGCTGCAGAACAGGGCAAAAACAATGGCCATAAACTTACCCAAGGCCTTATGGCGGATGCCTCGCTCCATATAGAAATAGGGGCCGCCGCGGTACTGGCCATCCTGACGGATCTTGTAGATCTGACCTAAGCTGTTTTCCGTATAGGAGACAGCCGATGTAGCAAGGGCCGTTACGAGCATCCAGAAGACTGCACCCGGTCCGCCATAGAGGATAGCTACCATGACACCGCCGATGTTGCCGACGGCAACACTGTAGGCAACAACGGAACAGAACGTTTCAAAAGGAGACAGTCCTTCCATGGAACCTGAGCCCGAGCGGAGGAGCTTCCATTGAAGAGGGATCTTCGTAATATTGCCAAATTTCATGGCAAAGCAGAAAATCAAAGCCGAACCAAATGTCAAGATGATCAGAGGGGTGGACCAAATCAGGTTATCTAACCACATAATGAAATCAGACATAAACTTTCCTCATTTCTTTGACAGATAGGAAAGCCACATCTGGCAGCAAGTGGAACCTCTCGGTCCCAGGAAAGGGCGTCCTCAAGAAATTCCGTCAGCGAGTCGCTTCTTTCCCTTGTTACCAGTTAGGGCTTCCTAGGAGAACCATATTCAGTTAGTCAGGGTCCCTGTTGCGTACGGGGTGCATCTTTTTCTTTATTAAGGTAAAGTGAAGAGGCAATAGAAGAGGCCGCCTTCTCTATTTCTATAGAATCGCGCTCAATGCAGCAGGCCTTCTGAGAAGATTATTTACGGGTCTAGTGAAGAATTTTTCAGGTTTCTATTTGTATAATAATTGCTAATTTTCTGTATATTTTATAGTAAAAAGAAAGAGTGAAGGCTCCTTACGATGGAAGTCCCTTAGAATAATTGTGAAGGCAGGATTTTGGCTTCATTAAAAAGTGGGGAGAGCCTTTCCGTTAACAGCCCTCCCCATTTTTGCAACGCGCTAGAGGCAGCCCAAAGGGTGCACTGCAGTCATGGATTATGCTTTCGGCGTGAATTCACCTTCGCGCAGGTACTTCTGGAGCTGAGCATCCGTCATATGGCCAATGTCGAGGTAATCCAGCGTGTACTTGCTGCCGGCAGCCAGATCCCGTTTTAGCATGGTGCTTGCAAGAAGGATCATGGAGTCGATGATCGGGGTCGGTACATTGTATTTCTTGCCGAGCTGGCTCATGAGGTAGCAGCCAACTGGAACGTCTTCCGTGATGTACCGGTTTTCCAGGTCGAACGGACCATCGCCGAAGAAGTTTTCATATTTTTCTTCATACGGTACAGCGAAGTCAGGACCCATGTATTCTTTCCCATACATGGTGGTACGGGAGAAGAAGTCTTCATAGTTTACGGTGCAAAGGTCGATGCTCATGGCCTTGGCAAGGGCTTTTTCTTCTTCCCAGAAAGCAGCCTGGACTTCAGCAATAGCCGGGCAAGCACCGAACCCATAGAGGGAGTAGTTCTTCTTTTCCTGCCCCAGGACGGTGTCGAAGTTCTGCATGGTGGAAACGGCCAGAACCGTGCCAGGAACGTGGATAACAGGGTTGACGTTGGACAAGTTGATATCCATGACGGTGTTGCCTGTTACAAATCCGTGGTGGAATTCCTCCCCCTTCTTGGAGATGGTGACTTCGCCTTCTGCGTCGATGATGGCACCAAAAGCAGGAATGTAGTAAGCAGAAGCCATGAAAGCTTCGTTATCTTTGGTCGGCAGGGCGCAGCCGCGGATCGTGGTGATGCGGTCTTCAACCTTGCATTCGTTGGTCGTAACGCCGCCGCGTTTCACAACACGGATACCGTAAGGAGCGGTGTACCAAGAACCAACGATGACTTTCTTAGTGCATTTCAGTTCGCGCATTAGTTTGCGGAATACGAGGGTACCGCAGTTATCCGGCAGGATGTGAATGACTTGCCCATCTTCGAGAAGAGGAATCAATTCACGGAAGATGCCTTCGTGAGCGATAGCAACAGTTGCCACGATGATGATGCCAGCACCCTTGACAGCTTTTGCCATGTCATCGGTTGCAAGGGCAACTTTGGCCGTTCCTTTGCGAGTGTAACCAAAGAAGCTGAACTGGTTGCCCGAAAGGGTAATGCCCGTCTTTTCAATGTTCAGGAAATTCGTTTTAGCGAATCTCGGCTGATCCCAGATGCGGACTTCCTTTCCTGCAAGGGCACAGTCAGCAGCCATCGTCTTGCCGACAGCACCGCCACCCAGTACAGCAATTGGCATGTCTTTCAAATAGCTCATATCCATTTGTTCGTTCCTCCTTTATTTGGTACCGGCTCTCCGGTCCATTGGCTTGGATTTGTCTTCCTTGCCTTTTGTTGCCTTAATTATAGTGAACTTCTCTTTTGCACTCTTTGCGGAAACACGCAATTTATTTGCCAATTTTCAGGTATCGCAAAAATGGCCCTTCCCTTTTCAAAAAGCATCCAATATAAGACGGGGAAAGGATCTGTCAAATTTTTTGCATTTTCTTTCTTTGAAGAGAGGGTGAAAAAGTGCAAAAAATATGTGATGGGGTGCAAAGCATCAAAAGGACAAAACGGGTATAAATGAAGTAACAAGATACAAAGGTGGACTTTTCCGAAAGCGGCTTTCGCTTTCGCTATGAAATCCATTATTAAGGGAGGATGTATCATGACCAAGAAAATCGAAATCATGGATGGGAACCAGGCTGCGGCCTACATTTCCTACGCCTTCACAGAAGTGGCTGGGATCTACCCCATCACCCCGTCATCCCCGATGGCGGAACATGTCGATGAATGGGCGGCCAACGGTAAAAAGAACCTCTTCGGTCAGCCTGTCCACGTTGTTGAAATGCAGTCCGAAGGCGGTGCTTCCGGTACTGTTCACGGTTCCCTGCAGTCCGGCGCCCTGACGACAACCTACACGGCTTCCCAGGGGCTGCTCCTCATGATCCCGAACATGTATAAGATTGCCGGCGAAATGCTCCCTGGCGTCTTCCACGTATCGGCCCGTACCTTGAGTGCGCATGCTCTCTCCATCTTTGGAGACCACTCCGACGTCATGGCCGTACGCAATACGGGCTTTTCGATGCTGGCTTCAACGAGTCCGCAAGAAGTCATGGACCTCGGTGCTGTAGCACATTTAGCAGCCATCCACTGCCGGATGCCTTTCCTGCACTTCTTCGATGGCTTCCGTACGAGTCACGAAATCCAAAAGATTGACGCCCTCGATTACGAAGACCTGAGACCTTACGTTGATTACGATGCCATCAAGGCCTTTCGCAAAAACGCCCTCAATCCGGAACATCCAGCCACCCGCGGCTGCACCGTCAACCCGGATATCTTCTTCCAGTGCCGCGAAGCCTGCAATACGCGCTTTGCCGCCATTCCGGATGCTGTTGAGCACTACATGGATGTCATCAACAAACTGACGGGACGTGATTACCGTATCTTTAATTACTATGGTGCTCCTGACGCGGAACGGGTCATTGTCATCATGGGTTCCGGTGCGGAAACGGCCAAGGAAACGGTTGATTTTCTCACGGCCAAAGGCGAAAAGGTCGGTCTCCTCGTTGTCCACCTCTATCGTCCCTTCGCAGCAGACCGCTTCCTTGCAGCCATGCCGAAAACGGTCAAGAAGATTGCTGTTTTGGACCGCACGAAAGAACCGGGCGCCATGGGCGAACCGCTCTACCAAGATGTCAGCAGCCTCTACAAGGCAAAAGGCGCCGATGTCACCATCGTCGGCGGCCGTTATGGTCTTTCTTCCAAAGACACGACGCCGGATCAGATGCTTGCCGTCTATAAGAATCTTGCCCTTGACACACCAAAAAATGACTTCACCATTGGTATCGTCGATGATGTGACGAATACGAGCCTACCCAAGGCCGAGGCCATCCACACGGCACCGGAAGGTCAGATGAGCGCTGAATTCTGGGGCATGGGGTCTGACGGGACGGTCGGCGCCAATAAAAACTCCATCAAGATTATTGGCCACACGACGGACCTCTACTGCCAAGCCTACTTCGTCTATGATTCCAAGAAATCGGGCGGTCTTACTCAGAGTCACCTGCGTTTTGGCAGGAACCCCATCCGCAGCCCGTACCTCATCCAGGCCGCAGATTTTGTTGCCTGCCATACACCGAGCTACGTGACAAAATATGATATGGTGAAGAACCTCAAAGAAGGCGGCACATTCCTTCTTAACTGCGCCTGGAGCGATGAAGACCTTGACCGGCACCTGCCTGCTTCCATGAAGCGCGCCCTTTATGCCAAAAAAGCCAAATTCTATACCATCAACGCAACGGCCATTGCTCGTTCCATCGGCCTTGGCAACCGCACCAATACGATCCTTCAAGCTGCTTTCTTTAAGCTCCTTGGCATCATTCCTGTGGAAGAAGCCGTCAAGGCCATGAAGGAAGCCATCTATAAGACCTACTTTATCAAGAAGGGTCAGGCTGTTGTCGATAAGAACTATGCCTCCATCGATCACGGCATCAACGAGCTCCACAGCGTCACTATTCCCGAAAACTGGAAAGATGCTCAGGATGCTCCCAAGCAAGACAAAGCCCCAGCCTTTATCAAGGAAGTCGTCAACGTCATGAACCGTCAGGAAGGTGAAGTCCTCCCCGTTTCGACCATGACCAAGTACGGGCTCGAAGATGGGACCTGGCCTGCTGGCACGACGAAGTACGAAAAACGCGGAGCTGCCGTGGAAGTACCTGAATGGCAGACAGCAAACTGCATCCAGTGCAACCAGTGCGCCCTCGTCTGCCCGCACGCAGCCATTCGTCCGATCCTCGTTGATGCAAAGGAACTGGCCGCTGCTCCTGCCGGTTTTGCAACGAAGAAAGCCATCGGTCCAGCCCTTGCTGCCTACGAATATCGCATGCAGGTCTCTCCGCTTGACTGCACGGGCTGCGGGAGCTGCGTCAATGTCTGCCCAGCCAAGGAAAAAGCTCTCGTCATGAAGCCGCTTGAAACCCAGTTGCCTCAGGCTCCGCTGTGGGATTATGCCGTCGATACCGTTTCCATCAAGAAAGATGCCGTCAGCGATAAATCCATCAAGGCTTCCCAATTTGCCAAACCTTATTTCGAATTCTCCGGGGCCTGCGCTGGCTGCGGCGAAACGCCGTACATCAAGCTTGTAACCCAGCTGTTTGGTGACCACATGTACATCACGAACGCTTCGGGCTGTTCTTCTGCTTACGGCGGCTCCACGCCTAGCTCCCCATACTGCACGGATAAGAGAGGATTTGGACCAAGCTGGGCCATGTCCCTTTTCGAAGACAACGCCGAATATGCTTATGGCTATCTCCTCGGCCAGGATTCCATCCGCAACGAACTGAAAGATGCCGTCAAGGCACTCCTTGATAAGGGTGTTGCCACAAAAGCCTGCGAAGCCTACCTTAAGGATGCGGACAGCAAGGAACGGTCCCGCAAGGTCAGCGACGATCTTCTCGCTGCACTTGAAGGCGTCACCGAACCGGAAGCGGTCATGATCCGCGAAAACAAGGAATTTGTCGCTAAAAAGAGCGTCTGGGCCTTTGGCGGTGACGGCTGGGCCTACGATATCGGTTACGGCGGCTTGGACCACGTCCTTGCTTCCGGCAAAGACATCAACATTCTTGTCCTTGATACGGAAGTCTACTCCAACACGGGCGGTCAGTCCTCCAAGGCAACCGGTGCCGGTGCGGTCGCTAAATTCTCTGCCGGTGGTAAACCGACAGCGAAGAAGGACCTGGGCATGATGGCCATGAGCTATGGCTACGTTTATGTTGCCCAAGTGGCCATGGGCGCCGACCCGAACCAGACCCTCAAAGCCATCCGCGAAGCTGAAGCCTATAACGGTCCTTCCATCGTCATCTGCTACTGCCCTTGCATCGAGCATGGCATGAAGTGCGGCATGGGGCTCAGCCAAGCCGAAGAAAAGAAAGCCGTCGAAGCTGGTTACTGGCAGCTCTACCGCTACAATCCGGAAAAAGTCGGAACGGAAGAAAATGCCTTCACCCTCGATTCGAAAGCACCAAAAGGCGATTTCCGGGCCTTCCTCATGGGCCAGAACCGCTATGCTTCCCTAAAACTCGCCTTCCCGGATAAAGCAGAAGCCTTCTATGAAAAAGCTGAAGCTGATGCCAAGAAACGTCTTGCCCGCTACGAAATCCTTGCGGGCCGCTAACAAGCCGATTCCATAACTTTCTTATAGGCCTGCCACCTCCTTGGCGGCGGGCCCCCTTTTCCTAAAGGAGGAAAACCCATCATGACACTCATGACTGCCAGTGAATACATTGAAAGCCTACGCAAACTGAAGACTCGAGTCTATATGTTTGGGGAAAAAATCGACAACTGGGTCGACCATCCCATCATTCGTCCGTCCATCAACTGCGTTGCCATGACCTATGCCCTGGCCCAGGATCCAAAATATAAGGACCTCATGACAGCAACGAGCAACCTGACGGGCCACACCATCAACCGTTTCACCCATCTGCACCAGTCCCCGGAAGACCTCATCAAGAAAGTCAAGATGCAGCGACTTCTCGGTCAGAAAACAGCCAGCTGCTTCCAGCGCTGCGTCGGTATGGACTCCTTCAACGCCGTATACTCCACGACCTATGAAATCGACGAAAAATATGGCACCCATTACCACGAAAACTTCAAGAAGTTCCTCATCTACGTCCAGGATAATGACCTGACCGTAGACGGCGCCATGACGGATCCTAAAGGGGACCGCTCCAAGGCGCCTCATGAACAAAAAGACCCGGACGTCTTCGTCCATGTCGTGGAACGCCGTCCTGACGGCATTGTCGTCTGCGGCGCCAAGGTTCACCAGACAGGTTCCATCAACTCCCATTGGCACATCTTCATGCCCACCATCTCCATGAAGGAAGCCGATAAGGATTGGGCCGTCAGCTTTGCCTGCCCGACCGACGCCGAAGGCCTCTACATGGTCTATGGCCGTCAGTCCTGCGATACCCGCAAGATGGAAGACGGCGCCAACATCGATCTTGGAAACGCAAAATTTGGCGGTCAGGAAGCCCTGGTCGTCCTCGATCACGTCTTCATCCCTAATGACATGATCTTCCTCAATGGCGAAACAGAATTTGCCGGCATGATGGTTGAACGCTTTGCTGGCTACCACCGTCAGTCCTACGGTGGCTGCAAAGTCGGTGTCGGCGACGTCCTCATCGGTGCCGCTGCCCTTGCCGCTGAATATAACGGCGTTGAAAAGGCAAGCCATATCAAGGATAAACTCATTGAAATGACCCACCTCAACGAAACGCTCTTTAGCTGTGGTCTTGCCTGCTCCTGCGAAGGCTGCGCCACGAAGGCCGGGAACTACCAGATTGACCTGCTGCTTGCCAACGTCTGCAAGCAGAACGTCACCCGTTTCCCCTATGAAATCGTCCGTCTTGCCGAAGATATCGCCGGCGGTGTCATGGTCACCATGCCAAGCGAAAAGGACTTCAAGTCCGATATGGTTGTCGGCAAAAATGGGGAAACCATTGGAGAAATCTGCAAGAAGTTCTTTGTTGGCCGCGATGACATCCCAACGGAAAAACGGCAGCGCATCATGCGCTTCATCGAAAACATGTGTCTTGGCAGCGCCGCCGTAGGCTACCGCACGGAATCTCTCCACGGTGCCGGCTCTCCGCAGGCCCAGCGCATCATGATTGCGCGCCAGGGAAACATCGCCCAGAAGAAGGAATTTGCTAAAATCATTGCGGGAATCGTCGATAAGGATTAAAATAGTAAAATAAGCGTCGTGATACGTTTTAAATCCATCTTTAAAGCGTGACATGATCCTGCGCAAATAAGGCAGACCCGCGCCTACGCCTTTGTAGGTTGGGCCTGCCTTCCCGTTGCAGGCTGTACAGTCACAAAAGGAGAGATCATGCCTAAGAAGTTTGAAATCATCCACAAAAGGGTGCTGAACCCTGAAATGAGCTCGATTTCGGTCTATGCTCCCTGGATTGCTGCCAAAGCAAAACCGGGCCAATTCATCATTCTCCGTTCGAACGAAGAAGCAGAACGGATTCCTCTCACCATTTCCAGCCATGACGACGGACTCATTACGGTCATCTTCCAAAAAGCCGGTGCTGGCACGATGGAACTGGATCTTTTGAATGAAGGCGACTGTCTGGCCGATATGGCAGGTCCCCTTGGCAAACCGACCCCTGTTGAGGGCTATGGCCGTGTTGCCGTGTTAGGCGGCGGTCTTGGCTGCGCCATTGCCCTGCCGGTTGCCCGCGGTCTTCATGAGGCTGGCAACCAAGTTGATCTCATTGCTGGATTCAGAAATGAAGAACGTGTCATTCTCCAAGATGAAATGAAAGCAGCCTGTACCGATCTTCATACCTGTACCGATGATGGTTCCTTCGGCTACCATGGCTTTGTCACCAATAAGCTCGAAGAACTCATCAAAAGCGGCGTCAAGTTCAATCAGATCTTTGCCATTGGGCCCCTTCCCATGATGAAGTTTGCGACCCTCATGGCCAAGAAGTATGACATTCCCTGCATGATCAGCATGTGCCCCCTCATGATTGACGGAACGGGTATGTGCGGTTGCTGCCGCGTCACTGTTGGCGGTGAAACGAAGTTTGCCTGCGTCGACGGACCGGACTTTGACGGCTATCTGGTTGATTTTGATGAAGCCATCGAACGCAACCGCACCTACCAGGCCTTCGAAACGGAGCGTCGCGAGGAAGAAGCAGAACACATCTGCAATCTCACAGGGGAGGTCCGCAAATGAGTATCAACATGCAAGCTGAAAAGACGCCCATGCCGACCCAGGCACCGGACGTGAGAAACCATAATTTCAAGGAAGTAGCCCTGGGCTATACGGAAGAACAAGCCATCAACGAAGCAAAGCGCTGCCTGCAGTGCAAGAAGCCGTTGTGTGTCACGGGCTGTCCTGTCGGGATTCCTATCCCCCAGTTCATTGCCAAAGTCGCTGAAGGCGATTTCCGCGGTGCCTTTGACATCATCTCTTCGGCTAACGCCCTGCCCCGCATCTCGGGCCGCGTCTGCCCTCAGGAAACACAGTGCGAAGGCAAATGCGTCCGCGGCATCAAGAATGAACCGGTTGCCATCGGTCGCCTGGAACGTTTCGTTGCTGACTGGGCCGCTGAACATGCAGCCGATATCATCTGTGTGGATCCCCAAAATGGTCATAAAGCCGCGGTCATCGGCTCCGGCCCGGCGGGTCTTACCTGCGCCGGTGAACTTGCCCGCAAAGGATTTGACGTAACTGTCTTTGAAGCGTTCCACGTAGCGGGCGGTGTATTGAGCTACGGCATTCCTGAATTCCGTCTGCCAAAATCCATTGTGGCTTCCCAGGTTGAAAAACTGAAGGAACTGGGCGTCAAATTTGATACGGACATGGTCATCGGCAAAGTTCTCACCATTACGGAACTCATGAAGGAACATGGCTATGAAGCTGTCTTCATTGCTTCCGGTGCCGGCCTGCCCCAGTTTATGCATATTCCCGGTGAAGGCCATGTGGGCGTCTATTCCGCCAACGAATACCTCACCCGTATCAACCTCATGAAGGCCTATGATGAAAAGAGCAGCACACCGGTCTTAAAAAGTAAGTCCGCAGCGATTGTCGGCGGCGGCAACGTGGCTATGGACGCGGCTCGCTGCGCCAAACGTCTGGGGGCCGATGTCCACATCGTTTATCGCCGCGGTGAAGCTGAACTGCCAGCACGACTCGAAGAAATCCATCACGCCAAGGAAGAAGGAATCCACTTCAACTTCCTTACAAGCCCAGTTGAAATCCGCGCCGATGAAAAAGGCCGCGTTTCTTCCCTTGTCTGCCAGAAGATGGAACTGGGTGAACCGGATGCTTCGGGGCGCCGCCGTCCTGTACCCATCAAGGGCAGCGAATTTGAACTGCCGGTTGATATGGTCATCATGGCTATTGGGACGCGTCCCAACCCCATGAGCTATGACGATACACCGAATCTTGACCGCACGAAGAAAGGTACCGTTGCTGCAAGCGATGACACCTGTGCTACGTCTGTTCCCGGCGTTTACGCTGGCGGTGATGCCGCAACCGGCGCCGCTACAGTCATCCTTGCCATGGGTGCCGGAAAGAAAGCCGCAGCCGCCATGGCAGACTACATGCTAAAAAAATAAGCATCATCAACGCAACCGTTAACAGCTGCAGATAGTACTCTGCAGCTGTTTTTCTTCATTCAAAAAGGAGGCCCCCTCAGGGAGTCTCCTTTTTCCTTTATGGAAGGGAGCACCATAAGCTCAAAGTTTCATATCCCCGTTTTTGACCCAGCCCAGGCGGCAGCAGCCTTGATTGATGATGGGAGATAGGATGGCTGGCAGGACAAAGGAAATAAAAAGAAGACCCAGCCAGTCAAAGGACGTAATCGCCGCTTTGGTCCCCGCTGCCATATCAGAGATCCATCCTGTAAATACACCAATCTGTCCTACAAGACCACAGGTCCCCATGCCAGAAGAAACGGCCGCTCCATCCATTCGCAGCTTAAAGACACAGGTTGCCAGCGGTCCCGTTATGGCAGAAGCAAAGATGGGCCCAATCCAGATGCGCGGGTTCCTAACGATGTTGGGCATCTGCAGCATGGATGTGCCAAGACCTTGAGACAGCAGGCCGCCCACTCCATTTTCCCGGTAGGACTGGACGGCAAAGCCAATCATCTGAGCCGAGCAGCCTGCTACAGCAGCGCCGCCGGCAAGACCGGTGAGGCCCAAGGCCGCACAGATGGCAGCCGATGAAATCGGAAGGGTAAGGGCAATGCCAACAAAAACGGAAACAAGGATGCCCATAAGAAAGGGCTGCAATTCCGTAGCCCACATGATGACAGTCCCTGTCTGCATCGCAAGTTTCCCTAAGGGCGGCGCACATAAAGCTGCGAGCGTGGCACCGACACCGATGGTCACAAGGGGCGTTACAAGGATATCGACTTTTGTTTCCCCAGCGGCCAGTTTCCCGATTTCACTTGTGGCTATGGCGACAAAAAGCACCGCCAAAGGCCCACCAGCGCCGCCCAGTGCATTGTTTGCAAACCCTACGGTGAGAAGCGAATAAAGGACCAAGGGCGGACAATGCAGCGCGCGGCCAATGGCAACTGCCATGGCAGGTCCGCTCATGGCCATAGCAAGGCCGCCAACCGTATACTTGATGCCGCCTACGGTCGCAACGACAATCTTTAAGGCACGGATATCAAAAAGAAGGCCCATGGCATTGATGATGGTCCCTATGAGCAAGGAACAAAAAAGACCTTGTGCCATGGCCCCCATGGCATCAATGAGATATCGTTTGGTTGAAATTTCTACGTCCTTCTTTTTTAAAAATGCCTGAATCGCTTCCATTTGTTTTCCTCCCTGATGCTCGTGCTCTCTTTCGCATCTTGTATACAAGATATATCAAGAAAAAGGATACGCTCTGGAAAATATCCTGTCAACTTATATGACAAGACAATTATGATTTCAAAAAAAACACCCTTTTTATGCGTCCCCTACATCTTTTTTTCGCATAAAGAAAAAGATGAGGCTTTCTTTGCCTGTCCCACAGTCCTTTTTACGCCGCAAAAGAACGAATTCTTCCCGCTGATAGACCCGGATGACTCCCATCTTTTTGCTAAAAGCTGCAACGGCGAGTGAACTCCCTTCATTTTTGACAGCGTCGATCAGTGCCTTTCCCCTACCTTTTTTCCGATATGCTAGCCCAACAAAAAGACCCTCAATAGAGCTTTTTATAAGATCAATGAAGCCAAGGATGATTCCTGCATCTTTAGCTGCAATCATATGCGCTTCAGGGAAAGGGCTCTTGACACAGGTCAAATTGTCCTCAAAATAGGGAGCATCGATGAAGGGATAGGTGTCAAGATTTCCCTCCAGCCAAAATCCAAGCACTGTATCAAGGCAGCGCTTTTCATGGTGCGCAGGTTCATAACAGCTCCTTTCTCCAATCTTTCCTTTGGCTTAGATGAAAGCCCTCTTTCTGTCAAAGAGGGAACGAAAAGAAAACAAAAATGCAAATGTCCACCCTCTCCCATGATATAATAAAAAGAAGAAAACCTATGAAAGGAGTCCTCGCCATGCCTTTATCCATGACCCTTGAACCGGTCCAAAAACAGCAGCTCACGCAGCACCTCATCCAGCAGATGAACCTCCTCCAAATGACGAGCGAGGAACTGGATGCCTTTGTGGCAAGGGAAGTGGAGCAAAATCCCCTCCTTGACTTCCCTGAAGAGCGGGAAACATGGCGGGAAGAAGGACCGGAATGGCGCCGCATGCACCTAAGGGCGCGAGATCCCAGCGATGATCCCCCTTCAAGCCCTGTGGAAAATGCCCACGCCCTTGAAATGACCTTGGAAGCCTTTTTGGATGACCAGATTGGTTGCCTTTCCCTCTCGCCTCTTGAAGCACGTCTTGCCTATTTCATTGCTGGCACCTTGGATCCCAGCGGATATTGGAGGGAAGATCCTGTCGCTGTTGCAGAACGCTTTGACGCAACGGAAGAAGTGGTCCTTGCCGTCCTTCAACAGGTGCAGCATCTCGAACCCTGCGGCGTTGCAGCCCGTTCCCTCAAAGAGTGTCTCCTCATGCAGCTTGCCCAGCAAAAAGGCGACACATCCCTTGCCCAAAAGATCATCGAAGAGGGGCTTGATGATCTTGCAAGGAATCGGATTCCCCAGCTTGCCTCCCGGTTTAACGTGACAAAAGAGGCAATTCTTGCGGCGCGGGACCTCATCCGCAGCCTGAATCCCAAGCCCGGCACCGCCTTTAGTGAAGCAGGCCCCGTGGAATTTCTCCACGAAGATGCCTTCGTCAAGACGACGGAAAAAGGGCTTAAAATCACCCTGTCAACATCCTATGGCAGGACGCTTGTCATCAACAAGGGATATCTGTCGATCTTAGACCACTCGGATCGGCCCAAAGTTAAGGAATACCTAAAAAAAGAGCTCAAAAGGGCCAAAGAGCTTCAAGCCCTCTTAAAAAGCCGCGAAGATACGCTCGCTGTTGTCCTCGATGCTCTTGCAACGCACCAGGAACGCTTTTTCCGCTATGGGCCGGGACATAAAGTGCCCTTAAAACTGGCGGATCTTGCGGATGATACGGGTTTTGCCATTTCCACAATCAGCCGCGCCCTCTCCCATAAGGTCATCGCCTGCCGTTGGGGCGCTTACCCAGCAGATGCCTTCCTTGTCGGGACGGCTGCCAAAGCCTCTGAGGAAAAAGGAACGGAAACAACGGATGAAGCCTTGGAACTTGCCCTGCAATCCCTCATTGATGACGAAGATAAGCACCATCCCTTGAGCGACCAAACCCTTTGCGACAAGCTCAACGCAATGGGCATTCCCGTAGCCCGCCGGACGGTCAATAAATACCGTACCAAACTTGGTATTCCCGGCAAAAGCGCCCGCAAAGTCTGGTAAAAAGGAATCGAACCAAAGAAAATGGACCCATTGGCTGCAACCTGCGTAGGGTCCATTTTTTACTGATGTGAAACCTCTTTTGAACAGACGGCTGAACACACTCTCAGCAAAGTAAAGGATATCCATTCTGTGAAAAAAAATGGCACAGGAAATCAAAAATGAGCCCCCCGCATCTCTTCCAAGGAATTGGTTGATTTTCTCTTTGAACAGCCTTACTGCAAGATTCGCTTTTTGGTCAGCCGTAACATGGCAAAAGCGCGGACTGCTTCAAAATACTCGTGCCAACTTCACGAAAGAGGATTTTTAGATGTTCCGAGTATTGGCTGTAAAAAAAGGTTATCAACCCACAATTGTGGGATATCCTGACTCGATAATGTAAAAAAGACACGATGAAAAAATGATTGTTTTCATTCTTTCATCGTGCCTTTTTCGACTTTTCCTTATTCTTTGGGATTATCTTCCTGGTACAGGGGCAAGGTCACGACAATCTTCGTGCCGAAATGTTCGCGGCTTGTGAGGGCGATCGTGCCATGATGCTGTTCAATGATATGCTTGACAATGGAAAGACCTAAGCCCGTACCGCCTATGCGCTTGCTGCGGCTTTCTTCAACGCGGTAGAAACGTTCAAAGACGCGGTCCTGTTTATCCTTGGGGATCCCGATGCCCGTATCTTCAACGGTAAAAAGAAGGTTCCTGCCGGTTTCTGCTTTTTCCATCGTTACGTAGACATGTCCACCAGGGCGATTGTACTTTACAGCATTATCGACAAGGTTCAGAACCACTTCGCGCAGCATATCGCTGTGCCCCATGACCTTATCCTCCGTGAGTGCAAGATGGAGCTGGATTTTCTTATCCGCAATCACGGGTTCCATAAAGCCTGCGACACTTTCCGTAATGGATTTGAGGCTTACGGCTACGGCCAGGTCCTGTGTTTCCGGTCCTTCAATCTTTGTGAGGAAGAGGATGCTGTTGATGAGTTCCAAAAGGCGCTTGGATTCCTTCACGATAAGGGCACCAAAACGCGTCACGTCTTCCTTTTTCCCCACCATACCTGCCGCCATCATTTCCGCAAACCCCTGGATGCTTGTAAGCGGCGTCTTCAGTTCATGGGTGACGTTCGCTGTAAACTCGCGTCGCAGCTTTTCCTGCTCCCGACTGATCCGCTTGATGGTCTTTTTATCTTCTTCCAAGGTATAAATATATTCCTGGATGGTACGGCTTTGTTCCGTGATCTTATCGACAAGGGGACTCAGCTCGGGATACGTGGCTGGAAGTTTCGGAATGTCCACTTCCTTATCCGTTGTCACAAGGGGTTTGGTCCCCATGACACGCATGTAATCGGCCGTCTCTGTAAGTGGCCGAAGAAGGCGCTTGGTCAGGTTCGTTGCAACGAAAAAGCAGCCGCTGCCTATGAGGACGAGAAAAATCAGGATATAGGGAATGAGACTGAAATAGGCCGCGTAAACCGTATCCTGACGAATGGCTACCCGCAGAACCGATCCGTCGGGCAGGCGCCGCGCCGCATAATACGTAATATGGTCCAAGGTAGCGGACTGACGCGTAGCAACGCCGTCTACTTCCTTAAGGGCTCGCACAACTTCCGGACGATTGCCATGATTTTCCATTTGGGCAGCGCTGTAATCCGTTTCATAAAGAACGCGCCCATCGTGACCAATCCACGTAAAGCGAAGGCGATGATTGGAAGCCTCAGCAGTTTCCTCAATAAACTCAATGATATCATCCGTACGGGTTGCCTTAGCGGCAATAACCGTGACGGTGTCTTGAAGGACAGTCATGGTCTGCGCCCTAAGGGTTCGCCAAAAGCCAACAGTCAGGAAAAGGAGCGTCAATAGGGCTGCACCGATTCCAATGCCAATAAGACTCAAAAAGATTTTCTTTTTCATGATTCTGGCTCATCAAGCCGGTATCCCACGCCGCGGATTGTCTTGATAATCTGTCCTCCCTCACCGAGCTTCTGACGCAGGCTCTTGATATGCATGTCTATGGTACGGCTTTCACCGGCGTAGGTAAAGCCCCATACAGATTCCATGATCTGTTCCCGTTGGAGCACGATGCCCACGTTCATCATAAGATAGTGGAGCAGTTCAAATTCCTTGGCCGTCAGCATTACCTCTTCCCCATAAGCTGAGACGGCATGCTTTAGGGGGTCCAAGGTGACAGGCCCGCACACCAGCATCTCAGAAGGTTTCTCCACTCGGTGGGAACGGCGTAAAACGGCCCTGATCCTTGAAATCAATTCCAAGATGCCAAAAGGTTTGGTGACATAATCATCAGCCCCAATGGTGAGTCCTTTGACAACATCATATTCACTGGTTCGTGCCGTCAGCATGATGACCGGAAGGTCTGCCGTCCTCTCCTTATGCCGGATCTTTTTAAGGATTTCGATTCCACTTTCGCCCGGCAGCATGATATCAAGCAACACCAAATCAGGGATCTTTTTTTCGAGGACTTTATAAAAAGATTCCCCGTCAGCAAATGTCTGTGTCTCAAACTGCTGGCTTTCCAGGGCATAGGCCACAAGTTCACGGATGTTCTCATCATCTTCCACACAGTAGATACAAGGCATCATCACCCCTCCTTTTTTCTTTATTATAATACGAAGTTGGAGTGACGTCCCCTTTTTTGTGTAAAAATTGTGTAAGAATAGAGTACAATTTTTACACAAGGCGAAAAAATAAAAAGCTGCAGGAAAATGAAAATCCATTTTCTTGCAGCTTTTGCAGCTTCTTAACCGGAATTACTTCAGGCTGTCAGCAAGGATAGCATCGCTTGCGCAGACAGCAACAACGTCAACGATATCGCTGACAGAGCAACCGCGGGACAGGTCGAGGATTGGTTTAGCCAGACCCTGAACCAGAGGCCCAAGGCAGGTAGCGCCGCTGAAGCGTTCAACCAACTTGTAGCCAATGTTAGCGGCAGCAAGGTTCGGGAAAATGAGGACGTTGGCATGGCCAGCTACGCTGGAACCAGGAGCTTTTCTTTCGCCAACTTCAGGAACAAGGGCAGCGTCAGCCTGGAGTTCACCGTCGAAAGCAAAGTCGACATTTCTTTGTTTCAGGATTTCAACAGCCTGCTGAACCTTATCAACGGATTCACCAGTGCCGGATCCCTTCGTGGAATAGGTCAGGAGGGCAACGCGGACATCTTTGATACCCAGGGTATAACGGGCACGGATGGCGCAGCTCGTAGCAATATCAGCAAGCTGTTCAGCTGTCGGGTCAAGGATAACACCGCAGTCACCGAAGACCAGTTTACCGCCTTCACCAAGGTTGGTGTTGCTGAGGACGATAAAGCCGGAGCAAACAGTCTTGTTGCCAGGACGGACACCGATAACCTGGAGACCTGCCTTGATAACATCAGCAGAAGTACGGGTAGAACCAGAAACGCACCCGTCAGCATCGCCCATGGCAACCAAGCCAGCCCCAAAGAAGGTCGTGTCCTTGGTCATGATTTCGCGGGCTTTATCAACGGTCATGCCCTTCTTTTCACGGCGTTTTGCAAAATAAGCGCACAGCTCATCCATGCGTTCATAGGTTGCAGGATTGATGATTTCAATGCCTTCAAAGGAGACACCCAGTCTCTTGGCATCACGGTTCAGCTGTTCAGGATCCCCAACAAGGATGATCTTGGCAAATCCTTCACGAGCAACAATGGCAGCTGCTTTAAGGGCTCTGTCAGAGTTGTTTTCCGGAAGAACGATTCTCTTTTGAATCGGTTTGACGCGAGATTTCAGATGATCAATAAAAGGCATTCCTAACCACTCCTATTTGTTTTTTGAATGAAGAGCTGGGCGCTCCACTTCTAATTTGACATTATATCACGTTTTGTAGATTTGTGCTTGTCCTTGGGACAATTTTTTCTTGAGGGCTCATAAAATTTTCACTTGTGAGCTCCGCATCGTCTCCAGAGCCGCCCCATGGGAATGAGGCGTAACCCCAGCGCAGCAGTGACTGTCGACAAGGACGGGCACTTCGGGCAGGGCCGCCTTGATGATCAGGGCATTGGAAACAACGCAGATATCCGTGCAAAGGCCCACAAGTTCGACGCTCTCGATGGTATCCCGCACTTTTTCAAGCTTTCCAGCAAGAGCAAGGGAGCCAAAAGCTTCCTTTTCCACTTTTTCCGCGCCAAGCCGTTCCGCCAGATTCTCCAGTTCCGGCACAAGGCGATGACCAGCCGTTCCTTTGATGCAATGCGGCACAGGAAGGATCCTGCCTTCCTGCGTTTTGAGGTAATCAGCCCCATGGGTATCGAGGGTGAAAATGACCGTTCCATCAAAATGGGCGGCTTTTTCTGCCACGCGGGGCACAATGGCCTGGGCTTCCTTGGTACCAAGACTTCCTGAAACAAAATCTTCCTGCATATCGACAACAATCAAGACCTTTTTCTTCATGACCCGTCTCCTCCATGCTTTTGCGCCATTATACCATGGGAACTACAGGTCCTTATGCTGTCTGTCTTGTCACTGTGACGTTTTATTATCCTTTCTTTGGTTCTTCAAACGTCGCTGCCGCCTCCTTAAGGAATTTGCGAATCGTCAAATGCTGGGGACAGACATGCTCGCAGGCACCGCAGAGAATGCAGTCACTGGCCTTTCCTGCATTTGCTGTCACAACATTTTCATAGTAAAAATTGGCATTATGATTGTTGAAGACACGCATGGAATTGAGAAGGGAAAAAATATCTGGAATAGGAATCTTCTTCGGGCAGTGATTTTCTTCGATGCAGTAGCGGCACGCCGTACAAGGGACAGCGTCAAGCTGGCTGAAGACTTCGACAACGCCGTCTAGGGTTCTTTTTTCTTTATCCGTAAGAGGTTTGAAATCCTTCATGAAAGACGTATTGTCCGCCACCTGGGAAAGCGTGCTCATGCCCGATAAAACCATGAAAATTCCCTCATGACCTGCCACGAAACGAATGGCATAGCTTGCGTTTGACGCCTTGGGATAAGCGCCCTGCTGGAGGGTATCGAAAAGATGCTGCGCCTTTGGCGGCAGCTTTACAAGACTCCCGCCCTTAACGGGTTCCATGACAATCACGGGTTTATGAAAGCGGAGACATGTCTCATAAACCCGTCTTGCGTCAACGGCAGTGCTTTCCATATCAATATAGTTCATCTGGATCTGGACAAATTCAACATCCGGGTGATCTCCCAAAATCCGTTCCAAGACCTCTGCCTTATCATGGAAAGAAAGGCCCACATGGCGGATCTTGCCTTCTTTTTTAAGGGCAAAGGCGGTCTCATAAGCATGGCAGCGCTGGAACTTATCATAGTTGCCAAGATTCTGGGCATGCATCAGGTAAAAGTCAAAATAACTGACGCCGCACCATTGAAGCTGTTTTTCAAAAAAAGGCCGGATATCTGATTCTTGATCAAAATAAGGGGCCGTGAGCTTATTGGCAAGAAGGTAGGCTTCCCGCGGGTAGCGGCTCGTCAAGGCCTCGCGGAGCGCTAGTTCCGATTCACCATTAAGATAAGGATGAGCCGTATCAAAGTAATTGAAGCCTTCCGACAGAAAAAGATCCACCATCTTTGAAAAAGCTGCAAGATCAACTTTCTCCCCAATCATGGGAAGACGCATGGCTCCAAAACCAAGTTTTTTCTTCACTTCTGGAAATCCCGTCTGCATTGTCATCCCTCTCTTTCTAAAAGCACCGTTTTCATAAAATAATGCGTCCTCGTTCTTTCTCATTATTTTACAATGGAGAAAATAGAAAAGAAAGAATAAAAAACATCGAAGGAATGCGAAAAAGGGTCTCTTCCGAAAGGTACCCCTTAAGGAAAAGACCCCCATGCCCCGCCTTAGGCGGAATAAGGAACGATATAACACCACGAGGTCACCAAGGGTGAACCCAAAAGGCTTTATGTTCTTTCAGGCCTTGATTCTAAACGGCAAAGGTGAGCCTCATCTGGTGCCACACGACATTTCCGTGTGTTGAGCCCGAAACCCCCTCATCGACAAAGCCAAAACGGGCATAGTAATGAATCAAGCGTTTCTTACAGGTAAGGACAAGACCTTTGCGGCCTTCCTTACGGGCCTGTTCAATAAAAGCCATAAGGACCTTAGCAGCAAGACCCTGACATTGATAATCTGGATCCGTATCAAGCCCAAAAATCATCTGCCAGGCCCCATTTTCATCATGCATACCTGCCTTTTCATACATTTCATCCGTAAGATTCCTTTCATCCGTCACAAATCCATTGACAAACGAAACCAGACGTGTCCCGTCAAATAAGAGCAGAAAATGATTCGGGTAGACCGCAACCCGGTCCCTTACAGAAGCTTCCGTCGCCGCCTCCAGTTTGGGAAAACAGCGTGCTTCTAGGGCTGCAATGGCCGCAACATCTTCTTTTGTCGCCTTCTTCAGTTCCATATCCAAGTCCTTTCTTACGGGCGTTAGGCCCGTCCTTCTTCTTGTTTCTTCTTCAATATATCGATGATGGTCTTTTCCGTCTCCACCATTCCAGGGGAAGCGATGAGGCCCATATTGCGCAGGGTATCTTCTGCTGTTTTACCATTGATTCCATGGTTACTGAAGATATAGCGACCCCGCATGGCAAGTTCTGCCGATGTGAACGAAAGTTCTACTGCTGTAATGCCCTTCATGATACACCCTTGGTTGCCCCCATCGCAAATCATGCCGGTAATGGAACTTGCCATGTTGCTAATTGCTTTTTGGATTTCGTCATGGCCGCCGCCCATGAGATAGACAAGTCCGCAGGCCGCCCCCGTTCCCGCTGCAATGGCACAGCCGCAGAAGGCCGAGAGTTTCCCCGAATATTCCTTGATGTACATACAAACAAGATAACTAAGGCAAATCGAACGAAGAAGCGCCTCTTCCGTTAAATTCCACACTTGCTGATAGGCATATAGAGGCATAGTTGCCATGATTCCATGGGCCCCTGATCCAGTAATGCTCATAGCAGGAAGATTGAGTCCAATCACACGGGCTTCAATAGCTGCATTGCAAAACAAGTTGGCGGTTCGAATGGCATCCTCCGAAACTAGTTTATTATCATTCATGACTTTTAAAGTCCGTGCAAAAGTTGTCTGTTGATTCCGGAGAGCTTCCTCAGCCAAAGCCCGATTCATGATCACCGCCTCTTTCACAAAGGCGATTTCTTCATAGGGTACGGTCTTTATGTAGTCCAGTATGTCCTCTATGCTGCAGCGATGGATGAAGGGAATTTCATTTTCTTCTGCCTGAGCAAGATTATCCGCTGAATAAATGGTCTTTCCATCTTCTTTTATTTCTACCACATGAGTATGGGCATCGCGAATCACGACTTCCGCCTCATGTTTTTTCCCCATGACTACTGCGCGAATCTCAATACGACTTGTAATGCGATCCATAATGACATCGATGATCCCATTTTTGACAAGCCCTTCAGCTTTCTTGACATCTTCTTCCGTTACACCGTCAAGACAGAGGAGTTCCTTTTGCGGATCTGCCGCAACCAAACCAAGGGCCGCGGCAAAATCGTTTCCTACATGGGTCGTATTAGGGATACCACAAGTAAAAGCATTCTTATATAGCCCGCTCGTCAGGTGAAGGACTACCCTTGTCACTTCTTCAGGCAGATGGTTCCGCGCCAACGCTACAGCAAAGGCAATTGCTGCCGGTTCAGTTACACCTAAAGCAGGTTTCATATCTTCTTTGATCAGTCTCGTCAATGCATGCATAAGGCTTCGATCCTTTCTGAAAGTACAGCCATGATAATACCACAAGGTCATCACAGAAGAAACCCGCAAAAGAGAAATCTCACACTTTTGCGGGTAGGGGGTAAACTATTTGAGACAATCCTTGAGAGATAGGGTCTTGGTTCCATCCTCTAAAATCATGCAAGGAATGCCAAGACGCTGTGTTCCACAAATATCCTTATAAAGTGCATCTGTTTCACGAAGTGTCAAGTATTCCTTAAGTCCGGCATGACTTCCTAAAATGTCAACAAAATCAACTTCATACCCCTTTTCTGCAAGAACATGAAGCGCATAGAGGGTATCAGGACACTGATGACTTCCAATGATTTTGATCTGCATAAAAACATCTCCTTTCAAGGCTCAGCTTATCTATTCAGAACAGTTGCAGCTATGATCATGCTTTTTATCCATCCAATCTTTTCCTTCAACCATGCGGGTAATCATCATAGAAGCAACGGTATCACCACTGGCATTGAGGCAGGTTGCCATAGGATCAACGAGGTACCCAATCGTTGCAATGAGGGGAAAAGCTTCCTGAGGGAACCCGAACAGCGTTACAATAAGAAGTTCCCCAACAAGACCGCCGCCTGGTGCTCCTGATAGAACAAAGGCACTCAAAATGGAAACGATGATGGCTTTGATATAGACATCAACCCCAATAAAAGGAATGTTGAAGATACCAAAAAGGAAGGCAATCTTGACGATGGAGGAAAGAACCGAACCGTCCATGTGCATCGTTGCACCCATAGGCAGTACAATGCCGTAAATATCTTCTGGGACGCCGATTTCTTCACAGGCAATCATGCTTGTTGGAAGTGTTGCATTGGAACTTTGCGTACCAAAAGCCGTAATGGCAGGGTTCAATATATTGCTCCAAAATGCGCGGACACCTCGTTTGCCGCCCGCATAATAAGCATATCCACTGAAAAAGATGACAAAATAGAACACACACATGGGGTAGTAGATGAGCATCGTCCGCCCATAATGACCAATAAGCTGGGGTCCATACTCTCCGACGAGATTGGCAAAGTAAGCGCCAAGACCAATTGGAGCAAGTTTCATGACCATATCAATGAGTGTCATGATAACACAATTGATGTTAGCAATGACTTTTCCCAGAGGAGAATCTTGCCCGCCATTCATGGAAACCGCGACACCTGTGAAAATGGCGGCAATAATGCAGGGGAGCATATTGGAACGGCTGAAAATTTTTGGAAAATCATCGACAGTGAGTGTTTTGACAAGCATTTCTCCAGCGGAAATCGGTTTTGCAAGTTCAACACCCTGCATGGAAACCTGAACTCCACTAGCTGGCGGGAAAATATTGACCACAATGAGAACAACAGCAGCTGCAAAAAGACCCGTTGTTACAAATGTGAGGATAAGGCTGCCCAAGATTTTCCCTAATCGTTTGAGATTCAGCATACTGCCGACGGCATTGGCAATAGAGAAAAAGACCATAGGGGCTACGATTGTAAACATCAGGTTAATAAAGATATCCCCCAAAGGTTTAAGGACTGCGGCCTGTTTTCCCCAGATGACACCAATGAGAGCTCCGAGAAAAATTCCTCCTAAAAGAATCAGAGGAAAGCGATAGGACTTCCAAATCTCATTCTTGTTCATTTTGTTCTCCCTTTCTCTTTCAGCGTTTCCGTCATCCTTCCCCTCGATTCAAAGACAACGAAAATAGGTCAGCATATAATTGGATTGAGTATATATAGATGAACAAATATTGGATACTTATTTACGGATTTTTTCCACAGCTCTTTTCAGCTGCCCCAACGCTTTTTCCAAGGTCTTCCGAGGACAAGCCACATTAAGACGCATATAACCACTTAAAGAGCGGCCAAAAGAATGACCAGGATTGAGTCCTAGTTTTGCCTGATGGATGAAGAAATCCACCAGTTCATCATTCGTCATATGAAGATCGCGGCAATCAAGCCACATAAGGTACGTTGCATCCGGAAGATTTGGTTTGATTTCAGGAATATATTCTTTACAATAAGAACGAACAAAATCAAAATTATCCGAAATGTAGGCAAGAAGCTGTTCCAACCACTCTTCCCCTTCACGATAAGCAGCTTCCATAGCCACAGAACTAAAAGCATTGTTACGGTGAATATCCATGCTGGACCAATAGGTGTCAAAGCGGGCTTTCATATCCTCATCAGGAAAAATTGTTGTTGACGCCTGAAGTCCTGCTAAATTGAAGGTTTTTGTCGCCGATACGCAGGTAATAATATGATCCTTATAAAAGGGAGCCGCAAGAACTGTCGGAGTATGTTTCTTACCATGGAAAATAAGGTCGGAATGAATTTCGTCAGAAACGACGAGAAGTCCGTATTTTTGGCAAATTTTCATCATCTTCTGGATGTCTTCCGCTGTCCAGACGATACCCAAAGGATTATGAGGATTGCAGAAAAGGAACACCTTAGCGTCTTTTGCCTTTTTTTCAAAATCCTCAAGATCAACGGTCCACCCTGTTTCAGTACGGGTCATCTGCGTTTCCGCTACAGTTCGTCCCGTATGTTCCGTAATATCATAGAACTCGGAATAAACAGGCGTCTGGAACAGAATACGGTCTCCTTTTTTTGTAAAAAGCTTGATCAGGGAAGCCATTGCGGGAACAACTCCGATGGCCCAACTCATAAGACGGGTATCAGGATTCCACTGATTGCGTTTTTCTTCCCATTCCCTAACAGCTTCAAAATAACTTGCGGGACGGGATGTATAGCCCCAAATTCCTTCTTCAGCCTTCTTTCTGCATGCGTCAATGATGGGCTGAGCCGTACGAAAATCCATATCCGCTACCCAAAGGGGGATTACATCCATAGTTCCAAAGACCTTTTCCCGCTCATCATACTTGGAAGAACGATTTTGACTCCGATCGATGACTTCATCAAAGTTGTATTTCATAAAAATGTCTCCTTATTCCTTTACTGCCACAACTTCAATCTCTACCCGCGCGCCTTTGGGAAGAGCTCCAACCTCAAACGCTGCCCGAGCAGGGAAAGGTTCCGCAAAATAAGTCCCATACACAGCGTTCATGGCACCAAAATCAGCTATATCCGCTAAGAGGACTGTTGTTTTCACAACATGTTCCATACCAAGATCGGCCCCTTGAAGAATTGCCTTGATGTTTTCAAGAGACTGACGGGTTTGTTGTTCTATGGATTCCGCGGGAAATTCTCCCGTTTGGGGATCAACGGGCAGTTGGCCCGAAACATAAAGAATGGATCCTTTTGAAAGGATTCCCTGACTGTAAGGCCCAATGGCTTTAGGTGCCTTTTCGGTTCTTATTTCTTGTTTCATGATAGCCTCCTTGGTCTTTCTTAGTTGGCCTCATTATAGCTATATTTGAATTATTTAGAAAATTTTATTTTTCTCATAAAATGATAAATAATGAATCATTTTACTTCTTTACATGAGAAAAAGGGTTGTTTTTTCCTTTGTTTCCCTTTAAAATGAAAAAGTCGATTGATTTCATTTTAAATTTGGATTTATAGGAGACAGCCATGGAACCTCTTAAAGAAATTGGAAGCAAGATCAAATTCTACCGTATCCAAAAACATATGACCATCAAGGATTTGGCTGAATCCATCTGCAAAAGTCAAGCAACACTCTATAAGTACGAAAAAGGGCAAATTGCACTCGACCTATCCGTTCTCTATGACATAGCATCGGCTCTTTCTATACCCGTGACAGCACTTCTTTATGAACCACCCCTTCCCAAAAAAGAAATGGCGGCAAGTATTGTGCCTGCTTTTTTTTCTGGCCTCACATCCTTTTATGCCTACACCTATGATGGACGACAGAAGAAAATTCGTGAAAGTCTTATTGAGTGCATTCAAAAGGCTGAAGAGACCGATTCTAGTAACGGTCTCATTCCTTCCCCTTTTTTAGGAGAAGGGAGCTATCTCGTTAAAATGTATATGAATCTTCTCCAAAACGATAATGAACATCTTTGTGAGGATTCTTACTTAGGCCATATGGTTCATTTTGGTGCCATCACAAACTTTATATTTCAAAATTGCAATGCCCGTCTGGATCAGTACATGATTTCTGTTCCCTCACCTTATATAGATAGTGAAACAAAATGGGGTCTGGCATTTGGGATTTCCTCCCGTCCGCTCATGCCCACCGCTGGCAAGGTCCTGCTTTCTAAAGTAAGGATTCCCAAGACCAAGGAATTTGCCAAATCGCTAATCCTCACCAAGGAAGATTATCGCCTTATGAAACTCTATAACTATATGGTTGTTGTATAATAAAACCCAAAAAGGGCCCTTCGAGAAGCCGATGCTCTCTTAGGTCCCTTTTTCTTATCATATTCTTTTCAGCAATTCAGAGTCATCCCAGCTATGCTGGGATAAAGTTTTCTGCCTCATTTTTCCCAGGCATTTATATGCCTCAAGTAAAACTGCTTTTTCCTGAGCTAATCCATTCATCAATGGATGCTTTTTTGAAACGCCATTGCCGCCCAATTCGCACAGCCGGGATTCCCCTTCCCGACCGGATCCAAAAACGGACAGTTACGGAGCTTACCCCTAGATATTTTGCTACTTGTTCGATTGAAATCCATTGATCTTTAACGTCTGCCATATGTACCAATCCTCCATATTCTCCAAATTCCTTTTCTGCATTGCATAGAACGTGCACCAGAATTCCACTATTACAGTACCATACCGACATCTATTTTTCACTTCTCAATTTCTTACATTATTTTGTAATAGTTTTTATTCAAAAAATTGATTTTCTCTATATCCTTGTCCAAATAAGGACGTTCTGGGCAATCAATTTCCGGTATGTTCATTTTTTCTTTATCTTTTACGGGATCTATCGTTTTTTATGCACGTTTTTTTCTTTTCCCCCATCAAGTGAATCTTTTTCCTATCTGGTTATACCTAATACATCTACTAGTTGATTTCTCTAATCGCAGCGCCTCTTTTCATGGAAACGCCAAAGCGCTTCGTAATCATCTCTTTATTTTACTAAACAAAGAGACTTTATTATTATACTATAGTTCGAATTGTATGGGACTTTAAAAAAATTGAAAAATACGCTATAACAAATAAATATTACTTGCAATAACTTTTTTATCAAAAAGTTAGGGTTAACCATTGGGTTCTCATAAGAAAAAACTCCCCACAGAAGACGTTACCATCCTTCTTTGGGGAGTTCCTACATGAGGGGACCGGCAGCAAACCAACATCCACCCATTCATTTCAACTGAAATTGCTTTTTCCCGATTTAATCCATTCATCAATATCCGAGATCCGAAAACGCCATTGACGGCCAATACGGACAGCAGGGATGTCCTTTCCCGAGCGGATCCAGAAACGTATGGTCACAGCGCTGATGCCAAGATATTCAGAAAGTTCCTCAATGGAGATCCACTGTTTCTCAATCTTTGACATAGAGCATCCTCCTTTCCGTGATTTGATGGGCCATGCCTTCGCAAAGTAAGCAGAAATCATTATAGCAGATTTATATTTCCTTTTCAATTGATTTTAATATATTATTTGATATTTATATTTATTTTATTATTAAATCAATTATCAATTATATAATTTTTTCTTTATACTGAAATTGTTTATTCTTATTCCATCTTTCACTATGATTCTTTTATTCTATTTGTAAAAGATGAAAATTTCATGAAGATTTTACTCTTGCCAATTCATCATCGCGATTTTCTTCTGTTTTCTCTAAATCTCTTTTGTTTTTACCTTTTTATTGTAGTGAATGCATCCTATCAAAACAACAAGTTCCAATCTATAGGAATAGCAAGATCTACAAAATCATAAGAAAAAAATTATTTATGAATGCATGAAAGAAGCGGGGCCTATTCTCTTATGCCCCGCATTTATCATCCGATACGAATCAGCAGCCATTTTCAGGCTGTCATACGAGTTCACTTCTTCCGGATTCAATCCATTCATCAATCTCTTCAATCCGAAAGCGCCATTGACGGCCAATCCGGACAGCCGGAATATCTTTTCCCGAACGGATCCAAGAGCGAATGGTCACGGCACTGATACCAAGATACTCAGACAGCTCTTCAATGGATATCCACTTATGGTCCACCATCATCCTCTCCCATCTCTTTCCGTATTGATAACCATGATACAGCTTCATGTTTATTACGGTTATTATGGTTATTATGGTATTTATTTTCTTTAGTTGGTATTATACTACAAAAAGAAATATAATAAAAGTTGCAATTTTCTTACTTATTATCAAAAAAACGCTAATATATTAAATTATATAAAATTATACGAAATTATATAGGATAATATATATATTTTCTTTTTCCTTATAGTTTTTATTATTCGCACAAAAAAGAGACCCCTAAGCTTAATGATGCTTACTGAACCAGCCTCAGGGTCCCTCACTTTTTACCCGATTCTATAAAAAGTCTTCCGATCCTGTAGACGGAGGAATATGTGCACACGCCTTTGTTCAGGCGCTGAAATTGCTTCTTCCTGATTGGGTCCATTCATCGACGTCCTCGATCTTGAAGCGCCACTGACTGCCAACCCGAACAGCTGGAATATCCTTTTTCGAACAGATCCAAGAGCGATTGGTCACGGTACTGACATCAGGATATTCAGAACGTTCTTCAATGGATATCCACTTTCTTTAAATTTGAGATATAGCCAGCCTCTCCTTACATGAAATCCATGAGTGACTGAGAAGAAGACGCATCTCGATTTCCTTGGCATCCTGAGAAAAGCCTGACGCGCATTTATGAGCAGATGGCAATCCTTTTGACCTCTTATTCATGGCGTATTCCGCAGCCCAGCAAATCGTATAAAAAGATGAAATCAGTCCCCACCTTTCGTCATCGTGTCCGAATCCCAAGTCCTCATCAAAAAGAAATCATCTTTCTTATGATTCTTCATATCTACTTTTTCTTATCATTCTATTCATCCTTTGATGATTTAGATTGTACTAAAATTTAAATTACATGTAAATTTAGTATTTTCTAATTATAGCGATATCCATAGTAGATAAGGATCCACCCGCAGGATACAAACACATTGTCTTCATCGCAAAAAAGACCCTGCCCTTTTTCAGGCAGAGCCTTCTTTCCCATGGAAAAAGAGGAAAAAATCGGTCAATCATCGAAATTGCTTTTTCCTGATTTGATCCATTCATCAATATCCTTGATTCGGAAACGCCACTGCCGCCCCACCCTTTTTCCAGGCAGGTTCTTTCCACTGCGCAGCCAGTAGCGAACCGTCACAGGACTGACACCGATATATTCGGCGACTTCTTCAATATTGATCCAACGCTCTTTATTTTCATTCATAAGCCCTCGCAATCTACGGCCGCCAGAAAAATCAATTCTGGCTCCTACCGCCCTGCACAGTTCATCCTTATGGAAGGTATGAACCCCTACGACGCTCACCGTATCTCTTTCAGGAATCGTGCTGCGATTTATTTTTTGAATGATGACGATTTATCTTTCATTGAATCATTCTTATATCAAATATATTATATAGTAAATATTTTATAACTTAAAGTTTTGTCCTTTATATCACGATGTTAAAGTAATATTAAGTACCAAGTTTTACAATTTATAAAAATCTACATCTTTTATTTATCAATTTGATAACAAACCCTCCAAATTGTAGACAACTCTTCTCCACGCCTTCCCAAAATCAACATTTGCAATTCTTGTCATTTTAGATTATAATCTTTCATATCCCTGTGTGGCTTGACGCGGGGATCTTTATGCGGATGTGGCGGAATTGGCAGACGCGCTAGACTTAGGATCTAGTGTCTTCGACGTGCAGGTTCAAGTCCTGTCATCCGCACCAAAAAAGGACCTATCGCTTTGAGCGACAGGTCCTTTTCCTTTTTCATTTACACCAAACGACGTTCATAGGGATCACTGCTGATTCCCTTTTTTAGGATTTGTTTGGCCCATTCCTGGGCGCAAAAGAGGGAATGGTCCTTATAGTTGCCGCATTCCTTTTCCTTTGTTCCCGGCACGTCTTCCCATTTTGTCGTTACAATAAGTTCCAACGCTTCCTTGAGGGCTTTTGCCACGTCCCTGGGATCATGGTGGCCCCAGCACAGGAGATGGAAACCTGTGCGGCAGCCAAAGGGAGAGCAGTCAAGATATCCTTTGATGCGAGGGCGTAGATAAAGGGCCAAAAGATGCTCTAAGGTATGCATGCCCCCTGTAGGGATTTCTTCTTTGTTTGGCTGGGCCAGGCGGACATCAAAATTGGAGACAATATCGCCGTGTTCCCCTTGTTCTTCCCCAATGAGACGTACATAGGGGGCAATGACCTTTGTATGGTCAAGGGTAAAGCTTTCGATGATAACTTTTTCCATGATTGTTCCTTTCCGCGTTATCGCATGACAGCAAAAGTCGTACATAAATCAAAACTCCCCACCCTCTTTGAGGATAGGGAGCTTACAGTTGAAGTGGTGATCCACCCGGGATTCGAACCCGGGACACCCTGATTAAAAGTCAGGTGCTCTACCAACTGAGCTAGTGAATCAAATGGCTGGGGCAGCTGGACTCGAACCAACGCATGCGGGAGTCAAAGTCCCGTGCCTTACCGACTTGGCTATGCCCCAATAAGCCCAAAAAAAGTGGGGTGGCTAGTGAGGATCGAACTCACGCGTGCCGGAGCCACAATCCGGTGTGTTAACCGCTTCACCATAGCCACCATGTCGTACTTATCAGCGACTTTGTCATTTTACCACATCTTATAGGGTGTGTCAACAAAATTGTAAAAGGAAAAACAGGGCGGCAAAGGGAGCCTTCCGGCAACAGCCCATCTTTTAGACTGCGGTTCAGTCCACACCGGCAAGGGTCCGATGAGCAAGGCCAACAGCCATTTCATTGAGGTTCAGAACGCCAACACTCATGAAGATGGCGACGCAGACGTGTTCCCCATAACGAGCAATGCCCACCTTGCCGCCGACATTAAAGCCCGAGGCTTTGGCAATAACCTGGCTTAGGGCTTCATGGGCAGCACCTGCCACAGTTCCAGCCCCGACGTGACTGTCTGAGACGATATGCTGCCGTTCGGCCGCCACCATGGCACGTTCCACAATCTTTGTGACGCTTGGCAAAAACTCACCGCCAAAATTAACGGCAGCCGTACGGAATCCTTCTTTGGCGTAATTTGCTTTCAGGCGGTCCTCATCGTCCCTTGTTTCAGACATGGCCATGCGCAGGGCCGCTCTCCCAACATCAATGCTGAAAATTTCTTTTTCCATTGTTTTGCTCCATTCCTACTTCGATTCATCAATAGGACCGATCACCCATGAGGGGATGATGGACCCGTTTCAGTGTCAGTTTCTTAGCAATCTCCACAGCTTCCTTGAGGTGAACATCGGTTTTAAAATCCTTGTCCTCAAAAATACACATGGGATCGTCCACACCAATCTCACTGCCCGGCATATATAGATATTGGTCATTATCTGGATCACCGAGGATGTACCCAGCTCTCAGTTCTTCTGCAATGATTACGGACACAGCGAGGCCTCCTTTGCTTTTTCTGTCCTACATACTGCATTTATTGTAACAGGTGCCGGCCATTCATGCAATGGATTTGCCACGCTCCCCCTCTTTCTTTTAGCTGCAGAAAAGGACGCGATCTGCTATACTGGAAAGCATAAAGGAGGATGCCCTATGGAACTTACGCTGCTGCCTGATGGAATCTATGAGCGCGTCATTTCAGACGAACTCGGGAAGGTGCTTGACGAGGCAAGCAAAGAAGAACAGATTTGGAAGGAGACGGAGACGGTCGATTCCCAGGAAGGGGCCCGTTATCTATCTGATTATGCCGGCCGCCTCATTCACTGTTGCCTAAAGGAAATCGCCGATCAGGATGAAGAAGGAAGTACGGCCCTTAGTAAGGAACTTCATCTTGTCAATGACCTCATCCGGCTTCTTTCAAAACGCATGGAAACCTTAGGCGAAGGCCACACCGTAAGCCGTGAGGATTTTCTTCTCACCCAGCTGAAACGGCGTCAGAATACCCTCAAGGAAATCATTCTGGAGCGGCCTTTATCGGGGCTTTCCCATTCCACGCTCTTTACCAACAGCAAAAAGGACGTTTCCCTTGTAACGGAACTGCAGCGGGAAATCCAATCCGCGGACCGCATCGACCTGCTCGTTTCCTTTATCAAATATTCAGGGTATATTATGATCCGCCCCTATCTCCAGGAATTCACCCGCCATGGAGGAAAGCTCCGCGTCCTTACGACAACCTATATGGGTGCGACCGATCCCAAGGCCGTAGCCGAGCTGGCGGCTCTTCCCAATACGGAGGTCCGGATTTCCTACAATGTCAAGGAAACGCGTCTTCATGCCAAGGCCTATATTTTTTACCGCAGCAGCGGCTTTTCCTCGGCTTATGTCGGATCATCAAATCTCTCCCATGCAGCCATCGCCGATGGACTTGAATGGAATATGAAGATCACCCAGCAGGATATGCCCCTTGTCATGGAAAAAATCCATACGACCTTTGATACATACTGGCATAGTGATGAATTTCAGGACTTTAGCGAAAAAGACCGTCCGCATCTTGAAGACGCCATTGATGCTGAACGGGGACGGGGCAAAAAGGAAGGTTCCGCCCTTTCCTATGCTTTCCGAATCCGTCCCTACCCGTATCAGGAACAGATCCTTGATGCCCTGCAGGCTGAGCGGCAAATCCATCACCGCACGCGCAATCTCGTTGTTGCCGCTACGGGTACAGGAAAAACCGCCATTGCAGCTTTTGATTACGCTCGCTTTGCCAAAAATAGAAACAAGGAAACCCGTCTTCTTTTTGTGGCCCACCGGGAGGAAATCCTCACCCAATCCCTTTCCGCCTTTCGTCAAGTCCTCCAAGATCCAGGCTTTGGGGAACTTTCCGTAGGAAACTTCAAGGCCAAACGGGCGGACCATCTTTTTATCTCCATTCAAACCTTTCAGCACCAGCGTCTGTGGGAAAAACTTGATTCCCATTACTATGACATGATCATTGTTGACGAATTCCATCATGCAGCAGCACCGAGTTACCAGAAACTGCTCTCCTATTTCAAGCCAAGGATCCTTCTGGGCCTTACGGCAACGCCAGAACGCATGGATGGGAAAGACATCCTCTCTTATTTTGATGGTCATATGGCAGCGGAAATCCGTCTTTCTGAAGCGATTGAAAGACGTCTCTTGGTTCCTTTCCATTATTTTGGCGTAGAGGACCCCATCGACTTGAGTCACGTTGCTTGGTCAAAGGGGCAGTATGAAACAGATGAGCTTATCCATCTTTATGCTAGGGATCATACGGCAGAGATCAGGGCCAACGCCATCTTAAGGGCTCTCACTCGCTATACCAGTGATCTGCGGGATGTAAAAGGCATCGGTTTTTGCGTTGGAATCCAGCATGCCGAATTCATGGCCCGTTTCTTCACCAAGGCGGGGATTCCTTCCCTTGCCCTATCGGGGGATACACCTGATGAAGTGCGCCGGAAAGCAGCAGCTGACCTAGCTTCCGGCAGGCTGACCTTCCTTTTTGTTGTCGACATCTTTAATGAAGGCGTCGATATCCCCGCCGTCAATACGGTACTTTTCCTGCGTCCCACGAACAGTCTCACCATTTTTTTACAGCAGCTGGGACGCGGCCTGCGCCTTTTTGAAGGCAAGGACTGCCTTACGGTCCTTGATTTTGTCGCTCAGGCAAACCGAAAATACGACTTTGCTTCCCGTCTTTTTGCCCTCATGGGGACAAGGAACCTCTCCATTCGCCGTGAAGTTCAGCTAGGCTTTCCCCACGCACCCAAGGGCTGCTGCATTCAGCTGGAAAAAGTTGCCCAGCAAAGAATCCTTGAAAATATCAACAGCCAGCTAAAAGGCCTTTCCTACTATATGGAAACCATTCGTGAACTTTACGAGATAACAGGGAGCGTACCGACACTTGCGGAATTTTTCAAAGCTTCCGGCATCGATCCCCACCTTTTTTATAATGGGAAGCGAACCTACACAAGGCTGCTCATGAAGGCCGGCCTCATAGAAGAACGGGAAGAAAGCCTTGAGGAAAAAGTCCTCATGAGAGCTTATCCGACGCTCCTTTCCCTGGATTCCCCGCACTGGATTTCCTATCTCAAGGAAAACCTGAAAGCTCCTCAACGGCCAACAACGATTCTTGATAGGGAATATGCGGCCATGCTGTACCACACTCTTCTTTCAAAGGATCTGGAAGCCCTTGGGATTATTTCCCCAGAAGCGCTCATCTTGAGCCTTAGCCACTGGCATCCCTTTATCAAGGAACTGGAGGCCTTTTTGACGATGCAGGAAAACGCCCTGTCCTTCCTGCCCCAGTCCCCCGGGGTCCTTTATCCCTGTGCCCTTGAAGTCTATTGTCACTACACAAGAAACCAAATCTTTGCCGCGCTTGGGTACGATCATCCCAGTTCCATCCGCGAGGGCGTCAAGTTCATGACCCCAGAAAAGAGTTTTGCTGTCACCCATCCAACGGATGTCTTTCTTGTAACCCTGAATAAATCAGACCGCGACTTTTCGGAGACAACACGTTATGAAGACTATTCCATCGATCGGATGACCTTTCACTGGCAAAGCCAAAGTACGACGACACCCCATTCAAAGACGGGGCAGCGTTATGAAAGGCTGTGCAGGGAAAAGGAAAAAGCGGGTTATATTCTTCTTTTTGTTCGTGAAAATAAAAAAGATGCCTACGGCGGCACCCAAAGCTATACGTTTCTTGGCCGTGTAAGCATCGAGCGTCTTCAAGGCTCACAGCCCATGACCGCGATCTTGAAACTTGCCCTGCCCCTATCTGCCGGCCTCCTCACGGAAACCGACGCAAGCGGCGTCCTGTAAAGTCCTGTAAATGAAAGATCCCAACAAACGCGTCACATAGACCATTCGTTGGGATCTTTTGTGTTATGCTATACCAAATCGTCAAAGTCAAAAGCGGCGGCTTTCGTGTAGTTCGTTACTTTCGCTTCAAAAAAGTCCGTTTTCGTTCCATTGAGATTGGAGAAGCTTTCAATCCATTCCATGGGATTCTGACTGATTTCCGGGTAAAGGGGCGCAAGTCCAATGGCTTCAAGGCGGATATTGGCCAAATACTTGATGTACTTTTCGATCAGGCCATTATTGAGCCCCAGAATCTTATCATCCGTAATATACTGGCCCCATTTGATTTCATTTTCCGCACCCTGACGGATCATGTCGGCAATATGAGCATCCTGCTCCTTTGTAAAAAGATCGGGCCGTTCATGACGCAGTTCGCGGAGGATATTCTGGAAGAGAATGAGGTGCGTCACTTCGTCACGGTTGATATATTTGAAGATGGTGCTCGTTGCGGTCATTTTCCCCTGGCGGGCCAAGGTGTAAAAGAAACTAAAACCTGAGTAGAAATAAATGCCTTCAAGGATATAGTTTGCCACAATGGTATGAAGGAAATTGCCTTCGTTCGGATCATCGCTGAAGCGCTGATACGCATCGGCAATAAACCGATTCCGTTCCAATAGCGTCGAATCCGTGCGCCATTCATCATAAATCTTATCCCGTGTAATGGGATTTGTCACCGTATCAAGGATATAGGAATAACTCTGCGCGTGAATTTCCTCTTGAAAAGCCTGGATATTTAAGAGGGACGCCACTTCCGGTGCCGTGATATAACGACTTATGTTTGGCAGGTTTTCGCTCTGGACGCTGTCAAGAAAGTTCAGGAAAGAAATAATCTTATCGAAGGCACGGCGCTCGCTGTCCGTAAGGTACGGGAACTGCTTGATATCTTCGTTCAAGGAAATTTCTTCGGGGATCCAGAAGTTATTGAGCATGGTCCGGTAAAGTGTATTGGCCCAATCATATTTGATTCGGTTCCATTCGCGCAGGTTTGTCGTATTACCGCCAATCATGGCCTGGGTCCCGCGCTGCCCATGTTCATTAAAAATAAGTTTCTTTTTCATCTTGCGCTCCTTCTCACACAGTCAGGATGAACAGCTCGTGCATTCATCCATTTCAAGGGACTGGTTCCGCACATAGTAAATGGTCTTGATGCCCTGTTTATAGGCTTCAATATAGAGGTTCAGTATTTCCGAGGCCTTCATGCGGGGCGTGATATAAAGATTAAAGGATTGGGCCTGATCGATGTGGCGCTGACGGGCTGCATTGGCACGAATGGACCACTGCTGGTCAATGGTATGAGCTTCCTTATAGAGCCAGAATGTCTTTGGGTTAAGGTCCGGTGCCGTTTTCGGGGTAAAGGATCCTTGTTTTTCCTCTATGAAGAATTTCTTGAAAATAGGATCGATGCCAGCCGTTGTATTGGCAATGTTGCTCGTTGAACCGGTTGGCGCCACAGCAAGGAGATACCCATTGCGCATACCGTACTTGTGGACGTCGGCAGCAAGACGCTGCCATTTTTCACTGGTATAGCCGCGCCGGGTAAAGTATTTGCCCGTATCCCATTCAGATCCCTTGAAGGCAGGATAAGCCCCCTTTTCTTTGGAAAGTTCCATGGACGCTTTGATGGCATAGTAGGCAATCTTTTCAAAAAGGGCATCAGCCGCGGCTATGTGTTCTTTTGATTCCCAGCGCAGGCCGTGCTTTACAAGATAATGGTGGTAGCCGCTCGTGCCAAGGCCGATGGCCCGGTATTTGTCACAAGTCAGCCGGGACTCCGGTACCGGCGTCTGGTTGATGGTAATGACATTATCGAGCATGCGCACCTGAAGGGCAATCTGTTCTTCCAGGAAATCTTCATCAATCTTGCTAAGGTTGATGGAATTCAAGTTGCAGGTGACCATATCGCCTGGCGCTGTCACTGTCGTAATGGTCCCATCGTCCTCAAGGATTTCTTTTTTGAGGTTCGTAAAGCCCACATTCTGTGCGATTTCATGACACAGGTTCGAAGCATAGATCATCCCCGCGTGCTTATTGGGATTGGCTTCATTGACCGTATCCCGGAAAAAGATGAAAGGGGTTCCCGTTTCAACGGCACTTTTCATGATTTTTTTCATCATCTCAAGGGCGGGGACGCTGATGCCATGGAGACGGGAATCCTTTTCACAAGCAAGGTAATGCTCCGTAAAGGCTTTATCTTCCTCCGTATCGTAGAAGTCTTCCAGAGCAAAGCCCATGACCGTATTCACTTCATGCGGATCAAAGAGGGTAAAATTTTCGCGTTTGATGAGGCGCTCCATGAAGAGGTTCGGAACGGAAATAGAGGGAAAGATATCATGGGCCTTGCGCCGATCATCGCCGTTATTGGTCCTCAGTTCAACAAATTCATAAAAATCCTTGTGCCAAATATCAAGGGTCACCGTCGCGCCGCCCTTGCGCCTACCGAGCTGGTCAACGGCAACAGCCGTATCGTTATAGAGCCGGACCCAGGGAATGACCCCTCCGGAAGAGTTCTTGAATCCCCGGATATCACTGTTGAGGGCCCGAACCTTCCCCAGATAGATGCCTAGGGCCCCTCCATGCTTGGAAACACGGGAGAACTTGCTGTTCACATCATAAATGGACCAAAGGTTGTCATCGACACCTGCCACAAAACAGCTGGACAGCTGATGAAATGGCGTGCCAGCATTAGCAAGGGTCGGCGTTGCCGTTGTCATCTTGAGCTCGCTCATAAGGTCATAGAACTTCTTGGCGTAGGCCACCTTGTTTTTCCCTTCAACGAGAGCAAGATGCATGGCAATGGCCATAAAGCGTTCCTGCGGCAGTTCATAGACTTCCTTGTTAAATCCCCGTACAAGATAACGGTCTGCCAGGAGTTTGAGTCCTTCATAGTTAAAAAGGTAGTCCCGTTTCGGTTTGATATAATCCCCCAATTCCTGGAGCTCATCTTCCGTATAGTCTGTCACAAAAAAATCAGCATATTTCTTCTTGTCAACCAGCATATGGATGAGATTGGAGAAATTCCCATAACCAAAGGCCTTATAACGGCGCTGGATGGCAGCCTCTTTATAGAGGTCAAAGAGGAACAGGCGGGCAGCCACAAACTGCCAATCCGGATTCATCTCCTGAAGGGGTACCCCGCCCCCTTCATGACGGGAGGGAATGACTTTTTCAATGGCCGTGCGGATCAAGGTCTGCTGGATCTGTTTCGTGGTCATACCATCGACAAACTGAAGCTTGGAATCCATTTCAAGCTCCATGGGATCGCATGAATCAAGTCCCAGACAGGCAAAAGCAATCATACGCTTGGTCTTTTCGACGGAAAGGGGTTCAAAATGCCCGTCCCGTTTGCGGATCATGATGTCCATAAGTGGCTTCCTTTCTTGTTCCTAAAAGTAAGAAAGACCACAAGATATAGTGGTCTTTGATTGTTTCTTTGGGTTCCTCATACATTATACGGGCTCATAGTCCATAAATCAAGTAAGAATTATTTTATGATTATTATTATAAAAATAGGAAACAGGACATTATTGTTGGGAAGCATGGGCTCCATTTTTCTGACTGATTTCAAGAAGGTGCCAGACATCGGGCGTTTCAAAGCCATATCGCCAGGCTGCCGTCCCTGCCAGCTGATACTGTATTGCGAGACGGGACTTATAGTAGAGGCTCAAGGCATCTTCCTGCCAAAAGACATAATCCCTGCCGCCTTCCGTATAGGAAACCCGAGTCATCTTTTCCTCTGGGAGCCAGGTCTTCCGGAAGGTCGGAAGGTTCTTTTTATCATGAATGAGCTGCTGGGCCTGCCACATACCAAGGGTTCTCGCCCGATACTCCTTGGTGCCTTCCGGGGCCTCCCATAGGCGCATATAAAGTGGGAGACCAAATAGAAGTTTTTCCGGGGGAACGCCCTGGGCAAGAGTCTCTTGGACCTTCTTTTCATCCCAATTGAAAGAAGCCGTCGGTCCCGGCACTTTACTCAGCCGAGAAAATTGATCATACGTCATGAGAACAAGATAATCCACGCTTTTCGTCAAGGCCTTCCGGTCGTAGCAGCGGGACCAATTGGGATTGCGGCTGGGAGCTGTGACATCCATACTGAGGATCAGTCCCTTCTTTTGGGATTGACGGCGCAGATAGGCCATGAAGCTTGTGAGGGCATCACGATCTTTTTCATAGATGTTCTCAAAATCGATATTGATTCCATCAAAACCGTGCGTTTCAGCCTCTTTCAGGAGCTGGTCAATGATAAAGCGCTGGGCATGGGGGTCTTGAAGGAATTTATGAGTAAGATCCGGATCAAAGGAATTGGTCACAAGCGGCCAGACCTGGTACCCTTTTTTGTGGGCCCGTTCCGTATACCCTGGCACAGCCGCGCCTTCCACCTTTCCATATTCCCCCGTTACACGGTACCAACACGGCGAAACAACGGTCAGGCCTGGGACCTTGGGCAGCGATGAAAGATCCACGCTGGGATCATCCTTATGCTGCCAAACCATACTGATGGGATGCGTCAAGCTAGGCGCCGGTTGGGGCTTAGCTTGGCTGTCCTTTTTAGGGGTGGCGCAGCTTCCCATCCCTATGACAAAGGTGAGGAGTACAAGTCCCAACAAAAAAGAAATTTTTCGCATAGAAGCCTCCTGGATCATTGTTTGTCCTTATTGTATCAGGTACGAAAAAAGAGAGGCCATGAAGAAAATGAAATTCTCATTTTTTCACAGCCTCTCGTACATTTTTTATTTTCTGAAAGCGTCCGTCAGAGGCGGAACAATCTGTTTCTTACGGGACAGGACGCCGGGCATATGGAAGTGACCGTCAGCTTCAGGGTTGCCGAAGGCTTTTTCCAGGACGTCGCCGTTCTTGCCAGCCCAAAGAAGTTCCGTCACTTCCGTCATGATATCCGTAACCATGAGAAGGCTCGTGTCAGATTCACCAGAAGCCACCATTTTTTCCAGTGCGGCCTTCAATGCCGGCCATTTTTCCTTGGCTTTTTCGCCGTCCATGACGTTCACTTGGGCAACGGTGACTTTTCCTTGCGGGAAATCAAATTCCTTCATATCACCGTGGCAGATTTCATCAGGCGTGCTGCTGTTGATGGCAGAACCATGCTGCAGCATATCAAGGGCATAGGCTTTCGGATCCTTGATGCCGGCGATTTCAGCAAGTTCCAGACCAATCTTGCGGTCCGTTTCCGTTGTTGTCGGAGATTTGAAAAAGAGCGTATCAGAGCTAATGGCAGAAAAGAGCAGGCCTGCATACTGCGGCGGCAGGGCAATACCATTTTCCTTGGCCAGTTTGGCAATAATGGTAGAGCAGCAGCCCAGCGGTTCAACGCGCATATAAAGGGGTGCAGCCGTCTTCAGGCCGCCCAAGCGATGGTGATCGATGACTTCCTTTAGGTCCGCATCGGCAAGACCGTCTACAGCTTGGGATTCTTCGTTATGGTCGACGAGGATAAGCTTTTGGCCCGGTTCGACTTCTTCGATGAGTTTCGGTGCTTCCATCTTGAAGGCATCAAGAACGTATTGGGTTTCCTTGCTGACTTTGCCGGCTCTGCAAGCGACAGCCGGTACACCGAGCTGCTGTTTGACATAGGTATAGGTCAAAGCGCAGCAGATGGAATCCGTATCAGGGTTCTTATGACCCGTTACAATCGTCATGTTTTCCATGAATGAACTCTCCTTTTTACCTGTACAGAATTGTATATACACAAAATTATACCACAGTTGGCGCAAATCGTGCCATAAAATGCCGTGCCTCATGGAATCCGTCCATAGCGGCACTCGTGATGCCGCCGGCGTAGCCGGCTCCTTCACCGCAGGGGTAAAGGCCGCGGCAGTTCAGGGACTGTCCATTTTCTCCGCGTACAATGCGCAGGGGCGCGCTGGTTCTTGTTTCCACGCCTATCATAAGACCTTCCCGGCTGAAACCGGGCAGACGGCGTTCAAAATCACGGAGCCCGTTTTCCAAGGGATCGGTGACAAAGTTTGGCAGGATCTTTCTCAAATCATAGGGAACAAGGCCGCGCCGATAGGTTGTCTTAAAAGGAACGGATAGATCCGGTGCCGTATGATCCACAAAGCTGCGGCTTGACTGGGCCGGAGCCCGGTAAGCGCCAGCAGCCCTGTAAGCAAGAGCCTCATAACGGCGCTGAAAGACCATCCCACCCAAAGGACCTTCGGGAAAATCGTCGGGTGTCACAGCAACAACAAGGGCACTGTTGGCCCGACCCGTATCCCTTTTGTAGGGGCTCATGCCATTTACGACAAGTCCTCCTATCTCAGAGCTGGAGGCAACGACTTCGCCGCCCGGGCACATGCAGAAGGAATAAACAGCCCGGCCGGACGCGTCATGATAGATGAGGGCATAGTCAGCAGCCCCCAGCTTCGGATGCGCGGCAAATGGCCCGTATTGAGCCTTGTTGATGAGGGCCTGACTATGCTCAATGCGCACGCCGACAGCAAATGCCTTGGCTTCCATATGGACGCCGCGGGAATAAAGGGCTTCATACGTATCGCGGGCGCTGTGTCCGCAGCAAAGGATGACGCCGTTTGTTTCGAGGCGTTCCCGGCCGTTTAGGGTAACAGCCGTCAGCCCTTTTTTCGAATCCAGATGAAAATCCGTCACCTGTGTTTCATAACGGATTTCCCCACCCGCCTTTTTGATGCGATGGATCAAGCCCGTGACCATGATGCGGAGACGGTCCGTCCCAACATGGGGCTTTTGTTCATACAAGATTTCTTCCGGAGCACCGGCGGCAACAAAGGTTTCAAGGATATGTCCCACAATGGGGTCATTGACCCGCGTCGTGAGTTTTCCATCGGAAAAGGTGCCCGCCCCGCCAGCGCCAAACTGGACATTGCTGACAGGATCAAGTTGTCCCGTTTGCCAAAATGTTTCCACATCTTTTACGCGGTGGGCAAGATCCCGTCCCCGCTCCACTACAAGGGGATGGTAGCCGTTTTCCGCAAGTTCGAGGGCAGCCATCAGCCCGGCAGGGCCAAGTCCCACCACGAGGGGACGCCCGTGCAGCTTTTCGCTTCCAATCTGGGGCTTTGGGGTCTGTGCCCTTTTATAGGGCAGGATGAGCTGCTTTTTTTCAAGACGGCTGCGTTCCCCATTGGTTAGCTCCAAATCAAGGAGCAGATGATAGACAAAGGTGATACTCTTCTTGCGTCGGGCATCGATGGCCTTTTTAAGGAGTGTCACGCGGCGGATCTTTTGGGGAACAATCCCAAGCTGCCGTGCCGCCGCTTCCTCTAGGGTGCGGCGGCTTTCAAGACCGACGCGGAGGTTATTCATTCTAAAAAGCATGGTTTATTGGTCCTTTTCGTTTTTCACGGTGATTTCAACAATGACATTATGTGTATCGGCAAGGACCTTGTCAGGAATCTGGAGAGGCATATTAAGCTCCACATTGCTTGTGATATTGTCAAGGACAATGGGGGCCGTCTTGATTTCCTTCAGTTCTCCCAGGACCTTGGGATCTGCCGTCAGGCGCACGGTCTGGGGCGTGATCTTGGTTCCGACCAGCGTGATGCCACTTGGCAGTTTACCCGAAAGATCGGCTTTGATAGGAAAATCGTTGGTCCCTAGCTGACGCACGATGGTGACCGTCGTCGAAACCTTGCTGGGCGTCACCTTGACATCGTACATTTCGCGGCCCAACTGGTCAACGGCCACGGCGGTCGCATCTGTTTCAAAGTTCTTATCGTGGTTTGAGATATCGACCATGACAAGGACCTTGGCCACTTGATTGATGCGCTCTTCCGCCCCGCTGATTTTCACCTGTAGGGGATTGAGATCCATCCGGCTTACGGTGATGCCGCTATGAGGTACGCCCACAATGCGCGCTTCCAGTTTCATCTCTTTTGAGACCTGTGTATCGATTTCAAGCTGGAGCAGACTCGGCGTGATCTCGATGACCTCGCCGTTCTTGACTTGGGCCGTGACGCGGTAGGTATTGCGTCCTTTGCTGGCCCCCTCAAAATCGATAAAGGCTTTTACATCCGCTGTGCGAAGCGCCGCAATCTGGCTTCGCGTTCCGCTTACGCGCACGTTGACCGTTTCAGGCAAATCCTTGACGAGCATGTCATCCTGAAGATGCACCGTCTGCAGGGGTACGGTAAAGCTACGGGTGGTGATTGGATTCTGTTCATTCATGACATAGACCCAAAGGATGGACGCAACGATGACGCACATGATCCGGGCCAGCCACGAATTTCTTGTTGGGTGTTTACTGCTTAGCATCATCATCGCCTCCTTTGCTGCGATCCTTGAGGCTCAGAAGCTTTGCCTTGATGGAATCTTTCCAGTTGAGCATGGGTTCCTTCATGACAGGACGCAAAAGGTCCTTCACGTCGCGGTGGGTCAGATAGCGCTGGAGTGCGCCGCCGCGGGCAAGGGAAATTGCCCCTGTCTCTTCACTTACGACAAGGATCAGGGCATCAGTCTGTTCCGATAGACCAATGGCCGCACGGTGCCGCGTCCCCAGCTCCTGGCTGAGGTTCCTCGCTTCCGTCAAGGGCAACAGGCAGCTTGCAGCTGCAATGCGGTCGCCGCGGACAATGACAGCTCCGTCATGGAGCGGAGTATTCGGAATAAAGATATTTTCAAATAGGGCCGTGCTGATCAGTCCGTCAATGCGGACGCCCGTTTCAATATAATCGTCAAGGCCTGTTTCCCGTTCAAAGACAATCAGGGCCCCAATCTTGTTGCGGGACAGATCATCAGCCGTCAAAGCCACCGATTCAAGCATGTTTTCTACCTGCATCTCATTAAGGACCGTGCTGCGGCGGAACAGTTTGCCTCGGCCAATCTGCTCTAGGGCACGGCGCAGTTCGGGCTGGAAAACAATAGGCAGGGCAAACATGACAATGGTCATGAATTTTTCAAGGAGCCAGTTGATCACATACAGATTCAGCCATTTGCTGACGAGCATGACCAAAAGCAGCATCAAAAGGCCCTTGACAAGGGACGCCGCCCGTGTGTTTTTCAGCATTTGGTAGAGCTTATTGAGGAAATAAGCAACCACCAAGATATCGATGACATCCAGGAAGGTGATGGTATGGATGAGATCTAGGACATGGGATTCCAAGGGTTTCGCCTCCTCAAGGTTCTGGATTGGTTAAATATTCCGTTCGACCAGTTCTTCAACCGGTTCATCCGTCTTTTTAAAAGGAATGTCTCCTTCATAAGCAAGGAAGGCCAAGGCATAACTGACGGCCATGGCAGAGCCCATCATGAGGCCCCTTTCGTCCATATCAAATTCCGGCGTATGGTGATTGGCCCCGCATCCAAGGTCCGTATTTTGAATGCCTGTAAAGGAAAGGACCCCTGGATAGAGCTTTTGGAAAAGGGCGAAGCTTTCGGACGCCATCCAAGGCGCCGCGTCAACGACAGCGTCTTTTCCAAGATCCCGCACAAGAGCCTTTCGTCCCAGCGCCGCGCAGGTTTCATTATTGCGCACCTCATAAAGGGCCTTGGGCATGTGGGTGATTTTATAGGAACATTGATAAAGGGCCGTAAGATGATCCAAGGTCTTTTTTAGATAGGTCTCAAAAAGGGACCCCGCTTTTTCATAGCTGAAGAAACGAGCCGTACCGCCAAAGGTGAGAGTACCGGGAATGACGTTGTACTGGTCACCACTATGGACAAAACCCAAGGAAATGGTCAGGCATTCAAAGGGGTCGACACGGCGCATCCGGAAGCTTGAAAGCTCACTATAAATCGCGTGAAAACAGTCAATCGGGCTCCGGGCAAGATCGGGCCGGGCTCCGTGACCAAACTGACCAGAAAGCTCGACAACAAAAGCGCAGCCTCCACTCATGACAGGACCAGGACAAAGCGATACGGTTCCAGCGGCCATATCCCAGCGCACATGGGTCGCATAGCAGCCATCGATGGAAAGCTTCAGGTCATGAACGATGTAGGGCAGGAGATTCCTAATGTCTCCACTTGTTTCCTCACCGCGTTCAAAACAAAAGACAATCTTGCCGACAAATTCATCCTTATGGGCGGCAAGGATGCGTGCCGCCGTAAGGGTCATGGCCATATGGCCATCGTGCCCGCAGGCGTGACTGACACCGGGGATCTTGGAAATACAGGCTTTGGGTTCTTGCAGGTTTTTCTCACTTTCCTTAATGGGAAGCGCGTCTGTATCACTGCGCATGAGGAGGGTTCTCCCCTTTTTCCCGCTGTCAAGGATGGCCAGAAGGCCCCCGTCAGGGACATTCACGGTTTCAAGGCCGAGGCCCTTGAGATACGATTCGAGGAAGGCAATGGTCTTTTCTTCTTCATTGCTTAGTTCCGGATATTCATGAAAATAACGGCGCAGACGGACCGTTTCCGCAAATTCCGCCTTTGCCTCGCTGAGGATGTTCATAGGCGTTCCTTTCATAATAAGACGCTGCTTGGCAGCTTATGAAGGTGCCCGTAGGGCCCTTCCGGAGACATAAAATTACAGTTTATTTTAGCACAGATTAAAGGCCCGTACCAATATTTCACATAAATATCGGTGCAGGCCCATTCCTTGCATTATTTTATGCTGACATTTTAAATAAAATCAGTCGTTCAGTTTTATTTTTCTGCCGTTTTTCTGCCGCCCAGGCTTTCCAGCTTTTCGACTATAAGCATCACGGCCCATTCGGGTGGTTTGCGTATGCCCATTTCCCACTTTTCAATGGTGCTTTTGGGGATTTTTAGCAAATCTGACATTTTTTGTTGAGACAACCCGGCTTCCTTACGGGCTTCTTTTATGGTTTTCATGAGTGGCCTCCGATGGAAATGGGCGGAGCCTTTGCCCCGCCCTGGTTAATCAGATCTGGAACTTTTCACCGTTGTATTTAGCGGCATGCGCCTTGACGTACGCATCATAGAACTCCTGGTTGGTGCAGGGAGCCATTTCCCGGTGAAGTTCTTCCCTCAGATCATCGTCCATCATTTCGACGGCGGCATCATAGTAAATCATATGACCGTCGGAATCCTCCACGTACTGGTCAGCCAGCTTTTCCAGTTCTTCCTGCATGACATCGGCTTCCCAGTCGGTCAGGCCGTATTCTTTTTTGAACTCGTCCCGGTCGGAAGCTCTCCAACCACCTGCAAACAAGTCTTTTGCGTCATAGGCAATCTGTTCACGAGTCATTTCTTTTTCCATGATTCATCGCTCCTTTTCAACTTCTTGGGAAGTTCCCTTCCCTCTTTCTGACTACATTATACCTCCCATTGGGAGTTAATGCAAGCGTTTTTTCCACCTTTTTAGAAAAAAGACGGGGTTTTTCGCCCCGCCTTTTATTTCACCAGAGTCCGGAAGTGTAACCGCTGGATGTTGTATCCACCAGCCAGGATTGTTTCCAACACCGCACTGCCCTGTGTGCCTTTGACAATCCCATTCAAGGAATAGCCGTTGCTGTCAAGGCTGATTCCGTCATAGTCGGTGATTTCCCCGACTTTGGCTTTTACCCGTCTGACCAGATCCAGCACATACGATCTGGCTGCCAATTTGTTTTCCTTTTTGTGTTCCGGATCCTGCTTGTTCCAGCGGGCTTCCAGTTCACTTTGCAGTTTTTTCAGGACGGGCGGAAGTTTGCTCAGTTCCTTTTCCGTCTTTTCAATTTTTCCAACCATTTCCGCTATTTTTGCGCTTTGGTTGTCAATCTTCTTTTGGGTGCGGGCCATATCATCTGCAGCCCGCTCAATATCATCCATTAACCAGTATTGCGGATTGTTGGTTTCGAGGTATTTTTTTGTGAGCTTCCCGCTTTCTTTCAGTGCAACCAGCTTGTTGTACCGGCTGGTGTGCCGCTCCAATGTCTTTTCCAGTTTTTCCAGATTCTCTTGGGCCTTTGCAATTCTTTCGTTGATATCCATTCTCGGTTCCCCCTTCCCTTTTCTACTCATATTATACCTCTCATTGGGAGGTATTGCAAGCGTCTTTTGGTAATTTTCCAAAAAAATACTCCCCAGGGGATTTTCCCCTGGGGTTTTCTCATTTCATTTCAAAGACCAGTGCCGGTGTCTTTTTTTTGTTGTTCCTGGATCCCCTATTGATTTCGGTCATTCCATCGATGCGATAGCCGGATTGTTCGAACACATATGCAGTTTTTAAAGCATCTGACCAACTGGAAGAGTAGGTGAATCTGGCAATCTCGCACGCCTTAAACAACTTCATAATATTTTCGGGATTGTAATCATCGAGGACATTCAGCAGAGTGTTTCCAGCTTCTTTCATTTCAGAGTACATCCGAAACATGGCGAAGAAACATTCTCCTTCGATCCTCACAGCTTCCATCAAGTCCCTGTACTCATCTCTGGCCCTGTCTAAATCACGCTGTACACCGCTTTTTTTCGCTTCCAACATGTCGGCATAGGCGTGACTCACCAGTTCGTGATACTTTGCAACTTTTTCCATTAATTTCATAATTCATCGCTCCTTTTTTTCTTGGGAGTTTTCTTTGCATCTCCCTTTCTTGCCTATATTATACATCCCATTGGGAGGTATTGCAAGCGATAACAGAAAAATATTAAAAAGTTTGCTCCCGAAATCAATTTCGGCCACAAATCACCATTCGGCTAGAGTGTATGTCAGTGAAGCGGCTTCGACTTTCCGCCCAGATCTGGTGTACACCATCCCTTCCCATCTACCAGCCTGGAAGCCCACGCCGCCATAGGTTTTCCCGTCAGCGGTCAACACACCGGCCTTGATCTTATGACTTTTTCGAAGGTTGATTTTGTATACATCAACCTTCTGCCGGTCGGTATTAGCAGTGACCACGGTTCTGTCTGTTTTCTTGGTCGCTTCTTCCGGCAGGGCAGGGGAACCATTTTTGATTTCCTGGGCCACCTTTTCCGCTCCCGTCTGTACGTCCGGGGCCTGCACATAGTACGTTACGTTCGGAGGCGTATCAGAGGACTGCACATGATAGATTTCCCTGGTGATTTCCCGGGCTGTCTGATCAGATACACCCAGTTTCTTTTTTACCGCTGCCGGGTCGGTGGTCTGGCGGTACTCCATCACTTTTGGCTGTTCTTTTTTATCCTGGCTACAGCCGTAAATCGCACAGCAAATGGCCACCAGGGCAACGGCTCCAACTCCTGCCGCAACATGCTTCCATTTTTGTTGCTCGTCCATATTTCACCTCTCATATTCGCTTTTAAACAGTCTTTTCAAGCTACGCATATAAGTTATAGCGTATGCAGAAAAAGCGGCGTACAAGGCCGCTGTGGACCTCATACGCCGTATCGTCATTCTTCAATCCCGAACAGGGCTTTATCATACATATAATCTCCGTCAATTCCGTATCCGTTGTAGTTGTCGGTCCACTGCCAGACATACCCGGCAATATCATCCCCCGGCCCCCACTCAGCGTTCCAGATGGGGCACCCCAGGGACTGCCAGTTGATGATGGTGGTCAGCCAGTCATAAGAGGCATAAACGCCCCAGTTGAGTCCGATGTGCTCCCCGAACGCTTTGCACATAGCAGTCACGACTTCCGGGTCTTTTTCGAAACCGTTGTTTTCTTTCCAGTGGTCAGCGTCTTCCATGTCGTAAAATACGGGCAGTTCCAGCAGTACGCCTGCTTCTTCGATTGCCTTCCGGCAGTTCTTGGCGTTTTCCACGGCATCATCAACGGAAAGACTATAGTCGTAGTGATAGGCTCCTACCAGCATCCCGTGGGCATGGGCCTGCCGTACATTCTCTCGGAACATCTCGTCCCGTCCATGCTTGCCGTAGGAACAACGAACATAGCAGAACCGAACGCCCTGTGCTTTCAGATCATCCCACGGAATGGGGCCGTTGTTTTCCGATACGTCGATACCTTTAATCAGCATACTTCCACCCCTGTTCTTTCACTTCTTCATCGGTGACGACGATGTACCAGTCGCACGCCATCATATCGGCCTGGGAAGGCACCCATGGAAAAACACCGTCCTTGTTGCTGATTGCCAGGTATGCCCCGTGGGTGATTTTCCCATCCCGTTCTTTAACCAGCTTTTCTGCTTCCGCAAAAGGTTCTTCCTTTTTGCCGGGAACCAGGTAAATAAACATCCCTTTCCCGTTCCATCCGTCTCGGGCGAATTTCAGTTCCGGGGCATCATACAGCAGTTGAAGCACGTCTCCGAAATTCATGATGCTTTTCAATTCCTGGGCGTGGTCCTCGAACTCTTCTTCGGGGCACCAGGATACATACCCGTCCGGATAGACGACTTTGTAACCCATTTCTCCGTGCTTATGGCTCCCGAAGTCTTTCCACGCTCTGCATCTTTCCGCCTGTACTACCTTTTTCGTAAGATACTCTTTCATTATTTTCTTTTCCTCCTTGCCATTGGTCGGGAATTCCGTCCCCGTCATTGTCTACCAAAGATTTCCCAATAAATCCGATTGCCGCAATGAAAGACACCCCGGTGAGCGTCTGTATCAGCTGATTCATGGCCGGTAAATCCACCTTGCCATGGAAAGCCCAGAGCCACACCCATCCAGACAGATATAAAATGATGCTCCCGATGATCAGGAGCATCAGAATAATCACCAGGGCACGGGGCAGGCCCCGGACTTTCATTCGTCCGATGGAGCCCATCAGCTTCAGCAGCGTGCCTTGTAATTTTTTCATTTTCGGACCTCTTCTGGCATTTTTAACACAGCTTCGTGTTTGGCACTCATGATGCCATTTTCCGCAAGTTTTTCATATACCTCATACATTTCCTGCCAGATCTGCTTTTCCTCGACAGTCGGTGCAGTCTTCTTAAATCGCACATACATATCGTTAAGAGAGGCTCTCAGAATCAGCTGCATCCCTTTGCGCACTGCCCGTAGCCCTGTCATGTAAGCGATTACATACCCGCCTAACCCACCTACTGCCAGGCTCACCGCAGTGCTTAGCCCCTCGATGACAATATCGTTCACTTTTGGTATCCTCCTTTTATATTAGTGATTAGTGAAAGGTTGTGATTTGATGAAACTTCCCAACGGTTTCGGGACATGCTATAAACTTGGTGGCTATGCGGTGCGCCGCCACCCATAGGCCGCTACGCAGGGAGACAGGTTTTCGTGCGGAACATCTTTACCGAAATCCATGACAAAACCGTCACCTTGACTGCTTTGTATATTTGACCCGAAGCTGACATTTTCGATGGATGCGGGAGCCGAAAATACACCATTGGTGGTCAGCTTTTGATTCGGGTCCTGTCTTGCAAAATCGAGGACAGACCCGTGGATATTGGGCAACTCATCGGTGGTGAGCTGGTGTTTTCTTTCGCCATATTTTTGCCCGGCAGTATACGTAAAAGAGCCGAAAGAGTCGCTTCCGGACCCCTGGGCAATCAGCGTATAACCAGGTGGCAGGGCCTCCCACGTTCCGCCGAAAAGCGTGGCCGGGCTGGTGCTGTCGTTGCTCCAGTAGTAGGACCCAACGGGGTGGGCGTCCAGCTTGGCCTGTTTGTAGATTTCGTCTTTCGCAGTCTTTATGGCCTCAGCAACAATCGACTGTACCCATGCCGTAGACGGAACGTGACTGTCATTCGCCCCGGAATCCGGGCTGGCCACATACATGGCCCCCCACTTCTTTTCACCGGTCCCGATAGACCCTTCCCCGTCGGCATTGGGGACATATGCCCGTGTGGTCATTCAGACACCCCCTTCCCGTTGGTTTCATTGGCATCAGTTCCCGTGGTGTCCTCAACTTCTTGCGGGGGCACGTAGGCAATACAATCTTTGTTCACGCATTTCCCGTTAGCATCCAGTTTTCGGGCGCAGAACGGGCATCTTTTCGGGAGTTTGAATTTCATTCTACAGCCTCCATTTCTGCCTTATAGGCTTCTTGTAAGTCGCTAAAATCCTGCTTGATGCTTTCCTGGGCTTCCGTATCTCCCCTCAGAACAGCGATGTTGTAAGACTTGGTCAGTTCTTCCACACCGCTGTTATAGTCGGCTGTGAGGGCTTCTTTCTGGTCATCGGAAGTCGGTTCGGCGGGAGGGACGTATTCCCTTTTCTCTTTGGCTCCGACGTAGGTTTTTACCTGGGAAATATATCCATCATATTTGGCATCCGGGTAGATATAAAAAAGGTTGTCAACGACACAGCACTTTTGCTTATTGTCATAGACAACCATTTCAGGCAAATCGGTCAGCCCGGAATCCGTTTTAAAGTTTTCGGTGGTATCCATATAACAAATGGATTCATTAATAATCGTAACTTCCCCGCCAATGATTTGAAAAACTTTCATGCGTTCCTCCTTTATGCAGTTCTCAGCCACTTATTGACAACCTTGTAGGGCTGGCGGTTTTCGTGAGTCCCGCCGCCGCCAGCGTTGGCAATCGTGATAGTGTGGGCATGTGCTCCAGCACTGGATGTTGTAACGGTCTGCATGCCTTCGTCCCCATCTGTACCTTCGTGCCAATCACCGCCGTTATGAATGCTCGCACTGACTGTGTGCGTATGGGCCCCGGCAGTGGAGCAAGATGCAGAGTGACTATGGTTCGGCATCTCGCTCGTTATGAGCGTGTGCTTCACTTCACCGCCCGTATCGCCCAAGGTATAGGTGTATTTCGTCCCGTTCTCCCAATAGTCACCGGCACCCACGGAAACCTGGCCTTTCTGGGTCAATACCCAGGTAGTACCGGCATATAAAGTGTTCGGGTCGGTGCTATTTTCGAATTCCAGCACAATTCCCACAGGATAAAGCAGGTCAACCAGTTCAGAGACCGTATGCCCTGCCTTTGCCCAGCCCCCTGCAGCAGACAGGAATTTCGTACCATCTCCCTTTGCAGGAGCCGGGACGAAGCCCCGTACCCCGGCAGAAGCATCAGTACAGCCGGTGAAATCGCTGTGGGCTTCCGGGTCGCTCAGATGATATTCAAAGTCTTCTTCCCGGGCATAAGTATCAGAGTTGATTTGCACGCCTACGGAAGAAGCATTTCCGACAGACGTATAGATGGCAAATTCCTGCACATCCATTTTGTACGTCTTATCGGGAATCCATTCGCCATGGGTAGCATCCGCAGCATAAGCGTACCCGAAGAAGGTTTCTGCCCCGGTGTAGCCTCCCCATCCAGAATCGGTATAAGAGTCAGAAGCCACACGGGCATAAATCCCGATTTCCGTAGCACTGAACCCGGCCCCTTCGGCAATCCCGTCATTGGAATAGGCAAAATAAAGGACACATCTGGCCTCGGAAGCATCTGCATTGGTCACCTCTGCGACCTTGGTAATAGGGGCTTCGAGCTGTTTACTGATTAGTGCAGTTTGGGTAGTAGTTCCATCATAGATACCAGATCCGATTTCGCATTTGGTGAAAACCAACGGCTTACTCATAGTGTTGGAAAGCTCGATAAGGTGCATACCGGCTTCCCCGATTTTTACGTTACTGAACTCGCTCATTTATTCACTCTCCTTCTGTTGGATGTTCCCATCAGAATCAATCTCATGGATTCCCTTCGCCACGTTGAAGCTGATAGACTTCCGCTTGACCACATCCCCGGAAAGCCTCCCGGCCTCCACTTTGCAGTGCCTACGGACCACAGCCCCGACATATACAGTATTTGCAACGGGAACCGTCCTTGCGGCCTGAATCGTCATGTTAGCCGGGATGATCAGACGGGCATATCTCCGAACTTCGTTGATTCTCTCCGACATATCATCATCAAGATTCAGCACCACGGTATAAGTATTGGGATGCACTTCCAGGGTCACAGCCCCTTTGTGGTACATTCCATCGGTCAGCACCTCGAACGACTTTTCAGTGTAGGGGGCAGTGCCGTTGACCATCAGGAAGATTGCCGCCCTGCGGTCAAATAAAGATGCCCCTGCCGGAGGATAAATGCCCAGCATACTTTCCCAACGCTCAACCCCTGCAAGGTCAGTATCGAAGATAAATGTGTTGGCGAACCATCGCCAGATCTGGCCATAGAGAGTATTGAATTCGGGGTTCTCAGCTTCACAGATAGCAAGGATTTCCTTTGCATTCTTCAAGACCCATGGTGTATATCGTTCCAACCTTACGTTTCTCGTTATCTTTTCCATTAAGCATCACCGCTTACATCGCTGATAGTTCCGATAGTTGCCAGGGCATTATCGGCCAGTTCCACATTCTCCTCGCTCCCGTTCAGAGTCGTGTGGCTAATATCGGAGACATAAGGACGGGCGAGCAACCGGCTTTCAATCTGGCTAATACGGATAACAATACCTTTATTCTCATATCTACTGGTGGTCACTACTTCGGTATCCTGCCAACCTGCATTCAGTTCATCAAAATATGCCTGAATGGTCGAAGTAATATCAGAAAGGCAGGTACTAAAGGTATCAGTTCCGAGGAACTTGATGTTCAATCCGATGTTCACGGAAGACTGGGCCGCAGCTTCAACCGTCACCCGGTGACCGATAGGAGCAATCCCCACGCCCTGCTGATGATAAGGCACCGGGTCCAGGGCTTCCTGCACTTCGCTGACGAATTCATCTTCCGGGGGCTTGTATTCGCTGGTCATAAATACCACCTTTACAGTGCCTCCCCCATTCCACACGGGATAAACCTTCACGCCTCCCACACCTTTGATAGCGTTTACTTTCTCCTGGTAGTCAGCAATGTTTCCGCCATATGCCTGGGTCTGAAAACTTTCCAGATACCTTTTCCGGAAGGCTTCGGTTTCTTCTTCATCTTCTCCCGGAACGGTCACGCTCACGATGTTGGCAGACTGCAACCCCTCCACATAGTCAATCGGGATTGCCCTGCCGCTCACCTTGTTTCCGTCCGTCCCTGTCTTTTCGCATCTTGCCAGATACTGATTCCCGTCAGCAGTCAGCCGCTTTGTCACGGTATAGTTCAGCTCATCGACCGAATACCGGGAGCCGATAGGAAGCACAGCAGTGGCAGGAGTGGCCTCGATAGTCACGTAGGCATTGGTTGCCTCGTATGGCTTTAAGCCCCTTTCCTTCGCTCTCTCGATAAGGTGTTCCCGGTCGGCAGTATCTCCGAAGGTGTTCGTCATGAAGTAGTCCAGAGCTGCATACATCAACATGAACTCGATTGCAGCTGGCATAGTAGCATCGTATGCAATAGATCCTTCTCGTTTGTCGATTTCTTTGGACATAACGGAAAGCATTCGCTTCTCAATCACATCTTCTGTTTGACTCTCATACATTTGCGACTTTCACCTCTTTCTGCTCCTGCAAATTGCCGTAAATAGTCACCACGGTAAACTTGGCCAGCACACTTCCGCCCTGGTCATAGCTCAAATCAAAATTGGTAACATCCGTGATGCGGTCATCCTGTGTCAGGGCTTCTTTGATTCGTCTCGGAATCTCGGGTAAAACAAATGGGATGGGCTTTCCGAACAGGTCAGCAAGCTCCACCCCGTAAGACCAACTGTAGATGACGTATTGGTATCTCTCAGTATTCAAAATTTTGTAGATTGCCTGTTCTACGGCTTCCAGATTGTCGGTTACAGTCCCGTTGATTCTTTCGTCGTCAATCAGCATCCTGTACGTTTTGTTTGGATACGTCTCCGTTGTGGCAATCGTCACAGACCCGACAGCCCTTGCCGGGTCCACGGGTAAAAGGCTCATTCAATCACCCCCATTGGCCGCTGATGTTGGCGTGTGCTCCATACCGACACAATACCAAATACTGCTGTGCTCCTGCTTGCCGCAGAAGAATCACCACTTCCCCGGCACTCAGTCCATTGTGTACGGTTATAGTTTTTCTGCCCACGTAGGCATGGTTGTGGGAGGCGTATTCCGCATCCCCACTCCCGCCTGCAGCATTTTCCGTTGTGTGATTAACAGATATATCGACCTGGTAGTCCCGGACCATATCCGTCAGAATCAAGAATTCGGAAGTGATAACATCCTTATTGCTAATTCTCACGGAAAGCGGCGAAACACTCTCCACGGTACCCAGGATATAATCGCCCAGTTTCATGTCGTTGACATTCTGGGCAATCATTTCCTGGAACACTTGATAAAGTTTAGCGTTCATCTAAACACCTCAGATTCTGGACGTTTTGATAATCTTTGTCGGTTCCATGCCGTCCATCTCCCAATAGTTAGAACCATTCACGACCATGTCCCGGCTTGAGCTATTGCCCACATAACCGCCATTGCCATCGTAGATAACAACATGATCATTGTCATCATAGACAATGACATCGCCTTCTTCCAGCTCATTGGCATTAAACGGGATAACATTTTCCGAACCAGCATCTGCGACTAGGTCATCACATTTAACCACATTCGCCTGACATTCTTCTTTAAGGAACGGGCTGTAATAGCTCCCGACTTTGGTTACAGCTTCGGCGCAGCCTAGTCTCCCATTGTCCATGGTAGAACCGACCCAGTCATCAGCTCCCCGGGTGAGCTTCTCATGGATATTGCTTATCCTGTCGGAAGTCCCGGTTCCAAAGTCGCTACCACTGCCGAACACTGAACCAGATCCGGAAGAAGCGGCAGAGGAATCGGAGCTGTCAGAAGTGCCGGAGGAATCATTAGAACCGCTGTCAGAGCTATTAAGGAAGGAACCGACTAAATCCATGTCCATTAAATGGCAGTTGTTACTGAACTTGTGCGTAACACTATCGACTATCACTTGATAGGCTTGGTCATCCTTCTTCGTCTCCATATCATCATCGCCGATGTTCACATTCAGCCATGCCATGGAACCGCCTCGGATGCTCAGGTCTCCGGCCTGGTCTTTCAGTTTGAAGGTACGCCGTACATGGTTCTTCATTTCCAACAGCTTGTTGGCCAGGGCTTGGGGGCTTAAAGTCATCCCGGAAGGGTTCAGACTCTCATAATACTGCAACACGCCCCATTGTTTCCGGGTCGCTGATTGCTGATAGGCCGTGCTGTTAGCCGGGGCATAAACTACCTGATGGCCTTCCTGACCGTTGTCCAGGTCAAGTTTAATCAAGTTCGCCGTTTCCTTGTCGATGCTCCCGGTATAGTCATAGTTCCCGGCAGTTTCTCCGTCAAAGTACAGGTCAGTTTTTAGCTTGGAAATCTCTTTTAGATTCAGTTTGCCGCAGTCATCATAGATTACATAAATCTTGCCCGTCTGCATCAGAGTTAAATCCAGGGCGGTCTGGCACATATCTAAAATGGTTGCATCCGGGTCACGGTGCTTCGAGATTACATACTGGGTATCGTCCAGATCACCCACCTTCAACTCGAAATCCTCTGCCAGTTCACGGATTACCTGTGTAGCAGTTTTAGCCACATAGGAAAAGGTGTCCTTGTTCAGCAGGTACCGCATCTGGTCATAGGCAGTCACAGACCATAAATCGTCCTTGTCTTTCCTCTTCTCGAAGATGAAGCCGTGGAAAAAGTGCGTCCCTTTCCACGTGCAGTCGATTGTATCGCCGTACCCCATTTTCAAAATTTCATCCCGGACAACTTTGAAAGTCATCTTCCCGGGTGCTCCCTTTCGGTGAAGTTCCAGCTTCAAATCATCAAGCACAGAGGGAACGAAATATTCGTCCGTCTTCTTGATGTGAACGACCATGGTCAGACCATCGGTATTGCCCCCGGAGTAGTTCACGACGGAGTTGGTGTTGGGCTGTTGGGCTGCTTCCGTCATAGCTTCAACACCTTCCCCATCATGGATTGCAACGGATTGGTGACCAGGTTACTTGTCAGCACAGACCGCCAGTTGACCTTTCCCCCGGTCAGCATCTTGACCGCTTCATAGCAGGTTACATTTTTCGTGATTTTGGCAAGACTCGGAATATTTTTCCCTATGGTCGGCCGGGTATCCTGCACCACCAGTTTTTCATTTCCATCTTTGTCCTTTTCCAGCTTTGCGGTCTTGGTGCCGAAGTAGCGGTATTCTTTCAATTTTAATGGCACAACCACATCCGTTCCTTCGCTGTCTGCATCCTCCACGATGCTGTAGTCCTCTAATGTCACAGTCATATTCGTAGAAAACAGGACATCAAAGCCGGCCATACGGCAGACTATAAACTGGAAAGGTTCCTTCGATGTTTTCAAGGTTTCAAACTGGTTCAAAAAGTATTCGGCCTTCTTATAGCCAAAGAAATTATCAATCCCGGTCGCATTAGAAATCAAGGAGTTGGCAATACCGCCCAGAAGGCTGGAATCATACTCCGCCCATGGATAGAGGTTATTGGGCAACCGGGCTTCAAACTCTATTTCAGAAAGGCCAGGGCTTTTAATCATGTTGGCTTCTCCCTCGTTGATAAGGTTGATAGTCCTGTTCTTGCCTTTGATTTTAAGTTCCATTCGGGCAGGGGGCACAGGTAACTGCACCATGCCCAGATAAAAGTAGTAGCTCATGCGTGCACCTTCCTTGCCCCTGCGGCCATGCTCTGTAGCAGGCCCTGACTCAGTACATCCACAACCCCATCAATGTCCATTTCGTTGCTGATATTGTTGGTCATACCGCCCATCTCGATGGTCACGGAGGCCGTGGTGTACTTGTTGATCGCTTCTCTTTCGGCAATCTCACGCAGGTATCTTAAATCTTCTTGGGCACTGTCCAGGGCATCAGCAGTGCGTTTTGCCGCATCAGCCCCTTTCCCGGTGTTCCCGGCAATGTTCCCGGCCTGGTTTTCCAGCTTGGACGGGTCGAAAGCAGGGGTGCCAACTTGTGGCACGGAAATCTGACCGATGCTTGCACCTTGCTCATATCCCCACTGGGCCGCACTCGTCAGATCGCTATACTCAACAGGGTTGGCAATCCTCCCGGCAATCTCCCTTGTTTGCACGGTCCAGTCAACATGGCCAAATCCCCCGGCCTTTACTTTGTCTATGCCAGGGATTTTGTTGATCATGTCGATGATGTTGTTGATAGCGGCGGCAACCAGTCCAACGATGCCGTTCCAGATATCAGCAAAAAGGTTATAAATGGCATCCAGGGGATTGTTCCAGACGCTGGCGAAGAAGTTGGCTACCGCAATAGCCATGTTGATGAAAAACACCAGGATATTACGGATAATGGCGAACGCCCAGGAAAAGGCACCCACCACAATACCGGTCGCAGAAATGGACGTTCCTGCGAAGTGATTAAAGGCCGCAACACCCAGATACAGCGCCCCGACAATCAGTACGATCACTGCCGGAATAATAAACAGGGGGCTGGCGAACATGGTGGCGTTTAACCCCATGAAAGCGGCTGTTAGTCCCTCGGTGGCCGCTGTCATAACGAAGATGGCTACGGTATCAGCCACGCTTGCGGCGGCGTGCATCCCTGCGGCAACAGCAGCAGCAATGGAACCGGAAGCCGCCCACAGTGCCTGGGCCGCAAAAACCCCCAGGGCCGTAGCCGCCAGGATCAGCCCGGCACGTACTGCAAAAGAATGTTGTTGGATGAACCTGGATGCCGCAGAAAAGGCACCCACGGCCATATTAATGCCCCTATTAATCAAATCCACAACGTAATAAACTACAGGTGCCACGCTTGTAATGGCCTGTTTGATGCCACCCACAGCCGTCTTGATTGCAGGGCTGTTGGCAATCCTGGATAGATACGAAATCACAGGCCCGAACGCCCTCATAGCCGTGTTTTTGATTTTGGTCATGTGGTCCGCCCAGGTCTTCGGCATCCTCCCGAACCTCTCTTCGATTTCGTCCGCATTGTCCAGCACCGCCTTTTTGATGATGTCGGCGGTGATTGCGCCCTGCGTGGACAGGTCTTTCAGTTCGCCCCTGGTGATGCCCATAGTCTTGGCGATCATATCCTGGAGGATAGGGGCATTTTCGGTGATAGATCTGAATTCGTCACCTTGCAGCCGTCCAGATGCCAATGCCTGCTGTAACTGAAGAAGGGCAAATTTATGATTCTCGGCAGATGCCCCGCCGATTACGAACAGTTTTTGCAGACCTTCCACGAAGCCGATGGTTTCACGGGGATCGGGGAAGGCATCCCTGGCATTGACAGACAGGCTGGCAACGGTGTCGGCCATTGTCATGTACTCCCCACGGGCTTTCTGTGCGGATTCGAATATCATGTTGTTCAGCGCAACCACGTTTTCCTGGCTCCCGGAGATCATCTGCAACCTGGCATTCGTCCCGGCTACATGGTCTGCCAGCTCTACTACTCCCATGATCTGGTTTTTGACCATATCCAGGGCACCAGTGGCCATGTTGGCTAAGAAACTACCGGCGAAAACATTCTTCAAAGCGGAAAACCTCCCCACCGCATAGTCAGCGGAATCAGATGCAGATTGGGTTGCCTTCCCAACGCTCTGCATCCTGTTGGCATAGTTTTCTGCCGCACTTGCAATTTTTGCGAACGTGGGGGAAACCCCGTCAATGAGTTCGATAGTGTCTGTTATTTTGGCCATTTTGTCCCTCCTTTCTCCCTACTTGCTTTTCACCTTTTGCATTTCAGCTTTTTTGTTTTGCAGATAAATGTCAACGAACGCATAGATCACTGCCTGTTCCCACACGGGCAATTCGTAAAAGACATGGGGCAGAATGTGCAGTTTGATGAACATCAAGTAAAGCACATTGGCGTCCACGTCATTGCCCTTTAAGAGTTTTTTACCGCAGAAATCTTATCATCCATTTCCGTGCTGTAACCAGCCGCAGACTGGACAGCGTTTTCCAGGTCAACGATTTCGCCAGGGGTGAGCATAGCTTTCAGCAGGGCTTCCGCTCCGACTACTCCCCAGCTGTCTTGCAGATCAGCATCATTCAGATCCGGGAACACAACGGATGCCAGCGTCATTTCCATGGCGGCCTCTTCCGCATTGGTTCTCTTTTCGGCGGCCCCGGTCACTTTGTTGGGGACGTTTTTAGTATTGCGCTTAGTGATTGCTTTGATTTCGTCGTACCCCAGGACACGCAGTTCCCACATGACTGGGTTTCCTTCTTCATCCTTGATTCGCTTGGAAGCAGGGAAAAACACAGATTTATTCTCTTCTACGGCATCCCGATAGAATGCACGCATATTTTTTTCGTTAGCCATTTTTATTCCTCCTTGGGAAAATCTATAAAGGAAAAGGCAGGGTTTCCCCTGCCCTTCAATCAAGCGTTCATGCCGTCCAGTTCGTTAAACTTCTGGGCAATCCGGAAGCCTTCGAACGTGAACTTGATAGAGTCGGACAGCCAATCGCCGTCCACATCAAAATTGGCAATCGTGCCAGAATCAATATTACAGTTCTGAAGCACGATGCTTCTTCTCCCGGCATCGGAAGTCGGGTCCTCGTTGATAACCTGCATATCGAAGTAGGTATCAACGCCGTTGTCAACGAAGTTCTGGATCATCTCATCGAACAGGTTAGTGTTCTTATAGATTTCCAGAGTCCCGGAGCCTTTGGCAGAATAAGCCTTGTTGCCTTTCTGCACCCGGCCCAGGATGGACACTTCTTTCTTTTCTTTTTCGATGGTTGCTTCCAGCTTCTTGGCTTGGAAAAGCAGGTATCTTTTTCCATTCACGGTGATATAAGCCGTGGCCAGCTTGGCGTTGATTACGTCCTTGGCCAGCATGGTTTTAATCGCATCCGGCATCTATTTCACCCCCTATGCCACTACAACGGTGGCGTACAGTTTTTTCATGCTGACCACCGGCTGTTCCTGGAACGTCCAAACTACGGAGGATTTATCGTCCCCCTGCACGGGCTTTGCCAGGTCGCTTTCCACAAACCCGGTAATGGCCCCGACTTTCTGGTACTGTTCCAGGATATAGCACCCATCGGCCCACAGTGCGTCCCGGCCATCGTCATTGTTCTGGGCTTTCCCCAGATACACCTTGTTGAAAGCGTGCGCCAGGTCGATTGCCGTGTTGTCCAGTACCCGGATGACCTGGTTCAGCGCAAAGTCACTGTTCTTCGTCTTTGTGAACTCGGTGAAAGAGTTAATATCTTCCAGTACCCGGACGTCCCCGGTCACATCCCCATCAATAGGATCAGTCACAACGTGGAAGGTCAGCAGACCATCGTTAATGGCCTGTTTCAGTTCGTACTGCTTCAGCTGGGTTTTGACGGTGAACTCGCCGTTGTAGATGGTGTTGGTCAGATCGGCATTGATGGCGCAGGACGCTTCCGCCCCGGTCACCCAGTAGGCCAGGGAACCCTTTTCCTTCCCGGAATCGGTCACCTCGTTGGCCTTGTTGATGTTGATCACGCCTTCGTAGTTCGGTTTGTCTGCCCCGAAAAGAACTACCTGGAACTTACTCCCTTCATCGTCCCGGAGCCGCTTCACAAACGCCAGCAGAAGGGCCTGCACCTTGGTGTCACTCCCGGCATAGCCCATGACGTTGAAGTAGTACGGTTCGATTAAATCCAGGTACTTCTGATAGTCTGCCGTGGTCACGGTTTCCCCGTTGGTTCCCCCGGTCATCTTCACAGCCGCCGCAACGGTCAGTTCCCCAGATTTTTTGAATACCACGTAGTCGTTGTCCACCAGGTCCGCAGAAGTCTTTACGCTCTGCTTGTCCACGGTTTTCAGAACCCCATCAGTGGTCAGATAGGTATAAACCACCTTGTTTCCATCCGTATCGGGATCATCCTGCACCCCGACGGAAATATCATTGCCACGGGTACCGGCATATTTCGCAGTCCCCAGAACGCAGGTCGCTTTCGCACCGCCACCGTTCAGCCGGTAGAAATATCCGGTTTTCAGATTAAGGAACAGGTCACGCAGGCCTGCCAGTTTGTCGCTGCCATAATCATAGCCAAAAATCTTCTGGCATTCCGTCTGGAATTCGTCAGCTTCCACTCTGAAGATCTGGTCACTAGGGCCCCAGTCAAGTTCGAGTGCCATGGTCCCATAGCCCCGGTCGGCAATCTCAGCTTCGGCCCGAACTTTAGATACAAAATTAATGTACGTGCCCGGCAGCACTTTATTCTGAAACAGCCACGTACCTCCACCTAAAGCCATTGTTCATTCCTCCTTTATTCGTTAATGTCTTTGGTCACCACATGGGCCTGGGCTTCCTGGATCATCTGATCCACCTGGCTTTCGGTGTACATCACGCCGTCATCCAGGATTGCCCACAGCAGATTCACGTGCGGTGCATATTTCTTGGATGCCAGGATGGTCTGGGCATCCATTTTCTTTTCGTCAGTCACAGCCGCAGCCGTTCCCATCTTTTCTTCGTCCATTTCCTTCATCCTTTCGCCTTGCCGGATACATCAAGATGTTCCATGACATCGCCAGCCGGTTTAATTCTCCGGGTGAACGTGGCATAGGTCACGAACACGTGCAACACCCCATCGGTGATGCGATAGTGCAGATCACTTCCCCGCAACTTTGTTCCATCGTCCAGGGCAATCAATTCCAGGTCGTACATAAGGGATTCAGCCAGGGCGATAACCTGCCCCCGAACATCATCAATTTCCCCTCTCTCGTTGAGGATCATCCAAACATCGAATGTGGCTTCCTGCTGATACCTGTCCCCGACTACCAGCTTCACACTGGCATCGTCCAACAGCTTGATGCGCCAACATGGAAACTGCACCTTGTTCTTGATTTCGTCCACATAAACGGGATAAGCCCGGATGCTGTACAGCTTCCGGGCCAGTCCGTTGATTAATTCAGTTGTTATGCTCACTTGAACAACCCCTTTTCTACGGCGTTCAGATTGCGCCTTATGACCTTGGGGGAAGCCTCACGGACTGCTTTCTTGGCTTTCTCGGTGATGTTCAGCCCATCCACCCAGGATGCAACCAGGCTTTTCCCCAGCAGAGGGACATACCGTCCCGGCCTCTGCCTATGCCCGTCATTCACGTAGGACGCATAAGAGGCGGAGTTGAAAACCTGTTGACTGTACCCCAGGGCTTTCTTTTCCACCTCTCCGACGTCCCACGACCTGCGCATATGCTCAGATTTTGACCGGTAAACCTTTCCTGTTTTCGGGTCCTTCCGCACAATCTTCTTGCCTACCGGCGTGTTCTTCTTTGCCGTCCTCAGATACACCCCGGCAAGGGTGGCCACAGATTTTTCCATGGCCTGCTGTACTTCTCCATTCCCCAGCTTGAGGGCGTTCTCATAGATTTTCTGGCAACCTTTCAACGAAACTCTCACTTTGGCCATTAGTACACCTCACGAACGGTTAGGATCACCTCCTGGTGGCTCCCATACGAGGCAGGTACAGAAGCCGCCTTATACCGCAGTGTCTTGCCCAGATGATTGACATCGATGTCAGCTCCCGGTGTCACTGCTACATCGGGAGACAAAAAGAGTTTCGTGGTTTGCTCCATCTTGGGAACCCCGTCGTTTTCCGTTGCCGGGAAGCTGGAATAAGAAAGCCGACAGGGAACGGGATCTGTCTTGACCTCTTTCGTGGTCACGATTCCTGTATCCTTATCGGCTTCTGTTTCTTGTGTGATGATCACGGCAGTATCCTGATAAAAATTTTCCAGGGCCGTCCTCACCACCGAAGGCGTCTGAAACATGTAAGATCACGCTCCTCGGTCCATACTGCAATAAGGGAATCCAACCGTTCCTCCGGGGTGTTTCCGCCCAGTTGGACCTCGGTATCCCCCTCTTTGATAGACGTTGCCACAGATACCGATGCATCCCCCAATACAGCGGCTTTCCTGGCTTGCAGGAATTTCCCGGCCACTACCTTGTCCACCTCTTCCGCCAGCTCCTGGGGCATCTCAACCAGGTTGCAAAAGTTCAGCACGTGCTGGGCCTCGGCCTTGTAGAGGATTTCCACCAGGGCGGCATCATCATTGGTGACAGTGTAGCCGGTGGCCAAACTGATTAAAGCCTTAATGTCATCGGTCATGGCCTACCTCCTATTCCTTCTTGGCAGCGGTTTTCTTCGGCGCAGGGGCTTTCTCTGCGGCTTTCTCTGCGGCTTCTTCCTGGCCATAGCCGGTGACTCGCTCGTATCCCTGCATTTCCAGCATTTCAGCCTGTTCCTCGCTTTCGACAAGCCGGAACACGTTAAGATTACGCAGTGCGATCATATCCTCGCCCCCTTATGCGCCGATATTCACGAAGCCAGAACCCAGCTGGTTGTACGGAATCCACAGGTCGTGGAATTTACGATAATCCAGCTTCCAGGCATCTGCCCCCTGGTTCACGTTAGGTTCGAAAATGCGGATTTTATCGGTTTTGGAAATAGCAATGGGAACGCTGGTAGGGATGATGATCCAGTTAATCAGTTTTGCAGTTTCAGCAGGGGCAAAACCGCCAGCTTCCTGCCCACTGGAAGTGCCGTCCTTAATAACGTATTCGGTTTTCATTCTGGCACTGGGCACGGGCAGAATGGGCAGTTCGTTGTAAATCTTCACCCGGGTTTCAATTTTCCCAACGGTGAAATTCCCCACATCGATATGCTTTTCAATGCCGTCTGCATTATCCAGGATGGTGCGGATTTTCGGAGACATGATAATAACCAGGCCCTGGTTTTCGCCGATAATATCTTCGACTTCATCGATTTCTGCATCCAGCTCAGCCAAGATGGTGGCAGCAGTCGGGGTGAAAGCATCCTTCACCTGCCCGGCACCTTTCAGCAGAGCGGCGATCTTGGAGTACCGATAAGCGTCCACTTCGGGGATAACGCTGTCACGCTGGAATTTCCCCATCACGTTGCCAGCGGATGCGATGAAGTTGGATTCGTTCACATCCATGGCATCCAGATGGAAAGTACGGCCCCGGTCCTGGGTCATCTTGTAATCTCTGTATTTCAGAGTCACAGCACCCTGCACGAAGCCTTTGTCACGGTCGTAGTTGGCCAGGCCACTAGTGCTGATTTCAGGCATCTTGACGGTATCGCCGCCGTTGTAGACAACTTTCCCGGCATTGGCTTCCATCCAGCCGGAGGTGGCCCCTACTTGCATCTGTTCATCTAGTTTCGTCTGGAAGATTTTCGTCATTTCAAGCGTGTTAATAGGCATTTAATGCTCCTTTCTTACAGGCCGAGGGCGGCACCAAACTCTTTGGCAATGCTTGCTTCGTCCCCGGTTCCAGCATCGTCTTTCCCACCAGGGTTTCCAGGTTCGATTCCCCCAGCTTTGACGGTGCCATCTTCGAACATATAAGCATCAGATTCCTTGATGGCCTTGATTTGTTCATCCAGGCCGCTGACCGTTCCGTCCTCGTTGAGTTTCAGCTTCCCGCCATCGAGCAGGGAGCGGACAGCCTTCGGGTTCCGGGCCTTGGCAGTAGTCAGTGCCATTTCAATGGCCGAATCCAGCTTGAACTGGTTCATGCTTTCCTCGTACTGCTTTTCCCGTTCCTTTGCGGCCTTCTTCATCTCATCGATCTGGGCGGCCAGGGCTTCGTTGTCCTTGTTGGCTTTTTTCAGCCCGTCCACTTCCTTGACCATGGCTTCCTTTTCGGCCTTCGCCGCTTTCAGTTCTTCCAGCTTCGTGTTGAACTGGGCCTTGCTGACGTAATTTTTGCCATAGTCCTCGACAATCTTGTCGGCCACATCATCGGGAACCCCTAATGCTTTCAGTTCTTCTTTGGTCATTTTTCGTAATCCTTTCTTCTCGCTTCGCTTGATTTTCGCCAGCCACACCTGGCGTTTGCAGTCCCGTTCTTTTGCGCCTGCGGTACTGGAAAGGCATGAAAAAAGCAGGTTCATTTGAACCTGCTTGAATCGCTTATTTTTCTTCTACTACTTCCAGGGCATCCAATCGTTTATAAAAATCTTCATAGCTTTCCCTGGCTTCCTTGGTGGCCTTGTCGGTTAGCTTGTAACGGCCTTCGTCCACATCATAGGTGTACCATTCTGGGTTTTCCATAAACAGCGGCGGTTTAGCCAACATCATTTTTTCATCAGTCCTTTCTTTTTCATCCATTCATTCATGGCCTTGCCCAAGTCGTTGGGCTTTCCCAGTTGGCTGTTGGCGAACACTTCGGCGAAAAACTCGGCCTCGTTTTGTTTCCCGTAACCGGAAAGGGCTTCGTTCAAATTGAACACCCTTCCATCCTGTTCTGCAATTTTCTCGGCCAGCTCCTTGATTTCCAGGAAGCATTCGTTTCTAACCTCATCGGCAATACGATAATACCACTTCAAGTTCCCTCTGGACGTCTTGGCTTTGCTATCCCAAAACGCATCTGGTTTGGCCATTGTCCAGCCTTCTTTTTCCATGGCCTGCTGTATCAGCAGATTCTGGATCATATGACCATACTCATGAGTTATGGAGTAAACCAGGGACTTCGATTCATCGCATGGCATCGACCATCCGTGATGGATCATATTCGTTTCGACCTTGAGGAAATCCTCCAATGTTTGTCCATAGAAAGGTTTGTACAGCCGCAAGGTTTCTTTTGTTGGCATAATGACCAGCCTTGATACTTCGGCTATCGTCCCGTTGTCCCTGCTTTCCTGCGTCAAATCAACACGGAAAGCCTTTCCAACAATGCCGAACTTGTCTTCTAGCCTTTTCAGCTGCTTCAAATTCGGTTCAGTTATTTCCGAATTGAGTTTGCTCAGAACATCATCCTGGACACTAGCGAAGCCCACTTCCTTGGCCAGCTTCTCGACCCGTTCCCGGCTTTCTTCTTTCTTCACCTTCTCTTCATGCGGCTTGACGTACTTGTCATACCACTCCTGGTATTTCAAATTTCCGGGGACAAAAACCGTCTTTCCGGTCCCATTTTCTCTTGCCGCCCTGGTTCCCTTTTCTTCCTCATCGGTCACCCCATCGATATAGGGTACCGTAGTTGAACGGCAATAGCAGTGGAACGGGGGCATAGTCAGCCCCGGCTTTGCTCCCTTTTTGAAAAAAACCATGCCGTCCATATGGCGGCAGATTGGGGACGTTCGGTTATCCAGAGTGGCCACGATTTCGTACTTGTCCACCCCCAGGCGGTCATAGGTATCCAGCATGGAGGATTCTTGTACATAGGCCGTTTCTGTTTCCACCAGGCGTTCTGCCGCATGATACGACACATTGAACTGCTTGGAAATTCTCTCGGCCATCGGTCCCGTACCTTCTTTTAGTAGCAGAGACCTCGAAATTTCAGTTCTGAGCGTGTTTACCAGCTTGTCCTTATTCTCCCATATCCTAGACGAAAAGTCTTTCCCATCGCTTGCCCAGCGTGTATTAATGGCCTTTTCAATCTGGCTTTCCGGGACCTGGTCGTACGTCTCGAATTTTCCCTTCATTCGTTGAATTTCATAAGCCGCCCGATAATTGGAATCCTCATAGACCTTTTTCAGCGTATCAGTGATGTTGATTTCCTGGGCCTTTGCCACCTTTTCGCAGTACATCTGTGTTTTAATCAGCAGTTCCTGGGCTTTTGTCAGCCTGGCCCGGATGGATGCCTGGTCCAATATCTTCCGATACTCTTCGGACAGGTTTTCCTGTTGGGCCAGCTGTTTATATTCCCGGAGATCCATCTTGAAGGCTTTCAGTTCCCTGGCGTTAAGAATCTTCTGGGCATCAACATAACTGATTCCGTTCTCTTCAGCATATCGCTGGTACCACGATTCAACGTCCTTCAAGCACTTTTGCAGGGCGTCCTCGTATACCTTTTTCAGATCTGCCTTGCAAACGTCAGCCTTCTGCATCTCCAGGGATTTCATTCTCTCGAAGCGTTCTCCCCAGTAACTCATGATCATTCACCCTGGGGCGGTTTATCCTGGCCAGGTGGTGCGGCATAGTCCCCACCCATCAAGTCATCCATGGCTTCCTGCTTTTCCTTCTTCAGCCGTTCCAGCTCCTGCTGGGTGTCCTCAGTCCACGGGTGGTTGGCCACGATTGTTTCATTGCTGATAATGCCCACGGAGTTGCGGCAATTGTTGATAGTCTCGCTTTCGTTGGTCAGCATATCCCGATTAAACACAAAGGACACATCAGACGTCGGGACAATCCCTTTAACCGCTTGCAGGTAGTTATTCACGAACCACATTAGATTCCTCAGAGAAGCCTTAAACTGAGTTTCCATTTGGTTTGCATCCAGATCAATGTCAGAGTATGCAGCCTGGATGTTCATCTTGTTGGCATCTCCAGAGGTGAATCGCTCGTCCTTTGCATCAAAGCCCCGGCCATTCTCAATGATCGCCCTCTTGAGCAGTTTCTGGATCAATTCGAAATTCTGGGGATTCACTTCGATGTGCAGGGCTTCCACACCGCCATTTTGCCCATCGTCCCGTCTAATCTTGATGGCACCATAGGCCATGAGATTGCGTCGGAAGTCACTCAGCTTCTCCCCGTCATAGTTGTACAGCACCAGGATGGTGCTTCGAATGTCCTCACTTGTGGTGTCAGCAAACCAGCTGGTCAACTGATTTAGGGCATCCTGCAAGCATTTCACCTTGCAGATAAGAGGCTGTTCATGACGTTCCCGTTTAAAGGCAATCAGCGGAACCCTGGACCAGTTCATGGGCTGTCCCTCGATGGTCATATAGGCCGCATCGGTCTTGTCGTTGTCTGGCAGTAACTTGTCGTTCTCAAACACAAAATAGCGGACACCATTTGTCGTATAGTATTCACACTTGATTACCGTATCCGGGGTTCTTCCTCGGTAAACGGTCACTGGATATACGTAAAGGGCGGCATCGAGTTGCTTATGCTCATCGTCCTTCCAAAAGGCCAGAACCCGGTCACCACGTAGCATCCGAACTCTCAGCTGCCCTTCCGTATCGATGTAAACGAACTGCCAGGAAATCCCGCAGTTCAAAGCATTTTCGCCGGTGGCCTGGAGTGTTTCTGCGTATTCATCATCGAAAATCTTGTCCAGCTCGGCGGTGTATCGGTCATCTTGGCCTTCGGTTTTCAGTTCGACCGGCTTGCCTAAAAGATAGTTGTTCTTCTGGTCCACCAGGATGCCGTATTGATTATCCATGATTTTGAAGTTCGGCAGATTATGGACAGACACCATGCCCCCATCCGGGCCGATCATCATCCGTTCTTTTCTCTCGATGTCCTGCCGATCACCATAGTAGGCCATCCCTGTGAGCATATCAGCCCGTTTCTTGCTGGTCAGCCATCGGCGCAGCTCTTCTTCGAGAAATTCCACTTCGTTCATGCCGCTCTGGGATCCCTGCTTGATAAGCCCATCCCAGAAAGCGTTGATTGCTCCCATTAAAAACACTCTATCACCTCAATCGAAAGAAAATCCATCGTCCCGGACAGCATCCATGACCGCATACCTCATGGCATCCATCAGATGGTTGTTGTAGTCAACCGGCTTGTTGATAAGCTGGTCTGTCTGCTTGTCACGGTCCCAGCAGTATGTTGAAATCTCCATCAAGAAATTCACGCACCGGGGATGGACAATGATGTGGTAGTCCTGTATCCTCTGGATTCCGTTGTTGATACTGTCCTTGCCCTTCCGGCTCGGGTGTATCCTGTACAGCCCTGCTTCCCTCAGCTCTGCTATGCTCTTGGGTTCTGCGGCATCTGCAATGATTCTTTCTTTGGCATACCCCATGCCCACGATTTTCTCGGCGATTTTGTTGTTGGTCAGCCCTCTCTCGTACAGCTCATCGAACACATAAATGCACCGACTTCCCTTATCCACCAGCCCGCAGAACAAGGCCGTAGGATCATTTGTATAACCGAAGTCAAGCCCGAAGGCAGATTTAATACCGGGACGTTTCCGAACCTCATCGATGTTGAAAACCTTTTCCTCGTAGCTGTCATACACCAGTCCGTCAACCACGCCCCAGTCCCCCAGACCGGCCACTCTGTACCGTCTTGGATTCTTCTTCATCTGCTCGAACAACGCATGGTCGGAATCCGATAGAAACTCGTTCATCATGTAGTTGGTCGTGATTGCCAGGACGTTCGGGTCCTTGACATCGAAAAACCGTTTCTTGATCCAACATTTGTCGGACCACGGGTTGAACGTCAGCGTAATCTGGGTAAAAAGCCCCGGAGGAAGCTGACCACGAATGGATTCATCCAGTCGGTCAAAGGCTTCCTCGCTGGTCACCTCGTAGGCTTCTTCTAGCCACAACCAGCACAGGACACCCTTTGGAACGCTAATTGACGTAATCTTCAACGGGTCATCCAGGCCAACGAAAAGAATCCTCTGCCCTGTCGGGATATATACCAGCTCCAGGGGGCTTTTGGTCACTTTCCAATACTTTTCGACTCTCAGTCGTCTGATGGCCCAACACAGATCTGAAAAACAACTATTCTGCAACGTCCTGTATACCTTTCGTACCACCAGCAGATTGGCGTCCGGGTACTTCATGAGATTGTAAATGTACCAGATTGCCGCCGTCTTGCTTTTCTTGCTGGCCCGGCTCCCTTTCACGATCCTGTACCGTCCACGGAACCTCCAGAACTCCCCATAATGGCCTCCCACCACATCGGGAAGGCGTACTATCGTATTCATGGCTGAATTTCATCCTCCCCTGTAATAATCACTGGGCCATCACTGGAGCTTTCCACCTTGTTCGGATCATCGCTCTGCCCCAGGTAGTTCTTGCCCAGGAAAATGGCCATAGCGGCAGACCTCTGGGCCAGTTGCCATTGAGTTCGGCGCAGAGAAATTTTCCCGATTCCCCTTTTTATCTTGAAAACTTCGGAAAATTTCAATCCATACGTTTTTCGGCACCATTTCGCCAGCGTCTTATCGGTCACATCAAAAAAGCCACAGATTTCTTCTTCCGTGGCCTGCATCCCGCATAACTTTTCAAATGTTTTCTTGTCGATTGGTTTTTCCGGCCTTCCTGCTGGCATGGCTTCACCCCCTTCGTCTCTTTCCTGTCTATTTTTTCCACTTCTCGTTTAAAATCTTCGGGACGCAGTTTTCCCAACTAACCTGATGGTGTATCCTGGCATGAGTCGAATTCAGCCCGGCAATCTTAACGCAGGACGGGGACATCATGACACTATAAAAGCTCTTCACGTATGTACCTGCATCCAGGTACTGTTCCGTCATGCCGCCCTTGTTTTTCTGGGTAGTCTTTTGAGTGATGGAAAAGTTGCGGAAGCTGAACAGCAGGTTTCCCCTTTGGCCCAGCACCGTATATGTATTGACGTCCTCGTTTACCCGTCCCAGAAAATCAAACCGCCTTGTCACATCGCAGAAAAAGGTGTTCATGGCTTTCCGCATGACTGGCTTCTTCCAGTTCCCACTTTTCAGACCGCCGATAAAATCCCCTCCCTGGGCCATGGCTACAGTCAAAATCCGGCTGTCCGCATCGAGCATCTGCAAAAATACTTCGAAAACATCGTCCAGGCTTTTGGGCTTTCTTTCGCTCAGCCGTCCGTGATTATCATACTTCTGGGCAAACACGGTATAATCATCATCCAGTTCGAGGAAGTAGCGATACCCTTTTTCTTTCGCCAGGTCAAAGCATGCGTTCCGGGCATATACGATGGTCCTCCGGTCCTCAAAGGTGTCAGCAGTATCAAACGTTTTGCTGATGGCCAACTTGTCGAAGATCAATACGTTTTCTTTCCCGAAATTTTTCTGATACTCTGCAATCTGGCTGTCCTCATTGTCCACGACCAGGAACAGCGGTCCTGTATATCCTTCATCCTTCAAAGTCTTATAAGTGATTACGTTTCCTGCCCGTCCATGGGTCAAAATGAACGTACAAAAGTTATCCCTCAGCATTTTGCATAATCTCCTCGAGGCTTTCGGACAGCTGAACATAACCGTTTCTCAGCGCATTGTCATAGTCAATGATCACCAATGCAGATTCCTCCATCAGTTCCTGCATTTCGGGGCTAGCCTGGGCATAGTACTCGGCGATTTTCCGATAGTTAAACACAGTGTGCCTTTGAGCCGCCTTGATCAAAAATTCTTTTTCCTCATCACTGACTGAACTTACTTCAATTCTTTCCACCAGGGAGTCCGTCTTGGTACTGTCATAGCACCCCCCCATTTCTATCTTGTCACCTGTTATGTCGTACTGTGGGATATTGATAGCAGTTGTGTACGTATCGTCTTTTTCTTCTTCCCCCAGGTTTTCCAGACCTTCGAATCCGAACTGCCCCATGTCGATGTCGTCAATGTCAGCCAGTTCGCTTTCCAGTAATTCATCGTTCCAGTCAGCCAGCTCAGCAGTCTTGTTATCTGCCAAACGGAAAGCCTTCACCTGTTCGGGTGTCAGATCATCCGCCACGATACAGGGTACCATTTTCATTCCCAGTTTCTTTGCCGCTTTCAGTCTGGTATGCCCGGCCACGATCACCCCGTTCTTGTCGATGATGATGGGAACTTTGAACCCGAACTGCTTGATGGAGTTAGCTACGAATTTTACTGCCTTGTCATTATTCCGGGGGTTGTTCTCGTAAGGAACAATGTCCTCGATTTTCTTTTCTATGATTTTGTCAGCAATACTTTTCATTTCGAACCCCTTTTCATGCACGAAAAAAGGCACCCCAGACCCATCTGAAAGTGCCTTTTTCCTATGAAGTTGTACGTTGGAGTGATGAACATGGAACCTGCTGTCCCTGCCTTCACGATTACTAGTATAGCACCGAAACTGCGGCTATAGTGGGTGTAATTCGGTAATTTTTCAGTAAAAAGACGGTAATAAAGCAGAAATTACGTTTTATTTTAAGTTATCCACATTTCCGCATAGTTATCCACATTGTAAAAAAATGGAGGCTGTCAGCTAACCGACAACCCCATGGGGAAGAATTTCAGATTGGTTTGAGATGGACCTGCTTCCGCATAGACCATCCTGGACATTTTACTGATTGCCCTGTGAGCCTTGTCCCTGCACGTTTTCTCGTTGCACCCGGCTCCAATGGCTACGGCTTCCCACTTCTTTCCGTAGATGAATCTGTCCTTTACGATTTGAGCTTCCGTACCTGTCAGTGCTTCCAGGCAGTTATCCAGGATTCTGATCTGGCTTTCCAGCTGCTTCACCTGCATCAACTTGACTTGGTAGCAGTGTTCCTTCTCGTTCTTCTGCGATACGTACATTTCCTCCTGGCTGGGCTTGTCCCATCCTCCGATCCCGGCATCAAAGCCGAACTTGGTTGTTTTAGGAACGGGTTCCAATGAGATTTCCATCCGCAGATTGTTCAAGACCTCTTTCTGGTTCTCGACGAACACCTTCCACTCGACGTAGTGTTGAAGCTGGTGCTTCAAGTCCAGTTCGTATGAATTGTAATAGATTCCCATTGGATCCCCTCCGTATTTAGTCTTTCTTGCCGTACAGGTACTCTTTTAAAAGCCTCGTGTACTCCATGGCCTTGTTCAGATCCTCTTCCTTGTTCTTTTCCAGGTACCGGTAAAGATACTTGAAGATGTTTCCCTCGTAGTAGGATTTCGGATCAGAAACAAACTTCTCGATGAAGTCCTTGCACTCCATACCCCTGAAATTGTAGTGCCCTGGGTGGTGAATCATGTCCTGGGCACTATCTTCATGCCGGTGGTTTGGAAATGTTGGGATTACATCATGTGTATGAATCCCGTTGTAAAGGACGGGATGACCATACGCCAGGTTTGTCGCAGAAGTTGTTTTAAAGTCGTAATCCTTCCATTTCTCATCGATTCCTTCTAGGATTCTTTCGAGCGGCCATTCTTGAGGACCTCCGCAAACGTTTACTCCACAGCCAAATTTTTTAACGTAAAACGGGCAATTTTGACATCCTTCATGAGCGATAGATGCGCAAAACTCTTTAATAATTTTCAACACTTGAACCATATTACTTACTGTCATTTTTATTTCCCCTTTTTGGATAACACTTCGTCCAGCTCGATTGCCTCTTTGATTTCGTCAATTTTTTCGTCGATGGTCCAATAACAAGGCAGTCCTGTACCACCGTCCATCGTCCAATCTATTAAGCAATTACTGCCGTATTTATCATCAGTATAAAGTTCGCACTTTGAGCAATCGTCAATTCTCATGCACTCGTCCTGAATTTCTTTCAAATTCTCCAGGATTTTCAGCACCTTCTTTTTTGTTCATTTTCTCTCGACCTCTTTCTTCGATTTCTCGATCTGTCTTGCAAAAATCTCTTGGTTAATTGCGGCGGCAACCATTTCCGCACAATCTCTGGTGGAAAACCACAAATTCCTTGTTCCATCGCCATTCGGTGATAAGCAGGTGAGCCTGTCAATATCATCGATGCCATATAGCTTGGCCACGCCGTACCTTTTCCCGACAGGTATGGCCTCCCAAATCGGGCTTTCCCTTTCATCGAAGTGGTCACAATCTTCAACCAGCTCAATCGGGTTTGGATATTTTCCATGGCAACAGAAATTCTCGACATAATCAACAGCCAGTGTTTCCCTGAAGCACTTGCACTGCTTGCACTTTTCGAATTCCATTACTCGAACATCCCCTTTCCCTTGCTCATAAGCTCCCACGCCTTCTTTTTGGCCAGTATACGAAGGTTACTAACAAGTCTTCTGTTCCAACAGGGACGATACCCGGATTGTTCCTTTTCCATGCTCTTAATCCACTTCCGGTCGTTTCTGATTGCTCTCAAACCGGCCTTGTAGTTTACATGGTAATAGTTTCCGATACTGGCCCACTTCTTCCATGCTCTCATTTTTTCCGTTTCTCCCTTCTCCGCAGGGTTTGCAGATCATCGTAATCAATCCACCCTGCATGGCCCCATTTCAAGCTCTTGGCCACCCACTGAAGCTCAATGGTTGGATACTTCCACTGGAAGAGTTTCCGTTTCAACTGAGCGTCTTCCATTGCCCATCCTTTCACGTCCACGGCAACCCTTTTGCCGTCCCGGATATAATCAAAATCCAGGATATAGTTGATTGCCCTCTGACGTTTCCCCTGTATAGTTGTAATAGCAGGGATAAGCTCATACCTGGGGTGGCATCGCAGATTCGAGATGGCCCCAGTTTTTTCCTGGTAGCGGAGGAAGACATAGTAGTCTGCCTCCGTCTTGGAATCGAAAAGAATACCGTCCACCGTTACTTTTTTTGACCGCATCTCAATCCCCCGTCTTTTGATAGGCCCGCAAGCAATGCCACGAGCACAGATAAGCAGTCCGTTTTTGCTTCCTGCTGTAACTTCTGTATGCCCACGCACCAGGGTCGAGCACGTAGAAAATTTTTCCGCAAATTGGGCAAGTTTTTGTACAGATAAGCCCGCCCATGTCAGCATACTTTTTTGATCTCATGGATCCTCCTAGTCAAGCTGTCAATCATCCGATACAAAACATCCAGCTTCCACGACAATTCTTTGACCTGCTTCCGCAGTCCCTTGTTTATCATTTCCAGATCATCCATCTTTTCGCCATCCATCCAGATTTCGTGACGGAGAAAAGCGTTCTCCCTTTCCAGTTCTTCAATGATTTTTTCGGTGTTCATCACCGCCACCTCGATTGACCAGGATACACGCCATGATCACAACCGAAAAAAGACCACCGACCATAGCGGAAACAGCGGATATGATAAAATCTCTTACCATGTCGCACCTCAGAACGGAATTTCTTCATCGAACTGGCTCGTCACATCATGTCCCATGCTTTCAAACCCATTCCCTGCCGCAGAATTTTGCGTATGAGTGTCTTTTTCTTTCCGCTCGATAAATTCCACTCGGTCAGCAATAACTTCGCTCACAGTCCGATTTTGGCCTTGCTTGTCCAGGTATTTGCGAATCTGTAACCGGCCTTCAACAAGCAGCCGTTGCCCCTTGCTGACATTGTTCCCGACTACCTCAGCCGTTTTATTCCAGGCAACGATGTTGATGAAGTCAACTTCCTTCTGTCCATCTTTCCCGGAAAATGGGCGGTCAACAGCCAGGGAAAACGAAGTGGTCGTTTTCCCTGTGCTGGTTACCTTGACTTCCGGGTCCTTGGTCAGCCGTCCCAGCAACACAATCTTATTCATGCTCATGTTCCCCCTTGTCATTGAAATAAAGATTCATGGCGCATTTTTTGTCCAGACACCCTGCACAGTTCGGGAACGCCGCCTTGAAAATCAGCGGATATTCCTTCTCCAGGATTCTTTTAATTTTCCACGCCACGTCACGGTGTTCCTTCATCGCTCTCTGACACATCCGTTTTGGCAGGTACTCAAGCCATGCCCGAAAATTCCCGGACACGTAGACCTCGTACATGGCTGCTTTGGGAATGCAGTACAACGCAGCTTCCGGGCCGCACAGGTTGAGCATGGCCGCATAGCTTTCCATTTCATCCTCTATGGTTCTGTCGATCACCTTGTTACCAGTCTTATAATACTTTTTCAGCTCCGTGTTCCGGGACGACTGGACGGTAAAACTCAGATGACGATGCCTAGTAATTTGTAGCAGGCAGGCCATGGAGATTTCCAACCGGAAAGTTGCCTGGCAATGTTCGAACACGCTCCAGTGTCCCATGTCCCGGATTTTCTCGATGACCGCTTCTGTGGCTTCCTTCTGGTAGCAAACCCCTGCTTCCCTCTTGAAAAGCTCCATAGCGTTCGGTGTGATGCTCACTAACTCAACAGCTCCCATTTTTAACCCCTTTCAGCTTCAGTTCATCCTCAACGGTGACGATTATGGTATCGCCGTCCTCTTCTGGTATATCGTCCGACTTGTCATAACAGTAAATCATGACAACCTGTCGATTCTTGATTTCTTCAACCTTATCCCAGGGTACTTCCTCGGAACGGTCGTCAATTAAAACTTCACCGTTTCTGGAATAGACTTCAATATGCGTTGCAGTTATTAGCGGAAACAACTTTTTAAATTTCATTGTGTTCCTCTTCCTTGATTTTTTCAGCGTCGTTTAAAACTTCCGCCTTGTATTCTGCCATCATGCGATTGTTGAACACTTCGGTATCATATTCATCAACTACCATGATGAACTTGTGCGGTCTGATCACTCTGTAATCTCCATCGCCCATTTTTTTCACCTTCCAGGACAATATTTTTTGTTCGATTTCCTGTTCCATCATTTCAAAGCCACCCTTTCTATTTTTCGAAATCCGCAAGGTCACAAAAATCCATGATACACTCCATCAGATTTTTCCGATTGACTCCCAGATGATTTTGCCGAACGTAGGTTTCGGACCAACTCTTTACCTTTCCCTTCTTATCGCATTTGAAAGCCATACACTCGGTGATTCCTGGTTGATAGCGAGTCATAGCAGTGAGTTGTGTCATATCAAAAAGGTAATACTTCCAATCCAACACCAGAATCGCTCTGGCGTATGGGGATTTGTCTCGAATCCCCATCTGAAAATCAAGAATCACGGCTCTCCGCATTGCGATCACACTCCTTGATTCTAGTCGCCCACCGAATCCACTTCGGGCTGATGGTGGCATGGTCCACGCATTGATACAGATCATCCGGACCGTTCTCGGTCAGAACCTCCAGGCACATCAGTACATCGCAGAACTCTTCGTTCAGATCAGAAAGTGCCTGTTTGTAGTTCACGGGGGTGGGGTTCCCATTCCACCCTGCCGCACGGATTAACTTCAATGCGGCCTGGCTCATTTCGTTCAGTTCCTCGCTTAGCTGTTCCAGCCCAGTACGGGGATCGATATGCCCCATCACATAGGCTTTACTTTTAGCAATTTTCGCTATTTTTTCCTTGTCCATGTTCAACCTCTTCCTTGATTTTTTCGGCCCGGTCCAGAAGCCTTTCCAGACGAACCTTTCCGAAACCGAACTCCCTGTGCAGGGCTTCCAGAATCAGTGCCTTTTCTGCCACCACACCCTGGTACTGTATTTCATTGCTGTAATTGATCAGCCATTCCCGGAACAGCGGAACGGGCAGTTCTTTGATTTTCTTCAAGTCCTGCCGGCTGACTCCGGGAATCCATTTTCCGTCCATGATCATCGCCCCCAGAAAACAAGGGCATACAATGCCACTATGTCAAGAATCAAGATTCCACCCAGGAAAAGGGCAACAATACTGATCATGACCATCTGAAAAACTGCTTTCCGAATCATCCCATCCTCCGATCCCTTCCATTCAGTGGAATGGTGACTGTCATGGCCATAATCCTGGACGAAATCCGCTCCCCTGTTACCCGGTCACCATGTCCAGAGATATGTTCCGCCAATTCGTCCAGGCTGTAATTGCTTGTAAAAATCGTCTGCTTACGATTGGAATACCTGTAGTTGACCAAATCCATAAGCTGCTCAGCTACCCATGCTGTAGCACGTTCTGCGCCGATGTCGTCCAGGATAAGCAGGTCAGCGTCCTTGGCAATCTTTGCCGGGTCTTCTTTATGTTCATCCCGGATTGCCTCCCGGAACTTGGAAAGCAGTTCGGGAACGAACACGAACATGGTCGGGATTCCGGCCTGCAACCTTTCCCTGGCTATCAAAGAGGCCAGCATGGTTTTCCCGGTTCCTTTCGGTCCGGTGATATAAAGGCCACGGTCCATTTGACCGCTCGCCACCGCTTTTCCGGCATCCCTGGCAAAGTTTTCGTCCAGGGAATCCACCTGGAAGTCTGACCATGTTTTTCCTTCCAGATACGGGGGAAGACTACTGTTCTTCATGAGCCTGTCAATCTTCTCCTGCTTCCGTCTGGCTTCTTCTACCCGGCACATCCTCATAGCCCTATGGGGCTTCCCATTAGACTGGACAATGAGCGGATAAAAGCCTCTGGTGGGCTGTCCACAGTGCACCCCGTCGCATTCCCGGCAGGGGGCCTGTTCCTCCTTCACCTGTTCTTCAATCGTCTTTGATGATGCCCAGCTCTTTGAGGACCCGTTGGCGCTTGCGTTCCGCAGCTTCGTCATAACCCCCGGGCAATGGGCTTTGAGGAAGTCCAGGGTTTCCTTGCTGATTTCCATTCCGTACACCTCTCTTTTTATTCGCCAGGATACTGGCCACGTACTGGATTGATGTTCCACGATACCCAGATGCCTTTTGTATCGCTTCCATGACATCCATGGTTCCGTAGGTTTCGATTAGATCAAGCAGATTTTCCCGTTCAGTCAAGTTGGCCATGGGATGAATCTTGCTTTCGAATTCATGGATAACTTCTTTGGTCTGGTCGCCTATATATATACTCTTACTCTTACTCTTATAATCTTTACTCTTACTCTTATGTATGCGGAAATTAGAAGATACATTTTTTTCCTTTCTTTCCCCATTTTCACCAAAAGAACGGAAATCAGAAGGTACATTTTTTTCCTTTCTCATTTCCGTGTTTGGAACAGAACGGAAATCAGAAGGTACATTTTTTTCCTTTCTTTCCCCAGATAAGAGATGAAGAGTATAGACAGCAGACCGAATCCCTTTCCGTGACTGGAAAGAAATCAGTCCCTCATCCTCCAGCCTTTTCCTGGCATTTCGAATTGTTCGTTCGTCCATCTGTCCGCATTTGGTACTAAGCAAACTCAATGAAGCATTGAACACTATTTTCCTTCCCAGGGAGTTGCTGATACGCACCAAAGCAAACCAGAGGACGATTGAAGAAGGTGGCAGTTCGTGATAGGTCAACCACCCATCAAAAGCGTTCAATTCGCTTATGTAACTGAATGTTTCCATCTGCCACCGCCTTGTTTATCCAATCAATTTCATGGTTCCAATGGCCTTTTGACTTCCTGCTTCATCATCGAAAAGGACTTCCTGGGCACGCTTCCCGGAAACGTACAGTTCAGCTTCCTTCAGCACCTTCCGCAGTTTTCGCTCCGTAGAATCAGAAAGATATGCCCCCAGAGGCGCATCCTTTGGACGGGTCCCAATATTTGGCGTGTTGATGGAAACATCAGCATCAAGCCACGGAACGTAGATGGTCCCCTTGATTACTGCGTTGAAATTGCCATCCCCAGTGTGCTTGAAAGAACAGCCCTGGACGTTGGTCCGTTCATCTGCCTTCTCACCATCCGTAATGGAAATTCCGATGATTCCCATTAGATCTGGGGCCAGAGAACACATTGCCTGGATGAATTCGGGACGTGGTGCCTCGTTAGAGGACACCACGTATTCGGTTACTTTACCTTCATCGCTTTCAGTGAAAGACACCTTAACATCGGTGTTTCCTTTCATTTTCACATCTTTAACTTCGATCATGCTTGAGCCTCCGCTTCTTCCAGCTTATGTTTGAGGGTGTTGTAGGTTCGCCAGTAGGTTGTCATATCCATTTCTTCAACGGATTTGATGTTGTAATGGGTCAGCATATCCTGGATTTTTCTGCCGTTCTTCTGGCAGAGGATTTCCAGGTCGTTGGCCATTTTTTGGGTGGGGTGTTGGGGCTGTGGATCAGCATCATGCTCGTTATCATCTGCATTCTTTGGGCTTTGCTTTCCAGTCCCAAAGGTTCCCTGGTTCCCGTCATCGTCTGGATTCCAGGCAACTCCTAGGAAAGCCGAAATGTCATAACGGCGGATATAAGTCTGGGAAGACCCGCAGCTTTGCGGGTCAGTCCCTTTGGCCAGGTTGAACTGGCCATCAGATTCAATCCATTCACCGCTAACATGGGTCAGTCTGGTTTGACACCACACCTTCATCTTGTTTCCTTCAACAAGCTCGGTGGTGATGTTGTTGTTGATGTACAGCCCATGCTTGTTTGCAATGGGCTTAACTGCCGCCATAAGGTCATCCAGTTCGACGTACTTACTCTTAAAGTACGGGTTTGTGCTGTTCTTTCTTGGGTCAACGACCTCACTCTGGAATGCAACCAGAGCAGGGGCGATTTTAGTCAACGTCTCACTTGTTCTCATCGCTCATTCCTCCTACCGAATGGACAGATTGTTCCGTTCAACCAACTTGCAACCGGGAACTTCTTCCCCTGCCTTCAAAGCCTTCTTGATTCCGGCCTTGTCGACTTTTGGTTCCTGGACGATCAGATATGGTGCAGGAATCTTTTCTGCATCCATGACTTCCACGGCCTGGGATTTCCGATAGGACGCTTTGAAATCGGCACATTCGAACTTCTTTCCGGCCAGGATCATGTTCATGTAGTCAGTCAACTGTTCTGCCTTGTTTTCCTTGGCCTTCCTTCTTTCGGCCAGGGAGATTTCCCGTTCCCGGATGGCCTTTGCATCGGCTTTCAAGTCAAGGATCCATTTGCCGATATTGGTCAGCTTTTCATCACGTTCCATTTGCAGGGAATCCAGGGCAGCAGCATCAATGACTTCCCCGGTTTCTGTATCCACCACCATGTCCCCGTCCTTCACGCAGCGGAGAATCTGTTCGTTGATTTCGTACAAAGTGCTCATTGTTCGTACACTCCTTCCGCTTTCTTCCACAGTTTCAGGGCTTCCAGTGCGATTTCCAGATTGCCTACGGAAACATCCGCTTTGTAGAACCCGTCAAAGATTGCCGTAATGGTATCTGTTTCCCCGATTTGCTCTACCAGACGCTGGATCAGGGCAGAAGTCCCGCAGGAAATGTCCTTTCGTTTTCCGCCAACAACGGCACTGCAAATATCATCATCGATGACAGCAGACACAACAGCGAGGTCGTTAAACCTCACGTCATGAAGCAGTTTAGTCTGAACATCGTCAGCAGTCTTTTTCATTTAGCTTCCTCCTTACCAGTCATCTTGAAAGCCTTCACCAGTCTGGCGGCCCTTTTCAGTTGTTCGGTCAGTTCCACGATCCGCTTGTCACGGTCACTGATTTCCTTTTGCAGGTTTTCCACCTTCTTCCGAAGGTCATAGCGCTCACTAGAGTAGTTTCGATTGGTTGCCCTATCGTCAACCAGGGAACGGTATTCGTTCAGTGTGATGGTAACTAACAGCTCGCCTTCGGCTTTGAAGTCCCTCAGCGTACTGCTGTAGTCGTTCATTTTCTTTTCCAGGATTTGATCCTGTTTCAGTTCGGTGTTTTCCATTTTTAACCCTCCGTGATATAATGGAGGTGGAAGCATTTATCGAAAAAATTTCCACCTCATCCCCACACGGCCATGTGGGGATTATTTTTTTACTCTGATCATCAGCACCTTGCCGGGTTGTAACGCTCCCGGGTCGGCCACATCGTTGTCCATTCTCGCCCTGTCGATCACCTCCCTTATGTCCTCGCTGGTGTCCAGCTTGGAGCAAATGTCCCATAGGGACTGCCCAGGAAGCACCACACGGGAATAGCAGGTGTACTGCTTCGGCTGCTGAAACTCATTTACAGCAGACACAGCATGACTGGCCAGGGTGATTGCTGACAGGGCAATCACAAGTGCGGCCCCTCTAGCTTTCCAGGTCATTGTTTTCACCTCCCTTTAAGATTTCGGCCATAGCTTGGGAACCCAGCTGGCCGAATTTAAACATCAACGCCATGAGGCGTTCGTTCTTTTCTTTTTCCAGTTTCAGTTCACGTTTCAGCCGAACCACATCGTGTGGCAGAAGAGAATCACCAGGCATCTTCGCCACTTCCAGGACTTCTGTTTTGGAAAACCGAACCCCTGGGAGATTGACCAGCTGATGAAGTTTCCCGGAATCCCTCATGTCGTAGACAGCCTGGGGAGTGCATCCGTAGTAGTCGGCTACGTTCCGGGTTGTCCATATCTCCCGCTCGAAATCCTCTTGTTTCATCCCTTCACCCCCCTACTAATTAAATTAGTATTTATGGCTGAAAAAAAAGTTCGTCAACAGTCATACCGGCATCCCTGGAAATTTTACGCATATTTTTTGCAGACGGTGTAATATCTCCCCGTTCCCATGCAGACCAGGTTTGCTGACCAACACCATATCGGTCACCCATCTCCTGCTGGGTACGGTCCCCACGGAACTTGATCAGATTTTCTCTCATAGTCTCACCACCTTTACCAATTTAACTTGTATTTATTATATACCATTTTAAATGGTAAATCAACAAGAAAACTGATTAAATTATAATTTATTTTTACCATTATTTTTAGTACAATAAGGCCAGAAATACCATTTATAATGGTGAAAGGGGTGCAGGGAATGGGAATTGGTCAGATAATCAAAGAGAAAAGAACAGCATTAAAAATGACCCAGAACGAACTGGCAGAAAGGCTCGGAGTTAGTCAACAGTCCGTGACCGGCTGGGAAAATAACGCCGCTGTACCCCGTGAATCTGCAGTCCGGGGCATGATGGAGATTTTCGGATTATCCAGAAACGAACTGTTTGGGGAACCAGAAGCTCCTGCCCCTTCCGCCTCTAACATCCCGGTCCTGGGAAGTGTGCTAGCTGGACAGCCTGCCTATGCAGCCGAAAACATCATAGGCTGGGAAGAAGTCACCGCAAAAATGGCCAAACAAGGGAAGCTATTTGCACTCAAAGTCAGAGGTAACAGCATGATCCCGGAGTTCAAGGAAGGGGACATTGTAATCGTAAAAGAACAGCCGGACGTGGAATCCGGGGAAATTGCCGTTGTCCTGGTCAATGGGGACGAAGCCACGTTGAAGAAAGTCAAGAAAGATCAGAACGGAATTTTCCTGTATGCATTCAACCCGGACGTATATGAACCGCACTTCTATTCGAACCAGGACATTGAAAACCTACCCGTTAGGATAGTCGGTAAAGTCATTGAAAATCGCAGGGAATGGTAAAGGGGGACTGAAAAATGAGCATCACGGGTGTAATCGCAGTTGTCATTTTCTTATGGTTCGTTTTGGCACTGATTAAGCCGCAGAGATTCGCCCCGTTCTTCAAATCCGGGGCACGAAAAAAGGCTTTCATACTTTTCCTGGCTGTGAGTGTGGTCTGCGGCCTTCTGGGCGGAAAACCGGCAGGGAAAAATCCCCAGGGCGGAACTGGAACAAAACAAGAAAAAGTGTACAAAATCGGGGACACAATGAAGGACAAAAATTTTGAAATCACGGTCCTGGATAAACAGACAGCCAAAGACGTATACGACGACAGCGGATACTTGAAAACCACAGCCAACGGTAAATATATTGTCCTGCACGTAAGATTTAAAAACATTGCAAAGGAAGCCAAAAGATTGAACAACGGGGCGTTCAAGATCAAACAGAGTGATACCACCTATTCGCCGGTAACCTTGGCGGTGCGAACCGACAAAAACATTTTCCTTACGGCTCTGAATCCTGGTGTGGAAAATGTCGGAGAACTGTACTTTGATGTTCCCGATTCTGTAGCCGATTCCAATGACCTGGTACTGACCATGAGTGGATTTTCCTTCGGATCAGACAACGGGGACGGAAAGATACTTTTGAATAAGTGAAATGAAAATAAAAAAGCCCTCCGTTTGGGAGGGCACTTTTAGAAAGGGGGAACTATGGAATACACGTTTTCAACCAGGATGAAAAATGGGTCGGTGTGTCTGATCCTGGCATATAAGATCGGGAAAAAATGGAAGCAGAAAACGAAGCAGGGATTCCGCACCCAACGGGAAGCCAGGGCATACCAGACGGAGCTGCTTCGCCAGGCGGAGAAAGAAGCCGGTCTGACCTTTGATCCGACACTGAAAGATATATCCCTGCGGCAATTCTGGACCATCTTTAAACGGGACCGGGAAAAAGAACTCTCCTATACCTCTATTCAGAGTTACCGGGCCTGCCTTAAACGGCTGGATCCTATCCTGGATACGCCCATCAAAGATCTGGCCATGCCTATGATACTGAACCAGCTTAATGCCCTGCCTGTCGCAGTAGCAACCAGGAATCTGACTCTCCGGGCCTTGAAGATCATACTGCAACACGCCGTCCTGTATAAGATTATCCAGGAAAATCCGGCCAGGATCATAAAACAGATTTCCAACCGGGAGAAGCAACCGTTGAACGCCTTCACAGTCAAAGAAGTATCGGAAATTCTTGCCCACTTCCAGGGCCGGAAGAACAGGGCACACTACCTGGCGTTGCTCATAGCCGCCAGAACAGGGCTTCGGATTGGTGAAATCCTCGGATTAACATGGGAGGCGATCGACTTCCGCCGGAACCAGCTCCGGGTGACTCAGCAGTGGGGACAGATAGGACGTGGAAAGTACGGTCTGAAGCCCTGCAAGACAGCCAACAGCGTCCGGGCGGTTCCTGCTCCGTATGAGGTCATGGACGAACTACGGAAATGGAAGCAGAGAACCCCATTACAATTGAATGGCCTGGTCTTCCGGCCAAAAGGTATGCATGCTCTGACAGTGAATCTTAATCTTTGGCTTCGGAAGCATTACGGACGATCCATCCACTCGTTCCGGCACACCTTCGCTACTCTCCTGCTGTCCAGGACGGGCGATATTAATCTAGTGGCCTCGGTCCTCGGTGATACCGTTGCAATAGTATCCAAAACTTACGTAAATTATACACAGGATATTCGGGACAAAGCCGCCGAAAGTATCGCTGATTTATACTCTTTTGCCTAAATTTCTGCCGTTCGTCTGCCGTCAAAAGAAAAAAGCTAGGTAGAATCAACATCTGCCTGGCTTTTTTACTGTACAGTTTATTATACCATGAATTGCCGATTCTTCCATGCCTTTAGCCTCTTTGCCCCGCAAAAGTTCCATAAAAAGACACAACCTCCTTCCATAGGAAAAGAGACACTCACCGGTGCTTTTATTTTGGTTCTATAATAAATGTTGGGGTGAGGAAATATTCTTTCCTCACCCCATTT
>ERZ791865.177-NODE-177-length-102245-cov-8.857227_pt1 | contig 102245 bp, 90 predicted proteins | sample MGYA00509942_ERZ791865 | MGnify/ENA primary metagenome ERZ791865 (study PRJEB30046, sample SAMN00792098) | human gut metagenome | study: EMG produced TPA metagenomics assembly of the A metagenome-wide association study of gut microbiota in type 2...
GGCCGCCACGGCGGCGCGCCTCGCGGGCGCCCGCGGCGAGGCATCCCCGCTTGGTCATGTCAGGCAGAGCAGGAGGAACACCCAATGATCGTGCAGCTCACGGGCACCCTCGTCGAGGTACTGCCCTCACATGTGGTCATCGACGTGGGTGGCGTCGGCTATGAGCTAGGTGTCTCGGCAACCACGGCAGCATCGCTGCCAGCGGTGGGCGAGGCAGGCGTTACCGTGCTTACACGCATGCTCGTGAAAGAGAACGCCGTCGAGCTCTATGGCTTTGCCACGCGCGAGGAGCGCGCCGTGTTCGACAAGCTCGTGGCGGTTTCCGGCGTGGGACCAAAGCTCGCACTTGCGGTTCTCTCCACCTTCTCGCCGGCAACGCTTGCGACTATCGTTACCCTCCAGGATGAGGGACGCATGGCGCAGGTGCCGGGCGTGGGACGCAAGAAAGCCCAGCGGCTCCTTGTCGAGCTGCAGGACGTCTTTGCCAAGGACGCAACCCTGCGCGGGCTTGTTGGCATGAGTGAGCCCGCTGCCCGCCAGTCCAAGGTGCCGGACACCTCGCAGTCCGTTACCGAGGAGGCAACTGCCGCGCTTCTCTCAATGGGCTTCTCGCCGCAGGAGGCTGAGCTTGCCCTCGACGGCCACGAGGAGGCTGGCGCCGTGACAGTTGAGAAGGCAATTCAGTTTGCGCTCAAGAGGATTGGGGGCAACCTGTGACGTGGGAGGCTCAGGAAGAGGATCTCTTCGACGACGTGCCGGGCTCTGGTAACGGGCACGGGGGACCACGTTCCGTGACGGGCGAGCTCACGGCAGATGACCTTGACGTAGACCGCAGCCTTCGTCCCACCACGCTCGATGAGTACTGTGGCCAAGAGCGCGTTCGCGACAACCTTCGCGTGCTCATCGCAGCTGCCAAGGACCGCCACGAGACGCTTGACCACGTGCTCTTCTCTGGTCCTCCGGGCTTGGGAAAGACCACGCTCGCCAACGTGGTGGCAAACGAGATGGGAGCACGCCTGCGCACCACCTCGGGGCCGGCTATCGCCCGCACGGGAGATCTTGCCGCCATCCTCACCAATCTCGAGGAGGGCGATGTTCTCTTTGTGGACGAGATACACCGTCTCAACCACCAGGTCGAAGAGGTCCTCTATCCCGCTATGGAGGACTTTTTTCTCGACATTGTCATTGGTAAGGGACCGGCGGCGCGTTCCATCCGCCTTGACGTTCCGCACTTCACGCTCATTGGCGCAACTACGCGCACGGGGCTTCTTACGGGGCCTCTGCGCGACCGCTTTGGTATCTCGTACCGTCTGGACTACTACACCGTTGACGAGCTCAAGCGCATTGTCCAGCGCTCGGCGGCCATCCTTGGCGTCGAGATAGACGAGCAGGGTGCGGCGGAGATTGCCTCTCGCTCGCGCGGTACGCCACGTCTGGCAAACCGCCTGCTCAAGCGCGTGCGCGATTATGCGCAGGTGCGGGCTGGGGGTGCCATTACATGGGAAGTTGCAGCCGAGGCGCTCTCGTTCTTCGAGATAGACGAGATGGGTCTCGACTGGATGGACAAGAAGATCCTCACGGCGCTCACGAGCACCTTCAGGGGGCGCCCCGTGGGGCTCACCACGATCGCTTCTGCGGTGGGGGAGGACCCGTCCACCCTCGAGGACGTTTACGAGCCGTATCTCCTGCAGCGTGGCCTCATCGTTCGTACGCCGCAGGGACGCCAGGCTACCCCAGCCGCGTTCGAGCACCTTGGAGTGCCGCTGCCACCACAGCGCTAGAATCAAGCACGCGGTAGCGTTTGCAGAGAGGATGACACCATGCTAGAGAGGGACTACATCACAGAGCTCATCTCGCAGTTCATCGAGGCGGTAACAAGGGCGCTGAAGCTTGCTGTCGAGAAGGGCGACCCCGCCTCCTGCCAGGAGGTCGAGCAGCAGGTCGCAGACCTCATTGACCTCGACGTCCAGACGGCCATGGCCCTCTCGCCGGATTCGCTCGTCACCATGCTCGTGCTCTCCGGCATGGGAGACTCGGTTGCTGCCTATGCTTGCTATGCGCTCGACCGTGTTTCTCGCGTGTATGAGGAACAGGGCAACGATGACCTTGCCGGCCTTCGCCGCCTGCAGGCCAAGGCAGTGGCAGAGAGCTTTGGCTGCGACCTTTCGACGCCTCCGGAGGAGCTTGCTGCACTTGACGCCGAGCTCTTTGGCTCTGCAGACAAGGACTCCTAGTCTCACCTGGGCATCCTTGCGGTGCTGTTTGGGTGTTCATCGTCTTACAAGCGCCTAACATATTGAACATTCAGTTTACCTTTGGCATACTGAAGCCTAACGAACTAGGTTTTTCGTCGCCGGAGGTTCTATGGCGCTCTCCAGAAGCATGTTCAAGGTCCTTGTTGCGCTTGCAAAGTCAAACACTCATATGACCCAGCGGCAGCTGAGCGCCGCCTCGGGTCTCTCCCTTGGAACGGTGAACGGCGTCCTGCATGAGGCGGAGGACGCTGGACTTATTGCGGACGGTATGCTCACCATCGACGGGCTCAAGTCGCTGAAGCCCTACGAGGTTGAAAACGCCATTATCATGGCCGCGGGCCTTTCCTCTCGCCTCGCCCCCATCTCCTACGAGAAGCCCAAGGGTCTTCTCCGCGTTCGCGGAGAGGTCCTCATCGAGCGGCAGCTCCGCCAACTCCAGGAGGCGGGCGTTACCGACATCACCGTGGTGGTGGGCTACAAGAAGGAGTACTTCTTCTATCTGGCAAGTAAGTTTGGTGTGCGCATCAAGGTCAACCCGCAATATGCGACGAGGAACAACAGCTACACCCTGTGGCTTGTGCGCGACCGCCTCGACAACACCTACGTGTGCTCGTCAGATGACTACTTCGAGGAGAATCCCTTCGAGCACTATGTCTACGAGGCCTACTATGCCACCCAGTACGTTGATGGCCCAACCGAGGAGTGGTGCGTGACCACGGGTTCGTCAGACCGTATCACCCAAGTTAGCGTGGGGGGTACGGACGCCTGGACAATGCTCGGCCACGCGTACTTCGACCGTGCGTTCTCCACAAGCTTTGTCCCGCTTCTCGATGATGCCGTGCGTCGACCCGAGTTGGCAGACAGGCTTTGGGAAGACATCTTCCGCGCCCACACAGACGAGCTGCACATGGCCGCTCGGCGCTATCCCGGAGCCTCGATTCACGAGTTTGACACCCTTGATCAGGTGAGCGGCTTTGACCCTGCCTTCATCGAGAACGTTGACTCTAACATCTTCGACAACATCGTCTCGGTCCTGGGCTGTGAGAAGTCACAGATCCATGGCTTCTATCCCTTGAAGCAGGGCCTCACCAACCTCTCGTGCCACTTCTCGGTGGGAGAGGGAGCGGCCGAGCAGGAGTACGTGTACCGCCACCCCGGCCTAGGGACCGAGAAGATGGTCGACCGAGCCGCCGAGGAGGCGGGCCTGCGCCTTGCGCGCGAGCTTGGCCTTGACAGCACCTTCATCTACGAGGACCAGAAGCAGGGCTGGAAGATCTCGCGCTTCGTGCCAAACGCCCGCTCCCTCGACCCGCATGACCCTGTGCAGCTCAAGCGCGCCATGCAGATGTGCCGCAGGCTCCATCAGAGCAAGGCCACACTCAACCGCAGCTTTGACTTTGTCGAGGAGGGGCTTGGGTACGAGAAGCTCCTCGCCGAGCGCGGACCCATCGAGATTCCCGGCTACGATGCCCTCAAGGAAAAGGTGCTGAGGCTCAAGGACTACGCTGAGAGGGACGGCTTCTCTCGCTGTGTCTCGCATAATGACTTCTTCTACCTCAACTTCCTCATCGACGAGCAGGACGAATACAGTCTCATCGACTGGGAATACGCGGGCATGTCCGACGAGGCAAGCGATTTTGGCACCTTCACGGTGTGCTGCGAGCTCTCCAACGAAGAGGCCGAGAACGCCCTGTATGACTACTTTGGTCGTACGCCAACCACACGCGAGCGTCGTCACTTCTGGAGCTACGTGGTATTTGCCGGCTGGTGCTGGTACGTGTGGTCGCTCGAGAAGGAGGCGGAGGGCGACAACGTGGGCGAGTGGCTTCTCATCTACTATCGCTACGCGCAGGACAACGTAGACCGCGTGCTCTCCTGGTATGAAGGCAACGAGCGCGGGGACGAGCGCGAGACCTCGTAGTCACTCAAGCGTGTGGCGGGCTATCATCTCGCGGTAACTGTGTCCAAATTTGCATACGCCGTTCATGTTTCTATGGCATACGTGTATTATGAACATCCTAACTTCCTTTCAGACAGTTGATGTGTTCATGACAAAACGCATGGCGGTGACTGTATGGCGCGACGCATTCATAATGACGATGCCTCTCCTGGTATTTCTCGCAGGGGCTTCTTCGAACTTGCCGGTGGTGCTGCCGCTTGTATAGGGCTTGGTGCCCTTGCTGGTGCGGGAGGAACATCGAGCAACTCCGTTGTCATCTATTCGTGCTGCGAGGGCATTCGTAACGAGACGCAGATGACAGCCCTGCGGCAGGCTTTTCCCAACTACGACATCCGCATGCACTACATCACCACGGGAAACTGCGCTGCCAGGCTTCGCATGGAGGGGGCGTCATCCGAGGCGGACATCGTACTGGATCTTGAGGGCGGCTACATCAACCAGGTGTCAGACAGTCTCGAGGTCCTCTCGGACTTTGACGAGTCCATGTACTGCGAGGACCTTCTCGATCCGGATGACCGCTACTTTCCCTTTTCCCGCGAGAGTGCCTGCATCGCCACGAACGACAACATCCTGTCAGAGCGAGGAATTCCAACTCCTACCTCCTACCAGGACCTCTTGGATCCCGTCTATGCCGGTGTGGTATCCATGCCCAACCCCAAGACCTCCGGCACAGGCTACAACTTCCTCAAGAGCCTCGTGAATGCATGGGGTGAGGATGCCGCCTTTGACTACTTCGACGCGCTGGCGGAGAACGTCTACCAGTTCACGTCCTCGGGTTCTGGCCCTGTGAACGCTTTGGTGCAGGGTGAGGCAGCAGTTGGGCTTGGCATGACCTATCACGCGGTATCCGAGATAAACGAGGGTGCTCCACTCTCCGTCCACTTCTTTGAAGAGGGGTCGCCCTGGGACGTGTACGGATCCGGAATCATCCAAGGACGAGCAGGCCGTCAGGCAGTCCATGACGTATTTGGGTGGCTCTGCACCGAGGGCGTGCGCATAGACAATGCAACCTATGTGCCCGACCAAGTGCTGGCAGGCGTATCGCCAGAGATTCCCAACTATCCCAAGGACGTCAAGTACGCCGACATGACCGGCATCACCGACGTGGACGAGAAGATGCGTCTGCTCGAGAGATGGAGCCACTGATTGCCATGACCATCAAAAGCCAAGAGACAACCGCACCCCATAAGCTCACCGTCAAAGGAATCAAGAAGTCCTTTGACGGCCGCGAAGTGCTCCATGGAATTACTTTCGACGTGCAGGGGGGAGAGTTTCTCTCGATACTGGGCCCCTCCGGCTGCGGAAAGTCGACCCTCCTGCGCATCCTCATTGGTCTCGAGCATCCGGATGCCGGCAGCGTGCTTCTCGATGGCGAGAACATCACGGAGGCCGCCCCAAGCAAGCGCCACATGGGCATAGTCTTTCAGGACTATGCGCTCTTTGAGAACATGACCGCGCTGGGTAACGTCGAGTATGCACTGCGCTTCGACCCCACCCGGCGTGCGCGTCGGTCGCAGATTGCGCTCGATGCGCTTGCGAGCCTGGGCATGGCGGACTTTGCCAACAAGCCAGTCGCTGGTCTCTCTGGTGGCCAGATGCAGCGCGTGTCCATTGCGCGCACGCTTGCCTTGAGCCCCGAGGTCATACTCCTCGACGAGCCAACGAGCGGACTCGACGCTGACGCGCGCCTTGCGCTGCGCTCGCAGCTCAAGAACATTCAGCGTGACCATGGGACCACGATGATCTTCATCACGCACGACCAAGAGGAGGCATTCGCACTTGCCGACCGCGTCATGGTGATGGGGGAAGGCTCAATCCACCAGCTCGACGAGCCCCTGCACATCGTCGAGAACCCCGCGGACAGCTACGTTCGCGACTTTGTGGTGGCAAACCTCAAGGCCAAGTACGACTCGCTTGCGAGGTTCGCCTCGCCGCTGGAATAGGGGGTCGTTATGGCTCGTCAAACCAGCTCAAAAGGCATGGGACTCCTCAAGATAGCGCTCCTCCTCTTCTTCCTGCTGGCGGTTGTGCTTCCCCTGGTAGGGATGTTTTCGCGCCTGGCAGACCCGCAGGTACGGGAGGTCTTTGGGACCCCGGCGTTTGCTAGCGCATGCGTCAACTCCCTTGTGGTCGCGGCGATCACCACAGTTATCTCGGTGCTTGCTGCCCTCCTCATGTCGTGGGTGCTCTGCAGGACCGCAATCCAGGGGAAGAGCGTCTTTGCCGTTCTCCTCACGGTTCCTATGCTTGTTCCCTCGCTCGCTCACGGCATGAGTCTGGTGTATCTTCTGGGGTCGAACGGGATACTCACGAACCTGCTGCATGGATCGTGGTCCATCTATGGGTTTCCGGGCATTGTGATGGGGTCGTTTCTCTACTCGTTCCCGCCGGCCTTTCTCATGATCTATGACGTGATGCGCTACGAGGATGCAACGCCCTACCAGGCAGCGGACGTCCTGGGCATTCCCAAGCCCAGTCAGTTCGCCCACATCACGCTTCCCTTTTTGAGAAAGCCGCTCATCTCTGCTGCGTTTGCGACCTTTGCCCTTGTGATTACGGACTACGGTGTGCCGCTGATGGTGGGTGGCAAGGTCACGACGCTTCCCGTGCTCATGTATCAGAATGCAGTGGGGCTTCTCGACTTTGACACCGGTGCTGCCATTGGCTTTGTCCTGCTCATCCCCGCTGTTATTGACTTTCTTGTCGACGTGCTTGCACGGGATCGCGCCAGCGTGCGCTATGTCTCGCGTGGGTTTGACCTCAAGCCAAACGCGGTGCGAGATGCCGTTGGTTACGTTGCGGCAGTTATCGTCACGCTGGCTCTTCTTGCTCCCATCGCCACCTTCTGCATGGTGTCATTTGCGACGAAGTATCCCCTTGACCTCACGCCCACCCTTGCCAGCATTGGCCGAGCCTTCACCATGGGGGCGGGTTCCTACTGGGTGAACTCACTCTTCACTGCCTTTGTCGTCTCCATCCTGGGGACCATCCTTGCCTATCTCGTTGCCTACATTACGGCTCGCGTCGGTGGCGTATCCGCGCGTCTCCTTCACCTGGCGTCTGTCACCACCCTTGCCGTGCCAGGCATTGTCCTTGGCCTCTCGTTTGCTCTTGCCTTCAAGGGATCTCTCATCTACGGGACGTTTGCCATCCTCATCTTGGTGAACTTGGTCCACTTCATCGCGTCGCCATATCTCATGGCCTATAACTCTCTCTCCAAGGTGAACAAGAACCTCGAGGCGGTTGGCCAGACCATGGGGGTGGGGCGTGCACGCATCGTGCTGGACGTTCTCGTGCCGGCGACGGCGGACACGATTGCCGAGATGTTCTCGTTCTTCTTTGTCAACTGCATGGTGACCATCTCTGCGGTCTCCTTCCTCTCTACCACGCTTGACATGCCGCTTGCGCTCCTGGTGACCGACCTCGACGCACAACGCCTGGTAGAGTGCTCTGCATTTGTCTCCGTTCTCATCCTTGTCACAAACGTTATTGAGAAGGTGGTGGTAGCAGCCATAAGGCGCTACCGCCATACTCAACAGCCAGTTTCCCGATAGCCGCCTGGAGGTAGGTACGTCATGACACACAAGGAGTTCCTCGTTCTCTCCACCATCGCAACGGCCCCGGCGCCGCTTACCCAGCGCGCCGTGGCGGCGCAGACTGGGATGTCTGTGGGGAGTGTGAACGAGGCAGTCTCTAATCTCACCGAACAGGGGCTTGTCGCAGACAGGCATATCACCGACGAGGGCCTTGACGCGCTTGAGCCCTATCGCGTGAAGCGCGCTGTGCTCATTGCTGCCGGCTTTGGCTCCCGTATGGTGCCCATCACGCTCAACACACCCAAGCCGCTGGTGCGCGTGGGCGGCAAGCGCATCATCGACACCATTCTCGACGCGGTCTACGCGGCCGGCATCACCGAGGTCTATGTGGTGAGGGGCTATCTTGGCGAGCAGTTCGACCAGCTCCTCTACAAATACCCCACCATCAAGCTCATCGATAACCCCCTCTACAACGAGGCAAACAACATCTCGAGCATGGTTGCTGCTAAGGACTACCTCCAGAGCGCCTACGTCTTTGAGTCCGATCTGCTGCTGAGAAACCCCAGTCTTATAACCCGTTACCAGGATCGGTCCAACTACCTGGGTATCCCTATGGAGCGCTCTGACGACTGGTGCTTCGAAGTCAAGAATGGTGTCATCAAGGACCTGGGTATTGGCGGCGAGGGTGGCGTCTGGCAGATGGTGGGCGTCTCTTACTGGACGCCTGAGGACGGCAAGAAGCTTGCGGAGGACATTCCTGCTACGTTTGCGATGCCTGGTGGCAAGGAGCGTTTTTGGGACGAGGCCCCGCTCAAGTACTTTGCTGACAAGTACAAGGTTTATGCCCGGGAGTGCTCGCTCTCTGACGTGACGGAAATCGACTCGTTCCGCGAGCTTGAGGCGATAGACCCCGCTTACGACTGCTAAGCTAGGTTCATGTCACGAACCTACGCCATATTTTCTGCGCAGTACCTCCCACACGTGGGAGGCGTGGAGACGTTTACAGCAAACCTCGCCCACCAGCTCGTCCTAGGTGGTGACGGGGTTTGTGTGGTGACGTCTGCCCGCGCTGGCGCGCCGGAGGTCGAGACCCAGGAAGACGGCGTGCGCATCGTTCGCCTGCCCAGTACGCAGCTCATGGGTGGTAGGCTTCCGCTCTCACGCCATGGCTCGCGCGAGCGTTCGCTCCTCTCTGCCGTTTCCGGTCTGGGCGTAGATCGTGTCCTCGTGAACACCCGCTTCTACGGCACGTCGGTCACGGGACTTCGATTTGCACGGGAGCATGACCTGCCTGCAGTGCTTCTCGACCATGGCTCCGCGTGGCTCACCTTTGGCTGTGGGGCGGTGCCCGATGCCGCGGCCCATGCGTGGGAGCGCCACATGACCGCCCGGAACGTCTCGCTTGGTGCAACCTTTGCCGGCATAAGCGAGAAGAGTGCGGCATGGCTTTCGACCTTTGGCATCAAGACCTCTCTGGTTATTCCCAACGCCATCGATGCGGCGGCGTTCCGGGGCGAATCGTCTGGCAGGGACTTCCGCTTCGAGCTTGGCATTCCAAACGATAAGACACTCGTTGTCTTTGTGGGCAGGCTTGCGCCCGAGAAGGGCCCCGAGCGCCTTCTGGCCGCAATGGGGCAGCTGGGCGAGAAGTACGCCTGCGTCCTTGCGGGCGAGGGGGCTCTGCGTCCCCAGCTCGAGCGAGACCTCCCCGCGAATGCGCACCTTGTGGGAAACCTCGGCCATGCGGATCTCTCTGCCCTGCTCTCGCAGACAGACGTCTTCTGCCTTCCCACACGCTCCGAGGGCTTTTGCACGTCGCTTCTCGAAGCGGGAGCCTGGGGCGTTCCCTGCGTTGTGCCAGATGTGGGCGGTGCGCGCGAGGTGCTTTGCCACGGCGGCAACACTTTTGGATGCATCACGCCAGACCGCGAGCCAGCAACCATGGCCGAGGGAATTCGCCAGGTCTTGGCGTCCTGGACGTCAGGCCGTTCGCAGGAACTGCAGGCGCATGTAGAGCGCGACCTGTCATGGGCAAAGACCGCTCAGGCACTTGAGCATGCCTTCGCGCAAGCTCGACGAGGCTCTCTCGGCGTCTGATGGTCTTTTCAGACTCCTTCATCCTATTTGGAGCTTTACCTCCGTTCTGTAGAACTGCTAACTGCACGATTACATTGTCGTGCAAGAATCAATAATCCATCTGAGGTGCGGAACCATCGCGCATATCATCAATCGGAGATCTGTCACCATGGCAACCGTTTGCGTGTTCACGCCAACCTTCAACCGTGCCTACATCTTGCCCAAGCTCTACGAGAGCCTGGTGGCTCAGACCTCGCGCGACTTCTCGTGGCTCATCGTAGACGACGGGTCAACGGATAATACGGCCGAGCTTGTTCACGGCTGGCAAGCAGAGGGTTTGGTTCCCATCACCTACATCTATCAGGAAAACGGCGGCAAGCAGCGTGCAACCAACACGGGAATGTCGCACTGCACAGACGAACTCTTCTTTGTGGTCGACTCCGACGATCACCTTGTTCCCTCGGCCGTCGAGCAGATTGTTGACGTCTGGCAGGGTGCGCGCAGCGACGTCACGCTTGCTGGTATTGTGGCCCTGCGCGGGACGGACGAGGATACGCCCCTGGGAACGCACATGCCCACTGGCGTGACCAGGGTCAAGATGTGGGACTTGCTCCACAAGTATCGCTTCAAGGGCGACACCTCGCTCATTCACCGCACCGCCATCGTCCAGCAGCACCCCTACGAGGTGGCGCCGGGCGAGAAGTTCGTGGCCGAGTCGATGGCCTTCTTCGCGATTGACGACGACTACGACATGCTCACCTACGACCACGTGCTCACCATCTGCCACTATCTGCCAGACGGCTACACGCAGAACTTCGTCGAGAACACCAAGAAGAACCCCATCGGCTACATGCGCCACAAGCGCGACAGTGCGAGAAGGGCGACAAACCCCTACGACGCCTGCCGAGAGACCACGCTCTACCTGGTTGGATGCATGCTTGCCCATCACAGGGGCGGCGTGCGAGAGGCACCCAACGTGCCGCTTGCCGTGCTCTGCTACCTGCCCGCAAAGCTCGCGCGTGCCACCGTCTTCCGATAGACCGCTCATAGATCTAGGTGTGTGTCATGAAGATTAGCGTCATCATCCCCGTCTACAACTCGCAGGACTACCTGCGCGAATGCGTGCGAAGCATCACGTCGCAGACCTACCGCGATCTCGAGGTGCTTCTCGTCGACGATGGCTCAACCGATGGCTCTGGCGACCTCTGCGACGCTCTGGCTGCCGAGGACCAGCGCATCATTGCTGTCCACAAGCCAAACGGAGGCACCTCCTCCGCGCGAAACGAGGGCGTTGCGCGGGCATCCGGTGACTATCTCACCTTCTGCGACAATGACGACTCCCTCCGCGATGACCAGTGCCTCGAGCGCGTGGCACAGAGCCTCTCCGCGCGTCCTGTGGATGTCCTCATGCACGACAACTGCATGTACGACGATTCCACGGGTACCGTTATCCCTCCAAAGCAGACAGACCTTGCAGCGAAGATTGCCGGCTTGAGCAAGGGCGAGGCGATTCTCGAGATAATCTCCCAAGGACTCATGGCCCGCGCCGTGTGGAACAAGGTGGTACGGACGGGTCTCGTTCGAGAAGACAACATCATGTTTCCCGAAGGAATGCGCAACGAGGATACCGATTGGTCTGCCAGCGTCCTCGAACACGCCCAGAGCGTGGGCTGGCTCGACGATCCCTACTACTGCTACCGCAAGGGAACCGGATACGCCCAGACATCGAAGCCCATTACGCGCAGTATGACCGATGACCTGGCAAAAGTGATCGAAAAGCACGTTGCTGCCATTGATGAGCTGGGACTGTCTGGTGCCGAGGCGCTCTCAATCCGCGCCTACCTAGCCTATCCGTTCATAGTGTGGATGGGGCAGGCGGCGGCACTGGGGGATTGCCGCAAGGACGACCGAACATCCCGTGAGATGTGCGTCCACGCACCCCTTCTCCTTACTGCTGACGAGGACCGGGCCGTGCACCTTGCCTCTCTCTCCTATCACGTTTTTGGCTTCTGGGGCACGGCGCGGCTATTGGGCATTGCGTTTAGATTGACGCGGCTCTCGAGCCTTCGTCACCAGTCCTGACGTCTAGAGCCAGCGGGCGTCTACGTAGTGAGGGATGCGCTGGTCCTCTGGCGGCGGCGTCATGTAGTCTCCATACCAGCGCGTGAGGCAAATGTCGTAGTCTCTCGGGCCGTCGAACTGCTCGCCTTCGAAATCGTAGGGGCAGGTATCGAATACGATGGATTTGGGCATGCGCTCGTTCGGCCCCACCGCCCAGGCGATATTGGCAGCCTCCCTGCTTTCCGCTAGGGGAACCGCACGGGCGATGTCATCTAACTGCTGGGCAATCTGGTAGATGTCCTCCTTGGGCATGATGGCTTTGAGCACGCGCTTCCCCAAGAGGTTCACGGTCGAGGAGCCCTCGTGAATGTTGGCCGTTAGGTAGTCGTACTTGCGCCTGAGCCTGGCCACATCTTCAAATGTCTTGTCGCTTTGGCCAATGCCATCAGCGGGGAACACGTCCACCCATACGCCCGTGCGGCACCAGCGCTCATCGACGTAGTGCTCGATGACCTCGGTACGCGTGTCGACCACCTTGATGAAGGGGTAGATGGAGGAGCGGTCGCGATACCAGATAATCTTGTAGTACGGCTTGGAGGAGAGCTTGGCAAACGCTTCCGGCAGACGCTCGTAGTCTTCTCTCGGCATGATGAGGTCGATGTCATCATCCCAAGGGATGAAGCCATGATGGCGTATTGCGCCCAAGAGCGTGCCGTATGCCATGATGCACTTCAGGCCTTCCTCATGGCACACGCGGTAGAGTTCCCGCATGATGTCGAGCTCGATGGCCTTCATCTCGTCGTTGCCAATGCGCTTCTCTTTCATCTTGTCCCCGTTCAGGTTCCTTTCCATCACCTGATAGATTGTAAGCTCTCGATTAAGGGGAATCGGGTGTGCAAATGGCGCTCTCTGTTGAATTTCCGCTTGGCACCCATCGCCGCCCTTGCATCAAGCCGTCCATGCGAGAATTGCTAAATGCCCGTGCAGGCCGCCTGCTGCATCTTGTCATTCGACCGGAGCATCCGCATGAAAACAGTTTGCGTGTTCACACCAACCTATAACCGCGCCTACATCCTTCCGACGCTCTACGAGAGTCTTGTCTCGCAGACATCGCAGGACTTCATGTGGCTCATCGTGGACGATGGCTCTACCGATGGCACCTGCTCGCTGGTTTCCTCATGGAAGCAGGAGGGCAAGGTCGACATTACCTACGTCAAGAAGGAGAACGGTGGAAAGCCTCGTGCAATCAACACTGGCGTCGCGCTGTGCGAGTGCCCTCTCTTCTTCTGCGTCGACTCCGACGACCACTTGGTTCCCGGTGCCGTTGCGCGCATAGTCGATGACTACGAAGCGATTCGCGATGACAACCGCATTGCCGGCATTGTGGCGCTCAGGGGCACCGACGAGCACACTCCCATGGTCACCTGGATTCCAGATGGCCTCACCGAGGTCAAGTACTGGGATCTCTTCGAGAAGTACCACTTTGCCGGCGACACCTCCCTCATCCACAAGACCGAGGTGCTGCGAAAGTATCCGTACGACGTAGCGCCAGGGGAGAAGTTCATCGCAGAGACCTCTGTGTACTACCGCCTCGACGACCACTATCTCATGAGGACGGACAACACCATCCTCACCATCTGCCACTACCTTCCGGATGGCCTTACCAAGAACTTTGCAAAGAACGCGCGCGAGAACCCCATTGGCTATCGCAAGCACAAGCTCTATTGTGCGCAGCGCTCGCAGACGCTGGCTGGAAAGTTCAGGGAGACCACGCTCTATCTCGTTGGCTGCCGTATGACGGGGGAGAAGGGCGGCCTCTCGAAGGCACCCAACAAGGTGATTGGCGCCTTGTGCGAGCTTCCGGCGTCCGTTGCCTACCACACCATATTTGGAGGAAAGAAGGCCAATGGCTGAGGGTCTCTCGCTCAAGAAGAACATCGCCTGGAACTCCGCCGGCTCCATCGTGCGGCTGGGCTGCAACTACCTCATCACCATTGCCGTGGTGCGTCTTTCCCATGGCTTCGATGCCGCGGGCGCCCTCTCGCTGGCCATGTCGGTTTCCAACCTTGTGGCGCCCTTTGCCGACTTCCGCCTGCGAACGGTGCAGGTGACCGACGTTCGCGGCGAGCACAGTTCCGGTGAGTATGTTGGCTTGCGTCTTCTCACGAGTGCCTTAGCCTTCGTGGTTGGCGTTGCCTATGCGGTTCTTACGTGCTCCCTGGATGCCGTGCCGGCAATTGTCGCCTACCTGGTGGCTTCGCTTGTCGCAAACTTCATCGAGGGTCTCCACGCAATAGATCAGCGGCACCTTCGCATGGACTACATCGGCCGCTCCTACATGATGCAGGGCATCTCCAACCTAGCCCTTTTCTCTGTGGTGCTGTGGTTCAGCGATTCTCTGGTGCTGGCCTGCATCTCCATGGCCGTCTCCACGCTGGCAATCTGCGGTATCTACGATATGCCGCGGGCCTCTGGCTTTGAGTCCATCAAGCCCGTCATCGACCTGCGCTCTGCCGCCCGTACGCTTGCAACACTGCTGCCGCTGGTCATAGCACAGGTGTGCTCGAGTGCTGTCCTTACGGTCCCTAAGCAGTACCTCGCAGCGAGTGTGAGCACGGCTGCTCTGGGCATCTACTCTTCTGTGGCGTCTCCGGCGGCAATTGTCCAGATGGGGGCCTCCTACATCTACAGTCCCCTCATGGGCGAGTTCGCACAGCGTTTCAAGGACGACAAGGCATCCGCGCTCAAGCTCTTCAGGCGCACCATCCAGGGCATTATTGGCATCACGGTGGTCTTCTCGGTGCTCATACTTATCTTTGGCGAGTGGATTCTTGGCCTCCTCTACGGCCAGGAGATTATCGAGTACAGCTACCTTCTTGGTCCGGCGGTGCTCTGCACCTTTGTGACCGCCTTTGCCTGGTTCATGAACGACCTGCTTCTTTCGCTCAGGGACTACAAGGCAAGCTTCCTCGGTAATGTGGTTGCCACTGTGGTCTCGCTTGCCATCACCATTCCCGTAGTGGACCTCTTTGGCATGAACGGCGTAAGCTGGGTTGGTGTGGGGTCCTACCTCCTGGCAGTCCTCTCTCTGGTGGCATTTTTTGTCCGTGACTGCAAGAGGCTCGATTAGACAAAGGGAGGAAGAAGATGGATGAGATGCGGCCGTATCCCGAGGACGCTCTCGAGAGACTGCAAGATGCCGAACGCAGCATTCTGGGTGTCGTGGATGCGCTCTGCCGCGAGAACGGCATCGACTACTTCATCGATTCGGGGACCTGCCTGGGCGCGGTTCGCCATGGAGGCTTCATCCCCTGGGACGATGACACGGATATTGGCATGGCCTATGAGGACTACCGGCGCTTTGTCGAGCTGGCCCCGCGGGCACTGCCCAAGGGCTACTCACTGGCAACGTGCCAGAACACACCGGGTTTCACGTCGCTTTGGGTCAAGGTCTTTCTCGACGGTACGCACTTCATCGATGAGGTCTCCATGGAGGCCGGCTGCAACCAGGCGATCTTTCTCGACGTCTTTCCCTTCTTTCGCCAGGAAGCCAATCCTGCGCGCGCCCGGGCGCAGAAGGCAACGTGCCTCCGGCTCCAGCGCATGAGCTACCTTCACGGCATCGCGCACCCCAAGATTCCGGCAGACACTTCCATGCGTGGCCTTAAGGCAATGGCATGTTCCGTGCTCCATCACACTATCGCTCAGACGTGGAAGCCGCAGGAGCTCTCATGCCGGCTCATTGAGGCTGCGCAGCCCAAGGAACCCTTGGAGCGCTGGTTCAATGCCACCTATCCCCTGGAGGGGCTCCACGACACTTCCGATATCTTCCCCACGAAAGACATCGCCTTCGACGGGATGACCCTACGGGCACCGCATGATTGCGACGCGTATCTACGCGTGCTTTATGGCGATTATCACCAGCTCCCGCCCGCTTTGGACCGCTACACCCATCTCCCTCGCATCCTCGACTTTGGGGATGGGGTCAACGTGATGGAGCAGTAAAGGCCTTGACGCCTCCGCTTAGCGCTAACGCTTGTTCTGGAGGTTGTCGCCAAACTCCTTCTTGCTGAGCGCGACCTCCTGCGAGAGCTGCTCGACCTTGTCGGTAAGGCGAGAAACTTCACAGGCGAGGTTGAAGAGCTTGAGCAGCATGAGCGCGATGACCACGAGGAACACGAAGTTGCTGGGCGAGAGGAACCCCAGGAGATCTGAGAAGAAGTACGCGATTCCCGGGAAGATCGCCAGGATAAGGAGAAGCACGGCAGCGCAGACCCAATAGACCGAGTCGGCGATGCGAATCTTTGACTTTCTCACCTTGCGCACAACGATGGAGAGGGCAAACAGTGCCCCAAGGATGAGGGCTATACGAAGAACGATGGACATGGCAGTTCCTATCTAAACCACTGGAAGAGCAGGATGGAGAGGCACGTGCGCGCCATATAGGAAATCGAGGACATGAAGTGCAGGTAGCTCGTGCCGCCTTGCCTTTCTCGCATCTCTGCGGGTACCTCGATGACCTTTGCGCCCCTGCGGATGAGAAGCGCAATGGTATCTGGCTCGGGCGCCAGGTCGAACCCGCGAGCGAGCCGCTCGATCATGGCCCGGTTGTACATGCGCATGCCTGACGTTGGATCGGTGATGGTGGCGCCCGTCGTCTGGTGGATGATCGCGGTGATGAGCTTGGCCCCTGCGCCGCGCGCACCCACTGCGCCGCCACCTGCGAGGTTGCGCGAGGCAATCACGATGTCTGCACCCTCATCTTCGAGGGTCTTTGCCATGGTGGGAATGTACTCGGGTATGTGCTGACCGTCGGAGTCAATCTGAACGGCGGCGTCATAGCCATGGCGCAGGGCATACTTCATGCCCGCCTTCACGGCGGAGGTAAGGCCGCAGTTCACGGGGAGATCGATGTGGTTGAGCGCCAGCTCGTCGCAGATGCGTGGCGTTGCGTCGCTCGAGCCGTCGTTGACGACGAGGTAGTCAACGTCTGGGCAGGTGCTAGTCAGCTCTCGTACGGTGTTTGCGAGACACTCTTCCTCGTTGTACGCGGGCACGATTGCAAGGACTCTCACGATTCCGTTCCCTCTCGTCTTTTCCCAAAGCAGGTGCCCGTCCATGGTATCGCAGCATGCGCCCGTGTCATGGAAAGCCCCACGATGCACAAAAAACTCCCCCACCATACGGTGGGGGAGCCAAGTCCCACAAATCCCCAAAGGGGTATGAGTTGGGCTATGAACTAGAGCTTGCGAACGTTGGAAGCCTGGAGCTTGCCGTTCTGGCCGGTGGTGATGTCAAACTCGACAGCCTGGCCCTCGTCCAGGGTCTTGAAGCCGTCCATCTGAATCTCGGAGTAGTGGACGAACAGGTCGTCGCCATCCTCACGAGAGATGAAGCCATAGCCCTTGTCGGGGTTGAACCACTTAACAGTACCCTTTGCCATGTCGTGCCTTTCTTTCTTTGCCCCGCAGGACAAAAAGCTGCGCTCTCGCGCGATACCTTGTGGCCCCAACAGCCACGGGTGCTATATTACCCCAATGGTTCTGGGGATAGCCCATAAATCCCCAAGTGGTAATCAATGGCCACTTCCGGTCCCATGCACGCCGCTCGCAAAATAGTAGTTGCTACCTCTCGTTCGCAAGCGCTTCTCGCCAGTTTGAGATGGAGCAGTCCGCTGCAGCAACGACCTCACGTTCGTTCTGGAGGGGGTTGTTGCTCAGTACTGCACAGGTGCGCATTCCGGCTCGCTTTGCGGAGCAGATCCCCTGGAGGAGGTCCTCGAAGACCATACAGCTCTCTGGCTTGGCCGAGATGCGACGGGCCGCTTCGAGGTAGATGTCGGGGTGATCCTTGCCGCACCCAACCTCCTTAGCGCATACCACGGCATCAAAGAGGTCGTAGACGTCCACGTTCGCCTTCATGGCGCCAAGTACGTCGGGGTCGTTGGTGGTCGCGAGCGCCAGGGGCACGCCTTCGCTTCTCAGCGCTGCAAAGTACTCCCTCGCGCCTGGCCGCAGGCGTACCTGGGTGGCGTAGAGCGCACGGCCCATGGAGTTCCACTCATCGCAGATCTCCTCGACCGTGTCCTTGAGGCCGTAGCGCTCGATGCACCAGCGCGCGCCGCCCGCAAAGCCAAGCATTGTGAGCGTGCGGCCAACATCTGGCGTGTAGCTGATGCCACGCGACCTCAAGAAGGCGATGTCCACCTGTTTCCAGAGGTCGTGCGTCAGGGCGAGGGTGTCGTCAAAGTCAAAGATGGCTGCCGAGAAGCTCGGTGGCCACAGTGGGTTCGCGGTGGTCTGCTCGTGCATGTGTGTGCTGTCTCCTAGGTTTCTGGCTGGGCTTCGCGCTGCCTGCGCTAGCGGTCTGGCTCGTCCTCGATGGAGCGGAGCATGCCGTAGTACACGTCATCGTGCGTCATGAGCCCCAGAATGGTCATGAACTCCCGGGCCACAGGGAATATCTCGGCATCGAGGGAGGCACGCATGCCTTCGAAGAAGGCGTCGGTGACCTTCTCGGTGGGCGCTATCGCGATGTCGCGGGCCGCAAGCGCCGCGCGCACCTGCTCCTCGCTGAGAGGCTCGCTCGAGGTGGCGGTGCCCTGCAGCTGCAAGACTATGGCCGAGAGCTGCGAGGCCATCTGGGTGGCGATGCCAGGCATGAACGAGAGTGCCCGCTGGTAACAGGCGCGGGCAGCTCGTATGTCCTGGCGGTTCCACTCGTAGCTAGCCATGCGGAAGTAGCCAAGCCCCACGCCCTCGGGGTCGTGGGCAAGCTCAAGGAGGTGTCCCACCTCCACCATGGCATCGTCCGTTCGGCCATCGGCATCAAGGCACTGTGCCAGTTGCAGCCGCGAGTGGATACTCAGGGGTGCCAGCTCCACGGCACGGCGGGCTCGCTCTGTGGCCTGAGGTAGACGGCCTTCGGCGAGCGCTGCCACGGAGGCCACGAGCTGGGCCTCTAGGTAGGCGTCAGGCGCAATGCGCGTCTCGTGGGAGCCATCCCACAGCAGGCGGTTGTAAAGCACGCGGTCGACATAGCTGCCAAACGCGCGCCACTCCACCATGGGGGTGTCCTCGTAAGTGTGAGCCTGCTCCACGGGTTCGAGGGCGCCGAGCACACACGAGAGCGCGCCTGCGGTGTCCTTCTGGGCAAGCAGCTCCTTGGACTTCTCGACGGCTTCGAAGAGCGCGTCGCCGTTTACGAACTCGTCTTGGATGGTCTGGGGGTCGTTCTCGGGGAGCGTGCCGTCTATGAGCTTGCCCACGCAGCGGCGGGCGGCCTCCCTGACGGTTGCGTCGTCGTCCTTGCCCGCAAGCTCCATGATGGCGCGGACGTTCTCCTCGGTCGAGGACGAGAGGCGCCGTGCGATTTGCGAGGCAACCTCGACACGCTTGCTCTCTTCGACAATGCCAAGCTGGTTCACGCGACTTGCCCCCAGCGCCGCGGCAAAGGGGTCTGCAAGCACACGCGTTGAGAGCTCAACGGTCTCGTAGCGCCTGGTGGGGCAGAACTGCTCGCCCTCAAGCGAGAAGCCCTGCCTTACGGGCGAAAGCTGGCCGTCCTTCTCATCGAGCGAGGTATCAAAGTCTCGATAGGTTGCCACGGGATCAAAGGTTCCCGTGAGGGGAATCTTCGAGAAGCCCTCGCGGTCAAAGCACACTGAGTAGTAGCAGTCGTGCGACTGCGGGGTGTCAATAGTGCCTGCCACCCACACGTGCTGTATGAGCGAGCTGCAGCGAAACGCGCAGGCAGCCAGCAGGATGCCAATGCGGAGGTTGTAGTCGGTGGCGGCGCGGCGGCGCATCTCGGGGGTTGCCGGGACAATGCCCATGCCATCGACCCACACGTGGGCGGGCATGACGGAGGGCTGCGTGAGGTCGATTACGATAGCCACGTTGCCGTCTGCTACGTTTGTCCGGAAGCTTGCCTGGAGGCGATAAGGCACCTGGAAGTGCTCGATGCCCGTCGAGATGCCCTTGCGCACGGCCCACTCGCCGTTGGGACGCTCCTCCTCGCGCGTGGGGAGGCCGTCTGCAATGGTGGGGATCTGTGACGTGACGGACGCGGCGATGCGCTGTCTAAACCTCACAAGCTCGCCTGCCGGCACGTCATCTGCGTCATCGAAGAACGTCGAGGCGAGAAGTGCCGCGTTGAGTGCCGCCTCAATGCGAAGTACCTTGAGCTTTGCCGCATAGCTCAGCTCTGGGTCGTTCACGCGCAGATAGAAGAGATGCGAGGTGTGTGGGCGCACGACGCCCACCGAGGGCATGGCAACATCCGGGGCAAGAAGCCCTGCATCGTCCAGCGCGTCAGCGAGAAACACCTCGAGGTTCGAAGGCGGAAGGGCGTCTTGGGCAGAGGAGGGTACGATGATCTGACCCTCGCCGCCACCTTCGCCGTCGCGTTGCCGCGAGCGGATGTCCGCTACGACAAGGCCAAGGTCCGAGAGGGGATCGTCGGACGCCATGAGTCGCTGGGACAGCACGTCGATGTCGAGCGTCGTCGTGACCCGAGGACGGGCGGCGTCGACGGCCGCAGCAAAGCGGGCACCAAGCCTGGGCGCCGCTGACTGTCCTGACTGCCCCTCAGGGGTGGCCTGGCCCGCGACATCGTGGTCCTGCGAGGGGGTCTGCCGCCCAAAGGCATGCGAAAGCGCCTGCGTGAAGTCGCGTGCCCAGTGCGGCCAACGCTTGTCGTCTGTCTCCTCCATGCGGCACCTCCTCATTGCCTGCAAACCGGCGGTTCCGGTTGCGTCTCCGAACTCACCTTATACCCATGGCGTGGAAAAGACACCCCAGAGAGCGCAATGGCCCCTGGGGTGCTGGTGTGCGCTCCTATGCCTGGCGCTTTGCGGTGCTTCCCAGGATGGGCCTAATAAAGAGGCCACTTCTCAGCTTGGGCTCGAACCAGGTGGACTTGGGAGGCATGATACCCTCCTCGTCCGCCACGGCCATCATGTCGGCTACTGGCGTTGCCCTCAGCGCAAAGGCTAGGCCGCCCTCGCCCACAAGCGGCTCGAGGGCGCCGGCGTCTGCCAGGCCGCCTACAAAGCGGATGCGTGCGTCACGACCAGGGTCGGTGATGCCCAGGATGGGGCCAAGGGCTTGGTCCTGCAGGACCGAGACGTCAAGCTTGCCCACGGCCGTTTGGGGGACATCACCCCGCCAGGCAAGCTCGCGCCACGTACCGCCCAGGAAGAGCCCGTAGTGGAGGGCATCCGTGGGGCGCACGGGACCCTCGACGGGCTCGCCCACGGAAAAGCCCTGCTCAGCGAGGCGTGCGAGAAGCTCATCGGCGGAAAGGCCCGCGGTGTCTGCCACCACGCGGTCGTAGGGGAGGGTCATGAGCTGGCTTTCTGGGAAGAGCACGGCCAGGAGGTAGTCGCAGGGCTCGGTGCCGGGGGCACCCATCGTGTCACCGTGCTCTTCGCGGAGAGACTTGCGCACGCGCGCGGCCGCAGCCGCACGGTGGTGGCCATCGGCGATGTAGGCGCGCGGGACAAGCGTGAGCATCGTGCGCAGGGCGTCTACGGCTGCCGGCCTGTTGACGCGCCACACGGTCTCGCGCAGACCCTCGGCGTCGGTGAAGTCGTAGAGCGGGGTTGCCGTCGTCGCGGCGGCGACGATGGTCGAGAGCGTGGGGTCGTCGCGGTAGGCGAGAAGCACGGGGCCGGTCTGGCAGCCGGTGGTGGCAATGTGGTCCGCACGGTCCTTCTCGTCAACCGGGCGCGTGAACTCGTGGCGGCGGATGGTGCCAGACTCGTAGTCGTCCACCGAGAAGGCCGCCACAATGCCCGTCTGCTCGTGGCCGTTGCCGCTCAGACGGTACAGGTAGTAGCAGGGGTCCCCGTCGCGCACGAGGGTGCCGTCCGCCACACGGTCGGCTAGGAGGCTCGCGGCCTTCTCGTAGACGTCCGGGGCATGCATGTCGTGCGAGGGGTCAAACGCGGTCTCGGGACGGTCGATGGCGAGGAACGAGTGCGGGCGCTTGGCCACGGCCTCGCGGGCCTCCTCCCTCGTGAAGACGTCATAGGGCAGTGACGCGAAGTCCTTGGCCTTCTCGGGCTGAGGCCTGTAGCACACGAACGGCTCTGCGCGCATGTCGCTCCTTCGTTGCGGTCTTGATACGGGATGGAGTCCTGGTAGCTCCACGAGCAGATTCTAGCGCGTGGCACGCGCGGCTTCAGGTACCGTAGACGCTTGGAAACCCGTATGTGACAGGCAGGACGAGGGCGGGGGAGAGCATCGATGGCATCCGGAGGAGTAACAAGGCGGTTCTCGCGTGGGATGGACGTGAGCAGTCGCAGGCTTGTGGTGTTTGACTTTGACGGCACGCTCTCAGACACCATAGCGGGCATTATCGCCACGGCCCGCACCGTCCTCCGCGAACACGGTCTGAGCGACGAAGACATGGGAGACCTCAGACGCCTTGTGGGGCCGCCCTTCCCTGAGGCATTCTCTATGGTCTATGGCTTCTCGGCGGAGGAGGCCGCCCAGATTACCGAGGAGTACCGCGCCATCTACAACAAGCTGGGCGCCGAGGCGTTTCCCGCCATCCCGGGCATGGCGGGGCTTGCCGATTCGCTCCATGCAGCCGGCAAGGTGCTCGCCGTCGCCTCGTCGAAACGCGCGGCTCTGCTCGAGCGCGGCATGCGCGAGTCTGGCCTTGCGCCACGCTTTGATGTCTACCTGGGCAAACTTGACGACGGGACCGATACCAAGCCGCAGACCATCCGCCGCGTGATGGACCGCACGGAGGTGGGGCCCCAGGACGCGGTGATGGTGGGAGACCGGTTCTACGACGTTGACGCCGCAACAGAGGTGGGCATTCCCTGCGTTGGCGTTCACTACGCGCACACCTGCGAGATGGCGGAGCTTTGGGACGCCGGAGCGGTTGCCGTTGCGGAGACCGTTGAGGAGCTTGGCAACATACTTCTGGGGTGATGCATCGGGCGCCTGCCGATTTTTGGGTTCCCAGCGCATCCAACCAGCTGATGTGGGGTAGAACAGAGAGCATCACGGCCGCGGGACGGGCTCGTCCCGCTTCTGAAGGGAGACATCATGGCAGACTTCGATATCACGGACGGCTTCCGCAAGGTCTTCCTGGCAAGCGTGGGCGCAGTCGCCACCACCGCCGAGAAGTCCCAGGAGGTCATCGACGGCTTCGTCAAGAAGGGCGAGCTTACCGTTGCCCAGGGCAAGGCCATCAACGAGGAGCTTACCCGCAAGGCGAAGGAGGTCGTTGGCGACACGTCCGACGCCGCTCTGCGCGCCAAGATGGAGGCAATGACCCCCGAGGAGCGTGCGGACTTTGCCAAGAAGGTTGCCTCCATGGCATCCGACATCGACGCAGACGTCGTCGAGCCGGATTCCGTCGAGGACGCCCCCGTTGATGATGGTGACGCCAAGGAGTAGAACCTGTGCCAGAGGTTCGCGACACAAGTGATGCCACGAAGGGGAGCTCGCCACGCACAAGTGACGAGCTCCTTGACGCGTGGTACAGGAGCGTGAGCGAGGACGGCTTCGAGGATGACGACGCGCAGACCATCGGCCTGTTTGGCGGTCGCAGCAAGACGTCTGACGGGTACGAGTCGTCGCGCAGCTCACGGCTCAAGCGCGTCCGCGAGATTCTCTCTATCGTTCGCCGCTATGACATCTTCCACGGCCTCACGCCCAAGAGCCTGCGCCACATGCTCGAGGAGCTTGGCCCCACTTTCGTGAAGGCTGGCCAGATACTCTCCATGCGCTCGGAGATACTGCCCGAGAGCTTCTGCCGCGAGCTCACCAAGCTCCGCTCGGATGTCGAGCCCATGGACCGCGACACGGTGCTACAGGCGCTGCGTGACGAGTACGACACCCCCATCGAAGACATCTTCGACGCCATCGACGATGTTCCTTTGGGCTCCGCCTCCGTGGCCCAGGTGCACAAGGCCCGTCTCGTCACGGGCGAGATGGTTGCCATCAAGGTGCAGCGCCCACACGTCCAGGAGACCATGACACAAGACATTGCCATCATGCGCTCGCTTGTGGGGTTCATGGACCGCTTCATGTCGGGGAGCCAGTTCCTCGACATGCAGTCGGTGGTGGACGAGCTTTGGCAGTCCTTCCGCGACGAGACGGACTTCCTGGTGGAGGCCAGAAACCTGGAGGAGTTTAGGCGCAACAACGCGGACTGCAAGTTTGTCGACTGTCCCAAGCCCTATCCCAAGCTCTGCACCAAGCACGTCGTGGTCATGGACTACATCGAGGGTATTCCCATCGACAAGACGGCCAAGCTGGTTGCTGCTGACTATGACCTCGAAGAGATTGGCACCAAGCTCGTCGACAACTACACGCGCCAGATGATCGACGACGGCTTCTTCCATGCCGACCCCCACCCCGGTAACCTCATCGTCCGCGGCGGGCAGATCGTCTACATCGACTTGGGAATCATGGGGCGTCTCTCCTCGCATGATCGCAAGGCCATGTCGGACATGGTGAAGGCCGTTGCGCTGAGGGACTCCGCCGGGCTTGCCGACGGGCTCCTGCGCTTCTCGATATCCGATACGTCCGCCGTCGACCATGCGCATCTCTTGGACGACCTCGACATGATCATTGCCGACTACGGCGAGGCTGACCTCTCAGACCTTGACGTTGGCTCCTTCGTGAACTCGCTCATCTCGATGGCGAGGAAGAACGGCGTCGAGCTCCCCGGCTCGGTCACCATGCTTGCGCGCTCCCTCGTGACGCTCGAGGGCGTGGTTGACGAGTTTCTCCCCGGTGTCTCGATCATCGAGATCATCACGGCCCACATCAAGGCGCACACCACGCCCGAGGACCTCATCAAGCACGAGGTCAAGGGGTTCACGCGCGAAGGAACGCGTGCTGCGCACGGGCTTCTCGGCGCGGCTTCGCAGGCGGACCTTGCCATGAAGATGCTCACCCGCGGCCAGCTGCGGCTTAACCTGGACGTGGCGGGAACCGAGGACCCCATCAACGACTTCGCCCACATCGCCAACAGGCTCTCGATGAGCGTCATGGTGGCGGGCCTCTTCATTGGCTCGTCGGTGGTCTACTATGCGCGCATCCAGCCCGTTATCTTTGGCATTCCCATCATCGGCTTCGTTGGCTACCTTGCTGCCTTCATCCTGGGCATATGGGTTGCCCGGAGCATCATCAAGGACGACCGGCGCCGCAGGCGATGAGACAAAGGGGGCTTCCCTTTGTCTCATCGCAGGCGCTAGCGTGCTCCGTCGAAAGGCCCCGGAAGCGTTGGCGCACCGTTCACCGCAAGGTCGATGACGCGATAGGCCCCGTCGTAGATGCCCGCCTTGGCGGCGTCCTCGATGCGGTCGCACATGAAGCCGAGAAGCCCGCGCTCGTGCTGGAACGAGTCGATCATCGAGAGTACCTCTGCGGTGTCGTCCATTTCGTAGGTGCCGTCGCCAACCTCCGCTGCGCGGATGGCGCCCCAGGCCTCGTGGCCGCCCACCCGGTGGATCATGAGCTTGGGCACGGGGTAGAACGAGAACTCGCTCGGCTTGGTAACCAGCACGTCCGAGCAGCGCATGAGCAGGTTGGACGAGTAGACCGCCGTAAAGATGTCCTTGTCGCAGAAGGCGTGCACGCCGCTCGCGTCACCGTCGAGTGCCGCCGTTGCAAACCGCGCGACCTCGTCGATACCCTCGAAGTGGGGGAGTGCCTCGCTGCGAAGGCCGTCCACGCTTTTGAGCAGCGCATCCCACACCTTCTTGTGATCGCCAACGTTAACAAAGACCACGGCCTCCCCGCGCCTCACATAGGGGAGGAGGTGCTCCACGATTGCCGCGAAGAGCTCCTGCTGCGCGCCTGCGCCGCCAACGGAGAGCAGGTAGCGCACGGGGCCGCCTCCCATGACACGGTTCCTGCGTCGTGCGCAGTCTGTGGGGATGTTGGAGACAAGCTCGTGGTCAACGTAGTGGCCGGTGTAGTAGATGGACCCCTCGGGCATGGGCTTGAGCTGGCGCGCAGGGTCCATGCCGCGTAGCTGGTGGTACCCCAGGTAGGCGCTGGGCGTCTGGACCGTGTGGATGGAGCCCTCCGCAAGGTGGAGCGCCATGGGCCAGTTGTCGGGGATGGCGTTCACCACGTGGGTCATGCCCGCATGAACAGCTGCCTGCGAGGGCCAGACGTGGGTGCCCACGTAGGGGATGTCCTTGTCGATGTCGTGGAAGAAGGGCACGCAGAGCTCGGCGTTCTTTTGGTCTGCCGCGTTGTACGAGAGCTTGCGGAAGCCCTCGGAGTTGAGCGGTTCCCACACGAGCTTATTGAAGGCCCCAACACGCTGAGAGATTCTCGACCCCTTGGAGTAGAGGTCGTTCTGGTAGCGGATGACCTTGGATCCCGTAGCATCCTCGAAGGAGGCAAGGTCAAGCCAGTAGGGCGTGTAGCCCATGGCATGCGCTGCCGATGCCATGGCCATCGAGATGCGGTAGTGCCCAAACCCCATGCGGATGTTTCCCACTATGACCGGCGTGCCGTTTGCGCCTTCTACGGCACGATTGGTGGCGGGTGGCTTGGGGGCCTGGGCGGCATCTGCACGGATGTCGAGGGGCGTGCTGTCAGGGGAGATTACGAGGTTCCTCACGCCGAGCATATCGCCAATCACGGGCGTGGGAGCTGCCGAGAGGTGATAGATGGTCTTGGAGTCATCGCCAAAGCGACGGAGGTAGCGCTCCTTCGATTGGACGGCCTTCTGGTACGTTGCGTCGTCCTGCTCGTTGCCAAAGACGCTTCTCGCCCGGTCTGTCGACGCTTCCATCGAATCCTCCTTGACCCTATGTGGACAGAGGTGATAGCCTCGCTATCAAGTTGATAGTAAGACTATCACCCACGGGAATGGAGCGTCAAGGATGGCACAGGATGACGTCACGGCGGGCTTAGTGTCTGCTGCGCCACAGGAGAGGAGCCTCACGGGCGATGCGCGCATGGACCGCGCCATCGAGTGCGCAGCCGGCCTCTTCCTTAAGCGACGCATCGCGGACGTGCGCATGACCGACGTTGCGGATGCGGCGGACGTTGGAGTGGCCACGCTCTACCGACGCTTCTCGACCAAGACGCGCCTTGCCCTCACGGCAGGCACGCTCCTGTGGCGGCGCTTCAACGAGCGCATTGTGGGGCTTGTCGAGTCGGACGCGTTTCTCGGCATGAGCGGTGCGGACAGGCTCGAGCGCATGTTGCGTCTCTATGCCGAAGGCTACGTGGAGAACGCCGGCTTTGTGCTCTTCATTGATGACCTCGATGGGCTTCTCGTTACCGAGGGGGTGCCGCTTGACGCGGTTGCCGCCTACGGGCGCGAGGTCGACTCGTTCTACCTCATCTTTGCTGACGCATACCAGCTGGGGCTCCAGGATGGCTCCGTCGCGCGCGAGGTGGACTTTCCGGTCTTCTACAGAAGCGTCGCGCATGCGCTCATGGGTGTGGCGCAGAAGCTCGCGCGCGGAGAGGTCATCCCCTCGGACGACTTCTCCACGGGGGCCCAGGAGCTTGAGTGCATCGTTGACATGGCAGTACGCGCATTGAGATGAGACAAAGGGAGTTTCCCTTTGTCTCACGGAGAGAGGGGAGTAGGGATGGCAGGGGAGAAGGCTTCGGGGACCAGGCTTGCGGACAAGCGAGTCATCAGACTCTTTGCGATAGGGCAGCTGGGTTGGGCGATACTCTCGGGCATCGTCAGCAACTGGCTCGTCTACTTCTACATGCCCTCCGACACCATGCTCTCGCGTGGCATGGCGGTCTTCATCACCCAGGGCGCCGTGTTTGCGGGGCTCACGGTCATCGGTATCATCACGGGATGTGGCAGGCTCCTCGACGGCTTCGTCGACCCGTTCATTGCCTCCCAGTCTGATCGGCTGAACAGCCCTCTTGGCCGCCGAATCCCGTTCATGCGCGGTGCCGCCATCCCCTTTGGCGTGATGACGGTCCTCGTCTTTGTGCTGCCGGGTACGGGCAGCGAGACCCTGAATAACGTGCTGCTCTTCTGCTGCCTCATGCTCTTCTACATCACGCTCTCGCTCTACTGCACGCCCTTCAATGCGCTCATCCCCGAGCTTGGGCGTACGCAGGAGCTGAGAATCGATCTCTCCACGCACATCTCGGTCACCTACTTTCTAGGCACGGCGCTTGCGTACCTCGTTACCACGGTGGCTGCCTACCTCGAGCCTGCCATGGGGATCGCCGGTGCCTTCAGGATCACGGTCGCCGTGCTTGCCGCCGTTGCCGTTGCCTGCATGCTTGTGCCCGCGTTTGGCATCGACGAGACCCTCTATGCCAAGGCAGAGCCCTCCTCCACGCCCATGTTCCAGTCTGTTGCCAAGACGTTCAAGAACCATGACTTCCAGGTCTTCGAGCTCTCCGACGTGCTCTATTGGGTTGCCATCACCATGTTCCAGACCGGCATGACCTACTACATCACCGAGCTCATGGGCCTGCCGGATTCGCTTTCGTTTGTGTTCTTCGCCGCCATGACGCTCATCTCGCTGTTGTTCTACGCGCCCGTGAACATGCTGGCCAAACGCCACGGCAAGAAGCGTATTGTTGCGTTTGGCTTTTTCTTCTTCTGCGCGGCGTTTGCCGTCACCTCGGTGTGCGGCATGTTTGGCATCCCGGGTATGGTCTGGGGCATGCTTGTGGCAGTGCTTGCGGCCGTGCCCATGGCCATCCTGGGTATCCTTCCCCAGGCGGTGCTTGCCGACATCGCGGAGTGCGACGCCTTGGAGACGGGCGAGAGGCGCGAGGGCATGTTCTACGCGGCTCGCACCTTCTCGATGACCTTGGGTCAGACGCTCGCGATGATCCTCTTCACCTCCATTTCCATCCTTGGCGAGAACGGCATGGGCTACCGGGCCACCGCGATTGTTGCCACGGCGTTCTGCCTCATAGGCGGCCTTGTCTTCACGCGCTACAACGAGCGGCGCGTCCTTGGGACCATCGGCGGCGCCTCTGGCGAGGCCAAGGGGGGCGACAGGGCGTGACGGCGCTTCTCGGCGAACCTGCCTTCTGTGTGCGCTGGCATGTGGCGTCTGACCAGGGGCGCGTTGCCCATGTACAGCCGTCTGGCCTGGTGACGGGTGCGGACGTGGTCACGCTTGGTGTCTCGCTCGTGCGCGAGGGCGAGTGCTGGCAGCTGTGCGTGAAGCCCCGGCGTGAGGTTGTGATCGACGCTGTGGAGACAACGCTTCCCGCAGCGCTGGGTGAGGCAACGGCGCTCTACCTGAACGGCTATAACTCCTGGACAGACTCCGTGGAGCGCAGTCCGCGCGACCGCATGCGCAACTTCCGCGTGCCGCGCGTGGCCATACGCCATTGGGTGCTTGACGCCTCAGGCGACTACCGCTTTGTGAAGGCGGACGAGAGACCCGGTCACCAGCATGGCTTTACCTATGGCTACCTGCGGCGGGATGGTGAGGTTGCCCTGGTGGGCTCGCTTGGCGAGGACACGGGAATGACGCTCATTCGCGAAGACCTGCCTGCAGAGGCGCTCCTTGTGAGCAAGGAGCCGCCAGCCGTTCCCGTAAAGGCTGGCGAGAAGTGCTGCCTTTTGGGACTTGCCGTGGTTCGCGCAGAGAACGTTGATGAGGCAGCTGCGCGCTGGCTTGCGCTCTGTGGCATCGCTGTTCCGCCCTGCTCGCCGCTTGTGGGTTATACCAGCTGGTACCGGCACTACACGAACATATCGGAGCAGTGCCTGCTGCACGACTTGGATGCGCTTGCGAACTGCCTTGAGGACTACGACCTGGGCACGCGCCGCCCAACCTTCCAGATGGATGACGGCTACACGCGTGTGGGTGACTGGCTCCACCCGGATGCCGAGAAGTTCCCGCATGGCCTTGCCGCCGTGGCCGCTGCTGCTCGTGAGCGCGGGCTCATGCCGGGCATCTGGGTTGCGCCCTTCGTGTGCGAGCGCGAGTCCCAGCTCTTCTCGGCGCATCCGGACTGGCTGCTTCGTGATGAGAAGGGCGAGCTTGTGGTGACCGGCTCGCACTGGTCCGGCCACGTTGCGCTCGATACGCTGAATCCTGAGGTGCGTGACTACGTGGCACGCGTCATGGCAACGCTCACCGGCGAGTGGGGATTCACGCTTCTCAAGTGCGACTTCCTCTATGCGGCGTGCATGCTCCCGCATGGCGGCATGAACCGAGGCCAGCTCATGGCCGACGCCATCGGCCTCCTGCGCCAGAGTGCGGCGTCTGGCACGTGGTTTGACCTGTGCGGCGTTCCCATTGGCTCTGCCTTGGGCCGCACGGAGTTCTGCCGTATTGGCTGCGACGTGGGCCTCGACTGGGACGGTGCCGCCTACATGCGCGGCACCGGCCGCGAGCGCGTGAGCACCAAGAACAGCCTGGCCAACACGCGAGGGCGCGCGCATCTCGACGGCAGGGCGTTTAGGTGCGACCCGGACGTCTTCTTCCTGCGGCCAGACGTTCGTCTAACCGACGAACAGCGCGCAGAGCTCCTCGAGGCAGACTCTACGCTAGGCGGCGTGCTCTTTACCTCGGACGACATGTCGCTGTGGGACGCCGACCAACGCGCTCTCTTCTCGCGCGCGTTGGGATGAGACAAAGGGACAGTCCCTTTGTCTCATCCCAGGACGTTTGCCACGATGTCGTGCGTGAGCTGGTAGACGCCGGGCATCTTTGACTCGCGCGGACCCGCAACGTTGAGTGTCATGGCACATGTGCCAAGCGAGCGGAGCCAAGCAAGCGCCTCCGCGGCATCCTCGCTCACGTTGACACCTTCAAGAACCAGCACCGGCCTACCCATGCGCTCGGCGAAGATGGCAGTCATCTCTGTGCCGCTTCGTGGCTCCAACCCGCCTGGCGAGACGATGAGCGTTGCGTGGCTATCGCGCACGTTCCAAGCTGTGCGCTCGACGTAGCCCTGGCTGGGACCCTCGCGAAGCTCGGGATACAGGGCGAGAAGACCTGGCGGGTTGGGCAGGTCCTCCGCTAGGCCACCGGGTGGGCACCAGCCGCAGATGGGCACGTTCTGCTCGCGTGCCGCATCAAGGCCGCCACGGTCCGCGCCGGTCTGGCCGCCGGAGCGCACGAGCGAGATGAGCGGCAGGCGGTCGATGATGCCCGCGGCCTCGGACTGCTGGCGCGCAATGGTCCCTGCGTCCGTTGGGTCTGCTGCAAGCGAGACCTCCCACTCCTTGCGCGTGATGCGCTGGACGTGCTCGGTGTGCGTGATCCCGCAGCGGTCAACGGCGCTATCGACGTGGTGGTGCGGGCGAAGCCCCACTTTTTCCTGCACGCGGCGGCTGCCCTCGTTGCCTTCGAAGTAGCTTGCACGTACGGCGACAAGGTTCTCGACGAGAAACGCGTGGCGAAGCACTTCTCGCACGGCCTCGGTCATGTAACCGTGGCCCCACCAGGGACGCGCGATCCAGTAGCCTATCTCGGCCTCGTCTGCGGGTAGGCCCGTGAGGTCGTGCTGGAGGGCAATCGCGCCAACCGGCTCGTCTGCCAGCACACCCTCTCGGCCTCGAAGCGTGATGGCCCAGGAGTCAGGCACCATGAGGATGTCATGCAGGACCTGACGGCTCTCGTCCTGCGATTGATGCGGAGCCCAGCCCGCGCGCGGTCCAACCTCGGGATCGCTTGCGTAGCGGTAGAGCGCGGGGGCGTCGTCCTCGCGCCAGGGACGCATGACGAGATGGGCCGTAGTGAGGATAGTGGGCCAGTGCATGGGTTCCTCCTGGAGTTGTGCTGCCGAATGTCGAATGTCCACCACCATAGCGCAGCCGGCCTTGTCGGACGGTTCCGTGGGGCTCAAATTGGACGTTTGGGATGCTCTGAGGGGCGAGAAGTGTCGATTTTCTGCCCGACAGCACACTGTGGCTCGTGCCGCCACGCTACAGCTCGTAGAACCTGGGCTCGCCCTTCTCGTACGCGCATGCCTGTGAGAAGCCCAGCGCACGAAGACGGTCCTGGGCAATCCGCAGGTAGGCGCCCAGGTGCTCTGGCTTGTGCGAGTCGGACCCCAGCGTGAGGATACGTCCGCCCAGGTCACGGTAGAGCAACAGCACATCATCGGTTGGCTGTGGCCCATCAAGCCCATAGCGCCAGCCGGATGTGTTTACCTCGATGCCGTGGCCACCTGCAATGACGCGCGAGAGGATCTCTGCCACAATGTCGCGGACCTCCGAGAAGGGGAGTGGCCCGCCGGGCGTAGGGTCGTAGCGCCGTATAAGGTCGAGATGCGCCACTACGGAGTAGCCATGGAACCGTTCGACCACGCCGAGAAGCTCCTCGTAGTACGCCATCGTGAACTGCTCCTGCGTGCGACCCTCCTGGAATGCACCGTTCCAGAACTCCCTGTCTCCCGCCTGGTGGATTGAGAGCAGCGTGAAGTCAAGCTGGCTGCCGTACCTCTCGAGCAAGCGCTCGTACGTGGGAATGGTGTGGGTCTGCACGCCCAGCTCGAGGCCGCGTGCAATGCGGACCTGTGCGCCGTAGCGCTCGCGAACGCGGTCAAGCTCCTCAAAATAGGCAGGGTAGGGGCAGTTGGTGACGGGGCGACCGTTCTCAAAGCGCGCGTCGGCCGGCTGGTCCCAGTCCGGCTTTACGCCGTAGTCCACGTGTTCCGTGAAGCACAGCTCGTCGAGGTTGGTGCGAATAGCATCCCTTACGACCTGCTCCATGGGGTAGGTGGAGTCGTCCGAGTACGCGGAGTGGACGTGGTAGTCAGCAAGCATGGGGCTCACCTCGATTACTGTCGGGCTGCGGAAGCGCGAGTTGCCATCACGCGGCTATCGCAGCGTATAAGGCATGTGGTCATAATCGCAAGGAGGGCAGCTATGGCCACGGGCAGCAGAAGCGGGGAGACCTGCTCCACGAGGAGGCCCATGAGCGGCGGAAACGCCATCGAGCCCACGTATGCGCAGGTCATCTGGAGCCCCATGAGCAGCTGCGCGTTCTCATCACCAAAGCGCTCGGGCGTGAGCTGGATCATTTGCGGGTAGATAGGCGCGCAGCCCAGACCCAGAAGGGCCAGGCCCGCGCCAAGCCCAGCTTCCCCTGGGGCAACAAACAGAATGACAACCCCAAGGGCCATGACCGTCTCGCCAAGCCTGAGGAGCTGCTTTCCGTCAAGCCGCAGCGTCAGCATGCCCGAGAGAAACCTCCCCACCGTGATGCCCGCATAGAAGAGACTGGCGAGAAGGGCTGCCGTCTGGGCAGATACGCCATGCCCCAACACCAAGAACGTCGACGCCCACAGGCCGCAGGACGACTCCAGTGCGCAATAGCAGAGAAAGCCTGCCATCGCGAGCTTTACGCCGGGCCGCGCGATAAGCTCTCGACGCGAAAGCGCAGCGTGCTTCTCGCCAGCGCCTGCTTCGTCCGCGCGATCATGCCACAGCGGGAGGCTCAGCGCGATTGCCGCAACGAGAAGCACCTGGAGAACGCCAACAATGCGGTAGCCACCCGGCCAGCCAGTGGGGCCACTCATCTGCCAGGACATGATTATGGGTCCTCCGGCCGCACCAAGGCCCCAGCAGCAGTGTAGCCAGTTCATATGGCGTGCCGCAAAGTGCGTTGCCACATAGGCGTTGAGCGCAGCGTCAACCGCCCCTGCCCCCAGCCCGTACGGGATCGCCCAGAGCATGAGCTGCCAAAATGCACTGGATGTCGAGAAGCCAAAGAGCGCCACAGCGGTGAGTGCTACCGAGACCGCAGTGAGTCTGCCGGTGCCCAGTCCGCGGACAAGTTCTACGGTCAGCAGGCTGGAGGTGATTGTCCCTAGGCAGATGACCATCGAGACTACGCCGGCAAGTGAGACGTTGGCGCCAACGGTCACGTGCATGGCAGGCCACGCTGCGCCAAGAAGGCCATCTGGGAGCCCTAGGCTCACAAATGCCAGGTAGATGATGCCAAGAAGTGCGTTGGTCATGGGCTCCCTCTGTGATTGCCGATATGCCGGGAAAGCTATTGTAGCTGCCACAGCACGCGTGACGCGAGAGCGGCGAGAAGTTCGTTGGCGCTGCTGTCGAAATTGCGCTTCCGGCGAGAAAACGACGCCAGAGGTGCTGTTATCGAAGCAATCCCGTACGAGATGCGCCCTCCGGCGCCAGATTGACGTCTGAACGATGGTTTCTGCGCCCCCTCTCGCACAATAGAGCCCCTCCGGCGTCGTGGGGCGCCGAAGGGGCAAAAGGCGAGACTGCCGTTGCTGCCGGGGCAGCAAGCGCTACTCCAGCTCGAACGCTCCGGTGTAGAGCTGGTAGTACGTGCCATGCTGGGCGATGAGCTCGTCGTGCGTGCCACGCTCGATGATGCGGCCGTGGTCAAGCACGATGATCACGTCGGAGTTGCGCACGGTCGAGAGCCGGTGCGCAATCACGAACGTGGTACGCCCGTACATGAGGGCGTCCATGCCCCGCTGCACGATCTGCTCGGTGCGCGTGTCGATGGAGGACGTTGCCTCGTCCAAGATCATGACCGGCGGGTCTGCAACGGCCGCGCGCGCAATGGAGAGCAACTGGCGCTGACCCTGCGAGAGCTGGGCGGCGTTGTCGGTCAGCATCGTGTTGTAGCCCTCTGGCAGGCGCTGAATGAAGCTGTCGGCACCGGCAAGCTTGGCGGCGCCAATGCACTCCTCGTCTGTGGCATCGAGGCGGCCATAGCGAATGTTGTCCATGACCGTGCCGGTGAAGAGGTTGGTGTCCTGCAACACCATGCCGAGCGAACGGCGGAGGTCCGCCTTCTTGATCTTGTTGATGTTGATGCCGTCGTAGCGGATCTTGCCGTCGGCAATGTCATAGAAGCGGTTGAGCAGGTTGGTGATTGTCGTCTTGCCTGCGCCAGTGGCGCCCACGAAGGCCACCTTCTGTCCGGGCTTGGCGTAGAGCGAGATGCCATGGAGAACGGTGTGGTCGGGCGTGTAGCCAAAGTCCACGTCGAAGAGACGCATGTCGCCCGCAAGCGGCGTGTAGGTCACGGTGCCGTCGTGGTGGGGGTGCTTCCAGGCCCAGCTCTCCGTGCGCTCGGCGCACTCCTCAAGCTCGCCTGCGGCATTCTTGCGTACGTTCACCAGGGTGACGTAGCCCTCGTCCTCCTCGGGCTCCTCGTCAATGAGCGAGAAGATGCGCTCGGCACCCGCAAGGCCCATGACCACGAAGTTGATCTGCTGGGAGACCTGGCCAATGGAGCCCGAGAAGCGCTTCGTTAGGTTGAGGAACGGCACCACGATGTCGATGGAGAGCGCGACGCCCGCGATGGAGGGGTTGGGCGTTCCCGCAGCGAGCATGGCGCAGCCAGCCAGCGCAACCACCACATATGAGAGGTTGCCCATGTTCATGAGGATGGGGCCAAGCGTGTTGCCATAGATGTTCGCCCGCTTTGAGGCGTCGAAGAGCTCGTCGTTGACCTCGTCGAAGCCCCTCTCGGTGGCAGCCTCGTGCGTGAAGACCTTGATGACCTTCTGGCCGTTCATGGCCTCCTCGGCGAAGCCCTCCTCGGCAGCGAGCGCGCGCTGCTGTGCGAGGAAGAAGTGCGCCGAACGTCCGCCCAGGACACGCGTGATCACGACCATCAGGACGACCATCGCAAGCACCACGAGCGTGAGGGGGAACGAGTACCAGAGCATGATGACGAGAACCGAGACCATTGCCGTGAGCATGGTGATGAGGTTTGGCACGGCAACGCCAATGAGCTGGCGGAGGGTGTCCACGTCGTTGGTGTAGTGCGACATGATGTCGCCGTGCTTGTGCGTGTCAAAGTAGCGAATGGGCAGGTCCTCCATGTGGTCGAACATCTGGTTGCGGACCTTCATGAGGGTGCCCTGGCAGATTACAGCCGTGAGCTGGGCCTGAGCGATGTTCGCGCCCAGGGCAATCACATAGCAGCCAATGAGACTCAAGACGATGCGCGTGATCTGGACCTGTGCTGCTGCCCAGTCTCCCGTGCCCACGAAATCCTGCACCACGGCGATGGCCTGCTGCATGAAAACGGAAGGCAGCGACGAGAGGATCGAGGCGGTGAGAATGCAGAGCACCTGTGCGGTTACGTGAACTGGGTAGTAGTGGAAGGTGAGCGCCAACGTGCGCCCGAGCGTCTTCCCGGGGTTTGCAGCCCCATGGCCGCGGCTGGGGCCATCAGTGAGCTTTGACTTTGCGGCCTGCTCAGAAGGAGACTTCATTGCCTGGTCTTTCTCTTTACTCATTGTTCGCCTCCTTCTTGGGCTCGACGGCGTCCTTGGAGATGGTCTCCATGGCCTCGTCGTGCGACTGCTTGTTCTGTGTCGTGTACGTCTCGCGGTAGATCTCGTTGGCTCGAAGCAGCTCTTCGTGCGTGCCCACGGCGTCAATGCGCCCGTCGCGCATGACCACGATGCGGTCAGCGTCCTCCACCGAGCTGGTGCGCTGGGCGATTATGACCTTGGTGGTCTCGGGGATGAAGCTCTTGAACCCCTCGCGGATGAGATGGTCGGTCTTGGTGTCCACGGCGCTCGTGGAGTCGTCGAGAATCAAGATCTTGGGGTTCTTGAGAAGGGCGCGCGCAATGCAGAGACGCTGCTTCTGGCCGCCCGAGACGTTGGTTCCCCCCTGCTCGATGTAAGTGTCGTACTTCTTGGGGAACTGCTGGACGAACTCGTCTGCCTGCGCGAGCTTGCAGGCCTCGAGCATCTGCTCGTCGGTTGCGTTGGGGTTGCCCCAACGGAGGTTGTCCTTGATGGTGCCCGAGAAGAGGACGTTTCGCTGGAGCACGACCGCCACCTCGTTGCGGAGGGTGTCAAGGTCGTACTCGCGCACGTCTCGGCCGCCAACGCGCACGGTTCCCTTGGTTGCGTCGTAGAGTCGGCAGATGAGCTGAACGAGCGTCGACTTCGAGGAGCCCGTGCCGCCGATGATGCCGATGACCTCGCCACTCTTGATGTGCAGGTCGATGTCGTCTAGCGCCATGCGGTCTGCCTTTGCCGAGTACTCAAAGCTCACGTGGTCGAAGTCGATGGAGCCGTCAGGGACTTCCATGACGGGGTTCTTGGGGTTCTTGAGGTCGGGCTCCTCGCGCAGGACCTGGCAGATGCGTCGCGCAGACTCGTCTGCCATCGTGATCATCACGAAGACCATCGAGAGCATCATGAGGCTGATGAGCATCGAGAAGCCATACGTGATGAGGGCGGAGAGCTGCCCCACACCCATGAGCTGGCCCTGGCTGGAAACGATTGCCTGGGACCCAAAGAAGATGACGAAGGTGTAGATAACGTCGATGGCCAGAGTCATGAGGGGCTGGTTCCATGCCAGGATGCGCTCGACGTGAACAAAGTCGTGGTAGAGCGTGCCGGACGCCTCGTTGAACTTTTCCTTCTCGTGGTCCTCTCGGACGTAGGACTTCACCACGCGAATGCCCTGGACGTTCTCTTCCACAGAGTCATTCAGACGGTCGTACTTTCTGAAGATGCGGCGGAAGATGGGCATCACGGTGAGCGCGATCTTGAAGATGCCCCAGCCGAGGACAAAGGCAACGATCACGTAGATCACGGCCATGGGGCCGCCCGAGACGAATGCCATCACGATGGAGAAGATCGCCATGAGCGGGCAGCGGATTGCCATGCGGATGATCATCATGAACGCCTGCTGGACGTTGGTGACGTCGGTCGTGAGTCGGGTCACGAGCGAGCTCGTGGAGAACCGGTCAATGTTGGAGAACGAGAACCCCTGGATCTTGTGAAACACGTCATGCCTGAGGTTCCTAGCAAGGCCAGTGGCCGCAATCGAGCAGGTGACGCCGGCTGCGGTTCCAAAGGCGAGCGAGGCGAGCGCCATGATGATGAGAATCGCCGCGTGCCCGGCGATTGAGGAGACGCCACCCCCAAGCGCGAGGGCATCGATGAGCTGTGCCGTCACGAATGGGATTGCGCACTCAAGCACAACCTCCCCGGTGACGAGAAGCGGCGTCGCCCAGGCGGGCTTGCCAAACTCCCTCAGCGACCTAGCAAGCGTCGAGATGATCTCCTTGAGCCCGTACTGGGGAAGCGAGGATTGCTCGCCTGCATTCAATGTTTTTTTCAGCTTCTTGCGTATGCTCACTTTTCCACCGCCCTGTCTTTCTCCTCGATGTCCTGCCAATGCTCCATGAGGCGGTCGAGCATGCCTAGGAGCTGGCCCTTCTCGTCCTCGGTGAGCACCGAGAGCGCCTCTGCCTCGAACTTTGCGTGCTTCTCGGCACATACCTTGGCCTCGGCCTGTCCGTTCTCAGTCAAGGTGACGTCAAGCTGGCGCTTGTCGCTCTCGGAACGCGTGCGGGTGATGAGGCCCTCGAACTCGAGCTTGGCGAGAACCTCGGAGACTGCGGCAGAGCTTATGGGCACGGTGTCCTGAAGCTCTCTCTGGCTTATGGTGCCGCCCTCGCGCAGGATGCGCTCGAGCATGCGCTGCTTGCCGCTGCGCCCTCCTGCGTGGAGATGCAGGAAGTGCCCAAAGTAGCCCAGGTCCCTCATAATACGAGACTCCGCCGAGGCAGAGAGCTCCTTGGGCGGCCGGCACCTCCCGGGTTGCTGTGTTTCAGACGTAGTGATCTCTCCCTTATCTCTTACCACTTGATGTTGACGAGAGAAGATTAGGTACCTAACAAAAAAGTGTCAAGGTACTTAGCAAATTACCATATCTGGTAGACACAATCGCTCCGAACCGGTGCCAACCAAGGTGACCTTACACAAATGAAGTACCGTCTACCTGCAGCGATACTGTGGCATTACAAATGCTCACACCAAATGTAAGGCAAATGTAATGTGCGGTCAGGGTGTCGTAATGCATTGTCAACGAGGCAGGGGAGAGCCAGACCAACCCATAGCATGCAAGTTGACAAGGCCCGCCGGGGGAATGGGACGGCGCGGTCACACCCTCTGGAAGGAGAAAGATGTCCGATAGTCTCTCTCGTCGTTCTTTCATCTCGCTTGCAGGCGGCACCGCCGTCGCCCTTGCTGGCCTGGGCCTCGTCGGCTGCGGTGGCTCCAGCAGCTCTGACACGAGCTCTGACTCCTCCGCAAGCTCCGACTCCAGCGCCAAGGCCCTCTCCGGCACTGTGAACTGCTCCGGCGCCACCTCGTTCCAGCCGCTGGTCGAGGCTGCCGCCAAGAAGTTTGAGGACGAGAACCCCGACGTGACCATCGCCATCACCGGTGGCGGCTCTGGCCAGGGTCTCTCCGACGTTCGTGACGGCAAGGCGCAGATTGGCCGCTCGGACGTCTTTGCCGAGGAGAAGCTCGACGCCTTCGATGTCGCTGCCCTTAACGACAACACCGTGTGCGTGGTTGGCATGGGCCCCATCGTGAACTCCAACGTCGACGTCGACGACCTCACCACCGACCAGCTCAAGGGCATCTTCACCGGCCAGATCACCGACTGGTCCGAGGTCGGCGGCACCGCTGGCAAGATCCAGGTCATCGAGCGCAAGGCTGGCTCCGGCACCCGTGCCACCTTCGAAGCTGCCGTCCTCGGTGGCGAGTCCGCTCCCGCCGACTTTGCCCCCGTTGCCGAGGAGGACTCCTCGGGCACCGTTGTCGAGAAGATCCAGCAGACCGAGGGTGCCATCTCCTACCTGGCCTTCTCCTACTTCGACGACACCAAGTTCAAGGCTCTGAAGGTCGACGGCGTCGAGGCCAAGGCAGAGAACGTCTGCAACGGCTCCTTCAAGATCTGGGCGTACGAGCACATGTACACCAAGGACGCCGACGAGGTCACCCAGGCCTTCATCGACTACATGATGTCCGACGAGGTCCAGGGCAGCATGGTCGAGGGGCAGGGCTTCATCCCCGCCAACGACATGAAGGTCAAGAAGGACGCGTCGGGCACCATCACCAACGCGTAACTTCCGAGCAAAACCGTGGGGCGTCCGTGCTTGGGTGCGGATGCCCCTTGTCTGTACAGGTAGAAAGGCTACACATGGCTAAACGCCTCATGCCGAAGAAGCAGCTCGAGGGGGTGGGACTCATCCTCACCGGCGCGTGTGTGCTCCTCGTTGCCCTCGTCGTTATCACGCTCATCTTCATGGTCGCCCAGCAGGGCCTATCCGCCTTCTTCGTGGACGGCATCAACTTCTTCTCGTTCATCTCGGGCACCAGCTGGGTCCCCTCCGACGGCGTCTACGGTGCGCTCCCGCTGATCGTGACTTCCTTTGGCGTCATGCTCCTGGCAACGCTCTTCACGCTGCCCATCGCGCTCGGTAGTGCCATCTTTGTCGTCGAGGTCCAGCCAGGCTTTGGTCGTCGAATCTTCCAGCCTCTGGTCGAGCTCCTGATGGGCATTCCGTCGGTTGTCTACGGCCTCATCGGCCTCACGGTGGTCAACGCGGCGATGCGTGCGATCTTTGGCGAGGAAGCGGGAACCGGCGCGGGCATCCTTTCCGGCGGCATTGTGCTTGCCGTGATGATTCTCCCAACGGTTACCACGCTCTCCATCGATGGCCTGGCGGCCGTCCCCAACGAGTACCGCGAAGGCTCCTATGCCCTGGGCTGCACTCGCTGGCAGACGGTCTGGCACGTGGTGCTCAAGAGCGCCATGCCCTCCCTCATGACTGCCGTCATCCTCGGCATGACGCGTGCGTTTGGCGAGGCGCTTGCCGTCCAGATGGTCATCGGCGGCGTCGAGAAGGTCATGCCCGCCGGTCTCCTTTCTCCTGCGGCAACGCTCACCACGGCTCTCACCTCGGGCTTCTCGAACGCAACCACCGGCTCCGTCCAGTACCACGCGCTCTGGGCGCTGGGCCTGCTGCTCATGGCAATGTCTCTCGTCTTTATCCTGATCATCCACCTCATTGGCGCAAAGGGGGCGAAGAACCGTGGCTAGCGAAACTACCGCAAAGCAGGGCGGCAACGACCTCGGCGTCGACCTCGACGATCACGTCAAGAGGATTGATAGGCAGGATCGCGTGGCAACGGGCATCCTTACCGTTATCGTTGCCTTCGTCCTTCTCCTCCTGGCCTCCATCGTGGCATTCATCCTTGTCAAGGGCTTGGGCAAGGCGTTGTCGCCTGGCTTCCTCACCACGTTGCCTTTGGCAGACGAGAACCCGGGCATCTCATCGGAGATTTTCGACTCGTTCTACATGCTTATTGTCACGCTGCTCATCAGCGTGCCCATCTCGCTTGGTGCGGCCATATTCCTTGTGGAGTATGCGCCTGACAACTGGGTGACCAAGGCGGCGAGCACGGCCATCGAGACCCTCTCGAGCCTTCCCTCCATCGTCGTGGGCATGTTCGGCTCGCTCTTCTTTGTGGTTACGCTTGGCTGGGGCATCTCGATCATCGCGGGTGCCATGGCCCTCACCATGTTCAACATCCCCATCCTTGTCCGCGTGATCCAGCAGGCACTGCAGGACGTTCCGCGCTCGCAGCGTGACGCTGCGCTTGCCATGGGCCTCACCCGCTGGGAGACCACGCGTCACGTGCTGCTTCCGGCTGCCATGCCTGCCATTGTCACGGGCATCGTGATTTCCGCCGGCCGCGTGTTTGGTGAGGCAGCTGCACTGATCTTCACCTCCGGCTCCGCCGCTGTGAACATCAATTTCGCAAGCGCGAACCTCTCGAGCCCGCGTAACCCCTGGAACATCTTCAGGCCTGCCGAGACCCTGGCCGTCCACATCTGGAAGCTCAAGATGGAGCCTACCCCCGGCAACGACGAGATCGTGTGGGGCACCGCAGCCGTCCTTATCATCTGCGTGCTGCTCTTCAACATCCTTGCGCGCGTCCTGGGCAAGGCGCTTGCCAAGAAGATGACGAGCGAATGATGGAGGACGAGAAAATGACACCCACTTCGGGCGAGGGTAGCGCACTCCTCTACACCAAAGACGTCACGGTCAAGTACGACTACACGCATGAGGCCCTGCGCCCAACGTCGCTCTCCTTTGACGCCGGCACGGTCACGGCGCTCATTGGGCCCTCGGGCTGCGGCAAGTCCACGTACCTGCGCTGCCTGAACCTCATGAACCGAGAGATTCCCCGCTGCGTGGTCGAGGGCGGGATCCACTACCACGACCATGACGTGAACACGCCCGACGAGAACCTCTTTGAGCTGCGCAAGTCCATCGGAATGGTGTTCCAGCAGCCCACGCCGTTCAGGAAGTCCATCCGCGAGAACATCCTCTTTGCGCCCAAGCGCCACGGCCGCATAAAGAACCGTGCAGAGGCGGACGAGCTCGTGGAGACGTCGCTGCGCCAGGCAGCCCTCTGGGACGAGGTCAAGGACAAGCTCAACCAGAGCGGCTTTGGCCTCTCCGGCGGCCAGCAGCAGCGCCTGTGCATTGCGCGCACGCTTGCCATGAAGCCCGACGTCGTCCTCTTCGACGAGCCCTGCTCGGCGCTTGACCCCATCTCCACCTATTCCATCGAGGAGACCATCAGGTCCATCGCCTCGACGGGCATCTGCTGCATCATCGTGACGCACAACATGGAGCAGGCCACGCGCGTCTCAGACCGAACTGCCTTCTTCTACGTGGGCAACATGGTCGAGACGGGGACGACCAAGCAGATTTTCTCGGCGCCCAATGACCAGCGGCTTGCCGACTACCTGTCCGGACGCTTTGGTTAATGGAGCTGATGATGGAGAAAGAGTTCACGCAAACGCAGCACAGGAGCGTGGCGGACGTGTCCCCCGTCATCTCCGTGAAGCACTTCAATCTTTGGTACACGGATTTCCAAGCGCTCAAGGACATCTCACTGGACATTCCAGAGCACCGCGCTACGGCCTTCATTGGTCCCTCTGGCTGCGGCAAGTCGACCCTGCTGCGCACCTTCAACCGCATGTGCGACTTTGTCGAGGGTGTGCAGACCGAGGGAGTTGTGGAGTTCAAGGGCCAGGACATCTTCAAGACCGACGCCAACGCTCTGCGCGTGCACGTTGGCATGGTGTTCCAGCATCCTAATCCGTTCCCCATGAGCATCCGCGAGAATATCCTCTACGGGCCATCGCGCATGAAGCGTCTCTCGCGCGACGAGGGTGATCAGATCGTGGAACGCTGCCTTACCCGGGCGGCCCTTTGGGACGAGGTCAAGGACAAGCTCAACCAGAGCGGCCTTGGCCTCTCGGGCGGCCAGCAGCAGCGCCTTTGCATTGCGCGCGCCCTGGCGACAAGCCCGGACGTCCTGCTCATGGACGAGCCCACGAGCGCCCTTGACCCCATCTCAACCTCGATGGTGGAGGAGCTCATGGTGGAGCTCTCCCACGACCACACTGTGGTTGTTGTGACTCATAATATGCAGCAGGCAACGCGCGTGGCGGATAAGACCGCCTTCTTCTACCTGGGACAACTCATCGAGGAGGCCCCAACGGTAGAGCTCTTCTCTAACCCACGTGAGACTCGTACGCAGGAATACCTCTCAGGGAGGTTCAGCTAATGACCATCCAGACCCGCTCCAAGCTCACCGCTCAGCTCAAGGACATCGAGGAGCTGCTCGTTCGCTTCAAGGACAAGTGCGCGTCCGATATCCGCGCCGCTGGTCTCGCCGCCACCGGCGACAAGGGCGCCCAAGAGGGCCTCGCCCGCGGGCGCAAGGCCGAGGATCGTCTGCGCACCTCCATCGAGTCCTCCTGCCTTGACGTGCTTCTCCTCCAGCAGCCGCTCATTGGTGATGACATGCGTTTTGTCACTGGTTCCTTCCGGATTGTCTCGGATCTCTCACACATCGACGGCATGACGCGTGACGCCGCCTTCCTTGTGGCCGAGGTCCCCGAGAAGGCCACGTCCAAGGTTGCGGGCGAGTTCACAGAGATGGCCGACGCCACGGCAAAGATGGTCGAGAAGGCCATCGACGCCTTCTGCAACTCCGACGTTGCTGCTGCGCAGGAGGTCATCCAGGACGACGCCGCCGTTAACCTCATCTATGGCGACGTGACGGACAAGCTCGTGGTGCAGATTCGCGAGGGTAAGTCCTCTGCCCGCTACCTCCCCGAGGTCCTTATGGTGGCCAAGTACTTCGAGCGTATTGGTGACCTTGCCAAGCGCATTGCCTCCTGGGCCATCTTCCGCGTGACTGGCGAGCATGTGACCGAGAAGGGCGTCGATCCCATCCCGACCGACGACTAGGCTTTCAGTTTGACAGCGCAAGAGAAGGGATGGGTTTAGGCGATGCCAGAGAAGACAGCACCAGCCTCGGGCGTGGTGTACTACGTCGAGGACGACAAGAGCATTCGCGAGCTCACGGTCTACGCGCTGCGCCAGGCGGGGCTCGATGCGGTTGGGTGCGATGACGATTCCGAGTTCAGGCGCCTGTGCGCCGAGAGGAGGCCCGACGCCGTTCTTCTCGACATCATGCTTCCTGACGCGGACGGTCTAGACATCCTGGCACGCATTCGCCACACCCCGGGTATCACGCGCGTTCCCGTGATGATGCTTACGGCTAAGGACTCCGAGCTCGACAAGGTACGCGCTCTCGACGGCGGTGCCGATGACTACCTCTCGAAGCCCTTTGGCATGATGGAGCTGGTAAGCCGCACCCGTGCACTTCTCAGGCGTGCTGGCAGGTCATCCGACAGCATGCCAGAGCGCAAGGCCCTCTCCGTCGAGAACCTCACGCTCTGGCCAGACCGCCGCGAGGCAACCATCGACGGCGAGCCCCTATCCCTTACCATGCGCGAGTTCGACCTGCTCGAGTTCCTCATGAGGAGCCCTGGTGTGGTCTTCTCGCGCGAGACCCTGCTCCAGCGCGTCTGGGGTTGGGACTTTGATGGAGGCTCCCGCACCGTTGACGTGCATGTGCAGCAGATTCGTGCCAAGCTCGGTGACTCTTCCGACCTCATCGAGACCGTTCGCGGTGTTGGCTACCGCATGCGCGGGTAGGCGAGGCTGGTGGTGGAAAGGACCGAGGGAGGCGTGAGCGGAACCCATTCGCTCCGCAGGAGCGTATTTGTGTCGTTTGCCGTCTCGTGCTCGGTCGTGGCGGTCGTGCTGCTCCTTGCGCTCTCGCTGTTTTACCAGTCATCCGTATTGAACGACGCCAAGGGGATGCTCGCGCGCGAGTGCGACACCCTTGCCACGGCAATCGACGACGGAGGCACTGCCGGGGAGGAGATCGGCCTTCTCTCCTCCATAGACTTTGGCGAAGAGCGAGCGACGTTAGTGGCGCCTGATGGCACCGTGCTCTATGACTCCCGGGTGGATGCCGCCACGCTCGAGAACCACGCCGATCGCCCAGAGATAGCCGATGCCCTCCGGAGTGGCGAAGGGGAGTCTGACCGCGACTCTGACACGCTGGGGTACGTGAGCTTCTATCACGCAAGGCTCCTGCCCTCGGGCGATGTCTTGCGTCTGGGCCTTGACAGGAGCAGCGTCGGGCGCATCGTGAGCCAGGACCTGTTCATCATGGTCATCGTCGTTGGATGCCTGGTTGTGGTCGCGTGGTTTATCTCGCGCATCATTGCCAACCGGCTGGTGCAGCCCATTCTTGAGATTGACCCCGAGGCAGAGAACGCGCAGGCCCCCTACGTGGAGCTTGAGCCTTTGGTCTCGCGCCTTAACGAACAGCACCATGACCTTGTCGAGCGCATGGACCAGGTCCAGAGCGCCGACGACATGCGCCGCGAGTTCACCGCCAACGTCACGCACGAGCTTAAGACTCCCATCGCCGCCATCTCCGGCGCCTCCGAGCTCATCCGTGACGGCATCGTGCGTCCGGAGGACATTCCAAACTTTGCGAGCCGCATCTACGATGATGCGCAGCGTCTCTCGGCCCTGGTAAGCGACATTCTCACACTATCCAAGTTGGATGAGACGGAGCGCTCCCAGGACCGGCAGCTCTTTGGCAGCGTTGAGCCCATCGACCTGCTCTCCGTTGCCTCCGACGTCTGCCAGCGCTACGAGCAGCGCGCTCGCGACGCGGGCGTGAAGCTCAAGCTGGATGGCGTCTCCACCACCATTCGGGGAAACGCGCGCTTGCTTGACGAAATGATTGGCAACCTTGTTTCCAATGCCATTAGGTACAACCGTCGCGGAGGGAGTGTCTTTGTGTGGGTGCTGCCGCAAAACGGCCGGCCCTGCGTGCGTGTGAGCGACACGGGCATAGGCATTCCGCAGGAGGACCAGGCTAAGGTCTTCGAGCGCTTTTATCGCGTTGACAAGGGTCGCAGCCGCGAGAAGGGCGGCACCGGCCTGGGGCTTGCCATCGTGAAGCACGCTGCCGCCTTCCACGACGCGACAATCGACCTCAAGAGCGTGCTTGGTAAGGGGACGCAGATTACGGTGACGTTCCCGGCGCAGTGACGTCCGGAGGCACGTTTCAGCATCCATCACGTATAAAGTCGCTGCTAAGGCGTCAAATCCTCGCCGAGACTCGATTTTTTCCAACCAGAGTGACGAGAATGCCCCTCCGGCGCCGTTTTGTCGCCGGAAGGGCCGTATTGTTGCAATCTGCGCCAAAAGTAGCCTTCCGGCGACTTCCAACGATGAGGCAAAGTCGACGAGAAAAAGGAAACTTCCTTTGTCTCACTGCGTGACGCGCACCATTGTGCCGTGCTCGCTCGCGCGCAGCGTGCGAACCCAAAGCGTTGGCATGGCCTCGCTCACCGCGCGAGCAACGCTTGCCGCGCGCTCGTCGCCGTCGGCAATCGCCATCATCGTGGCACCCGAGCCCGAGATGAGAAACGTACATGCGCCGTTCTCATGCGCCACGTCGTGCAGCATCTGGTAGTCGGGGATGAGCGGCGCACGGTACGGCTCGTGGATGCGGTCGTGGCAGCAGGCGCGAATGGCGTCGGGGTCACCCTTGGCCATGGCGCTCACCATGGCAAGGCAGCGACCCACCTGCCAGGAGACGGTGCTGGTGGGGACCATGGCGGGCAGCGCTCGCCGCGCGTCGCGCGTGAGAACGCGGTAGGGGGGAGCCATGCAGACAAAGCGCAGGTTGTCGGCAACAACCCAGCGCGTGGTGACCGTCGTTGGCCCCTCGACGTAGGAGCTCACGAGCCCGCCCATCACGGCGGGGGCAACGTTGTCGGGGTGACCCTCGATGGCGGTGGCGAGAGAAAGCGTGCGCTCGCGGTCGAGCGACAGGCCCGCAAGCGCTTGAGCTGCCGCAATGCCCGCAACCACGCATGTGGAGCTGGAGCCAAGCCCGCCGGACGCGGGAATGGTGCAGGACTCTGTAATGTGGAGGGGCTGCGCCTCAAGGCCAAACTCCCTGCAGCCGCAGAGGTAGGAGGTCCACACAAGGTTGTCCTCGCCCGCAAGCTCCGGCGCGCAACCGTCGATCTTCAGTGCGTCTGCGGGCTCGAAGGTGAACTCGGCAGAGAGGTCAAGCGCAAGCCCCAGCACGTCAAAGCCCACGCCCAGGTTTGCCGAGGTCGCTGGCACGCTCACGCGCACGGTGCCGGCTGCGGCGGCCTGCTCCTTCTCGGCCGCGCTCACAGGAAGATCCTTGCGCACGCGGACTCCACGAAGGCGCCCATCTTGTCCCGGTCGCACACGTCGTCGTGAAGGCTCTCGGCATCGCGCAGGCTCGAGAGCTGCACAGGCGCCGTGGTGCCGGTGATGTGCTCGAGCGAGTCCATGCTCGCAAAGCCGTTCATGCCCGAGGCGTCAACGCCAAGCGCCCCCAGCACGTCTGCCGGGAACTTGTAGGGGCTTGCCGTGGAGAGGCACACCCGCGTCGAGCCGTCCTGGGGCAGCGCGTCCATGACGTGCTTTGCCACGGCAGTGTGCGGGTCGATGAGTTTGTGGCTCTCCTCCCAGGTGGTGCGGATTGTCTCGCGGGCCATCTCGTCGTCCGCGCGGCCGCAGCCAAAGGTCTCTTGGATGCTAGCGAGAAGTGCCGGCGGCACGGTGTAGGCGCCCTTCTCGGCGAGATCTGCCATGAGGGACGAGACAAGCTCTACATCGCCGTTGGAGGCAAAGTAAAGCAGGCGCTCCAGGTTGGAGGAAACCAGGATGTCCATGGAAGGCGAGATGGTCTTCACAAACGGTCGGCGCTTGTCGTACGTGCCCGTGGTGAGGAAGTCCGTGAGGACGTCGTTGGCGTTCGAGGCCACGACCAGCCTGCGCACGGGCAGCCCCATGCGCTTGGCGTAGTAACCGGCCAAGACGTCGCCAAAGTTGCCCGTGGGGACAACGTAGGTAACCTTGTCGCCCTGCGCAATGGCGCCAGCGCGAACGAGCTGCGCGTACGAGTCGAAGTAGTACGTTACCTGCGGCGCAAGGCGACCAACGTTGATGGAGTTGGCGCTCGAGAGCACCACGTTGCGCGCAGAGAGGCGCTCCGCGAGGCTGCGGTCCGAGAAGATGCGCTTGACCTCGGACTGCGCGTCGTCGAAGTTGCCGCGGATGGCGCATACGGCAACGTTGCCACCAATCTGCGTGACCATCTGGAGGCGCTGGATGTCAGAGACCTTGCCCCAGGGATAGAAGACGCAGACGCCCGTGTGGGGCACGCCCGAGAAGCCATCGAGCGCTGCCTTGCCGGTGTCGCCTGAGGTGGCCGTCACAATCATCACGTCATGGCCGTCGCCCTCGCGCGCAACGCCCATGAGCTGCGGCAGCATCTGCAGGGCAACGTCCTTGAAGGCGCAGGTGGGGCCATGGAAGAGCTCGAGGAGCCAGTCGGTGCCCAAAGGCGTGACGGGGCAAATGGCCGGGGTGTCCCACTGGGCGCCGTAGGCCGCGCGCACGCAGCCGGCAAGCTCCTCGGCAGTGTAGTCGGGCAGGAGCGTCCCAAGCACACACTCGGCAGTCTGGGTGAAGCTGCTGACGCACACCTGGGCAAGATCGAGCTTTTCCGCACCAAGCGCGTCGGAGACGTAGAGGCCTCCGTCAGGCGCTAGGCCGGCGAGAATTGCTTGCTTGCTTGTTACCAATTCCCCGCGCGAACGGGTGCTGTGGTAGAACGTTTCCACGGTCGGCTCCTTGCGTCGTTAGGCCTTGTATCGTGTCCAGCACGTATGATAGCTGGTACCGTGCATGGCAGTGCGTCGCACGGCAAGCGCCGACACACAGTTGAAAGAGATTGGAAGCCGATGAAGATAGCCATCCTGGGATACGGCACCGTTGGCCGTGGCGTTGCGCAGATCATCGAGGAGCGCGTGCCCGAGGTCGAGGTCGCCCGCATTCTCGAGCTGCCCGACCGTCTCACCGACCCGCGCATGACCCCCAACTATCAGGACATTGTCGATGACCCTGCCATCGAGCTCGTGGTAGAGTGCATGGGCGGCATCGAGCCCGCCCACACCTTCATCCTGCAGGCACTCAATGCCGGAAAGCACGTGGTGACGTCGAACAAGGCCGTTGTTGCGGCCCACTTCGCCGAGTTCGCCGAGGCCGCCTCAAAGGCAGGTGTTGGCCTTCTCATCGAGGCGTCGGTGGGCGGCGGCATCCCCTGGATCGCGAGCATTGAGAAGGTGCGCCGCATCGAGGACGTCCAGTCCTTCTCGGGCATCATGAACGGGACCACCAACTACATTGTCTACTCCATGCTCAAGGACGGCGCGGACTTTGCCGAGGTCCTGAGCAAGGCCCAGGAGCTGGGCTTTGCCGAGAGGGACCCCACCGCCGACATCGATGGCATCGACGTGCGCAACAAGACCATCATCTCGGCATCCGTGGCGTTTGATGTCGCCTGCACGCAGGATCTTCCCGTCTTGGGCATCAGGAACCTCACCAAGTACGACCTCAGCCTCTTTGGTAGCCGCGGACTCACGGTCAAGCTTATTGGCCGCGGCGTCCAGGCGGACGGTCGCTACGCCGTCTCGGTCGAGCCGGTGGCCGTGAGCACCTCGACGCTCGAGGCCAACGTGCCCACCAACTTCAACCTCGTGACGCTCGACGCGCCCTCCATTGGCGAGCTCAAGTTCTACGGCCAGGGCGCGGGAAGCCTTCCTACGGGCAATGCCATCGTCCAGGACATTCTCGACTGCGTGGCAGGCAGGCGCCCCACCTATGACTTCTCGCGCGGCCTCACGTACGACCCCGCTATGCTCCATGGGCCCTACGTCTTCCGCACCGAGGCCACCATCCCTGGCGCCACGTTCTACGAGCCCGGTGCCGTCATCGTGGACGACCTCACCGCAACTCAGGCGCGCGCCCTTCTCGACGATGCCCTGAAGTCTGACCCAACCACATTCATGGCGGCCGTGTCCGCGAACAGCTAGGAGAGGATCACATGATCAAGATCTGCAAGTTCGGGGGCTCCAGCGTCGCTACCGCTGACCAGTTCCGCAAGGTCAAGTCCATCGTCGAGGCAGACCCCGACCGCCGCTTTGTGGTGGTCTCTGCCGTGGGCAAGCGCTTCTCGGGGGACAACAAAATCACGGACCTCCTCCTTCTGGTGAACGCGCACATCGAGTACCACGTGGACTGCACCTCGCTTCTCGCCGACATTGAGCAGCGCTTTGTCGACATTGCGGACGAGCTGGGCGTCAAGTGGCCCGTGGCCGAGAAGTTCGAGACCTTCGCCGCCAACATCAAGAAGCACTCGCCCGAGTACGTGGTCTCGCGAGGCGAGTGGTTCACCGCCAACATCATGGCCGAGTACCTTGGCCTTCCCTTTGTGGACGCTGCTGACGTGATCGTGTTCCACCACGACGGGAACGTGGACATGGAGCGCACCGCCGCGCGTCTTAAGGACTTTGCGCACAGGAATGGCGCCTTTGTGCTCCCCGGCTTCTACGGAGCCACCGTCGACGGAGCCATCAAGCTTTTCCAGCGCGGCGGCGGCGACATCACGGGCGCCATCGCGGCGCGCTGCCTTGACGCCGACGTCTACGAGAACTGGACGGACGTCTCGGGCTTCCTCTCTGCTGACCCCAGGATCGTCGAGAACCCCCGTTCCATCCGCCGCATCACCTTTGATGAGATGCGCGAGCTCTCCTACATGGGTGCCTCGGTGCTCCAGGAGGAGGCCATCTTCCCGGTGCGCGAGGTCAACATCCCCATCAAGATCATGAACACCAACCGGCCCCAGGACGCGGGCACCACAATCCGCGAGACCGCCGAGGCCGGCGCAGACGAGCACCTCATCACGGGCATTGCCGGTCGCAAGGACTTCATGGCCGTGCACGTCAAGAAGGCCCACATGTCCAACGAGGTTGGCGTCATCTCTCGTGCGCTCTCGATCTTCGAGCGCTATGGCGTCTCCATCGAGCACATCCCCACGGGCGTCGACTCATTTGGCGTCGTGGTGGCCGCGGCCGATGTCAAGGACAAGATCTACTCGATCGTCAACGACATCCGTCGCGAGATTAAGCCCGACGACATCGTGATGGTGGACAAGCTGGCCCTCATATCCGTCGTTGGTCGCAACATGTCCAGGCGCTCCGGCACCTCGGGCAAGATCTTTGGCGCACTGGGTGACGCTGGCATCAACATTCGCATGATTACCCAGAGCTCGGAGGAGATCTCCATCATCGTGGGTGTTGACAACACCGACTTCGATTGCGCAATCAAGGTCATCTACGAGCGCTTTGTTCGCAACGAGATGGTCTCGGCCGAGAAGGCCTAGCTTCCCTAACACCCGCCCGCACGGGCATAGAGAGAGGAAACCAATACCATGGCAGGCAAGACCGTCGCCATTCTCGGCGCCACGGGCGTCGTTGGTACGCAGATGATTCAGTGCCTCGAGGAGAGGAACTTCCCCGTGGGCAAGCTCGTGCCGCTGGCGAGCGCCCGCTCCGTTGGCAAGACCGTCTCCTTTAACGGCGAGAACGTACCCGTGGTCGAGGCCACGCCGGAGGCCTTCGAGGGCGCAGACATCGTCCTGGGCGCTGCCGGCGACGCAACCGCAAAGGCGCTGCTCCCCGAGGCGGCAAAGCGCGGCGCCGTGTGCGTGGACAACTCTCACGCCTTCCGCCTGGAGCCCGACGTGCCGCTGGTCATCCCCGAGATCAACGCGGCAGACATCGCCAACCACCCGCGCAACATCATCGCGAACCCCAATTGCGCCACGATCATCGGGCTCGTTCCCACCTGGCCGCTCCACAAGCTCGCCGGCCTGCGCCGCCTGATTGTCTCGACCTACCAGGCTGCCTCTGGCGCAGGCATGCCCGGACTCACCGAGCTCCAGCGAGAGATGAGGGTCGTTGCCAACGGCGGCGAGATGGGCGACACCAGCCCGTTTGCCTACCAGCTGGCCGCCAACCTCATTCCGCAGATTGGCTCCTTCAAGGACGAGGGCTACACCTCGGAGGAGTGGAAGATGCAGAACGAGGGTCGCAAGATCATGCACCTTCCCGAGGTCCGCGTGAACTGCACCTGCGTACGCGTCCCCGTCATGCGCTCTCACTCCGAGTCCATCACGGCCGAGTTCGACCGTCCCATCTCGCCCGACGAGGCGCGCGAGGCGCTTGCCGCTGCGCCCGGCGTCAGGGTTGTGGACGACCCGGCCAACCTGCGCTACCCCATGCCGCTTGACACCTCTGACCAGGACCTCGTATACGTGGGCCGCATTCGCCGCGACCTCTCGGCCCCGGATGGTGTCAACTCGCTCACGTTCTGGTGCTGCGGCGACCAGATCCGCAAGGGTGCCGCCACCAACGCCGTCCAGATCGCAGAGTACCTGCTCTAGGGCGGGGGAGTGCCATGCCACTGCTTTCCAGCTGCTACCTTCCCGGTATCTACGCCGAGGACCACTCCATCGACGTGCCGCTAGACTGGCGGGGCACCAGCCCCGCAGCCCTTGCCGGCGCGGAGCAGGATGAGCCTTCCGCCCTCGCCATGGAGGGTGCCGCCGAGAGGCCAGACTCTGCCTTTGTCGGCAAGAGCATCAAGCTCTTCTACCGCGTGCTCTGCTCGCCAGAGAACGTTGGCCGTGACCTGCCACTTATTGTGTTTTTCCAGGGTGGCCCCGGCGGCGCGTGCCCGCGTCCGCTCTCGCCCCAGAGCGACGGGTGGATCGAGGAGGCGCTGCGCCACTTTCGCGTGGTCTTGCCCGACCAGCGCGGCTGCGGTCGCTCCTCTCGCGTTGACGGTGCGCGCATTGCCGCCGTGGGGGCCGAGGCTGCCGCGCAGGGCGCGGACCCGGCGCGTCGCCAGGCGGAATACCTCAAGCGATTCCTTGCGGACTCAATCATCAGGGATTTCGAGTACTTGCGGCTTACGGAGTTTGGCGGTCGCAAGTGGGTGACGCTGGGCCAAAGCTACGGTGGATTTCTCACCCTGGCAAATCTCTCCGCCTTCCCGGGGGGAGTTGCCGCGAGCTTTACCTGCGGCGGCATCCCCCATGTGCCGGCAAGCGCCGCCGAGGTCTATGCGCACACGTTCCCGCGCATGGCCGCCAAGACCCGCGCCTACTACGAGCGTTACCCGCAGGACGAGAAGCGCGTGTCGCTCGTGGCTGACCGTCTTGCGGCAGGCGACGTGACCCTGCCTGATGGCTCGCCTTTCTCGGTGAGGCGTCTGCAGCTGGTGGGTGGCGGCCTTGGCATGAAGCCCGCGCCGGAGCGCTTGCACGCCCTCTTTGACGTTGCCTTTGCCGATGGCGACGGCTCCTGTGACGATGCTCTTGCTGCGGTGGGCGGAGACGCCTCCCATGTGCGTCTCTTTGGCGGCTTCCTCGACCAGGTGCAGTCAATGACCTCCTCGTACGCAAGCCCGCTCTATTGGACGCTTCAGGAGTTCATCTACGCGGACGGCACGCTTGACGAGCCCATTGGGTGGGCGGCCGCGCGCGAGGCGGCAGCGAGGCCGGAGTTCTCCGAAGGCGCGCGTCCTCTCATGGTCTACGCCGAGGCGATGTTCCCCTGGATGTTCAAGGAGGACCCGTCGCTCAAGCCGTTTGCCCCTGCGATGGACATCCTCATGGCAGATACCGAGTTTGGCCACCTCTACGACCAGGACCAGCTGGCAAGAAACGAGGTTCCGCTCCAGGCGGCCGTCTACTTCGACGATGCCTATGTGGACTCGGGCCTTCAGCTGGATACGCTTTCTCGCGTGGGCGCGAGCCATGCTTGGGTGACCAACGAGTTCGAGCATGACGGCCTGCATGGCAGCGTGGTCTTCAAGCACCTCTACGAGGAGGCGCTCAACCGCGGCGACTTGGCTGGCGTGAAGTAGGGGAGAGCTTCTCGGCACTCCTGCGGTGGGGCCGTCACGGCGCTTCAAAGAAAAAAGCCCAGGGCACTTTTCGTGCTCTGGGCTTGTCTTTTCTGGTGCTCCCTGGGGGATTCGAACCCTCGACATTCGGATTAGAAGTCCGCTACTCTATCCAGCTGAGTTAAGGGAGCGTTGCCTGTGTGGCTCTGACATTCTAGCGCAAGTCGCCCGCTGGCTCATCGCCGAGAAGCGCTCGCGCGGCAAGAACCCCCGCGACGGTCTTCCCGTCTTGGATGAGTCCGGCAGAGATTGCGTGCATGACCTCGTCCAACGGGATCCAAACCGTGCGTACGACCTCGCCCTCGTCAGGGCGGGCCGTGCCCTGCGAGAGTCCCTGGGCGAGAAACACCTCGGTGTGCTCATCCGTGAAGCCGGGAGACCCCAGCACCGTTGCCAGGTGTATGAGCTTCTCGGCACGAAGGCCAGTCTCCTCGAGAAGCTCTCGTGCGGCGCAGCTCTCGCCTCGCTCGTCTGCCTCAAGCTTTCCCGCCGGAATCTCGAGCGTCACGCGGCCGAGGACCACCCGGTACTGACGCACCAGGCACACCTTGCCGCCTTGTATGGCAACGACTCCCGCGCCGCCGTGGTGGTGCACGACCTCGCGCCACGCATGCGAGCCGTCCGCGAGTTCTACCTCGAGGTGGTCCACGGAGAAGATCTTGCCTTGCCAGACCTGCTCGTCCCCGGTCACACGCTCAAGAAGCGAGGGCTCTGGTTCGAGTGCCCTGCGAACCTCGTCAAGGCATGCGCCATTCTCGCCTAGTCCCTGGGCCGTGCTATTCATGCGTTCCTCCTGGTCCGACTGCCTCGTTTGGCCTCTACCATAGCCTCTTTTCTCGGTGGGTCAGATGTCATCGAAGCGCTGTCCCCTTGCGTTCAACCCCATCGTCGCTGTCGGGATAAAACCTGACGCTTCGGGGTTTGCTCGGGGGAAATTCCGTCCGGAAACTGCCCGACAGCGCCAGCGCGCGATTCTGGTCGATCTTATTTGGCGGCGGCTGGACGCTCGCCAGACCCGCCCTGGCAGGAATCGACGGTTGGGCAACTGCATTTCGGGGGTACCCCAAGTACAAACAGATTCGAAGTCTGATAAACCGCAGGTCAGAGAATCGCTATCGCGCTGATGGCATATAAAGAGTCTTACCAAAACTGCTGCCAACCGGAAGTCTGTCTGCCTCGCCCGGCGCGTGGCGACCTCCTCATGCGCAATAGAGAAGAATATCGACATTTCTTGAGCGGTGGTCAGAAATTCTGTCCGGTTTTTCTCAATAGCGTCAGCGGTCGCGCACTCGATTGTTAAGCAAAGAATGCACGGCAGCTGAAAGTGTTGAACGTGGGCCATGTCGTGGCTATTCTGTACACCTGTACTCCATCGTACTAAAGCGTCAAACGTCACTTCTCGCGTCACACACCGCAGATGGGAGTAACCATGTCCAACGCCACGCTCAACCGCCGCCAGTTCATCACCGCCGCTCTGGGAATCACGGGTGCCCTTGGCCTTGCCGCCTGCGGCTCTTCCGCAACCGCCGGCAACTCCGGAGCCACCTCCAGCTCGGCCGGCTCCTCCTCGGCCTCCACGTCCTCTTTTGATGGCAACTTTGTTCTGGGCTTTGACCAGGACTTCCCGCCCTACGGCTACGTGGGTGACGACGGTTCCTACACCGGCTTCGACATCGACCTCGCCCAGGCCGTCTGCGACCGCGAGGGCTGGAAGCTCGTGCCCACGCCCATCTCCTGGGACGCCAAGGACACGCTGCTCAACTCCGGCCAGATCACCTGCATCTGGAACGGCTTCACCATCGAGGGCCGCGAAGACGGCTACGCCTTCACCGACCCCTACATGGAGAACCGTCAGGTTGTCGTTGTGCCCGCTTCCTCCGACGTGCAGCAGCTCTCGGACCTTGCTGGCAAGAACGTCATCACCCAGGCGGACTCCGCGGCGCTTGACGTACTCTCGGAGGGTGGCTCGCAGGAGGAGCTTGGCAAGAGCTTTGGCAACCTCCAGACCATCGACAACTACAACACTGCCTTCATGATGCTCGAGAGCGGCCAGGTGGACGCCATCGCCATCGACTATCCCGTGGCCATCTTCAACATTGGCGACAAGACCTCTGAGTTCCGCATCCTCGACGAGAACCTCAACTCCGAGCACTTTGGCGTTGGCTTTGCCAAGACGGACGACGGCGCCCAGCTCGCCAAGACTGTCGAGGCTGACCTCCAGGCGCTCGACTCCGAGGGCACTGTCAAGGAGCTCTGCGAGAAGTACGCTGACCAGGGCGTCTCCTACGACCTCTGGTGCCTGCCCAAGGCGTAGGCGCAACTGCGCAATCACGACAACAACAGCGCACGCAACGGTGCGACAAGGGAGCTGGTAAGGTGGACTTTGGAACGATGATGGGGATGCTCCTCTCGGGGTATCGCATATCGATGATCATTTTTGCGGTGACGCTCGTGGGGTCTATCCCCCTGGGCATGCTGGTGGCGCTGGGGCGGCTCTCCAAGTTCAAGCCGCTCTCACTGCTCATGCAGCTCTTCATTTCGTTGCTGCGCGGCACGCCCCTGATGCTTCAGATGTTCGCCGTCTCCTTCATGCCGTACTACGTGTTTGGCCTCAAGACCGGTGCGGACTTCCCCATGATTGCGGTGCTCATCTCGTTTGTGATCAACTACGCGGCGTACTTCGCCGAGATTTACCGCTCGGGCATCCAGTCCATCCCGCGTGGCCAGTATGAGGCCGCCGAGGTCCTTGGCTACTCCAGCCGCCAGACCTTCCAGCGCATCGTGCTTCCGCAGGTGATCAAGCGCGTGCTCCCCGCCATGGGCAACGAGGTAGTCACGCTCGTCAAGGACACCTCGCTGGCCTTCTCGCTGGGCGTTCTCGAGATGTTCACGCAGGCGCGCGCCATTGTCACGAGCCAGCGCACTATGGCTGCCTTCGCCGTGGCCGCGCTTATCTACTGGGTTACCTGCCTCATCATCGAGTACATCATGAGGCGCATCGAGAAGAAGCTGGACTACTACCATGACTAACGCCGAGAAGCACGACGCCCGCGCGTCTCGTCACCAGATTCCCGTGCCCGACGCCTCCGTCTCGCAGATTCTGGGCCTGCCTGCCGTCTATGTGAAGGGCGCACGCAAGTCCTTCTCGGGTCGAGAGGTGCTCCACGACGTCTCGCTCTCTATCGCGCGTGGCGAGGTCGTCTCTGTCATTGGCCCCTCCGGCGCCGGCAAGTCGACCCTCTTGCGGTGCCTCACGCTACTCGACACCTTTGACGCTGGCGAGCTCTACTACGGCAGCCTCCGCGTGACCGAGCAGGACGAGAACGGCCGGGCAAGCTACTCCAAGGAGGCAAGCGCCAAGGCCCGCATGCAGTTTGGCATCGTGTTCCAGAACTACAACCTCTTTCCGCACTTCACCGTTATGCGCAACGTCTGCGACGCCCCCATAGCGGTGCAGGGGAGAGACCCCGACAAGGTCAAGGCAGAGGCCAAGCAGATCCTTGAGCGCTTGGGCCTTGCGGAGCATGCCGAGAAGGTACCCAACCAGCTCTCAGGAGGCCAGCAGCAGCGTGTGGCGATTGCGCGAGCGCTTGCCATGCACCCCAAGGTGCTCTATTTCGACGAGGCAACCTCGGCGCTTGACCCCAGGCTCACGGCAGACATGCGCCGCATCATCCGTGAGCTTGCTGCTGACGGCATGGCTATAGGCATCGTGACCCACGAGATGGGCTTTGCTCGTGACGTCTCGGACCGTGTGGCGTTTCTCCTCGACGGGCGGATTGTGGAGGAGGGGCCTGCCGAGGAGGTCATGGACAACCCCACGGACGCCCGCGTGCGGGAGTTCCTGGCCACGGCGGAGGACTAGAAGTAGGTCCGGAATCTCTTTTTGAAGGTCCTGTGTTGAGGCAGTGGGCGTGTGACCTGGTGTTTTGCGAAATTGGTGCCATTCGAATGTGATTCTCGAAAAAGTTCTTCAAGAAAGTGCTTGCATCCGTCTGATTCTTTGTCATAATAAACGAGCGCTTCACGAGGTGGGCCAAATGGTGGGTGTAGCTCAGTTGGAAGAGCGACGGACCGTGGCTCCGTAGGTCGAGGGTTCGAACCCCTTCACCCACCCCATCTGAAAGCTGAATATGGGTCGTTAGCTCAGTTGGTAGAGCAGGGGACTCTTAATCCCAAGGTCGAGGGTTCGACCCCCTCACGACCCACCACGAATCCGCAGCCCAGGGCACGTGTCGCCCTGGGCTTTTTGTTTTCCGCACACGCGTTTTGGCTGCCTTGATTCATCGCGCACAGATCCCTTCTGTCTGATGGCCGGAGGCGTCCTTGCCGTCTGTTTATATTTTGATATTGGTGCATTACACGCTAACTAGACTAATCAGGCGAATTGTGCGAGAATTCAGGGAGGCCGAGGGAGTTTTCGACACCCCCGGCGAAGGGGTGGGCTCAGAAGTATGGGACCCCTTGTCAGAATGACGGGTACCCCCTTGTCAGAATGATTTTCTGCCCTTGTCAAAATGACGGGACCCCCCTTCAAGAGTGCGGCCATTAGGTTTTAAGTACTTGAGTACTGATATGGATTGGATGTTCGGACCCTAGAGCCCTAGTCCAGGAGACGAAGGTATGGGGGAGGCGTCATGCGATTCCCGCCGCGCTTCCTTCGTCGTTCGTCAGTGGACTCGCCGTTGCTGCAACGGCCTTTGCGGTGGCTCTAATGACCGTCCGCCCCTCCGGGGTGCTTTTCCTGTACCACGAGATGAGGGTCGCCTCGTCCTCGGACAGGGGCGCGCCGCCAAAGGGGTCGATTGCGCTCGAATCGACCATGTCGAGGAGATACTCCGGGGAGACGTCAAGTGTCAGGCATATCCTCTTGAGAGTCTCGCTCGATGGGTCATGTACGCCGCGCTCGTATCGTGCGTAATGGGATTGGCTTTGGCCAAGCATCTCGGCGAGGGCGGCCTGAGTCAGCCCCGCTCGATTGCGAACCTCTGCCAGACGCTCGCCGTCCACCTGTTTCACCTACCAGTCGTTTGCGCCATTGGAGATAACATCCCACTGTTTACGGTTGCACTCAAAGTCCAAATAACCTACTATCCAAGAGAAAAAAAGGTCATAAAGCCTGTTAGAGGCTTTGATAAGGGGCTTATGTCATGGGTAATCAGGCCAACTACATCCCAGTACCACCAAAGAGGCGCGTCAACCTGACGACTGAGAGAGTGAAGCGCGGCATGAGCGCCGCCGCCCTGGGGCGTGCCGTGGGAGTAAAGCCAAACGCGGTGCGGAATTGGGAAAAGGGCGTGTTCGCGCCGGATTCCACTCACCTGATCCTTCTCTCCAAGCTGTTCGGAAAGGATCCCGAATACCTGCTCCAAGTACAGGAGCAGGTCGAGGAGTCCGACGATGCCTAAGTCGATTCAGGTCATCCCAATACAGAAGCGCTATACCTACCGCGACCTGCTGGACCTCCCGCCACTGCTCAAGATCGAGGAGGCGGCGGAGATCCTGGGGACGAGCGGGCACAACGTGAGGAACAGGTGCATCCGCGGTGAGCTCGACGCCGTGAAGGTCGGGAGCATCTGGAGGGTCAACACGCTGTCCCTCCTGCTCATGACCGGCCTCTACGAAGACGTGGAGTCGATTAGGACGATCGAGGACGGCCACCGGGAGGCCGAGCGTGCCGAGCGCCACTCGGTGGTCCGTACGGCCGCCTGGCTGGCATGATGGGGGCCGGGATGCTGCCGAGTAGGTACAGGAACGAGGCATGGTCGGGCTGCTACGTGGCGCTGCAATCCAGCTACGTGCGAGACCTCGCGCTCAAGGGCAACTCCCTTCTCGCCTTCGCCATCATCCGCGGCTTCGCGGCGGCCACCGGGGAGTGCACGAGCACGCTCGCGTACTTCCAATGGTGGCTAGGCTGCTCGGAGTCCACCGCAAGGCGCGCCATCCAGGCGCTCGTGGAAAAGCGCCTCGTCTGCGTGAGCAGGCGCAGGAACGACTGCGGCCAGCTGCAGAACGTCTACAGGCTCACACATGAGGGCGCCCACCCCAAAAGGAGGGATGGTGCGCCCGGTGCCTGGGCAGTAGGCGAGGACACGATTGTCTTGGACGGCCACATGGTGGGCGAGCTGGGCCTCAGGGGCAAGGACCTGGTCTGCTATGCGACATTCAAGGCCAGGCTGCAGGACGGCGAGGAGAGGGCCATCCCCTACGCCCACCTGGCGGCGTGGATTGGCGCCAGCAACTCGACGGCCCGACGAGTGGAGCGCAGGCTCGAGGAGAGGCGCCTCGTGAGGCGCCGCATTGTGCACGGCGCGGACGGGCAGGTCAAGGCGGCCTTCCGGCTGAAGCCCCCGAGTGAGGGGTTGGCAAGGAGGAGGCAGACCACCCCCGAGCCAGTCATGGTCGCGGGAACCACCCTGAAGCCCCCTGTGGGCACGCCTGCCGCCCCGTCAGGGGAGGGGCAGGCCAAATGTCCGCGGAGTTCGATTGCCGCCGAATTCGGGCGTCTCAAGGCCGTGGTGCCCACGACCATAAGCTTTGCATACGGCCAAGACTCATACGAGAAGCTGAGGGCCCGCGGCCTCTCACACGCCGAGATAGAGTCCAGGGTCAGGGCATACAGCCGGGAGTGGCGTGACAGGAACCCCGAGCGAGAGACCAAGTACGCCCCGCGCTGCCAGCGGATCCTCGAGGACATTGCGGCGGGTCTCGACAAGGTCGAGGCCAGGGTGCGCAGGCGAGGCGAGGACAGGCTTGACGACGACAAGACCTTCCAACGGGCTCTCTCGATGGACGGGCCTCTCGCGCGCGACGCCTTCTCCCTCGCGGATTCCCGGCAGACGGCATGGTCAAGGGGCGACAAGCGTCGCGCACGCGAGCTCACGCACGAGATCAGCGCCTTTTGCGCCACGCACAGGGACGAGATCTGGGGAGCCGTGCCTGGGGGTGACATGTGATGCCCATGAGAGCGAAGAGCGCGCTGGAGACGCTCGAGGTCGCAAGGGAGTCCCGCGTCGGGATACGCGCCCTTGACAGGAGGCGGGAGGACCCAGTCGCCGATGGGACGGACGACGAGGTCTTCGCCTCCCAGGTCCAGGCGCGCTCGATCATCCTCGGGACCCTTTCGAGGGACATAGCCGAGGCGGCGAGCCTCATCTCCCTTCGGGTGACCAACCCCGGCGCCAGGGTGGTTCTCTACTCCTACTACGTCGACGGGTCGACATACAAGGAGATTGCGGACCACATGGGCAGGAGCCTCAGATGGGTCTACGACGCCCGTGCCAGAGGGCTTCGCGAGCTCGGCGTCGACACCGAGGAGGCCAGGCATCGGGGGAGGGGGCCGGTGGTCTCACGTGGCTGAGGCGCGGGATGGCAAGACCATCCACGAAGGCCGATTCAGGCCGTCACGCCTGGCGGAGTGACCATAGGCCGGGCGCATGAGCGGAATCTCGCCCGAGATGTCGCTCCTGCGAGACCTCGACCAGCCCTCGGGCGTCTCGTCCTGGCCGCTGGCCATGACCCGTAGGTGGCAAGCGTCGCTGTCGGGAACGGCAATGCGTACAATCGTGGTATCAATACAATGTGGTTGCTTGCTATTCCCACATCCCGACCACTTGCGGAGGGCCCATGGCATCGAGGCGGACGAGGGAGTGCGACTGCGGCGAGGAGCGTCGCTCCATCTCCTGGGGCGAGGCCCCGGACGGTCACGTATGGGTCCGCGAGACGAGCTCCGGCCCGGACACGAGGGTCTCCTTCGGCGCCGCGTGGCGCGAGACCGTCGTGACGTTCCAGCCCACGGACCTGTACTGCATCGCCGACGTTGACCACGCGGCCAACTCCGCCGGAGACGACCTTTTCATCGGCGACATCGAGGACGCCCTCTCGCTCTGGGGCGTCCCATACAGCAGAGAGTCGAGGTTGGGCCCGTCAAACCCCTGAGACCGGAGCGGGGGCGCCTGCCGCCACGGGCGGAGAGGCCCAGCGACGTGTTTTGTGCGGCACATCGCGACCAGGTCGCGATGTGCTTTTCTATATCATTCTTGTGTGCCAGCGTTGAATTATGGTATTGTACTAATATGGGTTCGAGACATTCTAACCGGGAGGAATCATGGCATCGACGAGGGTCATTGCGGTGGCAAACCAGAAGGGCGGGGTGGGCAAGTCCACGACGGTGCTCTGCCTCGCCTCGTCATTCGCCGGGATGGGGAGGAGGGTCCTGGTCGTGGACCTCGACCAGCAGGCGAACGCGACGCGGACGCTTGGCGCCAGGTCCGAGGGCGTCGCCACGACCTACGACATCCTCACGGGGACCATAAGGGACGCCTCCGCCGCGATCCAGCACACGCGGGTCGAGCGCATCGACGTCGTCCCAGGCGACCTCGCGCTCGTCGGAATCGAGGCCGAGATGGCGGGGATGAGGTGCCGCGAGACCATACTCGTCGACGCCATGGAGCGCGTGGTCGCCGAGGGGGGCTACGACTACGTCCTCATAGACTGCTCGCCGAGCCTGGGGATCATGACGACGAACGCCCTCGTCGCTGCCCACGAGGTCGTGATTCCCATCCTCTACGACGGCTACTCGCTCGATGGCCTGGGCAAGCTCATGATGCTTGTCGACGCGATACGCTCCAACAAGAGGCTCAACCCTGACCTCACAGTCTCCGGCATCGTGGTGTGCCAGCGCGAGCCCCGCCAGAACCTCACGGCGTCCTTCGACGCGCAGCTGCCGGACGTGGCGGCAGGCTATGGCACGGGCGTCTACAACTCGAGAATCAGGCGCTGCGTGAAGGTGCGCGAGGCGCAGGTAACGGACCGGCTCCTCGCCGAGTACGCGCCGGGCTGCAGCACCGCCCAGGACTACGAGGCACTCGCGAGGGAGATCGACCGGGGCGAATCCGCCTGATGCGGGGATACCATAAGTACATGATGGCACAAGGCTAAGAGAGGACGCAGATGTCTCTTACCAAAAGCAGCGCGGCGGCGTTCGACCTGTCGCAGAGGGTTGCGAGGACGCGCGGGGACCAGCCCGCAGCGGCAGCGGGACGCCCCGAGGGCACCCCGACCACGGGCAAGGGTGGCGAGGGGGCCAAGCGTGGGAAGCAGGAGCCCGACGACAAGCCAAGGCTGAGGACGTTCTTCGTGAGCCCGGAGATCGCCCTCCGGGTGAGGCAGCAGGTGCTTCGCGAGCCAGGGAGGAGGCAGAGGGTGGGCGTCGCCAGCCGACACGATCCCGTGAAGATCTCCGGGCTCATCTGCGACCTCGTGCAGCTCTGGATGGTCCAGCGCAACCTCCTCGACGAGCACTACGGTGACCTCGTCTTCGGCAGCAAGGAGTACGTGAGGGACAGCAGGCACCCGAAGCGGGCGAAGCTCGTCGCGTACATGACGGACGACTTCTATCTGAAGTTCAGGGCGGCGTGCATAGACGAGCAGGAGAGGTGGGGGTATGACGGGATGCCCGCCGATCGGGTCTCGTCCGCCTCAGGCATCGTCCGTGGCCTGCTCCTCTACTGGCTGGAGCACAGGGACGTTCTGGACGAGACGCTGCGCCGGCGCCGCGACGGGCAGCAGGACGAGCCTCATCAGGACCAGGCGGAGAATCGGGGCTAGGGGTTCGCATGAGGATCTACTTCTACAACGAGGAGGACTGGTCCCCCGAGGACGAGAGGCTCCATACCCGCTACGAGCGCGACATAGTGCGCCCCGGTTATCTCGTCTCCTACCGGGACTGGTACAACGAGAGGAAGGGGCTTGCCATCTCGGAGGCGATCTCCAAGGTGGCCAAGGGACTCGACCCCAGCCTCACGAGCGTCGGGCTGAGGATCATAAAGATGCACAAGGGCGATGACGTCGTCTACAGGTGCTTCCGCGGTCCCTACAAGGCAGGCGAGGCAGGCGCACGGTCACTCATGGAGCTATGGGCAGGAGCCAAGGGCGCCATGGACATGCTGCGCTTCAATCCAGACTGGGCCATCACCAGCATCTACGACCAGGATGGCGCCCTGGTCCTAGAGGGGAAGTCCTGGAAGGAACCGGGTCAGGTGGGACTCCTCCAGGTCAGGCAGTGCAGCCTGGATGACGCCTACCGCATCGTCGCACTCAAGAAGGGCATGCCGGACACCTTCGACCAGATCAAGTCCGAGATCTGGGACAGCCTCCAAGACCCGCAGGTGGCGCACAAGCTCGGGCTCGATCCCGCATCAAGAAGGTGCCAAGGCTAAAGTACTATATCTTACGAAGATTGGGGGCCTGCCTTGGCGCACCTCGCACACTACAAGCGCGCCGGCGCCGCGCCGATGCTCGCGCACTACGAGCGCAGGGCGGAGCTGGAGCGGGGCTACGCGCGGGAGAACATCGACGCTTCCCGCACGGCTGAGAACTACGCGATCGGGGCCGACAGCCCGCAGGCGCTTGCGGCCGCGCTGCGGTCGCGGGTGGACGCCGCCATCGCCGCGCACGAGGCTGACTCGGGCAAGGCCGTGAGGCGCGACGCGAACGTTCTGTCCGACTGGGTGGTGACGCTGCCCAGGGACTGCCCGCGCGAGGACGCGCGGCGCTTCTTCGAGGTTGCCGTGGACCTCTGCCGGGAACGCTATGGCGCGGAGAACGTCCTGGGCGGCTTCGTCCACATGGACGAGGCCACGCCGCACGCGCACATCCCGGTCGTGCCCGTGAGGGACGGGCGCCTGCGTGCCGCCAGGGTCTTCACGCGCCCGGACCTCCGGTCCTTCCACAAGGACCTGGGCGCGGCGGAGGACGCCGCCCTGGGACGCCACGTGTCGGTGGAGCTCGACCCCGCCCAGCAGGGCGAGAAGCAGCTCTCGCACCTGGGGCAGGCGGAGTACGTGGCGGCCCGCGAGGAGGCCGCCAGGGCCGCGGAGAGGGCCGCGGACGCCGCAAAGGCGGCGCAGGCGGCAGAGATGGCGCAGAAGGCCGCAGAGGACCGATTGGAGTGCCTTCAACGGGGCGTCGAGGATGCCGAGTCCCTGGCGGCGGCGAGCCTGGGAGAGGTTCGGCGAGTCGCAGGGGAGGGCGGCTGGGCTGGAGGAAGAGAACAGGCGGCTAGAGAGAGAAATCAGGAGCTTAGAGGAAGGCTTGCCAGCCTTGAGGGCGAGCGCCGAGAGCTTGGAGAGAGAGTTGCAGCCCTCGAGGGAGAGGCGCAGGGAGCTGGAGGGCGCCTTGAGGCCCTTGAGGGAGAGCGTCGCGAGCTTGGAGGACGAGTGCGCGGGCTTGAGGCGCGAAAGGAGCGGCTTGGCCGAGAGGTCGAGCAGCTTGGAGAGCGAGTGCAGGGACTTGAGCGACGAGCTGAGCAACTGCGAGGACTACTCGACCGCGCATCAAGAAGGCGCCAAGGCTGAATAGGCAGACATGCAGAGGGGCACCATGTTGTCCGACCGTCAAGGGGGTCAGGTGATGGATGAGATGCTTCGTGAGGTCCTTGTCTACCAAAGGGACCATCACATCGACGGGAGCGTGTACAAGGCTTGCCAGTGCGACTTTGCCTACAACTCCAACCATATCGAGGGGTCGACCCTGACCCACGACCAGACCGTCCAGATATTCGACAGGGAGACCTTCTCCGGCACGGCGCGGGTGGATGACATAATAGAGGCGAGGAACCACTTCTCGGCATTCGATGAGATCCTGGACACCTGGGATGCGTCCGTCGACGCCGAGTACCTCTGCCGCCTCCACCGCACGCTCAAGACTGGGACCTCGGACGCCAGGAACCCCATCATGGCCGTCGGGTCCTTCAAGCGCTTCTCGAACGTGATAGGCGGTGCCATCGGGGATGTCGAGACGGCTGCCCCGGGGGACGTCCCCCGTCTCGTCGGCGAGCTCGTCCATGAGTATGAGGCCCAGGGCCCGCACGCCTTTGAGGACATAGTGAGGTTCCACTGGGCCTTGGAGCGCATCCACCCCTTCTCTGACGGCAACGGCCGCGTCGGGCGGCTCGTTATGTTCAAGGAGTGCCTGCGTGCAGGCATCACGCCATTCATCATCACCGAGGACCTGCGTGCCTACTACATACGCGGCCTGCGCGAGTACGCGAGGACGCCGGGCTATCTCAACGACACCTGTGGCTTCGCCCAGGACCGCTTCGAGGCGAGCTACATGCCAATGGCAAGGGAGTTCGCGGCGAAGCTCGGCGCCATCGGGGACCACGGCCGAAGCCTTTGAGAACGGTCCCGACGGCCTGCTGCTCACGGCGAGCTTACGGGATGCACGATCTCGCCCCCGCCGCCGCCCATGACCGCCACAGGCGGGACCCACCTGAGCACGAGCCTGTCGCCGGGCCTGCCGTCCGTGCGTCCTTTGCGCGGACCCATCCAGAAGTGTTGCCAGTGCGCGGCGCGCATGTGCGGGGCGGGGCTCGCGTGCGTGCCGTCGCCCGTGGTGCCGCCGACGTGGCGCGGGGCACCCAGGGCGCGCCCGATCACGGCCCCCACCTCGTGGATGGTCTCGGGGTTCGTGCGCCTCCCAACCCTCTGCCCGCGCATGCCGGATGGCGGACGGTACGTTACCTCAGAGTCTGCGTCCGCGCTGCACAGGTACATCACCAGGGCGATGGCGTGCGCGACGCATCCGCGCAGCTCGTCCACGTCGACCTGCGGCATGCCCGCGAGCCTCGCGAGGTCGGTCCCGTACGTGGAGCGCCAGTATGAGACCGCCTCGTCCACAGTCCCGTCGAGAGGCACCACGACGTGCGTGTGCTCGAGGTCCCCGCGCAGTAGGGTGATGCCGAGCGCGATGTGCCCCCCGTCGAGGGCGTCGGAGGTCGCGAAGAAGCCCGAGAACCCGCCGAGGTCGGCGGAGACGTACTGTATCGGGTACGGCAGGCGTATGGCCTCTGCCGGGACGTCCTCGGCGGGCGTCCTGGCGAGCGCCTCCGATAGCCTGCGGTCGAAGTCGTATACCTGCCTGCACCTCCGCCACCGTGCCGCGATGAAGATGTCGATGGGCCACTTCCCTGCATCACGCGAGCTGAGGAAGGCTGTCAGGACCTCGCGGGAGGTGGGCGGGGCGTCCTGCGGTATCGAGTCGAGGACGGACGGGTCCGGCAGCCCGGAGACCGTGCGGGCGACCAGCCGCGAGCCCAGCGACTCTGGCACCCTGCGGCTCATGACAGCGTCCTGGCGTACTCGACCACGAGGTCGGCCATGGAGCAGCCGCGCCGCGTGGCCTCGTCCTTGATGGCGCGGTATGCGGCAGCCGGGACGGTGAGCGACAGCACGGCGGTCTCGCCCTCGTCCGGCGTGCCGAACTCCTCCTCGTACTCGTCCGTGCTGAGGTGTCGCTCGGCCCACTCGCGGGCCTCGTCGTAGGACAGCGGCATGATGCGCTCGCCGCCAGTCCACCCGCTCTGCCCGTACGGCTCGGCGTACCTGGTCTTGGGGCCACCCTCGCCGTGGAGGAAGTACTCGCCCGTCCGCTTGCGGTAGAGCGCCTCCTCGCACCAGTCGAAGTCGCTCGGCCCGAGCCCCGCCGGGCTCCATGGCTCTCCCACCTGCCTAGCCTTGTTGGTGTCGTACAGCTTGCCGTCGATGATCTTCCGCATGTATGTCTCCTGCGTCCTAAAGGCGTGCCATGTTTATGAGCAATTCCCAGTCGTAGTCCTCGACCTCGGAGAGGCTTGTCGGCTGTGGCCCCTGCCAATCCGTCGTGCTGTACTCTTCGCCGTCCTTGCAGACCAGGATCGAGATGGTCAGACCGTTGACCGTGGTGATCTGGTAGAGCGTGTCCGTGCCATCCGTTTGGAGAATCCTTGGCTCCATCTGTGGGCTCCCTTCTGTGGGTAATGGGCGGCCGCTGGAGCGGCCGCCCGCGGGCTCGTCAAGCTACAGGAGGGTGTCGGTGTCGAGGAGGTACTTGCGGAGCTGCGCACACAGGGCTTTATCCGTGCGCGGGATGCGGTACTGGAGGGTGCCGGCGACCTGCCTGTAGTCGGGGCCGAAGGGCGTCCATATCTCCGTCCACATCCCCTCCCCCGAGCGATTAGTGATGATCTCCGCCTCGTCGTCCCCGCGTCTGGCGGTGAAGTGCAGGTATCCGCCCATCCCGTCGTCGAGGTCATCAAGTGCCGACAGATCGTAGATGATGCCGTCCTCGCCCTCGTAGAGGTGCTCTCCGGTCTTTGTGTACTCCATGGCGTGCTCCTTCGGTAGGCGCCTTACTTGTAGTTACTATTTTAGATGGAGTTACTAGTAAGTCAATACTTAAATATCGTTAGTAGCAAAATGCCGCCAGGGGCCATATAGCGACCGCCAGCGGCAGGTGTCTAGCCGTGCTCGTGGTCTACCCCATACGCGGTATCGTGGGGCCACCTAACCAATAGGGAAGGACGCCAAATGTACAACCAGAAGACATGGACGGTATACGACTGCGACCTAGTCGACATGGCGGAGACCCACCCGGAGGCCGAGGGGCTACCAAGGGCGATCGCCATTCACAGCGAGAGGCCGCTCGGGGAGGCCGAGGCACTGCCCAAAGGCTTCGTAACTAAGGTCCTGCTGGACTACGACTTCTCAGACGACGAGCAGGTGTTGGAGTTCACCAGGAGGTACGGGCTGGTGACGTGCCCCTACGATTGCGCCATTGGGCGCACCTTCATGGCGCTCGAGGAGCCGTTCGGCTATCGCCGACTCCTCGATGGCATCGTGCGCTGGCGCAATGGCGAGGAGGACTTGTCCCGTGCGGGTATCCTTGATCTGTCCCTGCGTGGCTGGTCGATCGTGCAGCACGGGGCCGAAAGGGGCAATGACGCCACGGGACCTGATCCGACGGATGGATTTACGGGTTGCGACTTCTGGCGGGACGCCAAGCTCCTGTACTATTCCGGGCTCAACGCGAGTGACGAGTCGTGGTACCTTCACGAAAACGCGCGGGGGTTCGTTCGCAAATTCGGGGACGACGACAAGCTGGTCGGCACGGAACGCCTCAGGGCTTTCTCCTGGAACATGGCGGCGTCGCAACATTCAGGGGACGGCGAGTGGGTGCCCCCGATGTGCTGCGTCTCCATCGAGGAGGTGCGGACTGTCCTCTACCTGCTCCAGGCGGCCTCGGTTGTGCTCCAGGGCTACTCATACGTAGATGCCACGTGGCGCAGGCCGAGCGATGCAGGCAGCGGCGCGGATGACGAGGAGGTAGACGCCACCCGACGCACAGAGCGGGTCTTCAAGCTCTTCATCATGGGTCGGCCGAACGTCGTGAAGGCGCTCTGCTCGCTGGACGCGACTTGCCTTGAGGATCGCACGGAAGGGGATGACTTGCATGACGTCCTCGATGAGGCCGAAAGGCAACGCGTGGCTCGCGTCCTGGGGATGGCCGAGCTGGCTTACGCGAACGACCCAAGGGTCCTGCGGCTGCTGGGTCTTCGCCCGGCGTGGCGAGTGTGGGGCCGGCTGATGGAGGATCTCGCAGTATTCACCGAGGCGTGCCTCACCAATGGATGGACTCCGGAGGATCACCATCTCATAGAGGACGAGCCTCTGATGATTGGTGACCTTAGGGACGGCGGTCCCCACTTCGAGAACCGTGCGAACAGGATGACCCTGCAGAAGGCGATTGCCGAGCAGATACTATCTCAGCTTGACACGGCGATTGAGTGGCAAAAACCAGACCGGAGGGCTAATGCCAGCAAGGATCCTGCGTGGCACGTCTGTACCGAGTGCGGTGCGCTCTTCATGTATCGAAGCACGACTGACCGGCTCGTGATGAAGGGGGAGGGAGTGCCGAGCAGGGACAGGCATTCCTCTGCAGAAACCTGCTCGGACAGATGCCGGCAACGGAAGAGTAAGGCGAAAACCCAAGAGGTGTAGCGGGTGGGGCCGGCTGCTGCATGAAATAAAACCGCCCGCCCTCCCCTCCCCGGGCAAGGATCTGGGGAGGACGAGCCGACCAACAAGGAGTTTACCATGACTAGCCCCGCCGTTACTGAAGCAGGGTCGACCGCGCCTTATATCTTGGCTCTGTTAAACCAATGTTGTCATGATTCCGAAAGCGTTAAGGGCCTCACTACTAGAGGCCCTTAACGTATCACCGTGGCGGTTTAAACGCCGCTAATATCTGGTTGGCTTCGTTATCAGACATGGGAACGGAGTCTGTTATGAATCCTTGCAGCTTGCCAAGCAACTCGCGTTTGCGTCGATCCGCATCGAACAGTTCGTTGATGATTTGGGAGAGTTTCCCGACCTGTTCGCCATCTATGACGGGTAGCTTCAGTTCTTTAATTTGCTGCCAGGCGATTCGGGTTCGACCGATGCCGGTGGACAGAAGAATCATGTCAGCCCGGGCAACGGGTGAACGCAGCAGAGTCCACAGCGCGCTTTCATCCATGCCGGGTGCAGGACGCAGAACCGTATACTCACTTGTTACGACCAATCCGTCAAGTTCCTTCGGGACGATTCCTATAGCTCCATTGACTGCGTTGATGTTGCTCAGAACAAGATCGTGTTCATGGAGACGGTAGAGTGTCGTAGACGAGCTATCCACAGTGAAGATGGCGTCTCCTTTTTCCACGATGCCGTCATATCTGACTCGTGCAAGGCACACCTGGTCGTTCACCGGGGCGGATCTGGTCGAAATAACGTCCTGGGAACGATATTCGGAAACGTCCTCGTCATCAAAGACGTTGACTGCGAGCTGGCCTAGAGTCCGAACTGACAGCCCCAGTTGTTCCCACTTCGATTGATTGCGTCCCGGACGAGGAAGCACAGCCTTCACGTCCATGCGCCCTTGAATCGCTGAAGCGAGAACGGAATTGGTTCTTGCGACATCCGGGTCACCCATCCTGAACCGCTTGTAGGCGTTAACTACCTCGGATATCTCGTTTCTGGCATTCTCCGCAAGCTGCGCGTCGCCAGGCAGCACTCGTTCGCGGTTAGGATCGTCAAGACCGACATGGGAGCAATACCACATGAACACCGGTGGTTGTTCCTGAACGACGTCGTTGTGACGCTTCTCCATGACCAGAAGGGATGTCTTGACTCTGGCCTGGGATCTTTGGAATGCATCGCCGGGCAGTGAAATCACGGCACGGATGAGGAAATGGGATCGGAGCCAGTCTCGGACGAACGAATAGTCGTCACCACCCAGCACCCCATCGTCGATTACCGTTACGAGCGTACCTCCCCCCTTGAGCAAGTCGTAGTAACGTTCCATAAACAGGACGCTAGAGCGCATGGACGAACGTAGCTCGGATCGCCCTCTCTCATTCACGAAGTGGGCGATATCGTATTCCTTAAGGATGCGTTTGTCCGATTCCTCGGAACTTTTGTACTCAGTCGCAAAAGGAGGATTGGTGAGAACGATGTCGAAGAAATCCCCCTTCGTCACCACATCCTTGAACTCGTCCTTTTCGGCCTGAAGCTCAAGGTCGTCAGTCTCCTTGTTCTTCGTGACGTTCTTGTCCAGCGTATCCAACTGGTAGATGCGACTTCCGCCGTCGCCATGCAGGAACATGTTCATACGAGCGATGCGAGCCAGCTTGGGATCCCTAGCGGCGTCAACCCCCCAGATGTTGTGCTCGGCTATGTAGAGCTTGCGCGCGGCCTTTTCCTGGCGACTGAGGGAACCATTGGCTTCAACCTTCTGCCACATCGTGGCCAGCGCGCTGATCAGATATCCACCTGTTCCGCAGCAGCCATCCAACACATGGTCCGTATACCCCTCGTCATCACCGCTGACCTGAAGATCGACCAGTCCTGTCGCCATTTTCACGACGCTTCGGGGGGTGAAGTATTGCCCCAGTGACTTTCCTCGTAGAGTTGCGTTCAGAAACGTCTCAAACATCCGGCCGTTGAGGTCCTCGTCTATCGTGTAAAGGTCTATGTCCTCGAATCGTTTGACGATTTCCTTGATGGTTCCGGCTTTAAGGCGGATGTTCTCACCCTTGTCGAAGATGCGCTTTTTCTTGTTCTTGGTGATCTGCTCCTCCAGATCATCGACAAGATTCTTGAACATCACCGTGTTCACAGGATTGGAAACATGTTGCCTTTCGGTGGATTCGATCCAGGAAACGGTGAACTGCACGTCCTTCGCCGGTATGACCAAGTCGCCTCTGTCGTTCATGGCCGCCGAGGGATTCCCGTGGGCTGCTTTATCCGAGTTCATCTTCAGGAAGACGAGTTTGACGAACTCCATGAAAGCGGCGCCATAGCTGAGTTGTTCATGCTTGTAGATGTATTCATGCGCAGATGCGAACGCCTTGTTCACGGCCCCCGGGCTCACGTGTCTCAAGGTCAGCATCTCCTCGGATTCCTCATCCTGAGTATGCTGGCTCGCGGCCTGTGCGACAGACCTCGGGGCCAAAAGCCGACACAGCTCCTCCCACTTGGGGGAGCCCTCCACGAAATCTTCGAACGCAAGCTCCAACACTGGCGTCTCGTTGTCCCACTTGAATACACTCGTACGTAGGCCGTTACTGAGCATGAAGTAACGGACAGGATTTTCCTCCTGACGGGAGTTCATCAGAACGCAATAGCTCTGGCATTGGCCAATCCAGTCGTCGATGTTCTCTGTGGTCGATTTCGCATCCAACACCCAACGTGGCTTGCGCTTGTACGTCATCACATAGTCGGGCCGATAGGGAGCATGACGACGTCCTGCTGACACAACCAACTGATCGATCTGTTCTTTTGTGCGGATCTGACTGTCCCTGTAACCCAACGCCGTCAACATCCTGGACAACATGAACGTTTCAACTGACGCCTCGTTGCCCAAGGCGCTTTTCTCGCAAAACAGGTTCTTTTCACTGGACGTCATCATTCACCCTCTTGCCGTCGTTCATATTCATGTCGAATGGCAGGCCGTTCTCCCTGACCACTGCCTTGAGGAAGATGGTGACCGCGCCTGTAATGTTCGACTCCAATGACTCAAGGATTTTCAGCGCCTCGTCCTTGAGTCCAGGGTCGAGTCGCATGGTGGTGGGGGTGTTCGCCATGCCCGTCTCCTTTCATGCCTGTCAACTACAGTGTACATACGTTTCTATGACGCCATGCCCCAGTAGTCCATGTACGACGGCATCTAACAAGTTGTGTGCCAACTTCAGCACTATGGCATCCGACTAAAAACAGCTGCAATGGGTTATTCACAAGCAGGAACAAGCGACTAGCTCGGTCATGTTTGTCGCTGAAAAAGCCGACTGATTCAAAGCCTTGAATCAAGGGTAAGTCGTGGCTTCCGTGCTTTCCGATTATTTCACGTAACAGAAACGAAACAAAACAGAACGTCCACCAACCGCGATGATGCCCTCTCTAGCCTCGTAGGCGTAGCAAGACCGCGAGGAGAATAGGGGAGGGACTGGCAATGAACATCTGTCACATCACCGTGTCAGGAAGGCTCACTGGCGACGCAAAGCTTGGCAAATCGGAGTCGGGGAGCGACTTCGCTCGCTTCACCATTGCACGCAATCGGAAGAACAGGGACGGCGAAGAGGTCGCCGAGTTCTACAGCTGCGTTTGGTTTGGCAAGTACGCGACGAAGGCGGCCGAGGGGCTCAAGAAGGGCGCCAAGGTCGTCGTTGATGGCGACTTTACGGTCGGCACATACGATCGCGATGACTCCGAGATGCCCGGAATCTCGCTGGACGTCCGGGTCAACTCATGCGACGTGCTCGGCATGTCGAGACAGGCCGAGTAGGACCGCCGCGCCAGGCGCGGCGCATTAAGGGCATGGCCGCGCACCCACAAAGGTGCGCGGCTCTGAACGATGGGAGAGATGAAGATGGACGAGTTCGACACCAAGCCGGTGGAGCAGGAGACGGCGAAGCCGTCGAAGAGGCGCAAGTCCACAACGCGTAAGGCGGCGCCAAGGCTCGCCCAGGTGTCCGACATCGAGGCACTTCTCGCGTGCACCGTGCGTGCTGGTGACATCCCAGGCGCCGCAGAAGTCGTACGCCGTGCGAACGACCGCGGCGTCGCCTACGTTCTCGATGACGACGGAAGTCTCGCTGCCGTGGTGCTCTCACCAGAGGAGTACGGCGCGCTTGTCGCCGCGAAGGCGAGCAAGGAGGAGGCGTAGAGACGGGACCCAGGGGTCTCGTCTCCCAGGCCACGCAAGAGACGCATGAAAGCTGCAACAGCGTGAAATGTCACACTTTTGCACCTTCCATGCACGCGCGAAGGACGCGCTCTCTTGCAAGGGCTCCGCCCTTTGACCGGGTTTTGTCGACGCGAAGGGAGGCTCGGATGCCGCGCATGAGAGTGCGCATGAGCGAGTGGGAGATCGGCTTCGTCGACCTCGCGTGCGCGTACTACGGTCTCAGCAGGGGCGAGTACATAGAGCATCTCGTGCGCGGAATCCCATGCGTCCCCGCAAGCGAGGGTGCCGCCCGCGATGGGGCGACGCGCCGGAAGGCCGTGCGACGAGGGACCGACGAGTGGTCACGGAGGACGCAGTACGTGAGGCTCGTCCTCGGCGCTCGCGGCCGCGCGGCGCTCCTCGCCGAGGCGCGCAATGACAACGTGAGCGTCACCGAGTACGTCGCCAGGCATGCCACGAGGACGGAGACCTACTTCGGGACGGACGTCGTCTGCGCGAGCCTCGACGCGGCCGCGACCGAGCTCGGTCGGCTCGGCGTCACGCTCAACGAGTGCGCACGGCTCGCAAACACCGCGGCACTCGTCGCCGCCCGCGAGCCGCTCGACGAGGGCGAGTTCTGGACTTACGTGAGCGACTGCTGCGAGTACGCGGAGGGAGCGAGGTACAGCGCGCGGCTCCTGAGGCGCGCGCTCGACGAGGTGGAGGCGGGTCTCGGTGAAGCAGGAGAGGAAGAGACAGGTCTCGTTCACGGTGAGCGAGGAGGCGCTCGAGATCGCCAGACGGCGCGCAAGCGAGAGCGGAATGAGCCTGGAGGGTTGGATTCGATCGCTGATCTTCAAGGGTCGAAGCGCACGGTCCAGATCCGCCTCTCGCGAGACGAGGTCAGCGAGCTAGACGACTGCAGGGGCTTCACGGGGCTGTCCAGGAGCAAGTGGGTGCTCCTCACCTGCACGCCGCTCTACCCGGAATGGCGTCCCATCGACGTGCTCTCGGCACGCAGGATGATCGTGGAGATGGTGCGGGAGGGGACCAACGCCAACCAGGCGACGGACGCGCTCGCGCGCGCCATGGAGCGCGTGCCGGAGGTGGCGGAGGCGCGCGACGACGTGATGGGCAACCTCGTTCCGATTGCCAAGACGATCGAGCGCGCGCTCCCCGTCGTGCGCAGGCGGATCAACTTGACGAGGGTGGTGGTGCGGGATGGCGATGCTCAAGACGCTTGCAAGGAAGGGTAGCGCGAGGGACATCCGCGCCTACTTGGAGCGCGAGGGGCGTTCGCTCGCGTTCGACTCAAACGTTTTTTCGGAGGACGACGACTGGGCAAGCCTCATGGACGAGACGCGCGCGCTCGCGGGGAAGGACGAGGGGCGTGGCTACTACCACGTCGTGATAAGCCCCGACCCTCGCGACAACGCAACGCTCGAACAAGTTCGCGCGTTGGCGACAAGGTGGGTATCCGAGCGCTATCCGGAAGCCGAGTGGGTGGCAAATTATCACGACGACAACGGCATCGTGCACGCCCATGTGGTCCTAAACTCAGTGGCCCAAACCACCGGAAAGAAGATACACCTCGACAAGAAAGCCATCAGAGGGGATGCGGCCGCCCTGCAATCGATCTGCAGGGAAATGGGCCTCACCGCCTTCGACCAATGCCGCATAACGCGCACAGAGGACGGCTGGCAATGCGAGGAGGTCGTTCGCGCGTCGGAGGCGCGCGTCCGTGAGGACGAGCAGGAGCGCATACGAGAGCGCCGCATTGCGAAGGGTGAACCAGTCGGAGGCACTCGTGTGACGGCGCCCGCGGGCCATTGGTCATGGCTAGACGACGTGAGGGCCGAGGTGGACAAGTGTCTCGAAGGCTGTCCCTCATGGTCGGAGTTCGTCTCGCGCATGGAGGCCGACGGATACGGCGTGAGACTCACGAGGAGGCGCGGCGCGGGCGTCGGGGTCACCTACACGCATCCCAGGGGCGCGCAGAGTAAGGCAGGTGGGTATCGGGTGAAGGGTTGGAAGCTCGACCGAGAAGGCGGAGCCTACTCGTACTCGGGCGTGCTCTCGCGCCTACAACCCGCAATGGCTGACGGCAGGACATACGAAGGCTACCTCAGGATGCCGCGTCGTCGTGCCGCGGAGCCGTTCGAATCGAGACTCCTGGACCGCGCGCGCTCGAGGAGGAAGATCTCGACGCAGGACATCGCCGACGCTTGCGGCTGGTGCCTGGCAAGAAAGGTGGGCAGCGCAGAGGCGGCATTGGAGGAGCTCAACAAGACGCGCGCGGCCGCCGTGAAGGCATCGGCAGCGCTGGACGAGGCAAACGCGCTTCTCGCTAGATCAAAGGAGGCGATGGAGGCCATCGATCTCCTGGAAGGCGATGGCATCCCCTTTGGTCTGCACAGCGACCCGATTCGCGATGGTCATGCCGGTGCTGCCGACGCTGAGTTTTCTCCCAAATTGCGGGAGCAGCGCGCGCGTCTGCACGCGCTGGGAATCAGGAGTCGCAAGGATGCCGAGGCGGCACTCGCGATGGCAAGGGGATCTGTCGTCGCCGCCAGGCAGACGATGGAGGGTGCCGAGCGCGAGGCCGCCCTTGCATCATCCGCCGTGCGAGTGATGAGGCGAAGCGGGATGCTTCTGAAGGAGGAGAGCCCAGACTTGAGATGCGCACAGAGCATGGGTCGTTACGACGCGGCACTTCCACCTGTCATCGGCTACGACAACGCCGCCATTGCAGGGGAGCTCATGCGTGCCCACAAGGAGGCCGTCTTAGCGCGTCTGGCACACGCGAGGTGGCTCGAGAGGAACAGGCCACGAAAGGTGATATATGCCCTGCTGGTCGTGAAAGGCACAGGAGACACCCGCCAGGAGACATCGAAGAGGGCGCAACGAACGACGCCAAGAGGGCGGTCGCCACGCGAGGCCCAAGAGGGGAGGCAAAGAAGATGAGGGTGCAACTCTACTACGAGAGCGGTTCCTACAGCGTGTTCGACACGACGCTTCTCAGCTACCAGGACGACATCCTTGCGGACGATTCGTATCTGGACGCCACGGACCTTAAGGGGAAGGGGCTTGTCATCATCCGAGGCGCGCATGTGCCAGACGAGGAGGAGGACGCCGTCAAGCGCATGCAGCTCTCGCAGCCGATAACGGTCGCCACGCCTGAGGAGATCAGGCACATCTACGCGGTGGAAGTAGACGGTCTCATGCAGTTCGTCCGGCTTGAGGACGATCTTGTGCCGGTGGCGCGAGAGCAGATCATGCGCAGGTTCGATGGCGGCGATGGCGCGGACGAGTACTAGATCGTCGCCGACGGCGCTCAGCCCAGGCGTCTCCGCCTAAAACCGCTGTCCAAGGTTAGAACAACAGGCAGGGGATGGATGGCAGGGGACGTCCTACAAGTGGCAGTGGTTGCTGGTGCGTTATCGCCGCAGCAGCGGCACGTCCTGCGCCTCGAGGCCGTACAGGCGGCCCTCGGCGGCAACCGCGTCCCAGGCGCCGCGCTGCCGGTCGAACCGGGCGACGAGCTCGGGGGCGGAGAGGCCGGTTGTCGGCTCGGCGACGGTGAGGGAGAAGGAGCCGGGGCCGATCTCGAAGAAAGGCACGTCCATGCCCTCGTCGAACGGGAACCCGCCGCGGTCCTCCGGGAGGCCGACCTGGTAGGGGATGAAGAGGCCGGAGTCGATGTCCCGCTCGCAGGCGGAGAGGATGGACTCGGCCCCCTCCGTCGAGATCGCGCCCGCGACGACGGCCGAGTTCCAGGTCTTGAAGTTCCCGGCGTCGCGGTAGAGGTATTCGATGCGGGTGTTGACGGGGCTGCGGGCGCCGGCCCAGGCTGCCGGCAGGGCCCCTCCGCGGCCTGACGTGAGGCCCAGCGCGTCGCGGTAGGTCACCTCGACGAGGTCGAGGGGCGCGGATGCCGCCGCCTGGAGGTCGTCGAGGACCGCCCTCGCCATGTCCCCGAAGCCGGCCCGCGCCGTTAGGTGGTGGCGCAGGCTGCCGGGGAGGGGATCGGGCCCCGTGCCTTGGAGGGGACCTGCCAGCGGGGCGACGGCGGCGGCCGCCACCCACTGGCCGAGGCCGCGGTCGAACTCGGCCTCGAGGCTGACGACGCCGAGGACGCGGCCGGGGTCGTAGGCCATGCGACGCGACCTCGCGACAACCCACCCGGCTCGCACGGACGTGCGCTCGCTATCCATTCTCGCTCCTTCCGCCATGGCCACGCGGCCCCGCGCCGTTAGGGCTGCGCTAGGTGCGGCATGGCATTGCCGATAGGCTGACAGGCTGGCTTGCGTGCATGCCGACACGCGGGCATGGTTGCTGGGCAAAGTGCGACCGGCGAGGGGACGGTCGGCCTCCCCCCGGTGGCCCTAGAGCGACCTGGCGCGCTCGGGCCCGTGGCAGTAGAGCCGCGCCTGCTGGTTTATCTCGGCCAACGTGTGCTCCGACACCCATTCGGCGACCGTTGCCATGGCGTCGGAGCAGGCCCGCTCGCAGCCGGACTCGAGCGGGCCGCCGCCTGAGCGGGCCAGGACGGAGGTGTACTCGCACTCGTTCCCCCACTCGTCCTCCGGGACGACCCACTTGCTCAATCCGGGCGCAGGCGAGGCGTAGTCGAGCGACTCGACCCAGTGGCACTGGGGCTTCACGGTGATCTCGTTGCCGTCGGGCAGGATCGCGGTGGCGGGCCGGTCGAGGACGGCGCCCGTACCGTCGTGGCCGCAGAGGGCGCGCTCGACTATGTAGCGTGCGTCATCAATCGGCCGGACCGGGAGCACCTTCGCCAGGGCGTCGACGGCATCGTCGAGGGTGTTGAAGAAGTGTGGGACGTCGTGGGCGAGCTCGTCAGCGTCGAAGGTATTTAGGCGGCACGAGTAGACGGTGTGCACGGCGGCCCATGGGGTGTCCCCGACCTCGTAGGCGAGCTCCCCGGCATCCCCGTTAGCGGAGGATATGGCCACGTACAGGTTGTCGTCGGCGGGCTGCCTGGCCATCGGCTCGTCGTAGAATCGCGACACCGACACGGCGAGCTCGTGGCCGTCTGCGGTCGTGACGGTGCGGGCGGGCACCGAGCCAGCGTCGAAGGTCCTGCGCGAGTCGGGGTCGAGCGTGGCCCTGAGTTCCATGGGGAGGACCGCGGTGGGATCGTCCATGTCGGCAGTGGCGGGGATGGAGGCGACGATCTCCTGGGCTGCCGTGACCCAACGCGGGCCTAGGTAGGCGAGGGCCTCGGCTGCGTCGGCGTCGATTCGCGCCGCCTTGCCGGCGTCCATCGCGCGGGTGAGGCCGGGCAGCAGCGCCTCCGCGAAGGTCGCGGGATCCGAGTAGTCGGTGTAGAAGGCGCCGTCGGCTACGACCCATCCACACGGCCTGCCCTCGACGCAGCTCCAGCGGAGCACGTCGCCATCCAATGGCACGCAGCCGGCAGGCACCTCGTCGTCGGAGAGGAGGTTGTCCCAGTCCTCCCACACATGGACGAGCCTGAGCTCGTCCATGTCAGCTAGGTACGCCCACCAGGCATCGGCCTGGGTCTCGGTGGAGTTCGTCTCGTCTGGCATTCTTGCTTCTCCAATCCATCTACTGGTCGTCGCGGAAGAGCTCGAAGAGCTGGGCCGGCGAGGGTCTTCTGGTGGGGTCCTGGAAGGTCAGGTCGAAGTCGGTGGTGGGCATGGAGGGCTTGGCTGGGGCGCTCTCACTGGGCTTCGCATGTGTCGCTGTCGGTGCGGCAAGCTCGGCACGGTCGTCCCTTGCACGCCTTTCGACCTTGTCACGCTCGATTCTCCGACGCTGCTCGTCGGAAGACCGGCGGCCCTTCCGCTGCCTGGGGCCGGTCATGCCAGGGTTGCCTTCGCGGGACGCGGCAAGCTCGGCGGCGAGGCAATCGTGGAGGGCCTCGTCGAAGGCGGGCGTCGCCGCGCGCAGGTCGATGACGACCTGTCGGCACCTATCCATCGCCACCTCCGTGTCAATCGTCTCTGGGCACTCGAGCTCCTCGTTAGGTGGGGTGATTCCGTGGCGCAGCTTCAGCGCGGCACGCACGTCCAGGGAGATGTCCATGCCGCACGACTCGAAGGCGTGGGCGAGGGCGCGTCCCTGCACCTCGTTTCCCTGATCGAGAATGGGGGACGGGAGCTCCCTGCCGGAGGGTTGGTAGAGGTCGACGAGGTCCTTCTCGGAGAACAGCCTCGCCGGTGGGGTGGACGTGGGAAGGCCGGGTACCGCCTTGCCAATCAGAGCCGGCCTACATCCAGGCTTGACCGAGAGGCCGAGCGATGCCCAGGAGCCATCGCCCGTCGCCTGCCTCAGGACGAGTGCATCCCACTTTCCTACGCGATATGCCTCGAGCACGCCCTTTGCGCTCAGGTCGTAATGGAGGGAGGCGCAGCGCAGAAAGCGCCTGAGCTCCTTCCTGTCGGTGCAGATGACGACGCAGGTGGCGCGGTTGATGGACTCGGCAATCTTCGAGGACTTGACGTCGTCGGGTACCTCCGGCAGACCCGGGAAGGTCGGGGTCACCTCCGTGCTGGCAAGTGTCACGTCGTAGTCGTCGGGTGTACTCGTCTCGTCTTGCATGTGGTCTCCTCCCTGCGTGAGGTTGCACGCGCGCCAAGGTATAGGCTATCCGGGGCGCCGCCGCGGGGGCCGGGGGTGCCAAAGTGGGACGAGTGGATCAGCGCCCGCGCCTGTCCGTCCGGACGGCGGCAGCCGGGGTGGGTGCCGGTGCGTCCGTGGCAAGGTCTTGCCCCTCGCGCCAGCGGCTCGCCTTGACTGCCCTCGCGAGGTCCCAGGCGTCAACCGCACCGATGCCGTCTATGCCTCGCAGCCACACCTTCCTGTCTGCGCGGAGCGTAACGACCACGGGGAGGTCGCGGTCGAGCTGCCGTGCCGCGCGCTGCGAGCAGTTGGCGAACACCGTTCCGCCAGAGATGTCCGTGCCACCGACCACGGTTCCCTCGGGGAGCGTGACCCTCAGCCTCGTCTGGGTGACGACGCGCCCGGTCCTCTTGTCCACGTACTGCCTCTCGAAGGGATGACAGCAGTTTGGCGGGACCGTCATGTGCGCAAAGCTGGGGGATGGCTTTTCCTCGGCGACGGCCCCCGTAGCCGATGTGGTGAGCGAGGTCGACTGCGGCGGGGATGTAAGGCTCGGTGTGGGTGGCACCGCCACAGTGCCCGTGGCCATGGCGGGGAGGGCCTTTCCCTCTGGCCAGAGCGCTGCGAGTCGCGCCCCCACGGAATCGAGTCTCTTCTGCCCGATGTCGGCGAGGCCGCACGTGCTCCCGTCTGCATCGCGGAAGGGTAGCCTCTTGAACGCCAGGCGGTTGAGGTAACCGACGGCGGTGCCTCTGTCCATGTCGCCCAAGTCGACGACGCCCTCCGAAACGAGCGCGTCGAGCGTCTCCTCTGCCGTGTAGGCCGCTACGTCGTGCGCGAGCGCGCGGAACGCGACGCCCCTCCTCTCCGTCGGGGTCATTCTCATTTTCTCAGCCATGTCTTCTCCTCTCCGCACCCGTCGTTGGTGGCGTCCTACAGCGAGAAGTGGGACCCGCGCCGCGGGTTGAGCTCGATTTCGCACGTGGGGCCGGTGATGCGCCTGGAGAGGTCGTTCACCCGCTTCTCAAGGAGGGAGAGGCTGGTGTTGGCGCCAACCCACATGGACACCTCCTCGGGGGTGAGGCCCGCGCAGGTGTAGGCGGTCGCGGCACACATGGCCGTGGCGGCGGCGAGCGTGTCCTCCGCGTCGGTCAGGACATCCTCCCAGGCGTCGTTGTCGAGGTTGTCGTACTGGACGAGATCGCGGGGGGTGGCGAATGTCGTATAGACGTACTCCGCCTCATCATCGCCGAATTCGTGCCCGTCTCCCCAGGTCTCCCCAATGACGAAGGGCGAGGTCGCCACGGCATCGATCCAGCCGAGGAGGTTTCCCAGGCCCGGGTCATCCGAGCCTTCCAGGACGCGACGGCGAAGGTCCTCACCGCTTCCGAGCGTCCGAGCAAGGGCGAGTTCGCCAATCGTCGTGGCCTGGCGTGCGTCAGGCCCGTAGAGCACGTGAGTCATGCCGCGGATAGCCGCCCGGGCACGCTCGTCGCCATAGACCCAGCCGGGGCAGGAGGCAAGCATTGTGACCGCGCGCTCGCAGACCTCGTCAAACCCCGCATTGGATGCGTCTGCGAATTCCCTGCCTGCGTATGCCAGACCCACGGACATGTCGCAGAGGTCGGGCACGATGTACGCTCCGGGCTCCCTGGCAAAGCGCTCGCGGTCGTCGGTGGCGGCCCACCCGATGCATATGCTGCCAATGCGGCCGTCGTCGTATGCGTCGTAGGAGCCCACGAGCTGGCCTGTGAGCACGTTGACGGCGTCGCCCGGGTAATGTGTGCAGAACCTGTTGATCGCGTCGATGTCCATGGGACCTCCCTGGATTTGTTTGATGACGAGAAAAGGGTGCCCCAGGAGCCTGCGCACCTGGGACCCCGTGCCAAAGTGGGACAGCCTGGCTAGATCGCATGTCGGCGGGAGAGCGGCCTGCAGGAATTGATGACCCTGTCGGCCTCGTCGTCAGGCACCTTCATGAGCAGATGGGTGCCCTGCGAGCGCGAGATGATGGTCGTTCCCACGGGGAGGAGCGTACTGATGCCGTCGAGGTAAATATCCCATCGGGGCTCCCGGTCGCTTGGCGCGGGCAGGTAGGCCACATACTCGACCGTCCTGCCGTCGACGCGGCCGGTCCCGGCGAGGCGGGTGAGTTGTCCCCGCATGGCCTCCCAAAGATCCTCGTCGTCCACATCCAGGACGTCACGCCTGACGTAGTTGGCGAAGAGGCGGAATACGGTGACCTGGCGCTCGCCGCCATCGCTGGGGACGGCGTCCCGGTGGTCGACCTCGAGCGGCCCGTCCGCGATGGCCGAGGGGACGTCCTGGTCCGCCTCAGCGCCCTCGGCGGGCCCGCGTGCGGCCTGCCCCTGCGTGGGGTCGACCACCTCGACGGGGGCAATCAGGCGCTCGAGCTCGGCCTTGAGTTTGGCAAGCTCCTCCTCCCCGTCCCACGGCTTGGCAAGGGACGCCTTCGCCGCGTCCAGGCGGTCCCTGGCCATGGCGACGTCGGTGGCGGCACGGGCGCGCCTCTCGTCGAAGCCGTCGACGAGGCGGGTGAGCTGTCCCAGCGCCGTGTCAGCGGCCGACGGCACGGACCTACCCGTCGACCATGGCACGTTACCCGCAAGGGCTAACTGTGCCGTGCTTCCACCGGGGGCGGGAACGACTCTGATCTCGAGCGACCCCATGCGACCGATCGGGTATTCGCGGAAGATGCGCGAGCCAACCTTCTGGGCGGCCGCGAGGATGGCCTCTCCTGCGGCCTTGCGGGTGGTGCATTCGGTCCCACCGACGGTAGCGAGTAGATTCCCCTGCTGCCAGGAGTCGAGCATTCCCTTTGTGAGGGCGAATGCGTCCGCGTCGGCGTCGCATGCGGCAAGGGTTTTCCTTGCGGCTGCGAGCGTAGGCTCGAGGGTCATGCGGATCTCCTGCCTCGTCCGCTCTATGCCGCTAGACCAGGCGCGCCGCAGCAGCTCGAGCTGCGAGACACGGTTTTCGATCTCGAGGCGCCGCCTCACGGTCGGATCGCCTGTCGCGAGAGCCTTGATGGTGCCGTAGTCGAGGACGGCCTCGTCGAGGTCGGCTGCCTCGCGGACGGGGGAGCGGTTGGTGAAGACCTGGGAGATGAAGCGCTGCTTCCTCTCGACCGTCTGGTAGAGGTAAGCGTCGAAGGTGCCTTTGGTAACGTAACGGTAGTCGCGGACGCTGTCCCACATGTTGCCCTGCCTGCGGATGCGGCCGAGCCTCTGCTCGAGGTCTGAGGGTCTCCATGGGCAGTCGAGGTCGTGGATCGCGACGAGGTGCCGCTGGACGTTCACGCCCGTGCCGAGCGTGGCCGTCGAGCCGATCAGGACGCGCACCTCGCCCGCGTCCACGCGGTCGAAGAGCTGTTGGCGCCTCAACTGGTTGTTGCCCGCGTCGGAGACAGCGGCGACCTGCTCGTCGGGGATACCGAGGGCGCGGAGGCGACGCCGAAGGTCGTCGTAGACGTTCCAAGTGCCGCTCGCAGGGGTCGATGTGTCGCAGAAGACGAGCTGCGTCCCCCTGTCCTCGGCGGTGAGCGCCCATTCCCGGTGGACCCTGTTCGCGCACTCCTGGACCTTTCCGTCATCGAGCGGGTCTACGTCGGGGTCGTCCGGGGCGAGGAGCTTCGGGTCGAGTGCGAGCTTCCTTCCCTCGCTCGTGATCTTGAGCATGTTGTCCTGCTCGGGCCGTACCTGGCCGTTACGGATTCTGTCTGCCCTCACGGCAAGCTCGCGCACGAGCGCGCGCTGGCTGTCCGTGGGCTCCACCGCAACGGTGACGCCCTCGACGTCCGGCACGTCGAGGTCGAGGTCTTCGGCGGTGAGGACGTCCGCGAAGTCGTGGAAGGCGGCCATGAGCTCTGGCAGGTTGTGGAAGCGCGCGAAGCGCTGCTTTATCTGGAAGCCGTCTCCCTCGGGGCGGATCTCCACGGAGTCCACGACCTCGCCGTAGACAGAGGCCCATGCGGAGAAGGCGGAGCAACCCGTGGCCTCGAGGAGGCCTGGCGCGAGGTAGCGCTCGAGGTTGTAGAGCTCGCTCATGGTGTTGGAGACGGGCGTGCCGGTGGCGAAGACGATGTTGGCACCGAGCCCCTGTTCGCGGAGGTAGGTGCACTTGTCGAGCAGATCCTCGCACTTCTTTGAGGCAGTGCCGACGAGACCGGCGACGTTGAGCGCGGTGTCGATGGCGAGGTTCTTGAAGTTGTGCGCCTCGTCGACGAAGAGCCAGTCCACGCCGAGGTCCTCGAAGCTCAGACCCTCCAGGGGCTTGGCGGAGCGGAGGTCGTTAACGCGGCGGCGGACGAGGCTCCTAGTCTTCTCGAGGGCCTTGACCGTCCAGTCGCCCTTGCCGGCCGTCGCACGAGCCTCCTCGATCGACCTCGTGAGCTCGTCGATGCGACGCTCGAGGTAGTCCGCACGCCGCTTGGGTGTCACCTGCAGCTGCGAGAAGCGCGACTGGCCGACGATGACGGCGTCCCAGTCGCCCGAGGCGACGCGCGCCCAGAAGCGCCGCGCCGCGTCCGCCGACGCCGTGTCGGAGGCGGTCATGAAGAGCACCTTGGCCGATGGGTAGAGGCGCAGGAAGTCCGCCGCCCACTGCTCGGTGATGTTGTTGGGGACGGCGAAGAGGGGCTTCCTGCAGCGCCCAAGGCGCTTCGCCTCCATCGCGGCCGCTATGCCCTCGAAGGTCTTGCCAGCGCCGACAGAGTGGGCGATGAGCGTGCCCTCGGGGGACTGGAGCGTCCTCTCCACGGCATCGAGCTGGTGCGCCCTGAGCGTGATCTGGGGGTTGTGGCCGGGGAGCGTAAGGTGTGAGCCGTCATAGGCCCTCGTGGCGATCCTGTTCATGCGGTGGTTGTATATGTCCTCGAGCTGCCGTGTGCGCTCGGGGTCCTGCCACACCCATTCCGCCCACGCCTTGCGGAGCTCGTCGCGGGCATGTCCCGCGGCGGCGGTGGCCACCGGGTCGGTCACCCTGCGCTCTGGGTCGTCGGGTGAGGGCATGGTCACCCTGACCACGGAGGAGTTGAGAGCCGCCTCGAGGACGCGCAGGACGGAGACCTCGTCGGTGCCGTAGCGCCTCATGGCGTCGGGCGGGACGATCGCGGAGGAGCCCGTGACGTCCCAGCGGCCCTGCACGTCAGAGTAGGACACGCGGAACCCACGCGCGGCCGCGCTTGACTCGTTGCCAAATGGCATGCCCAGGACGTCGGCGCAGAAGTCCACGACGTAGACGGGCGGTATCCAGGCGGCACCGAGCGTGGTGGCGATGTCCTTGGAATCGACGCGAGCGGGGAGGGCACCCTCGAGCCTGGCCTCGAGGGACCTGAGCGAGGCGAGGTCGCGCGGTTCGGGGGCGTGTGAGACCCTTTGCGCGGAGATGAACTCCTCGCGCTCACGTCTGAACTCCGCGAGCCCCTCCGGGGTGGCACGGGCGAGGTCCCGGCTGTCGCGCGCGAGGGTGAAGAGGTACTCGATCACCTCCGGGTGCGCGCGGAGCGCGCGACCGAAGGCGAGGCATGGCGAGAATTCGTCGCATGCCAGCTCGCTCCTGGAGCGGGTCCCGTCGAATGCCGCGGCGGCCTCGGCGGCGCCGCAGCCGGGGAGCAGCGCCTCGAGGAGACGGGGCTCGGGGCGGGGGTCCCGCCAGTTGGAGTACTTGCCCTTGAGCATCCGGGAGGCAAGTGCAGCCACATGGTGGTCGCTCACCCTTGCCGGGTCCGCCGTCGCGACGAGCCAGAGGGTGGCGAGGCCGGATGCCATTCCCTGGCTCGAGCCGAACGAGCTATCGACCAGCGTATGCCACAGGCCGCCGAGTGCGGCGTCCCTGTCGGTCCCTGCCATGCCGAGGGGGGCCGCGCCCTCGCGAAGCGCGTGGAGGGCTGTGGCGAGGCGGGCATAATAACTGAGGACGCTGATCCCGAGATGGTGCGAGAGGAGCACCGCCGTGCCGCGCGAGAGGGGGTCCATGAGCTCCCCGAGCGCGCCGGTCTCCCGCAGGCGCGCCATCGCCGCGTCGACCCCGTGTCCCTGCTCGTTGGCATCAAGTGCTGCTGGTATCCCGAGACTCTCGCCCCATGCCGAGGTCGCGGCCGCGAGCCCACCGTCCTCCTGCTCGCGCACGAGCGTGCGTACGTGCTCCAGCTTGGTCTCGACGTCGCCCGAGAGGTACTCTGGCGCGGGTACCACGGTGCCGGTGTCGGGGTCCCTCACCACGAGGTCGCCGAGCATGGCAAGGGCCGAGTCCTCGTCCACGTCCAGCAGGCGCGCGACGATGGAGAGGTCGACCCCGCCCGTGCGGTCGAGCGAGACCGAGAGGGCGTCGGCGGGGCTGTCGAGGTGATCCGGCATCGGTGCTGCCGGGCCTTGGACGCGCCTCGTCAGCACGTCGCCTGGCGCCACGTATTCGCCCCGGTCGTTCGTGAGCTCCATCGCGAGGAGGGAAGCGAGGGCGTGGTCGGAGCAGGTGGACCAAGCACGGACGTTGGCCCTGTCGCAAAGCCTCCCATGATCAGCGACGAATGCCTCATAGGCATGCGAGAGGCGTGCGATCGCCTCGCCGCATGCGGCCTCGTCGGCCGTAGAGGCCTCGGTTGCCAGGGTCTCGCGAAGCACGTCCCTGAGAGCGACCATGCCGCGCAGCCGGTCGAGGTCTCCTGGGATCCTCGTGGTGACGGGTGATAGCGAGGCCTCGTCGCCGTACCAGACGTTCCCGGCGTCATCGAGCACGTACTCGTAGAGCGTGGAGTTTTCGGGCGCGGGTGCGCAGAAGGCGCGCACCTGGGTCTTGGGCGCCTCGGAGAGCGAGCCAGCGAGAGGGTGGAGTGCCCGTGAGAGCTCGGAGTCCAACGCCTTGCCAATGCCCTCGGCATCGAGGCCGGACGTGACCGACGGTTCGATGCCGAAGCGCCCGGTCGTCGCCTCCATGGTGCCGATGACCCGACCGATGCCGCCCTCCGAGAAGGCGGCGGACACCCTGGCTCCATCGAGGTCGGTCGTGTGGACCCACGCCTCGTCGGTGCCCTGCACGCGCTCGAGGCGCTTCCGTAGGACGAGCAGGTCGCACACCACATCCGTCCCCGCGTCGCGGAACGTCTCGAAGGGGAGCCTCACGGCACAGACCAGCTCGGCGTCATTCGCAATCGCGGCCCGCGAGCGCTCGGATGCCTTGTCGAGCGTGAAACGGCTCGTGAGGAGGCATGCGTATCCACCAGGACGAAGCGCGTCCACGGCGACGCGCACGAAATAGTCGTGTATCGGGGCTGTCCCTCCACCGGGCAGATCGATCGTGATCGCGTCGGAATAGGGGACGTTGCCGATGACGGCGTCAAAGCCGCCAGAGGAGACGCTGCATGCCTCGAGCGGGGCGTGGACGACCGTCTGGTCGGGGTGGATCGCACGCGCGAGACGGGCCGACAGGCTGTCGACCTCGACACCCGTGAAGTGCGCCCGGACGCCCTCCGCCTCGGCGGCCGCCATGATGGCGCCGGTGCCGCAGCCGGGCTCGAGCACCTCGGAGGTGCCCGAAGCCCCGATGCCGAGTGTCGACAGGGCGCGCACCATTGCCCTGGCGACGGGCTCGGGCGTGTAGAAAGCCGTGAGCGTGCTTGCCCTGGCGGCGGCATACTCCTCGTCCGTAAGGAGCGCCCTGAGGTCGTCGTGGACCTCCGCCCACTGGGGACGGCCAGAGAGGTCCTCGAGGAAGGCGTCCGCCTGGCCGCCCCAGCCCGAGTACGCGGCCATGGTGGCAGCCTCGGCTGGGGTGGCGCGGCGATCCTCGCCCTCGATCGCCCGCAGCGTGCGGATGGCGTCGACGTTGGCGCGGGCGCGGTCGAGGGGACCCCTCGGTGCTAGGACTCCATCGCCTCCTGCCAGGCGATCTCCTGCGCCATCCTGCTCGCCTGGTCGTATGCCCTGAGGTACGCCGCCGTGTCCGTGTCCTCTCTCATCCTCTCGAACCCCCACTCCTTCATGAGGTGCATCGTGAGCTCGTAGGCCCTCTTCGGGTACCGGTCGCGGACCAGGTTGAGGTAGTCCTCGACCTCCCTGAGCGTCATGCTCCTGAGCTGCTCCCTGTTCTCCTCTAGCATCCTCTCGTACTTCGCTCGCTTGATTCCGCTGAACGCCAGTGGCGACACGACTCCCGACGGCGGTTCCACCATGGCTCTCTCCTCTCGAAATGGTGTCCGTTTCAAATAGCGGCTGCTGTTGCGTGGTGTCTGTCACCGTGGGCCCCAGCAGGTCGAACAATGATCCTTGCGCCGGCGCGTGGTCTGTCGCGCCAAAGAGCGACATCTGGGCGGCGAGGGGCTGAGACTCGGAAAGCGACCGCTTCGTCGTCCTGGCAGCGCTCTTGACCGGTGTGCAGGGGAGGGGGTACGCGCCAAGGAGGGCGGGGCAACCCCTCCGAAGCACATCGCGGACGTGGGTGACCCAAGGCCCCCAACCCATCCCGGATCTCTCCCGTAGGGCCTCGGACGCCTCAGGGCACGTCCAGGCGACGGCGGCGCGCTGTGCCTCGCTGGTCGCCACCCACCAGTCGGCAGATCCCAGGGAGTGGGGGAAGCTTTCCTTCGCGACCTTGAGGGCCTTCCTGCCGACCAGGCTCACCGTCAGGGCGTCCGCGCCGTCGCCCTTGGCGGACGAGCTTATCCACACCCCCTTCGCGAGCCATGAGACCGAAGTGACACCAGCCACCCTATGAGCAACACCGAGCGCGTCCTCGACCCTGTCCCCTGCCATCCAAAATCCCTTTCGACGTATCCGGGCGTGATGCTCAGATGGTCATCCGAAAAGAATGGCGATGGGGATGGGGTGCCAAAGTGGAACTCGCACAGTATTTAGCATAAGACCACGATAGGAGAATACCACAATTATCACGTGAGCACAGCGACCGTTTCCCTCGATGGGCTTGGTGTGCCTTGCGAGACTTGTGTTGCGGATCAAGAGGAGGGCCGTGGAGGCATTTCGCCTCCACGGCCCTCTGGCCATGCGCTCACTGGCGCGGGCGTGCCGGTGATATGGACTCAATGAGGTCCGGCCTCTCAGAGAGCGCAGCGGCGCTTTCCCACTCCCACACTTCGGCATACGACTTCGACTTCTCGATGAGGCCACGCTCTTGGTTGCAGAAGTAGCCCAAAAGATGCTCCCTGTCGGCTGGCATCCAGCCAGGTTCGCCCTTGAGGCGCCCCACCATCGCGTCGTAGTCCGTGAGTCCCACGTCGCCCTGGGCGACGAGGTCAAGGAGACCCTTGGCGTTGCCGTCGCTTAGGGCGAGCCCGACGACGTGGCCGAAGTCGTAGCACTCGGCGATGTCATACGTTCCGTTCCCGGGGTCAAGGCAGACGAGGAGGTCCTGGTCGCAGTTGTAGGCGAGGGCGAGGCCTAGGACTGCGAGGTACCCGCCGCGCAAGCGGATCGTGCGTGTGGCCCAGAAGTCCTCGAGCGCGGAAAGGGAATCGCCCTTCCATACAACGTCCTTCCACCTGCCCTCCACTTCCCATTCAGCATCGGGATGGGAGTGGGCGAGGATCTCGGAGGGCGTGGGCTCGATGATGACGCGCCTGGTGACGTAGGGCAGCTCCGTCACATAGGTCTGCCATGAGGTCACGAGCTCGAGCAGGGCCAGGTCCTGGTGGACTTGGATGGTATGCAGGGGCAGGCCGTCGAGGGTACCCATGCTCGGGGTGAGCTTGTCCTCCAGCATCATATAGGGTGAGTGGTCCCCGAGAATGGCCAGCCCCGCCGCTTGACAGGCCTTGTCGAGGAAGGTGGGGTCCTCATCAAGCAGCATGGTCATTCGGTCGGCGAGGCGGCTCGCCGTTTCCCTTGGGTCCATCGTGTCGGTCCATGCCTCCTTCGCGAGCGCTGGGATGCGCAACAGCCTTTCGACGAGGTCGTACCAGGCGGGTGCGAGGCGATACACGAAGCCTTCGCTGGATTGCCGAAGATAACGCTGGTCTTCCATGTGGGATCCTTCCTGCATTGGCGGTGTCTTATGGGTGCGCGTCACAGGCGCGGGCCGTGCCGTCTCTCCACAGCGCGCTCTGCCTCGCACGGGGCCTCCGTGAGATTCCCGATCGTCATCGCGTCAAGGACATGGGGAACGATCGAGCCATCTACCCAGAGGTCGTCAGTGCACTGGAACGCGTCGTGGACGGCGTATCCGGAGACCCTCGAGGCCTCCCTGCCAAAGTCCCTGCCGGGGTAGCCTCCCTCGAGGGCGAAGTCGAGGACTTCCGTGATAGGTACCTCGATGTCACGCACGAGCTCTATCCCGAGCAGGGATCCCCCGCCGGTCATCCTGTCGTAAAGGCCAATCGAGCTCGTGGGGGCGACTGGTACGGTGATCGTGGGAACGGGCGCATCCCTCGCCGAGAGGCCATGCCCGAGGGCGACCGTGCCCTCGAGTACCGCCCACTCGCGTATGCTCGTCTTTGCGCAGACGACGATCCCGCCTGTGGAGGACGAGAACTCGTCGACCTCGTTCCGCATCGACCTTGAGAACGGTCCCGGCTCGTCGTCGTGGAGCACCTGCCAGAGGTCGCCCTCTCCCTGGGACTCGCAGAGCTTGGCCAGGCCATTGTCGGTGGCCCACCTGTTCCCGTCATCGCCCTCCGAGCAGCGCTCGAGGAACTCATCGTGCGATGCCGAGGAGAGCGCGGCGTGGATGAGACGCGGGACCGTTGAGGTGTCGGCGCTGAGCTCGGCCCTCGTGCCGACGTATGCGGTGACGCAGGCGGGCTCGTCGAGCCAGTCGCCCAAGCCAAGGGCGACGAAGGTCCTCTCCTCGATGAGCTCGGCTATCTCCGGTCGGAGCGATGGCTCGTCGAGGCCCATGCCGTCGCACTCGGGATGGCTGCGCAACGCGGTCTCGAGACTGCCGAGCGCGTCGTCCGCCATCTCCCGTATGGTGGCGTCCCTCCAGTCCGCGAGCCAGTCGCTGGCGAGCATCCTCTCCTCCAGGTACTCCGCGAGCGAGGTGGGGAGGACCTCGGCGGCCGGGAGGTCCCTGTTGAAGTTCTCTGGCTGGTAGTAATACCCGTCCGACTCGTGACGTCCCAGGACATCGGGTAGGCAGTCATCGATCCAGTCCTGGAGGACGTCGATGTCGAACGGGTTTGTTTCAGAGCGGTCCCAGTAGTACTCGATGGCGTCGCCCGGGGCGGGCAGCATATTCTCCACGACGTCATCACCGAGGACGCTCCTCAGCTCCTTGAGGCTGCAGATCTCCTTCTCCATGCGAGTCTCCTTTGCTAGAGCCTGGGTCCGCCAACGCGTGGCTTGGGTTGCGCGAGCCCCTCTCTGCCTTCCGATTCGGATGGGCCCTGCGACCTGTAGGGGTATCCCATCTCCGGCTCGTCGCGTCCGCGGTCGAGCTCGGCCTGGATGGCGTCGGAGAGCTCCGACAGGGAAGGGGTGCGCCCGCCGATGGTCAGGCCAGAGCGACGGATCGCGTCCTCGAGCGCATCGGGGATCATGTCGTCGTTGCAGAGCGCCTCGTTGACGGAGTCGGTCCATTCCCTGATTAGGTCGTCGACGCCGATTGAGGGCGAAGGATGGGGAGGTTGGTCCTGGGCACGGGAGATGGCCCTCTCGAGCTCATCGGGGGTGCAGTCGAGGTAGAGCTCCGCGACGAGCGTCTCGGGGTCGGCGGCGTAGCCGACGTAGGTCCTCTCCCCGGCGGCATAGTCGGAGAGCTCCGGGGCGTCTGGTCCATCGGGGCTCTCGAGCCATGCGACGAAGTCCTCGACGGATCCGCCGCCCGTGTCGCGAAACGCGTCGTATGCCTCATCGAGCCAGAGGTCCAGCGTGGGGTTGACGTGCCTTGTCGTAGTCATGGTGTCCCTCAGCTCCTTGAGGCTGCAGATCTCCTTCTCCATGCGAGTCTCCTTTGCTAGAGCCTGGGTCCGCCAACGCGTGGCTTGGGTTGCGCGAGCCCCTCTCTGCCTTCCGATTCGGATGGGCCCTGCGACCTGTAGGGGTATCCCATCTCCGGCCCGTCGGGGTGGAGGTCCGTCGTGGCGGCGCAGTCCTCGTGGACGCCGTCGTAGGCGAACGTGTGGATGGGCGTCGGGTAGACGTCCCGGGCGGCATCCGCGACGGCCTCCGTGATCGACACCTGGCCGGAGGTCCCGTCCGGTTTCTCGAGGTCGACGATGATGCCCATGTAGGTACCTGAGTCGTCATAGGTCCTCGCGACGAGGTCGCCGTATGGTGTCGCGACCCGGGCGGACTCTGGCTCAGAGACGAGCTCCTTGACGTCGAGCGCAACCTCGTCCGTGACCTCGGAGGTCCAGTCGATCTCGTGCTCGTCGCAGATTGCGAGGAGGGCCCTCGCTGCGACAGGCGCGGGGATCTTATCGAGCAGGGCGAAGGCGAGGTCGAAGGTCACCGCATAGTCGTCCGTGACCTCGGCGAGGTCGTGAATCATGTCGTTCATCGTGCAATGCTCCTCTTGGCGTTGTCCAATCCATTGGCTTGGGCGAGAGAGCGTGCCGCCACTTCTCGTCTCGCGTTCTGCCGCTGCAGAAATCATCTGTCTGGGCGGTCCTTGTGCAGGAGGAGGTTCCAAAGTGGGACGCGGAGGTGTGGGGGATACTCTCGTGGCCCTAATCCCCGCGTGTGTTGGTCAATGGGTTTGATTTCGTGGCCTTAGAACGGCTCTCAGCGCCTCGTATGCTTCTACCTGCGGTTTTGCAGAGTGTCAGATGGCACCATTACTCTAGGGGTGTCGTTACTCTAGTAATCCTCTAGTACTCTAGTGATACTCTACGTGGTGTTTTATACTCTAGTTAATTTGAATTGCTAGAGTAAAGGAGAAGCATTGTGGCCAATCCGAAGGGCAAGAAGAACCTCTCTCTGACCGGCAACGACGCCGACGTGGACCGCCTACGCGCGGCCGTCGAGTCACTGAAGGAGAGACGCGGACTTACTACCAACACCGACGTGGTGCCCGTCCTCGTGGAGCTCATCGAGAGTGATCCGGGCGAGGGCGTGCAGTATCCCTCCCACATCATGGACTACGACCGGGCCATCATGGACGCCTGCCGCGTGATCGTCTCGAACGCCCACGCCATGGCCCACACCGCCGGGATGTCTCGGCAGCTCGCCGCCGCGACCGCCGGAACAGAGGAGGCCGAGAGAAGGATGGCCGCCGAGGCGAGGAGGGCGCAGGACGCGGAGGAAGCGCTGAGGAAGGAGCAGGCGCGTACCGCCTCCCTGGACGCCAAGCTGCACGAGGCGCAAAAGACCATCGCGGAGCTCACCAGGGAGCTGGACGAGGAGCGGGCCCGCGCCGACCGCTTCGCCGAGGACCTGCACGCGCTCGCGACGCGCGGCGCGGCGGGCAGGTAGGGGCCTACCCAAAGAACCTCATGACTCGGGCGCCGCCTCCGCACCCCCAGCGACGGCGAGCGCGTTCGATGCCAATTTAGCTGAGGGTTAGACGACGGGGTCGACGGACGTGGAGACGAAGACGGTGACCGTGCGGGTCTCGGGGTGGAATGCCCGTCCGTTGCAGGTGACGAGGACGAGGGCCCGCGTCGCGGAGGAGGCAAGGGCTCCCGCCGCCTCGCTCGAGGCGCTCGAGGCGGAGACCGCCCAGTCGAGCCAGACCCGCAGGGCCTGGACGTCCATGACCTTGGAGACGGACTGCCAGGCGGTATCCCATCGGTCCACGCTGGCGGAGCACAAGGGCGCGAGGCTCGCCTGCCCGCCCGCGGGCGTGCTCCAGGACGCGGGACCCAGGGTGTCGAAGGCGCCCTGCTCGAACGCGCCGGAAAGGTCGTGGAACATGTAGTCGCGATAGAGGGTGCGGTGGCCGTAGACGACCATCACCGTCCCGTCTGCCTCGCAAAGGGAGTCGAGGTAGGGACAGCCGGTGTCAGAGGGTGCGTCCCAGAAGTCGCGGTAGAGGTAGTGGTCGGGGTCCTCGGGCGAGGACTGCACTACCGGGACGTCCACGCTCGTGTCGGAGACCTGGAGCCATGCGACGGTGTCGGGGTTCTGGGATGTGAGCGCGTCCCAGTCGATGCCAGAGGCATCGCCCTGGGCGACCGCTTGGGGCGTGGCCTCGGCGGCGTGGGCGGTCTCGGCGAGGGTTGCCATCTCGTCGGCGGATTGCACATCCCTCGCGGCAAGTAGGAATCCTGCCGAGAGAAGGGCGACCCCGACGGCAAGCAGCACCACCGTCAGCGCCTGGGGGTGGCGAGGGGTTCTTTTGCGCATCGCGCGTGCCTCCAATCGTGTGGCGCGGGGAGGGAAAGGTCCCTCCCCGCGCCAAGTCGAACGAGTGGTGCCCTAGGGAGCTACTTGGACTCGGACTCGTCGGCTGTCTTGCGGCGCCTGAGCGCGCCGCGGATGCCGGCTGCGCAGACCGCCGTCAGGCCGGCCGCGATAAGGATTGCGGCCACGGGTCCCTGTCCGGTGTTCGGGTAGCTGCTCGAACTGCCCTGGGGGTTGCCTGTCTCAGGGGTCGCGACGGTGACCGTCTGGCCCTCGTCTGTGATGTCGGCGTGGGTTGCGACGCTGACGCCTGCGGTCGAGAGGTCCTCGAAGGCGACGACCTTCCTCCCGGCGAGCCCCGTGGCGTCGAAGGTGAACTCCACGTCGACATAGCCGTCCGGGGTCTCAGGCGTGAACGTCTTGGTCGCTGTCACCTTGTTGCCGCTGGCGTCGGAGAGCACGCCTGCGTCGGTGCCGTCCTCGTTGACCAGGTGGAGCGTGCCGGTGATGGTGTACTCCTTGCCGGGCACGAGGTTCGTGTACTCGACCCTGTCGACCACGGTCTGGGTCTGGGCGGCCGTGATCTCATGGTCGCCGTCGGCCTTGTCGGTGGCGGTGGTGTGGATGTCGATGAAGTGGACGGACTGACCCTCGTCGGTGACGTCGGCGTGGGTGGCCACCGTGACGCCATCGCGAGACACGTCCTCGAAGGCCACGACCGTGCGGCCGGCGAGCTGTGTGGCGTCGAATGTGAACTGGACCTCAACGGTGCCGTCGGAGGCCTCGGGCGTGAAGGTCGCGGAGGCCGTCACATCCTTGCCATCGGCGTCCTTGACGGTGCCTCCGTCAGTGCCGTCGGCGTTGACCAGGTGGAGCGTGCCGGTGGCGACGTACTCGGTGCCGGGCGTGAGGCCCTCGTAGGAGACGGTGTCGGTGATCGCCATTTGGCTGTCGGCGTCAGTGAGCTGGTGCTCGTGCATGCTGCCCTCGTCGGTGGCGGTGGTGTGGATGGCGGGCACGTGCAGGGTCTGGCCCTCGTCTGTGATGTCGGCGTGGGTCGCGATGCTGACGCCTGCGGTCGAGAGGTCCTCGAAGGCGACGACCCTCTTGCCGGCGAGCCCACTGGCGTCCACGTCGAAGGCGACCGTGACGTCCTGGGTGGCGGCCTCGGCGGTGAACGTCGTGGTTGCCGTCACGTCGTTGCCGTCGGAGTCCTTGAGCGTGCCCGCGTCGGTGCCGTCGTCGGCTACGACGTGGAGCGTGCCGGTGACCACGTACTCGTGGCCTGTGGTGAGGTTCTCCATGTGGACGGTGTCGGTGACCTTCTGCGCAGAGGTGGCGGGCAGTTCGTGGTCGCCCGTGGCGTCTGCCGTGGCGGTGGTGTGGACGGACGGGAAGCGCACGGACTGGCCCTCGTCGGTGATGTCGGCGTGGGTGGCGTAGGAGATGTCCCCGTGGGATACGTCCTCGAAGGCCACGACGGTCTTCCCGGAGAGGTCGGGCGCGTCGAAGTCGAAGGTGACCTCCACGCTGCCGTCGGCGGAGTCCGGCGTGAAGGTCGCGGAGGCCGTCACGTCCTTGCCGTCGGCGTCCTTGGCCACGCCGCCGTCGGTGCCGTCGGCGTTGACCAGGTGGAGCGTGCCGGTGGCGGTGTAGGCCTTGCCGGGGGTGAGGCCCGAGTACTCGACGGTGTCGGTGAGGGTCACGTGGCTCGTGGCCGCGGACTCGTGGCCAGCGTCGCCCTGGAGCGTGGTGTGGATGGCCGGCACGGTCACGGTCTGGCCCTGGTCGGAGAGGTCGGCGTGGGAGGCGACCTCCTGGCCCGAGGCGTCACGCACGGTCTCGAAGGCCACCAGCGAGCGTCCGCCGAGCTGGGTCGTGTCGACGTCGAAGGCCTGCTCGGTGGTGCCGATCTTGGTGCCCGGCACGAAGTCGGTGGAGGCGGTGGCCACGGTGCCGCCGTCGGTGCCGTCGGCGTTGACCACGTGGAGCTCACCCTCGAGGGTGTAGGTCGCGCCCGGCGTGAGTCCCTGGTAGGAGACCTCGTCGATGAGGCGGGTGCTGGCGGACGCCGGCACGCACTTCTCGCCCTCGGCGTCCGTGAGGGTGGTCCCGATGGCAACGGTCCACTCGTCGACGGTCCCCATGTGGAGGTTGACGCCGTTGCGCGTGACGGTCACGGAGAAGCCCACGAGGCTGTGACCCTCGTTGGCCTTGGACCTGAGCTCCTGGACGGAGTAGGTGTCATAGGGAAGGGCACCGAGCGAGTCGTCGACGGGCGTCGCATCGTCGGCGTTGCCAGAGAACCAGATGCCGGCTGCCGGGTCAAGCTTGGAGTCGTCTACCTTGCCGGTCGCCAGGTCATAGGCGGCGTCGCTGGCGTTCGTGCGCTGGGTGTGCGGGTTCCAGTCCGAGCTGGTGTTGATCATGCCGTTCTCGTCGGTCACGACCACGTGCCACTCGCCCGTGGTCTGGCTGGTGACGAGGAAGGGGACCCACGCCATGCGCGCCATGGAGTCCTCCTCGGCCTTGACGGCGGAGAGGTCGCCGCGGATGACCTGCTGCTCCACGGGGGAGTCGGTGCAGTCGGCAATCGCGCCCTGCTCGGAGACGGTGAAGGTCTTGGACCAGGAGGAGTTGAGCAGGTAGCCCTTGGAGGGCGAGGTCTCGCGCGCGGTGTAGGTGCCGTAGGGCAGGGCGTCCGCGGCGGTCTGGGCCGTGCCGTCCTCGCCGGTGGTGAGGGTCAGCACGTCCTCGCCGGGCTGGTACCAGGTGCCGCCCACGAGCACGGACCTGGCGGAGTCGTTGCGGATCGCGATGGTCGCGCCGGCGAGCGTCGCCGCGCCCTCGGGCACCGCCTCGTCGCGCTCGGCGTCGACCTTGAGGAAGCTGGCGCCGCCGCGGATCACGTCCTCGGGGAGCGGGGTGTTCCTGCAGTCGGCCATCTGGCCGTCCTCGGTGACCTGGAAGGACCTGCTCCAGCTCTCGTTGAGCAGGTAGCCGCGAGACGCCTTGGTCTCGCGGGCCGTGTAGGAGCCGTAGGGCAGGGCGTCCGCGGCGGTCTGGGCCGTGCCGTCCTCGCCGGTGGTGAGGGTCAGCACGTCCTCGCCGGGCTGGTACCAGGTGCCGTTGACCTGGACGGCCTTTGCGGACTCGTTCGTGATGGTAATCTCTGCGCCCGCGAGCGTGGCGTCGCCCTGGGGCACGGCCGCGTCGCGCTCGGCGTCAATCTTGCCGAAGATCGCGCCGCCGCGGATGACCTGCTGCTCCACGGGGGAGTCGGTGCAGTCGGCGATTGCGCCCTGATCCGTGACGGAGAAGGTCTTGGACCACTTGTCGTTGAGAAGGTAGCCGCGAGACGCCTTGGTCTCGCGCGCGGTGTAGGTGCCGTAGGGCAGTGCGTCGGTCGACGTCTGGGCCGTGCCGTCCTCGCCGGTGGTGAGGGTCAGCACGTCCTCGCCGGGCTGGTACCAGGTGCCATTGACCTCGACGGCGTTCGCGGAGTCGTTGCGGATTGTGATCTCTGCGCCCGAGAGCGTGGCGTCGCCCTGGGGCACGGCCTCGTCGCGCTCGGCGTCGACCTTGGAGAACTTGGCACCGCCGCGCACGACGTCATCGGCGACCGCGAGGCCAGCTCCCGCGTCCTGCTGGTCGAATGTGCTAGTCCAGCCTCCTATTTTTTCGACCCGTGCATAGCCGTCCTCGGAGGCTTTGACCTGGCCGAGGTGGACGTCAGGGTCGCTCATGAGGTAGCCCTCGGGCGCCTTGGTCTCCTGGACGGTGAAGCTGCCAACGGGAAGGGAGACTACCCCATTGTCGTCGTAGTACCAGTCGTCGCCCGAGACCTTGTACTGGTCAGACAGTGCTGCCCGGACTTTCCCGTTAGTCCCTTTCTTGGTTTGGATGACCCAGGTGCGCGTGGGGCTCGACGGCAGCTGGTCGACGCTGTCGGCTGAGACGCCCTCGTAGAACCTGATCGTGAACTGTGCACCCTCGGTCGTGGCGTTGCCCTGGGCGTCCCAGTCGCTGACCTGGGCGCCGTCGGAGTCGACTTTTTGGACAACAAACAAAATTGGGTCGAAGAGACGGATGGTCTGCCCGACAACGCGCTGCGTCGACCCTGTGTTCTGGCCGTAGATCCAGCTCGTGCCGGCATACCCTGCATCGGCGGAGGCGTTGGCCTGTGCCTCGGCAAGGAACGCCTGGCCCGCCGAGGCGAGCTTGCGGCCGTACACCGACGCCGGGGTGTACTCGGTCAGGACGAACCACACGGCCAACTGGGTGACCGCCTGTGCCTCCTCGCCGGTGTAGCCCTGGACGGACCCACGGTAGCCTGCGCCGCCGTAGCCGTAGAAGAGGATGTAGTCGAGCGTGAGACCGCCCGCGACCCTACCGCTGAAGGTCTGGCCTACCGTTGGGGTGCCGAGGTTGCAGTCGGCGCAATAGGTGACGACACCGGCGTCGCTGACGAACTTGTGGCTCGGGAACATCCCCACGCCCGGGGAGTAGGCCTCGACCGACGAGATGGTTACGGAGTCGGGGACGGGGGTTGCGGCGTAGGCGGTCTCCGGCCCAAGGGCGGACCCGAAGAGGCCGAGCACCTGGCTCGCGACGAGGAGCGCCGAGAGGGCAAGCGCCCTGAGGCGCGCCCCCAGCCCCTCCCGATTCCTGTGTGGGGGCCACTTGGGCCCTCTGTTCCTTTTCATCCAAAGCTCCCTTCAGTAAGGTTGGACTTGCCTTGGACGGTAGCGCGAGTACCACCGGCGCCAGGGGCGTGTGCCAAAGTGGGACGGATTTTTTCTGCGCGAGAGAAAGGCCCCTCCCCGGTCGACCGGGGAGGGGCCTCGAAGTGAAGTTCTGGAAGTTGGGTCCCGCGCGCCGTCACCCTACTTGGTCGCGCCGCAGCCGGTGCAGCGGTAGCCCACGACGACCTGCTCGTAGTGGCCGGTCGCGTCGTGGTGCGTGGTGCCGGTCTGGACCCGGACCGCCTTGGTGCTGTAGGAGCTCTCGCTGTTGTGCACGGCGTCTCCGTGATCCATGACCTCGTCCAGGCTGTCAAAGAGCGCTCCGCACGCCTGGCACCTGTACTTGACCACGGTCGAGTACACGGGCTCGTCCCACGCGGCCGAGTCCTGGACCCAGGTGCTCTGGTAGACGGGCTCCCAGGTGTGCGTGTGGGTGGCGTAGAAGGCGACGCCCTCGCCCCTCCAGCCCAGGGGCTGGAGCGACTCGTACTCCGCCCTGTCCGTGGTGAGCAGGTGGGTGCCGACGGAGGCGTAGGGGTTGAAGAGCCGGTAGACGGGGTCGCCGCCCGGGCCCTCCGACCTGAACGCCACCCCCTCCTGCCTCCAGCCGAGCCCCGGGAGCGAGCCGTACTCCGCCTCGTCGCCCGTGTAGAGGTGCTCGCCGCTGTAGGGGTTGTAGAGCCGGTAGACGGGGTCGCCCTCCGCGGGGGCCTCCCAGGCCTCGCCCTCGCCCCTCCAGCCCAGGGGCTGGAGCGACTCGTACTCGCCGGCATCCCTGGTGAGCAGATGCTGCCCGTCGTAGGGGTTGTAGAGCCTGTAGAGCGCCGCGCCCCCGGCGAGCGCCTCCGCGGGGGCCGCGAGCGCCGCCGCTATGGCCGCGGCTGAGGCGAGGGCGAAGACCCTGCTCCCCACCCGAACCGGATGACCCTGCTTGCGTCCATGCCTCATGGTGCCTGCCTCCTGTCCTGGATGCCGATGTTGCGGCCGGCGGCGCGATGGCCGGCCTTACGCATGCCCATCCTATCGCTCCGGGTCCCGCGCGCCGTCACCCTACTTGGTCGCGCCGCAGCCGGTGCAGCGGTAGCCCACGACGACCTGCTCGTAGTGGCCGGTCGCGTCGTGGTGCGTGGTGCCGGTCTGGACCCGGACCGCCTTGGTGCTGTAGGAGCTCTCGCTGTTGTGCACGGCGTCTCCGTGATCCATGACCTCGTCCAGGCTGTCAAAGAGCGCTCCGCACGCCTGGCACCTGTACTTGACCACGGTCGAGTACACGGGCTCGTCCCACGCGGCCGAGTCCTGGACCCAGGTGCTCTGGTAGACGGGCTCCCAGGTGTGCGTGTGCGTCGGCTGCGACTGGGTCCCGGAACTCGCGTCCGATTTGCCGGAGGGCGCAGGGGAGCTGCCTCCGGAGGGGCTGTCACCAGTCGTCTCGGTGTTGCCCTGCGAGGAGGAGCCGCCCTGGGAGGGGGAGCTGGTATCGCCGGCGGGGTCACCCGTGGCCGCGGCGTCGTCGGTCTCGCCGTCGGAGCCGACGGGCGTGGTGTCCACGGCGACGGCGGAGCCGTCCGGGGCGGTGGGGGCAGTGCCGCCCGTCTGCGGGATGGAGCCCGGGTCGGGGAGCGCGTCGTGGGTGTCCGTCGAGATTGCCCACCCGTCGGTGCCCGCGAGCGCTTCGGCGACTGACTGGTCGGCCGACGCGCCCCCCGCGGTCGCGACGGACGGGGATTCCGGCGTCACGCGGACGGCGGCCTTGGGCGCGCCCTCGGGGTCGCACATGACCCAGGTCACGTCCGAGACCTCGGTGCCGCCAACGGTCCTGTTGGCTAGCGCGGACATGGTCGCCGCGGCCCTCTTCACCGACGCCTCGACCCTCGCCTCCGCATCGTCGTCGGTCCTCTGGGTGACCATCACGTGGCCGTCCGCCGCCGTGACCTCCGCGGTCCCAGCCTCGGCGGTGACGTCCTCGCCGGCGTATGCGAGGTCGGACTCCACGACACCCTCTACGCCCGCCTCGTCGAGGTCGGCGGGTTCCTCCTCCGTCGCCTGCTGCGCCGTAGGTGCCGCCTCGGCGGCAGGCTCGGGCGTCTCGGGTGTCTGCTGGCCAGCGCCCAGCGCGAGCGCGACCCCTAGACCCACCGCCACGGCAGCAGCGGCGACGCCCACGGCGACCATGCGGCGACGACTCGATCCCTGCCCGTCAGCATCGGGGCTGACCGCACCCCCTTCGCTCGCCATGCCCTCCTCGGGCTCCGGCGCCTCCTCTGCCCCTGGGATTACCCTGGTCTCGTCGGGCTGGGTCGGCCCGTCTTCCCTCTCGTCGTCCATTGCCTCTCCCTTCGCTCTCGAATGGTCCTTTTCGATGTGGCGTTGGCGATGATGCCACGCCGGCCTGGCGCGATGGCGCTAGGCCCCCTGTGCCGCGTCCTCCTCCGCCTGGAGGTCGGTCCCGTAGCGCGAGGCCATCTTGGCAGCGAGCCACGGCTCGTAGCCGAGCTCGACGTACCTCTGCTTTATCCACTCCATCTCCGCCTTGTGGCGGCAGTTCGCTGGCGTCACCTCGACGGCGGAGTGCAAGGCCTCCAGGGCCGCCTCGAGCTCGGCGTGCTTGGCGGCAGCCGCAGCCTCCTTGCCCTTGTGCGCGCGGATCCGCCATACGACTCCGGCCGCGAGCGCCGCCGTCGCGAGGGCGGCGGGCCAGGGCCCC
>ERZ791865.178-NODE-178-length-101542-cov-21.370786_pt1 | contig 101542 bp, 98 predicted proteins | sample MGYA00509942_ERZ791865 | MGnify/ENA primary metagenome ERZ791865 (study PRJEB30046, sample SAMN00792098) | human gut metagenome | study: EMG produced TPA metagenomics assembly of the A metagenome-wide association study of gut microbiota in type 2...
ACCATCAAAATCAATAAGAATAGAGCATTATAGCCGTTTACCGGACACCAATAATTCCTGATATTGTATTTCTTGCAGAAAGCCGGGAGGTCGGCGAGTGGCATACGGATGCCGTGGAGGCGCGTGCGACAGGCCCGTATGGAGTTGAAATACATATCGTCCGACTCACATTGCATATAGTCCTTGAATTCCCCGGCCTTTTTATTCTTACTGACTAATTTCAGGAACTGCGGAAGTTTCGCCGGCATTATCCTGCAGCAGTAGCAGGTGCCGTCGTACATTGAGACCACTATAAGCTGATGCGTTTTTGAACCCGGTCCTTCGGCGACACGCATCTTGCCGCGGACCGTTATGTTCAGTTCTCCGTGAAACGCCGCATTGACACGCCGCATATAATCCCTGAAGGCGCGGCCGTGGGCGCTTGTATCGTGTATCCCGTTTTGAATTATGTACTGGTGTATCATCTCGTGCACCAGAGTCTCGTCGACCTCGCGCACGGACATATCCTGCGATTTCCGATAAAGTATGATTCTGTCGTAAAAGCGGCCGTTCACGCCATCGGCCATCCTCAGCCTTGTCTTAGAAGTTATATACTTGCGATGGAACAGTCCCTCGTACAACTTACCCGCCTTCCGCACGGCAAAGTCCACCGCCCGGAATCCATCCGCATCCCATATCCCGGCCTCCGCAATCCTACCCTTCCAATACGCATGCCTCCCCCTCAGATATTCCGCACTCAGTTCCATAATTAGCATTACAGTATCGGGGAGACGAGGCGGATCACCGATTCCCAGGCGCGCTGCAGGGCCGGGCGGCGGTGCCAGGCGGCGTAGCTGAGACGGGTGCACGAGCCCATGTCGCGGAAGAAGATGTCGCGCATCTCGCGGTTCAGTTCCTTGTCGTATATCAGCAGGTTGCTCTCGAAATTGTTCTCAAAACTCCGGAAGTCAAAGTTTGTCGAGCCGGTGGTCACCAGATTGTCGTCTATTATCATGGTCTTGGCATGGAGCATGCCGGGATTGTACAGATACACCTTGATGCCGGCCTTCAGGCACTGCGTCACGTATGAAAACGAGGCATACTGCAGCATGCGGCTGTCGCCCGATCGGGGAATCATGATGCGCACGTCTATCTTTGACAGCGCGGCGGCCTCCAACGCCTTCTGCAACGCATCCGTCGGCAGAAAATAGGGCGTCTGTATGTATATCGACTTACGGGCCAGCGATATGGCCTTAAGGAATACTAACGACAGGTTGTCCCACTGGCTCATCGGGCCTGAGGTGACCAACTGCATCCCTACCCCTGAGTGAATCCTGGCCGGTTCCATCTTCGGGAACTCCAATGGCCGCGGCTGCTTCAGATAGTTCCAGTCTACTATGAACGAGAAAATCAGCGACTCCACGATGTCGCCCTCCACGCGCAGATGGGTGTCGCGCCAGGGCAACGCACCCCTGTTGCCGGTGTCGTAACGGTCGGCAATATTCATGCCTCCGATATAGCCGACCTTGCCGTCTATTATCACCATCTTGCGGTGGTTGCGCCAGTTCAGACGGTTGGCCAGTTGCGGGAAGTTGACGCGGAAGAAGGGATGCGTGTCCACTCCCGCCTTCTCCATCTCGCGCCAGAACGAATTGCTGGACGAGAACGAGCCGATATGGTCGTACATCACCTTGACCTGTACCCCTGCCTGCGCCCGTTCCTTGAGTATCTCCGCTATCTCATGGCCGATATGATCGTCCATGAAGATGTAATACTGCATGAATATCGACTCGCGGGCATTGCGCAGGTCGTGTTTCAGCGCCTCGAACTTGGCGGAGCCGGAAGTGAATATCTTGGCGCTGTTGTTGACGCTGTACACGGCGGAGGCTATGTTCCGCGCCAGTTTCATCAGCGACTTCTCGCCCGGATCCAACCGTTGCGAGTCCAGGTCTACCGTTCGTGTGGTCATGGCCGTGGCCATGCGCCGCTTGTTGTGGCGCGACACCATGCGGCGTCCTCGCAACGACCGCCCGAAGAATATGTAGAACACCAGTCCGACTACCGGCAGGAATATCAACGCTATCACCCACGACAGCGAACGGATGGGATTGCGGTTCTCCCTGAGAACCACAATGATGGCCGATGCTATCGTAACCACGTACAGCACCATCAGCATCGTATCCAGCCATCCGGGAAGCGCCATATAATTTTGAATTTGGAATTTGGTATTTTGAATTAAGTCAGGCTCTACATTCCTCTTAACTTTCTCAACTTTTTTAACTTTCTAAACTCTCCTTCTGCCGCAGATATTCCTTGGCGGTAAAATCCAGCTCGTCGTACCATTCCTGACCGAAGCGTGCCACAAGCGGACCCTTCAGGAACTCGTATGCCCTGACCCCGAGCTTGCGGCCTAACTTCTCGGCCGGGCGGCAAATCTTCCACCTATGCAGGTTCACGGCGGTAAAGCCGTCGTACTCCTTGAGCCGCACGGGATAGAGGCGGCAGCTGATGGGTTTCACGTCATGGTCCAGCGTGCCGGCACGCAACGCCTTTTCAAGAGCGCACAGACACATACCGTTTGCCTCGCGCGTGGTGAAGGCGCATTCGCATCCGTTCACTAAGGCCGTGACGCGGTCGCCCTCGCGGTCCAGATAGTCCACGCCGTTATCCCTCACCTCGCGTACGGCGGCGGGACTCATCATCGGCTCCACTATGTCCAGCACCTCGGCTATGCGCTCGCTCTCCTCCTTGGTGACGGGGGCACCCTCGTCGCCGTCTATACAACAGGCGCCGAGGCAAGCGTCAAGATCGCATACGAAGTAGCGCTCTATCAGGTCCAGACTCACCAATGTATCTTGTATCTGCAACATACTCATTATATTATATCCATCCCCACAAGGCGGTCGGCGCGTTCGCCGGGACTCCGCTTCCATACCCTCACCACATATTGGTTGCCGGTCTCCCACTTGTTGCCGTCCAAGTCACGTACCTTGCCATCCGCACCCTTCACCTTATAACGGTAATTGTAGGCTCCCTGTTTCAGAGGCATCTGAAGCAGATAGGCCCCCTCGGCGTCGGAATATGTCATGCGGTTGCGGTCGGTAAAGAGGCCGTCGGTCATTTCGCCGTCAACATAGACATCGCCGCCGGGTATCTCGGCCGTATCCAGACGGAAATGTACCGTAATGTAATCGGCACCGATGTTTGAGTCGGTGGCGTTGTATTCGCGCACTATGTAACGGCCATGCTGCGTGCGGTCGTATTCATACTCCCTGCGGGCCCGCGGCGCATCGGGCTTGAGCCAGACGTGGAAGTTGGTTCCCTCGTAATGCAGCGAGTCCACCTTCATGCCGGCGAAGCGGTTGGACACCGATTCGAAACGCAGATATTCGTTTCCGGCCGGGAATATGAGCTGCGGGATGTGCTCGTATATCAACACATTGCCGTTGACGCGCCCGGGCATGGGTATCATGCGCGTTTCGTTGTCGATGTTCTGGCTCACTTCCACGCGATAGTCGCCGTAGGGATTCGAGCCGTCCTGCAGGTCGACGGTCACGGCAAGGCCCAATTGCTGCCATTCGTCGTTGAAACCGCGGTCGGTGCGCGACGTCATGGTGCCGGCCACCTCTGCCATGTTCTCGCTGACCTGGAACCGGGCCTGCAGCAGCACGTCGTCAGGTTCCTGCGGGTCGTACACCTGCAGCAGATAGTTGCCGCTGCGCAGTATGCCGCACCGTTCGTCGGGAATCTCGATGCGATAGTTCACGTAATGCACGAACGTGGCGGTGGAATACGCGAAATCCTCTATTTTATTGGCGTTGAAACCGTCTATGTATTCACTCTCCACAAGAGCCGAGGGCTGCCAGTCGGCGTTGCAGTGTATCAGCCGCCATTCCAGCCAGCTGTTGTCCTCCCCTATTTCGTCGAACGTTATCTCGATCCTGTCCTGCGAACCGATGCGGATTACGGGCGGCGCGTCGAACAGGTCGATGTTCTGCACCTTCAGTGTCTTGAACCTGGGCGAGAATATCTGCTGACGGGTGTCTATGTCGGCACGGGCCGCGGTCAGTACCGTGGTCAGCGCTACAAGGAATGTCAGCAGTCGTCTCACCATACGATGGGTGTTTTGCCGTGCGCCACAAGGTATTCGTTGGCGCGTGTGAACTGATGGTTGCCGAAGAATCCGCGGCTGGCCGACAATGGCGACGGATGCACGCAAGTCATGACCAAGTGACGGCTGCGGTCTATGAAATCGCCGCGCCGTATGGCGTCCGAACCCCACAACAGGAACACCAGATGGTCGCGCTGTTCGGCCAAAAGGCGCACCGCCGCTTCGGTGAACCGTTCCCAGCCTATGCCGCTGTGCGATTTGGGCTGATGCTCGCGCACGGTCAGCGAGGCGTTGAGCAGCAGGACACCCTGACGCGCCCAGCGGGTAAGGTCGCCGTCCGCGGGAATCGGGGCACCGGTGTCGTCGCTCACTTCCTTGAAGATGTTGCGCAGCGACGGGGGTATCAGCACACCGGGGGCTACGGAGAATGCCAGACCGTTGGCCTGACCCGGGCCATGATAAGGGTCCTGACCCATTATCACCACCTTCACCTGATCGAATGGCGTGTTGTCGAACGCCGCGAATATATGGCTGCCCGGAGGATAGCACGGATTATTGGGACGCGAATACTCGTCGCGCACCCGAGCCGTAAGTTCGCGGAAATACAGTGCTGCGAATTCCTGCGACAGCACCCGCTTCCATCCCGACTCTATGCGTATATCCTGATTTCCCTCCATCTTGTTATTTATCGTTATGCTTATTATGCGTCAGGCGCATTGATGATTGCCCATTTCTAAGAAACTGTTTAAATTTATTTTCAATGGATTTTGAGAAGATTTTTGAGATGTTTTCGCAAGTTGAGAAAGGAGAAACCTTTCGGTTGCGACTGCCGAAACTTGGCGAAAACAGCCAAAAAGATTCTTAAAAGCCATTGAAAGAATCCATATACAATTTTTCGAAATAAATTTAAACAGTTTCTAACAAAGTTAGCAACAATTTCGCTATATACCATAAAAAAATGACATAAATTTGAACGAATAGTTAAATATCCCCGATTTTTTCACTAACTTTGCAATTGGAAAGCGACCGCCCGCTTCGATTTCATATAAATCTGCAGCACCCGGCCACCACATATAACGTTCCCGTAGTTCAATGGATAGAATATCGGATTCCGGTTCCGACGATTAGGGTTCGACTCCCTACGGGAATACAGAATAAAAACTCCAATCCGCTGCTCACCAGCCGATTGGAGTTTTTATTAATAGCACGGAGTACCCGCGCCACTATTGCTACAGCGTCGGGGATTTGATCAGGGCCTGGATGTCGGCGATGGTGAACCCGCCTTCCATATACAGCACCGCATCGTGCTGCTTGTAGTCGCCGCCCTGCACTATCAGCAGTTTCGTAAACTCTTTCCCGGCTTCGTCCCACACTCCGTAGAATTCAGAAGCCTTTTCATTCCTTACCTCCCTGGAGATGAGTTCCAGACCGTTCCGGCCTATCAGTTCCTGCACGGCATGTTTCAGCTTGCTGTCATTGTACGAGTATTTGCATTTCACCATCTCCATCTTTGTCACCTTGTCCACAGGAATGTCCTGCACGGTTTTGGGCGACAACGTGCGCAGCATCAGCGGCGACAGATACGTGTAGTCGTACATGCTTGCGTTTTTGGAGAAGTCGGCGAAATATTGCCGGCGTTCCTTTGCATCCGTTACGTCTATGCCCAGGAACTGCCATTCTTTGGATTCCACCAGGTCAATGCTCTTTGTCCCGGCAGGGAGGGGCGGAAAAATCAGATCGAATTCCGCAACGCCGGACTTCGGCATCCAATGCTCCTTGTCTATGCCGATTCCCACGGTATTCGTCAGAGGATACGTTTCGGTTCCGGCCTGAATATAAGTATTTTTGGATATTCTGATCCACCATTCGGGCTTGAACTTTACCGACAGCCTCACTACGGTGGAATCAGGTAAAAGGTCCACGCCGCAGACAGTGACCCGGCACTCTCGGTTGTCGGTGGCGTTGAGACGCACCGGAGGATAGTTCACCGTCCTCGCCGCCATCGGCAACGCCAGCATGGCGACGACGCCCAATATATAAAGCAACTTTTTCATTGGTATGTGTTTTAATTGATTTCAAATAATCTTGAGAAGTCGGCCGGCGTCAGTTCGCCGGTCATAAACATCAGCTTGGCGTTGCAGTGCTCCGCATCACGATATTTTATCAGCAGCAGATGGGTAAAGACTCCACGGTCGGAATCCCACGCGGCATAAAATTCATTACGCTTTCTGTCGTCATCACGGGCTGACATCAGTTCCAGGCCATTGCCCGAAATGGCTTGCGACACACTCATTTTAAACTCCTGTCCGCACCCATGTTCACGGGTACTGACCATTTCCACAAGGCTTATCTTTTCCAAGGGTATGCCTGGCAATCCCTTTTTGTCCATAGCATCCTTCCCCGGCGACAGGCAGGTGTATTCAAACCCGTTCCGCTTGTCGAACATCCCGAATGCCGGGGCCGGATTCGCGCCCCGCACACCCATTGCCATCGACGCAAGCACCGTTATTACGAACAAAATCCTTTTCATAACCGTCATAACTCGCACAAAATAGAGTTCAGTATTTCCGACGCATCCTTCAGACTGCCATACACGTCAATGGTAATATCCTGTTTTTCAGTCAGGATACCCGGAGTCACCGCATCAGTGATTTCATTCCGGATGTCAGCCCCGTAGTCAGCGTTAACCACGTCTGCCATCTCCTCGCGCATGGACAGGAATGTGGCCCATGCATCTTCCTGATCTACGGGTGCTGTATCTTCCGGCTGTTCGGCTACAACACATATCTGCCTGTGCGCATAGGCTTTCCGAGGCACAACCGAAGCGGGCACCGGAGCAGGCGCACTGTCTTTGTAATCATCCTGTATTTTTACCGTTTCCGTCGGCTTCACTGTTTCAACGGCCGCCATCTGCGTGGCATTCTCAGTTCCGCTACCGGGTATGAACAGCCACACGGCCACAGCCATTACCGCGACGCATGCCGCCGCTGCCGACAACCATACTCCCCACTGCGGACGGCGCCTCGTTTCCCTTTCCCCGGCGACAAGGTTGCTGATGAATGCATCGGCTTCCGCGGCCAGTATCTCGTAGTCCGAATCGGAAACGCATGCCTCCAGTTCCCTCTCCTCCTCGGCGGAAAGAGACGCATCGTCCCAGGCGCCAAGCAACGCCGACAACTTGCAGTAATCCATGTTCTCTCTCCTTTTCATTTTATATCGCTATTTAAAAATTTCCTAAGACTCTTTCTGGCTCTTGACAGTAATGTGCGGACATTTCCGGGCGATTGCCCCGACATCTGCGCCACGTCATCGTTCGACAGGCCTAAGATGGCCGACATCCTGATCACCTCGCGCTGCGACTCAGGCAACGACTCGATGTGCGCCATTACCTTGGCCAACCGGTCCTTATGCTCCAGCCGCGTCTCCGGATCGAGGCTTTCGATTATCTCGGGAATGACGGTCTCCAGCCGGTTTGTACGTCTCAGCATCGAAAGCGCGCAGTTTCTGACGGTGTGCAGACAGTACGCCTTCACGTTGTCAACACGCTCCAGCTCGTCACGCCGGTTCCACAACGCCAACAGACAGTCCTGCAGGCAGTCCATGGCATCCTCCCGGTCGCCCAGTATAGCCATCGCCATACCGGACATCAGCCGGTGATGCGGCATCACTATGTCCCTGAACTGCTGTTCCGTCATGTCTCGGTTTTTACTGTCGTTTTATTATAAGACTCGCAACCCCGATTTTTGTTACAAAAAAGACAAAAATAATGGCACGTACGTAGTAGCGCAGGCACTCCGTGCCGCGCAGGTCCTTTTGACAGGAGAACAGGAGAACAGGAGTGCAGCGTAGGGGCGCGGACACTCCGTGCCGCGCATCAGACTCGGACAAAATGCCTATTGTAGAAACCATGAATGAAACAATGAGAATCGGTGCCTCGGAGAGGCTGTTTCTCATTAACCCCACGATGGATGGAGGGCGCGAAGCGTCCCGACAGCCTTCGTGGGGTGAGGACAAGGCCATGACAGCTTGGTCGGGGACCATGCCGCTCGCCTTATCCTCTATCTTATCGGACTGTACAGAGACATGGTCTCCGACCAAGTTGTGCTCTACCATGCCTTAACCCCACGAAGAACGGTGCCAGCTGAAGCTGTCACCGCCCATCGTGGGGTTAATGAGAAACTGCCTCTCCGAGGCAATGCGCGGGCTGTCCACAGACACGCTACTAAAAAAGAGACATCCCGTGCGGAACGTCTCTTAACTTTCTCAACTTTGTAAACTTTTTCAACTACTTTACCACCGGCTTGATGGAGATGGCGTAGCCGCCGCCGGGAGCCGCCTTCAGCTTGAGGCGAGTCTTGCTGTTCACATTCTTCTTGGTGATGGTGTATGCCTGCGGGTTGGTCTTGTAGTGGGCGTCCTTGGCGTCGGCGTATATGATGGCCTCATACTTCTTGCCGGGGTCGAGGAAGGCGAACGACACGGTCGACTCGTGGCCACCTTCCCATGCGGTGCAGCCTACGAACCAGTCGTCGGCACCCTTGGCCTTGCGCGCGGCCACAATGTAGCGGCCCGGCTCGGCCTCCAGGTAACGGCTCTCGTCCCAGTCTACGGCCACATCCTTGATGAACTGGAAGGCATCCATATACCTGGAGTAGTTCTCGGGGGTGTCGGCGGCCATCTGCAGCGGGCTGTACATCGTGACGTACAGAGCCAGCTGACGTGCCAGCGTACTGTTGACGTGGCTGGTGTTGCCGGGGTTGTTCTCCTTCATGTCCATCACGAAGATGCCGGGGGTATAGTCCATCGGACCGCCCTGCAGACGGGTGAAGGGGAGGATGGTGGTGTGGAACGGCTTGCTGCCGCCGAACGACTCGTACTCGGTGCCGCGCGCGCTCTCGTTGCCGATCAGGTTGGGGTATGTGCGGTACAGTCCGGTGGGGCGCACGGCCTCGTGGGCGTTGACCATAATCTTGTGCTTGGCAGCCTCCTTGACGGCATACAGGTAGTGGTCGTTGAGCGACTGGCTGTAGTGATACTCGCCACGGGGCAGCACGTCGCCTACGTATCCGCTCTTTACGGCGTTGTAGCCATACTTGTTCATCAGATTGTAGGCATCCTCCATGCAGCGCTCATAGTTGCGCGTCGAGCCTGAGGTTTCGTGGTGCATCATCAGTTTCACACCCTTGGAATGGGCGTAATCGTTCAGCATCTTTATGTCGAAGTCGGGATACGGGGTCACGAAGTCGAACACACGGTCCTTGTGATGACCGAACCAGTCCTCCCAGCCGATGTTCCAGCCCTCCACCAGCACCTGGTCGAAGCCATGTTCGGCGGCGAAGTCTATGTATTTCTTCACGTTATCGTTGTTGGCCGCATGATAGCCGTGGGGCTTGGTCTTGGTGTAGTCCAGCTCGTCGATCTTGACCGACGGCAGGTCGTTGGTGTAGCTCCACTGCTTGGCGTTGCTGATCATCTCCCACCATACGCCCACGTATTTAACGGGCTTGATCCACGATGTGTCCTCGTATGCGCATGGCTCGTTCAGGTTCTCGGTCAGGTTCGAGCTAAGCATGTCGCGGGCGTCGTCGCTCACCATCACCGTACGCCACGGTGTCTTGGCGGGAGCCTGCATGTACGCCTTGTTGCCCACGGCGTCGGGTGTGAGCCAGGAGGTGAACACCATGTTCTTGTCGTCCAGGTTCAGGTGCATGGCGCTGTAGTCCACCAGTGCGGCCTCGTGCAGGTTGATGTAGAGTCCGTCGTCGGTCTTCATCTGCAGGGATGTCTGTACGCCCGTGGGGCTGAAGGTGGTCTGCGACGAATTGGGCGTGATGGCGCCGTCCATCAGTCCGCGTATCTCCGACAGCTTGCTTTCCGTATAGTCGTACTCCTGGGTGTCGTAGTCGCCGGGTATCCACCATGCGGTGTGGTCGCCCGCCATGCCGAACTGTGACTTCTCCTCGGCGACGGTGAAATAGACTAAGTTCTTCTGCTGCGGGAATTCGTAGCGGAAGCCCACTCCATCGTCATACACGCGAAAGCGTATGTTCATCTGACGGTCGGTCTTGGGCTGGTCCAACTCCATCAGCACCTCGTTGTAATGGTTGCGTATCTCCTTGTTCTCGCCCCACACCGGCGTCCAGGTCTCGTCAAAGGAGGATTCCTCCCAGCCCTTTACCTTGAATCCGTCGGTCAGGTTCTCGGCGTCCTTCAGCTCGAGACCCAATGTGGAGGGGATGATTACTTTCTTGTTCTTGTAGTCCACGCTGTAGGTGGGTTTGCCGTCCACCACGTCGGCGTGGAGCACTACGTTGCCGTTCGGCGACTTCACATCCAGGGCATAAATCGCGCCCGGCATCAGCATCAGCCCGGCCAGGGCGAAAGCGACTTTTGGGTTCTTCATCGGTTGTCGTGTTTTTATTAATCAGGTTGTTTCGAAAATCTTTGTCCTCGAAATTCAATGTGTTTCAAAATTCTATCACAAAGGTACAATATATTAGGGCCATTGTCAAGCGGTTTTTCTAATTATGTAAAAGCTTTTAACATATTTATTATTATGTTTCAAACATTTAACCAATGCAAATATAAGAAATTTGGTAGTAAGGGAAAATACACTAATTTTGCATTCCGAGACCATCGACTCATATATGAAGGCAATTTCAATACGATTCAAGGGCATTATCGGCGCTGCTGTGATTCCGGCGGCGGCCGTATTGCTGACTGCGGCCGTATTGCTGACCGCATCCTGCACGGGTGTTCGTTCAGGCGACAAACGTGCACACGCCGACGCCAGGCAGGCGCCGGCGGCCGCGAGTCAGCGCATCGCACACGCGGCCCGCCATTTCTGGGATTCCGTCGATTTCTCCGACCGCTCGCTTATGGCCGACACGGCTTTCATGGAACAGAATTTCGCCAACTACATCGCCATGCTTTCGGCTTTGCCCGGCGATTCGTCAAGGCCGGTGATGGCCCGCTTTGTCGAACAGGCTTCCGCAGACACCCGGGCCACCGACATGATCGCGGGCATGGCTGCGAAGTCAGAATAAGTCAACAGATGTCAACCTGAAGTTATTGCCGACGTTAATCGATTATCGAAACAACACAATAACAGGACCGAACATTACTGCGCCAAGTAACGCAAGGGCGGAATTGGTATGGGAGGATGCCTATAATCTTGTCGACAATTTAGAACTGACTACCATCAACGGAGAGAAGATGATCCGGTTCTATATCGATCCGAACATCATCCAGCAAGGTAATGCCGTAATAGCATTGACTGACGGTTCAAACCGGGAAGATGGGAAAAGCCCCGTTATCTGGAGCTGGCATATTTGGGCCACGGAGCATTGGATTGATAAAACCACCCGTAAACCTCATGCTTTCGACACAGGCAACAGCACATTCAATACATACAAATCGTCAGCCGCAAAGAATGAGGATGGTATGGTTATCGGTCTCCGCCAATGCGGAGACGTCGAAGTAACCTACAATCAGAAAGGCCGTTCATTCATGATGGCCGCATACAACTTAGGCTGGTGTGACCCTAAGAAAGTCCTCTACCTGAAACGGAAAGGCACTATGGACTTCGTACAGTATCGTCCTGACGGATCTGCAAAAACCGGCAAGACCGCTCAACTGCCTATCATACAGGAGGGCGAGACCATTGACTATAAATTCGCCAACAATGTTTATTATCAGTGGGGCCGTAAGGATCCGATACGCGGATTCTTCAACCACGAGCATTCCCGTAAGCGTGTGTTTGGACCGAGAGCACCAAAAGCAGTCTACGATACAAGGATCAATATCGGGGATGCAATACAGAATCCGAACGTCTATTATGTCAGCAAACAACCAGCCGGATCGGAATTTGAAGATTGGCTCACAACCAACTTCAAATCAAATCTGTGGAATAATAATGCTACTTCCAGTCTGACACGACGCGATGACGACAACAACCATGCGGATTTATGGAGCCATACAAAGACGATATATGATCCTTCTCCCGCCGGGTATCTGATTCCCAATGCCGGCGTATGGCATGTGGTGCAAAAATCATGGAGCAATACTACCGGAAATACATGGGCAGGCGGCAACTGGCCGTTAAGCATATTTAAGAATAGCAAGATAAACGGTGACGTAATTGATGCTTTCAATTACAAAGTCTGGGGTAAAGGTAATGCCAATAACAATGAAGCCTTGTTCTTCAGTTCTACCGGCAACAGATGGTGGACCGATGGATGGAAACCGAATGGCATTGGAGCCGGTGAAAACTTTGGCAAGAACGTATCTTACGCGTGGAGCAATCGGCCTTATGCAGGTAAAAACGCATATGGAATGGCGTTAGGTCTTGATACCGACCGTGATGACCACGAAGATGATACAAATGACCGATATTTTGTCGGGGCTCAGTTCATCGGCCGTCGAGCAATGGGGCGTCCCGTTCGCTGCATCCGGGAGTATTAATAATTTAACACAATAACTCATCACAATGAGACTCAATAAGATATTATCAACAGTGGTTGCCACCGTGACGGCGTGGCTGGCCATGCCGGCGGCCAACGCCCAGGACGTGGCGCTCAAGACGAACCTGATCAACGACATCGCCCTGAGTCCCAACATCGGCGTCGAGGTGGGCCTCGCTCCCAAGTGGACCCTCGACATGACCGCCGAAATGAATCTGTGGAAAGTGGACGGCCGCAGCTGGAAACACCTCTATTTCCAGCCCGAGGCACGCTATTGGTTCTGTCAGCGTTTCTCAGGACACTTCGTCGGCTTCCACGCCTTGGGCGGCATCTACAACTTCGGCAAGCTCAACCTGCCGTTCAACATGCTTGGCTCGAATCTGAAGGAGCTGAAGGACAAGCGCTATCAGGGCTGGGCCGTGGGCGCGGGCGTGGTCTACGGCTATGCCTGGCCGCTGCACAAGCACTGGAACATCGAGGCGGCCTTAGGCATCGGATGGCTATACACCCGTTTCGACAGCTATCCCTGCCAGGTGTGCGGCACCAAGATTGACCGCAACAAGCCTCACAACTATTTCGGCCCCACCAAGCTGTCGGTGGCCGTGGAGTATATATTTTAAGACCGTTAAACTGACACAGAATTATGCGCAGATATATCATGACGGCATTGGCAGCCGTCGCAACAATATTGAATGTCTCGGCTCAGGACAACGCCCTGTATCATGTCACGGACATGAGCGTGGCCAAGGAACACGGTCTGCTGAAAGTGGGCATGAACGTACATCCCCGGGACTACCGGCTGAGCTATAACCAGCGCATGGAGGTGACTCCGGTGCTGAAATCACTCGACTCGAACGATTCCATCGCGTTGCCCGGCTTCATCGTGGCCGGCCGCAACGCATTCTATGACACTGAGCGCGCCGAGGACTTCGGCGGCAAGATACTCCGCTCGGGTCACGGCGACGCCTACGGCTATCAGGCCGAGGCGGAGTGGCAGAAGTGGATGGACCACAGCCGCCTGGAGCTGCAGGGCCGTTCGTCGGGGTGCTGCGGCGTCCCCAACGGCCCGGCCGAGGACGTGCCCGTGGCCGACCTGGACTGGCGCCCCGCCACGTTCACGCCCCGTTTCCATTACGACGTGCCCCAGGCCGAGGAGCGCAAGATGCGCCGCATCGAGGGCAAGGCGTACGTGAACTTCCCCGTGAACCGCACGGAGATATATCCCGACTATATGGTCAACCCGGTGGAGCTGCGCAAGATAACCAACAGCATCGACACGGTGCGCATGATGGCCGACGCCACGGTCAAGTCCATCACTCTGACCGGTTTCGCGTCGCCCGAAGGTCCGTACAGCAACAACGTGCGTCTGGCCAAGAGGCGTACGGAGGCCGTGAAGGAGTATGTGCGCGGCCAGTACACGTTCCCGGCATCGGTGTTCCACACCAACTCGGTGCCCGAGGACTGGGAAGGCCTGCGCGACTCGGTGGCCGTGAGCATCCTGCCCGACCGCGCGCAGATTCTGGAATTCATCGACCACGGCAACGTGCCCATCGAGAAGCGCAACGACGAGCTGCGCCGCCGCTTTCCGTCGTCGTACGCTTTCCTGCTGAAACACGTGTATCCCTCGCTGCGTCACACCAACTACACCATCGACTACGAACTGCGCACCTACACCGACATCAACGAGATTCGCCGCGTGCTGAAGGAGCATCCGCAGAACCTGAGCCTGAACGAGTTCTTCCTTGCCGCCAATTCCTATCCCGTCGGCTCGAAGGAGTATGACAACGTATGGGAGACGGCCGTAAGGTATTATCCCGACAACGACATAGCGAACCTGAACGCCGCCAACTCGGCCATGAACGAGGGCAACATCAAGTATGCCCGCGCGCTGCTGTCGCGCGTCAGCGACAATCCCTCGGCCACCTACGCCCGCGCCGTGCTCGACGCCATCGAGGGCCGGTACGAGCAGGCCCGCACCGGCATGGAGTCCATACAGGCTTCGGTACCCGAAGCCAAGGAGGCTCTTGAGCAGATCCGCCTCGTCCTGGAGAAGCGCGACCACGTCAAGTTCCTGAAATAAGGGAACCAATCCGCGCAATAGAGGCGCTGGCTCTCCGAGCCGTGCAATAGTGGCACTGGCTCTCTGAGCAGCGCATCAAACAGTGATAGAGAAAAAAACAGCGCCGGGGTTCCGGCCCGGCACTGTCGCATGATTATAGATGTGTGTGTTACATATAATGTTTTGAATTCGTGTTTTACGGGGCTGTCGCTGAGACAGACCCGTCGGCATACATACATTTTTTGACAGGAGCACAGTAGAACAGCAGTGCTTTTGTGTCAGAACGTGCCTCGGAGAGGCTGTTTCTCAATAACCCCACGAAGGCTGGAGGGCGCGAAGCGTCCCGACAGCCTTCGTGGGGTGGGGTCGAGGCTATGACAGCTTGGTCGGAGACCATGCCACTCGCCTTAGTTCCAGTTATGCCGGACAGTACAGAGACATGGTCTCCGACCAAGTTGTGCTCCACCATGCCTTACCCCCACGAAGGACGGTGCCAGCAGATGCTGTCCCCGCCCATCGTGGGGTTATTGAGAAACAGCCTCTCCGAGGCAATGCGCGGTACGGAGTGCCCGCGACGCTACTGTTTCTACTGTTCTCCTGTCTAAAATACCTGCACGGTACGTAGTGCCGGCCCCGCCACTACGCCGACATGAATAAAGGGACGCCGCGAACGACGTCCCTTCAGTCTTTGAGGTATTATCTTAACTTTCTAAACTTTGTCAACTTTCTCAACTCGCATGTAAGCGCGACGCGCTTACATGTTCGGGGTGTCCCACACCTTGGTGGTGGTGCAGGTGACGGGTACGGACAGGTTGGCCACCTTCAGCTCGAAGGTGCCTTCCTCCAGAATCCACTTGCCGTCGTGGCCCACGAACGCCATCGAGTTGCCGGGAAGCTTGAACGTCACGGTCTTGGTCTCACCGGGATTGAGCGAAATCTTGGTGAAGTCGCGCAGACGCTTGTTGTCGGGCACTAACGATGCCACCAGGTCGGAGCTGTACAGCAGCACCGGCTCCATGCCGGCCACGTTGCCCGTGTTGGTCACGTCGACGCTGATCGTGATGGTGTCGTCGGCGGTAAACCGGTCGCGGTCCACTCGCAGGTTGGAGTAGCCGTAGGTGGTATAGCTCAGTCCGTAGCCGAAGGGCCAGAGCAGCGACACCTTGGCGTCATAGTTGTAGGCGCCCTCCATGGTGCCCACTTCCTCGCTTACCTTATAGTCGTAGTTGCTCAGGGCGTTGATCTCGCGCGGATAGGTGTAAGGCATCTTTGCCGAGAAGTTGGCGTCGCCGGCCATCAGGTTCGCGAGCGCGTCGCCGCCGTAGTTGCCGGGCAGCAGCACGTTGACGATGGCACCTGCAAGAGGCTCGATGTCGGTGATAAGGCGCGGACGGCCCTCATTCAGCACCAGGATGATGGGCTTGCCGGTCTTGGCCAGCTCCTTGACGAGCTGACGCTGGTTGGCCGACAGCCAGAGGTCGTCGAGGTTACCCGGAGTCTCGGTGTAGCTGTTCTCACCGATGCAGGCCACGATGACGTCGGCATCGGCAGCGGCTTCGACGGCCGAAGCGTAATCCGGCGCGTTCTCCTCCCAGTACTGTCCCCGCTCGTTGTAGGTCACACCTTCCTTCAGGGTGACGTTCTCCTTGCCGTATTTGTTGCTCAGGGCCTCGTAGATGGTGTTGTAAGGCTCGTAGAAGGAGTCGGCGTTGCTGCCCTGCCATGTGTAGGTCCAGCCGCCGTTCAGCGCGCGCATCGTGTTGGCGTTCGGCCCGGTTACAAGTATCTTCTTGCCCTTGGCCAGGGGCAGCAGGTTGTTGACGTTCTTCAGCAGAATCTCGGTCTGCTCGGCCGAACGGAGCGCCTTCTCGGCGTTCTCGGCGCTGCCGAATTCCTTATAGTCCTTGCCGCCGGTGTTGGGTTCCTTGAACAGGTTCAGACGGTATTTCAGGCGCAGGATGCGGCGCACGGCGTCATCGATGCGGTCCATGCTGACCTTGCCCTCGTTAACCAGTTCTTTCAGCAGGAAGCAGAAATCGACGTTATAGGGGTCCATGGTCATGTCGATGCCGGCGTTGATGGCCAGACGGATGGCGTCCTTCTTGTCCTTGGCCACGCGCTCGCGCTGGAACAGGTTGTTGATGTCGGCCCAGTCGGTCACGATCATGCCGTCCCAGTCCAGGTCTTTCTTAAGCCACTGGGTCAGATACTTGTAGCTGGCATGGACGGGTTCGCCGTTGATGCTGGACGAGTTCACCATGATGGAGAGGGAGCCGGCCATGATCTGAGCGCGGAACGGCTCGAAATATTTCTCGCGGATCTGCTGCTCGGACAGGTATGCGGGCGTACGGTCCTTGCCCGTCCAGGGTGCGCCGTAACACATATAATGCTTGGTGCAGGCGGCCACGTTGTATTTGCCTACCTTGTTGGGGTTCGGGCCCTGGTAGCCTTCCACCTGGGCCACGGCCATACGGGCGTTCACCAGCGGGTCCTCGCCGAAACTTTCCCAGATACGGGGCCAGCGGGGATCGCGGCCCAGGTCGGTGACGGGGTTGTAGACCCAGGGACAGTCGGCGGCGCGGCTCTCGTAGGCAGTGATGCCGGCCATCTCGCGGGCCAGTTCGGTGTTGAACGACGCGGCGAGGTTGATGGGCTGCGGGAACATGATGCCCCCCTGCACGTAGGTCACGCCGTGGTTGTTGTCAAGACCATAGATGGTTGGGATGCCGATATACTTCATCGACAGCTTCTGGATGGTCGGAATCCAGTACTGCCACTGCTCGAGCGAGCCGGCGTACGTGCCGGGAGCGTTCAGGAACGATCCGGGCTGCCATTTCTGTATCACCGTGTCGAGGCGAGCCTCGTCGAGGGTCCATTTCGGTGTGCCGGTGCTCCAGTCGGTATGGCCGAACACATCGAGGTTCAGCTCGAGCATCTGGCCCACTTTCTGGTCGAGGTTCATCTTCTTCAAGGTAGCCTCTACCTTCTTTTCGATTTCCGGATCACGCGGAATGGCCGGACGGGCCATCAGCATTCCGGCTCCTGTCAGCATCGAGGCCAACATCATTGTCCTGATCAGTTTCATGTAGCTATTTTGTAGATTATATTATGATTGATATCGTGTGAGTTTTTCCAAATTCGGTTCATGTATATACATCACGGCGTGATCACCGTAGTTTCTATCAACTGCAAAGATAATAAACGCATGCGACTAACACAAATCAATCGGACTCACTTTCACTAACCTTAACAAATATGACACACAACAGAAACATCCCGTTGCCCCCGCTGTTATAAATACAACAGGATCGTACTGTGGTGCAAGCCCGCGGCTTGCACTCCGCCGTAACATTTCAACTATGATATAAGGATATGAAAAGGTTTTATTGCAGCGACAACGGATTTGTGGAATGTGACGCCTGGCGTCCCTTCTGCTGGGTGTCGGTAGAATGTCCGCAACAGGACGATGTCAGGTTCCTGCTTGACGATCTGGATGTTCCGCCCGACTTCCTGGACAGCCTGGCCGACCCGGACGAGCGCAGCCGAGTGGAACACGACGGCAACTGGCGCCTCACCATCCTGCGCATCCCCGTCAGGAACTCAGCCGGTCAGAGCGCGCCTTACATCACCGTGCCCATAGGCATCATTTCCAACAATGAAATACTGGTTACCGTGTGCTATCACAAATCGGAACTGATCGCCGATTTCGTGGACCATACCCGTCGTCGCGGCATACATATCGACGATGTGGCCAATTTCACGCTGCGTATCATGTACTCGTCGGCCTATTGGTATCTGCAGTACCTCAAGGACCTGAACCATCGCGTCACAGAAGCCGAACGGCACATGGAGCGCAGCATCCGTAACAAGGATCTGCTTGAAATGCAGGGACTGCAGTCCACATTGGTGTATTTCAACACTTCCGTGCAGGGAAACATCTCCATGACAGGCCGCATCCGCAGCATTTACGGCAATGAACTGAACCGCGATCTGCTGGAGGACGTTGAGATTGAACTGCAGCAGACAGATTCCACTGTCAAGATATACAACGACATCCTGGAATCGAAGCTGTCATCGTTCGCATCCATAATCAGCAACAACGTCAACGACATAATGAAGCGCATGACGGGCTTGTCGTTCGTGCTGATGCTTCCCACGCTGATAGCCTCGTTCTACGGCATGAACGTCGAGATAACCTACGGCAACCATCCCTGCGTGTTTTGGAGCATCGTAGGCGGCTCGCTGTGCGTGTCGCTGCTGCTCTTAGCCATCCTCCGCAAATTCAACTGGCTCTGATTCCCTCTTTCCCACCCCTCCCATTATTCCCATTCCTCCCATTCCTCCCACCCCCTCCCATTTCTCCCACTACTCCCATTATTCCCACTACTCCCATTATTCCCACTCCTCCCATTCCTCCCACCCCTCCCACTATACAAACAGGACGCGACCCGCGGGCCACGTCCTGTTCTATCTGAATTATTGGGATTTACTCAGCTTTGGGTTCCTCTGCGGGAGCTTCAGCCTTGGGAGCCTCCTCGGCAGTAGCCTCGGGAGCGGCTGCCTTCTTCGAGCGCGAGCGGCGTGTGGTCTTGGCCTTCTTGGCCTCGGCCTTGGTGCCGGCGTTCTCATTGAAGTCCACGAACTCGATCATGCACATCTCGGCGTTGTCGCCCAGACGGTGACCGGTCTTGAGAATGCGGAGGTATCCGCCCGGACGGTCGGCAACCTTGTCGGCGATCACGCCGAACAGTTCCTTGACAGCGTCGCGGTTCTGGAGATAGCTGAACACCAGACGACGGTTGTTGGTGTCGTCGTGCTTGGCTCGTGTTACCAACGGCTCGGCAAATACTCGCAACGCCTTGGCCTTGGCTACCGTGGTGAAAATCCGCTTCTTGGCAAACAGTGCGATTGCAAGGTTCGACAGCAGCGCGTCGCGGTGTGCCTTCTTGCGGCTCAGGTGATTGAATTTCTTATTATGTCTCATCGTTGATTAGTCTTTATCTAATTTGTACTTCGAAATATCCATCCCGAACGACAGGTTGTTCTTCTCGAGAAGGTCGTCGAGCTCGGAGAGTGATTTGCGGCCGAAGTTGCGGAACTTCAGCAGTTCTCCCTTCTCGTACTGTACGAGCTGGCCGAGAGTCTCGACCTCAGCGCTCTTGAGGCAGTTCAGGGCACGGACGGAGAGGTCCATGTCCACGAGCTTGCTCTTAAGCAGCTGGCGCATGTGCAGTATTTCCTCGTCAAACTCCTCGGGCGACTCCTGCTTGGGTGTCTCAAGCGTGATCTTCTCGTCGCTGAACATCAGGAAGTGCTGGATCAGAATCTTGGCTGCCTCCTTGAGGGCGTCCTTCGGATTGATGCTTCCGTCGGTGGTCACCTCCAGAATCAGTTTCTCATAGTCCGTCTTCTGCTCCACGCGGTAGTTCTCCACCACGTACTTCACGTTCTTGATGGGCGTATAGATCGAGTCGATCGCGATGACGTTCAGGTCATCGTCGCCGAGCAACTCGCGGTTTTCGTCTGCGGGCACCCAGCCACGTCCCTGATTGATCGTATACTCGAGGTTGAAGCTGGCGCTCTCGTCCAGGTGGCATATCACCAGTTCCGGGTTCAGTACCTGGAAACCGGACAGCACTGAGCCAAGATCGCCGGCAGTGAACTCTTCCTTGCCCCCTACGGCTACCGACGCCTTCTCGAATTCGGCGTCCTCCGTGATGCGTTTGAAGCGGATCTGCTTCAGATTCAGGATGATGTTGGTCACATCCTCCTTCACGCCGGGGATAGTGTCAAGCTCGTGGGCTACGCCGTCGATACGGATCGTATTGATGGCGAAACCACCCAGCGACGACAGCAGGATTCGACGCAGAGCGTTGCCTATGGTCTGGCCGTAGCCAGGCTCCAGCGGGCGGAACTCGAACTTGCCGAATTTGTTGTCTGCCTCCAGCATGATCACCTTGTCGGGCTTCTGAAATGCTAATATTGGCATGGGTATCTCTTTCTTTATTATTTAGAATATAACTCAACGATGAGCTGTTCCTTGATCGTCTCGGGGATGTCGGCGCGCTCCGGCAGGTGCAGGAACTTGCCGCCCTTGATCTGCTCGTCCCATTCGATCCAGGGATACTTCGAGTGGTTGAAACCGGCCACGCAGTCGGTGATCACCTCGAGGTTCTTGGACTTCTCGCGTACGGTAACTACGTCACCGGGCACTACGCGGTAGGAGGGGATGTTGACGGGCTTGCCGTTGACGCAGATGTGCTTGTGCAGCACGAGCTGGCGCGCTGCGGGACGCGACGCTGCCAGTCCCAGACGGTACACTACGTTGTCCAGACGGCTCTCCAGTAGCTGCAGGAGCACCTCGCCGGTAATACCCTTGGTACGTGCGGCATGCTCGAACAGGTTGCGGAACTGACGCTCCAGTACACCGTATGTATATTTGGCCTTCTGCTTCTCACGCAGCTGCTGGCCGTACTCCGACGTCTTGCGACGACGGTTGGCGCCGTGCTGTCCCGGCGGATAATTCTTCTTGGCGAGAACCTTGTCCTCACCGTAGATCGGCTCGCCGAACTTGCGGGCGATTTTTGTCTTTGGTCCTGTGTATCTTGCCATTTTTGTCTTCTGTGTTGTGTCCTTGAGGCTCTCCCCTTAGCGCAGCCGCGACCCTCGAGAGGTAGTTATGGGAGGGTCTATTCGCATTCAGGGCGCTCAGCGGGACGGAAGTCTTGTATGCTATATTGTTTGTCTTCCTTTGTTATATGCAACGGCGCCGGTATTATACGCGACGACGCTTGGGAGGACGACATCCATTGTGCGGAAGCGGAGTAACGTCAACAATCTCGGTCACCTCGATTCCGGCTCCGTGCACAAAGCGAATGGCAGCCTCGCGACCGTTGCCCGGTCCCTTGACGTATGCCTTTACTTTGCGAAGTCCCAGATCGTACGCTACTTTCGCACAATCCTGTGCTGCCATCTGGGCTGCATACGGAGTGTTCTTCTTTGAGCCTCTAAAGCCCATCTTGCCGGCCGAGCTCCAGCTGATTACCTGGCCCTCGCTGTTGGCAAGACACACGATGATGTTGTTGAAGGAGCTATGCACATGAAGCTGGCCATTGGCGCCAACCTTGACATTCCTCTTCTTTGCTGCGACTGTCTTTTTTGCCATTTCTTATTCTATTATTTTGTAGCTTTCTTCTTGTTGGCCACTGTCTTCTTGCGGCCCTTGCGCGTACGGGCATTGTTCTTCGTGCTCTGTCCGCGCACCGGAAGTCCGATACGGTGACGGATGCCGCGGTAGCAGCCGATATCCATCAATCGCTTGATGTTAAGCTGCACCTCCGTGCGAAGGTCGCCCTCTACCTTGTAGTTCTTCTGGATCTCCTCACGCACGGCGGCTGCCTGCGCGTCGGTCCAGTCCTGAACCTTGATGTCCTTGTCGACTCCGGCGGCATCCAGTATCTTGCCCGCCGAGCTCCGGCCGATGCCGAAGATATACGTCAACGCTATCTCTCCTCGTTTGTTCTGCGGCAAATCTACGCCGACAATTCTTACTGCCATATATAGCTTTTAATCTATTTTTGTGCAAAGTTAACCATTTTTCTCCATTCCTGGAAACGAGGTTAGCCCTGACGCTGTTTTAATTTTGGATTCTTCTTGTTGATCACGTACAGTCTCCCCTTGCGGCGTACGATTTTGCTGTCGGGAGTGCGCTTTTTTACAGATGCTCTAACTTTCATATTGGGTATTATTTGTATCTGAATGATATTCTGCCTTTCGACAGGTCGTAGGGCGACATCTCGACCTTGACCTTGTCGCCGGGCAGGATTTTTATGTAGTGCATTCTCATCTTTCCCGATATGTGTGCCATGATCTGATGGCCGTTGGTCAGTTCCACGCGGAACATCGCGTTGCTCAGGGCCTCGAGAATTACACCATCTTGCTCTATAGCTGCTTGCTTTGCCATATTAGTCTGTTTGCTTTCCGATTCTTAAAATGTTTACGCCTGCAGGCGGTCGCCCGATACGGGGATGCCTAAGGCCTCCTCTATGTAGCGGAAGGTGGTGAGTATCTCCGGAGCGTCCTCGGTTATGAGCAGCGTGTGCTCGAAGTGGGCCGAGGGCTTGCGGTCGCGCGTGCGGCATTCCCAGCCGTTCTGCGCTATCACTATGTTCTTGCTTCCGGCGTTGATCATGGGTTCGATGCAGATGCACATTCCGGGTTTCAGCATCGGGCCGATTCCGCGGCGTCCGTAGTTGGGCACCTCGGGATCCTCGTGCATGCTCCGCCCTATGCCGTGGCCGCACATCTCGCGCACCACGCTCAGGCCGCGGCGCTCGCACCAGGTCTGCACCGCATTGGCGATGTCGCCTATGCGCTTGCCCGCACGGGCCTGCTCTATGCCTACGTACAGCGACTGCAGTGTCACATCCAGAAGATGACGCTTCTGCTCGTCTACCTCGCCCACGGCAAAGGTATAACAGCTGTCGCCGTTGAAACCGTTCAGTTCTGCCACGCAGTCCGTGCCCACGATGTCGCCTTCGCGCAACGTATAGGTCGACGGAAATCCGTGAACCACCGTCTCGTTCACCTCGATACACAGGGTGCCGGGGAATCCCTGGTACCCCAGGCAAGCGGGCTTACCCCCGTTGTCGAGGATAAACTCGCGTGCTATGGAGTCCAGACGATGGGTGGTCTCACCGGGCTTCACCCACTTGGCCACCTCGCCGAGAGTGCGGCTCACCAAATCCGAGGCCAGCCGCATCTTCTCTATCTCTTCCGCCGTCTTGACGTATATCATCTTATTCTCTCCTGTATCAGAAAGCTCCGTTGCCTGTGGTACGTCCCTTGATGCGGCCGTCCTTCATCAGACCGTCGTAACGGTGCATCAGCAGGTGACCCTCGATGATGCGCAGCGTATCCAGGATCACACCCACCATAATCAGCAGCGACGTGCCGCCGAAGAAGGATGCGAAGCTGCGGTTCAGGCCGCATACATGGGCGATGGCCGGAAGTATGGCCACGATGCCCAGGAAGATGGAGCCCGGAAGCGTGATACGCGACATGATCGAATCAAGATAATCGACGGTGGGCTTGCCGGGCTTCACGCCGGGGATGAATCCGTTGTTGCGCTTCATCTCCTCGGCCATCTGCGCCGGACGCACCGTGATCGCCGTATAGAAATACGTGAACGCCACGATCATCAGGAAATATACAAAGTTATACCAGAATCCGTACATGTCGGTCATCGCGCCGAAGAAACCGGTCTGCTCCTGACGGAAGCCGATCAGCGTGACGGGGATGAACATGATGGCCTGAGCGAAGATGATAGGCATCACGCCGGCTGCATTCACCTTGAGGGGAATGTAGTTGCGCGCGCCGCCATATTGCTTGTTGCCCACCACTTTCTTGGCATACTGTACGGGAACCTTGCGTGTGCCCTGCACCAGCAGAACCGCACCGGCTATGACGGCAAGCAGGATCACGATCTCCACCAGGAACAGCACCAGACCGCCGCCGGCCGAGTTCATCAGGCGTCCTGTGAACTCCTGCATGAAGGACTCCGGGAGGCGCGCTATGATACCGATGAGGATTATGAACGAGATACCGTTGCCCACGCCCTTCTGGTCGATGCGCTCGCCCAGCCACATGATGAACATGGAGCCTGCGGCCATCACGATCGTCATGAAGATGATGGACATCATGCCCAGCTCGACATGACCGCCGGCAGCCTGCACCTGGTATTTCAGGTTCATCAGGTAAGCGGGACCCTGCAGAGCCAGGATCAGCACTGTCAGATAGCGTGTGTACTGGTTCAGCTTCATCCGGCCGCTCTCGCCCTCGCGCTGCATCTTCTGGAAGGCTGGCAGAACCATGCCCAGCAGCTGGATTACGATCGATGCCGTGATGTACGGCATGATACCCAACGCAAAGATGGAGGCCTGTGAGAACGCACCGCCCGAGAACATGTCGAGCAGCTGCATCAGACCGTCGGCCGTGAAATTCTTCAGGGCCACGAGCTCGTCCGGATTGATGCCCGGCAGCACTACATAACATCCGAACCGATAGATGATGACAAGCAGCAGCGTGATGCCGATGCGCTTGCGCAGATCCTCGATGCTCCAGATGTTCTTGATTGTTTTAGTAAATCCCATTGTGAGAGTCGGTTATTTTTTCACTACTGTGCCACCGGCAGCCGTGATGGCTTCCTCGGCCTTCTTCGAGAAGGCGTCGGCCTCCACCTCGAGCTTGTGTGTGAGGGAGCCGTTGCCCAGCACCTTCACCTTGGCGTTCTTGTTCACCAAGCCGGCGTCGCGCAGTGCCTGAACGTCGATGCGCTCCAGACCGGCGGCCTCCGCCAGTGTCTCGAGGGCATCAAGGTTGATGGCCTTGTACTCCACACGGTTGATGTTCTTGAAGCCGAACTTCGGCACACGACGCTGCAGAGGCATCTGACCGCCCTCGAAGCCGATCTTACGCTTGTAGCCGGAACGCGACTTGGCGCCCTTGTGTCCGCGTGTCGATGTACCGCCGTAGCCCGATCCCGTGCCACGTCCTACGCGCTTGTTCTTCTTATTGCTGCCTACAGCCGGCTGTAAATTATGCAATTCCATTTCCTTCGTCTTCTTAGATGTTCGTTACTTCCACCAGGTGGTGTACTGTCTTGATCATGCCGCGGATCGAGGGAGTGTCTTCCTTCACCACGGTGTGGTGCATCTTGTGCAGTCCGAGTGCGTCCAGTGTTTCCTTCTGCACCTTGGGGCAGTTGATGCGGCTCTTTATCTGTGTGATTTTAATCTGTGCCATTTCCTTGCAAATTATTTGCCGTTAAACACTTTCTCCACGGGTATGCTGCGCTGCTTGGCTATCTGAGCCGGGCTGCGGAGCTCGCCGAGAGCCTCGATGGTAGCCTTCACCAGGTTGTGGGGGTTGGAGCTGCCTTTGGACTTGGCCAGCACGTCGGTCACGCCTACGCTCTCCAGAACGGCACGCATAGCGCCACCGGCCTTAACTCCGGTACCTTCCGATGCGGGCTTCAGGAAGATGCGCGAGCCGCCGAACTTGGCGCTCACCTCGTGGGGAATCGTGCCCTTGTACACAGGCACCTTGATAAGATTCTTCTTGGCTGCCTCAACGCCCTTGGCGATGGCTGCCGTAACTTCGTTGGCCTTGCCCAGTCCCCAGCCGATGATGCCGTCGCCGTTGCCGACCACGACGATAGCCGCGAAACTGAACGCCCGTCCACCCTTGGTTACCTTGGTAACGCGGTTGATGGCCACCAGGCGATCCTGCAATTCCAAATCATTAGTCGTCTTTACCTGATTGTTCTTCTTTGCCATGATTCCTGTTAAAATTTAAGGCCTCCCTTGCGGGCTGCGTCTGCCAATGATTTTACACGTCCATGGTACAGGTAGCCGTTACGGTCGAACACTACCGTCTCGATACCCTGCTCCTTGGCTTTGCCTGCGATGGCCTCGCCTACCTTGGCCGCGATCTCTGTCTTTGTGCCTCCCTCGAGTCCCTTGGACGAAGCCGACGCCAGAGTGGCGCCCTTCAGGTCGTCTACAAGCTGCACGTATATGCTCTTGTTCGAGCGGAACACCGTCATGCGCGGACGCTCGGCCGTGCCGGACACCTTGCCGCGTATGCGTGTCTTGATCTTATTTCTTCTTGCTATCTTGGATACCATAATGCTTCAATTATTTAGCGTTAGCCGACTTGCCGGACTTGCGACGGATAATCTCGCCCACAAACTTGATACCTTTGCCCTTGTAGGGTTCCGGCTTGCGCAGCGAGCGGATCTTGGCACATACCTGGCCCAGAAGCTGCTTGTCGCTGCTCTCCAGTATTATCAGCGGGTTCTTGTTACGCTCTGTCTTGGCTTCTACCTTGATCTCCTTGGGAAGCTTGATATAGATAGCGTGGCTGAATCCCAGCGCGAGCTCCAGAACCTGGCCCGTGGCCGTGGCGCGATAACCTACGCCCACCAGCTCCATCTCCTTCTTGTAGCCCTCCGACACGCCTACAACCATGTTGTGGATCAACGCGCGGTACAGACCGTGAAGCGAGCGGTGCTCCTTGTCGTCGCTCGGACGAGTCACATATACATGTCCGTCCTTCACCTCTACGGCGATGTCCGGATTTACCGTCTGGCTCAGTTCTCCCTTCGGGCCCTTGACCGTTACGTCATTTCCCTTGACCGTTACCGTTACGCCGGCAGGTATTGCAATCGGTGCCTTTCCTATTCTTGACATAATTACCTCCTTCCGTTAATATACGTAACACAATACTTCGCCGCCGATCTTGCGCTCGGCTGCTTCCTTGTTGGTCATCACACCCTGGGAGGTGCTCAGAATCGCGATGCCCAGGCCGTTCAGAACGCGGGGCATGTCCTTGTAACCGGTGTACTGGCGCAAACCCGGACGCGAAACGCGGTGCAGGTTGGTGATGGCGCTTACCTTGTCCACCGGATCATACTTCAAGGCAATCTTGATCACACCCTTCGGAGCGTTCGTGTCATCGAACTTGTAGTTCAGGATGTAGCCTTGGTCGAAGAGGATCTTGGTGATCTCCCTCTTCATCTTAGACGTGGGAATCTCCACCACGCGGTGACCCGCCATGATGGCATTCCGCAGTCTTGTCAAATAATCTGCTATCGGATCAGTCATTGTAATTAATTGATTCAGATTTACCGAACAATATTAAAACATTAAAACTCTCATGTCGAAGCCACCTCGGACACCCTTGCGGGATCCGAGATGGTTATCTATTTCTTAACGTCGATGCGGGGTGGTTTATTATCCTCTGCCCGTAGCTTCGGAATAAACCGGGGTCCTCGCATTACCAGCTTGCCTTCTTCACACCGGGGATCAGGCCTGCGGAAGCCATCTCGCGGAACTGGATTCGCGAAATGCCGAACTGACGCATATATCCCTTGGGACGGCCGGTAAGCTCGCAACGGTTGTGCAGACGCACCTTGCTTGCGTTGCGGGGAAGCTTCTGCAGCTTGGTCAGAGCCTCGTAGTCGATGTTGCCTTCTGCATCGGCGAGGGCGGCTTTCTTCAGCGCTGCCTTCTTCTCCGCATATTTGGCCACCATCCGCTGACGCTTCACCTCGCGAGCCTTCATTGATTCTTTTGCCATGCTTTCTTTAAGTTATAATAAGTTATTACTTCTTGAAGGGCAAGCCGAACTTCTTGAGCAGGGCGAAGCCTTCCTCGTCAGTCTTGGCGCTCGTCACGAACGTGATGTTCATACCCTGAAGCTTGGGAACATTGTCTATATTGATCTCGGGGAAGATGATCTGCTCGGTGATACCCAGCGTGTAGTTGCCACGGCCGTCGAGCTTGGAATTGATGCCCTTGAAGTCGCGGATACGGGGCAGAGCCACGCGCACCAGGCGCTCCAGAAACTCGTACATCTTCTCGCGGCGCAGGGTCACCATCACGCCTACGGGCATCTTCTTACGCAGCTTGAATGCGGCGATGTCCTTGCGCGATAGTGTGGGCACTGCCTTCTGGCCCGTGATGGCTGTGATCTCGTTCACGGCCGTCTCAATCAGCTTCTTGTCCTGGGTAGCGTCGCCCAGTCCCTGGTTGATCACGATCTTCACCAGGCGGGGAACCTGCATCGGAGTCGTATACTTGAACTCTTCGGTCAGTTCCGGAGCGATACGCTCCTTATACGCTTTGCTAAGTGTTGTCTCGCTCATTATTTGATCTCCTCTCCTGATTTTTTAGCGTAACGCACCAGTTTGCCGGCCTCGTTGCGGCGGCGTCCTATGCGGGTGGCCTTGCCCGTCTTCGGGTCTACCACATTAAGGTTCGATATATGCACCGGAGCCTCCAGCTTTACGATTCCGCCCTGCGGATATTTGGCCGTCGGCTTCGTGCTCTTGGAGACGATGTTGATCCCCTCTACGATGGCTCGGTTTTTCTTCACCTGCACCTCGAGCACACGGCCTGTCTTGCCCTTGTCGTCGCCGGCGTTGACATAGACCGTATCCCCTTTCTTTATATGCAATTTTGCCATTTGTCCTAAACTTAGAAATTAACGATTAAAGTACCTCGGGTGCCAGTGAGACAATCTTCATGTTGGCGGCGCGCAGCTCGCGGGCCACCGGGCCGAAGATACGGGTGCCGCGGAGCTCACCGTTGTTGTTGAGCAGCACGCAGGCATTGTCGTCGAAACGGATATAGCTTCCGTCCGCGCGACGTATCTCTTTCTTGGTACGTACCACTACAGCCTTGGACACGGTACCCTTCTTAACCTCCGACGACGGTATGGTGCTCTTTACGGTCACCACGATCGTGTCGCCTACGCTCGCATAGCGGCGTCCGGTGCCTCCCAACACGTGGATGCAGAGTACTTCCTTGGCTCCACTGTTGTCGGCAACTGTCAAACGTGATTCGGTCTGTATCATGGTTACTTAACTTTTTCGATGATTTCTACAAGTCTCCAACGCTTCGTCTTGCTCAGGGGGCGCGTCTCCATCAGACGCACCTTGTCGCCTACGCTGCATTCGTTCTTCTCGTCGTGTGCGTGATATTTCTTTGTCTTATTGACAAACTTACCGTAGATGGGGTGTTTCTCCTTCCATTTGATCTCTACAGTGATGGTCTTGTCGCACTTATTGCTCGAAACCACTCCGACACGCTCTTTTCTAAGATGTCTTTTCTGTTCTTCCATTTCTTTCTACAGATTGTCAGCAGTGTTGTTACTCAGCGCTGGAAGCTGCGGCCAGCTCCTTCTGACGCAATATCGTCTTCAGACGGGCAATGTGACGACGGTCACTGGTGATCTTTGCCGGGTTGCCTGAGGGAGTAATCGCGTGCGCTACTTTCAATTCACGATAAGCCTTCTCCGAGACCTCTATCTGGGCCTTCAGTTCCTGAACGCTTAATTCCTTGATTTCTTCCTTTTTCATTTCTCTCGTTAATCTATTTTGGGCACACGGATTTTTGCATCCGCGTTCCGAATCGCAAAATTAATAAAAATTCTTGACTTTTCAGCAATTTACATGCTTAAATCGCAAAAAATTAACTTAAAAAGGCAAAAAATCATTACAAACCTCCCCCATGTCCCCGTCCGGGGGCATGGGGGAAGCTCATTTTGATTGCAGAAGCCGGAGTCCCCGCATGGGGATTCCGGCTTATTGTTTTCAGACATTCTGCGAGGGGTCATAGTCGCGGCGCACCACAAACTTGGTGAGCACGGGCAACTTCTGGGCAGCCAGACGGAGTGCCTCCTTGGCTACGTCGTAGGGAACGCCCTCCACCTCGATCAGGATACGACCGGGAGTGACAGGCGCTACGAATCCCTCGGGATTACCTTTACCTTTACCCATTCGCACCTCGGCAGGCTTCTTGGTGATAGGCTTGTCCGGGAAGATGCGGATCCAGATCTGGCCCTGACGCTGCATGTAACGGGTCACTGCCACACGGGCAGCCTCGATCTGACGGCCGGTAATCCATTTCGAATCCAGAGTCTTGATACCGAACGAGCCGAAAGCCAGCTGGTTGCCGCGCTGGGCCTCGCCCTTCATCCGTCCCTTTTGCGAGCGACGGTACCTTGTTTTCTTAGGCTGTAACATTATCCAGGTTCTTTTTAGCGATTGTTATTATTCTTCTTGTTGCGGAATCCGCCACGCTCTCTGCGCGGAGCCATGGGGCGTCCGGGCTCTTTCTGGCCGGCCACGTAGGTGGGGGTCAGCTCCTTCTTGCCATAGACCTCGCCGCGGCAGATCCATACCTTGATACCGATGATACCCACCTTGGTGAGAGCCTCGACCATGGCGTAGTCGATGTCGGCGCGGAGTGTGTGCAGGGGCGTACGGCCTTCCTTGAACATCTCGCTGCGGGCCATTTCGGCGCCGTTCAGACGTCCGCTGACCTGAACCTTGATACCCTCGGCGCCCATGCGCATGGTGCCGGCCACGGCCATCTTAACGGCACGACGGTAAGCCACCTTGTTCTCTATCTGACGAGCGATGTTGTTGGCCACGATCTCGGCGTCCAGCTCGGGACGCTTGATCTCGTAGATGTTGATCTGCACGTCCTTGTCGGTGAGCTTCTTCAGCTCCTCCTTCAGGATGTCCACATCCTTGCCGCCCTTGCCGATGATCAGGCCGGGACGCGATGTGGCGATCGTGATGGTGGCCATTTTCAGCGTGCGCTCGATGATGATGCGCGACACACTTGCTTTCTCCAGACGCTTGTGCAGGTACTTGCGGATCTTGGAGTCCTCCAGGAGGGTCTCGCCATATTTCTTACCGCCGTACCAGTTAGAGTCCCAACCGCGGATCACGCCCAGACGGTTGCTGATCGGATTAACTTTCTGTCCCATTTGCGTCAGTCTTTTTTGGAGTCAATTGTGTCAACGAACAATGTCACGTGATTTGAGCGCTTGCGGATGCGGTAGCCACGGCCCTGGGGTGCGGGGCGCATGCGCTTCAGCATCGGTGCGGCGTCTACGAACACTGTCTTTACATAGAGCTCGTTGGCCTCGGCCTTACGCTCGTTCTTCTGTTCCCAGTTGGCGATGGCCGACCGGAGAAGCTTCTCGACCTTGCGCGAAGCTTCCTTGTTGGAAAATTTCAATATGCCGAGTGCCTTGAACGCCTCCTGGCCGCGGATCATGTCCACTACCAGACGCATCTTGCGGGGCGACGACGGTATGTTGCGAAGCTTCGCGCCATACGTGCTCTTGCGGGCTTCCTTCATCGCATCGGCTGCATTTCTTTTTCTTACACCCATTGTATTCTGTTTTTTCTTTGGTTAGCGGGGACCGTTACTTCTTCTTGTTTCCGGCGTGGCCGCGGAACGTGCGCGTCGGAGCGAACTCTCCGAGCTTGTGGCCCACCATGTTCTCAGTCACATAGACCGGGATGAACTTATTGCCATTGTGCACGGCAAATGTATGTCCCACGAAGTCAGGCGAGATCATCGAGGCACGGCTCCACGTCTTGATGACGTTCTTCTTGCCGCTTTCCTCCATGGCTGCGACCTTCTTCTCCAGCTTGACGCTGATAAACGGTCCTTTTTTAAGCGAACGACTCATGATTGCTTCTTTATCAAATTACTTCTTTCTTCTTTCAATTATATACTTCGAGCTGTGCTTCTTGGGCGAGCGTGTCTTGAGACCCTTGGCATAGAGGCCCGTACGCGAACGGGGATGACCACCGCTCTGACGTCCCTCGCCACCACCCATGGGGTGATCGACAGGGTTCATTACCACACCACGGTTGTGGGGACGGCGGCCCAGCCAGCGGCTGCGGCCTGCCTTGCCGCTCTTCTCGAGGTTATGGTCGGAATTGCCCACTACGCCGATGGTGGCACGGCATGCCAGCAGGATGCGGCGGGTTTCTCCCGAAGGTAATTTGATGATCGCATAGTTGCCCTCGCGCGAGGTCAGCTGTGCGAACGTTCCGGCGGAACGCGCCATTTCGGCGCCCTGGCCCGGACGAAGCTCAATACAATGGATCAGCGTACCGACGGGGATCTTCGACAGGGGCAGACAGTTGCCTACCTCGGGCGCAGCGTCCTCGCCGCTGATTACGGTCTGACCTACCTCCAGCCCGTTGGGGGCGATCATGTAGGCCTTCTGACCATCCTGATAGTACAGAAGGGCGATGCGGGCCGAACGGTTGGGATCGTATTCGATCGTCTTGACCGTTGCGGGTACTCCGTCGTTCTGTCTCTTGAAGTCGATGAGACGCAATTTCCTCTTATGGCCGCCTCCGCGATAGCGGGTGCTCAGATGGCCCGACGAGTTGCGGCCGCCTGTGCTCCGCTTCCCGACCGTAAGAGTCTTCTCTGGTGTGGTAGCAGTGATTTGTCCTTTGAACACACCAATAACCTTGTGCCTTTGCCCAGGAGTAGTGGGCTTGAATTTTCTTACTGCCATTTTTTATAGATTGCTGTAGTAGTCAATAGTCTGGCCCTCGGCCACTGTCACGTATGCCTTCTTGAAGGCGTCCTGACGGCCGCGGATGAGCCCTTTCTTCGTGTAGCGAGACTTACGCTTGCCCGCGTAGTTGCAGATGTTCACCTTCTCCACGCGCACGTTGTACATCTTCTCTACAAGGTCCTTGATCTGGAACTTGTTGGCGTCGGGAGACACCTTGAACGTGTAGCAGTTCTGCTTCTCGCTGTATGCGGTGGCCTTTTCGGTCACCAGCGGTTTGATCTGTATATCCATGTTGTGTCTCCTTATTTAAAGTCGTTGATGATGGCGACGCTGTCCTCTGTTACCAGCATGGCGTCGTTGTTGAGAACACTGTAGGCATTCAGGTCCTGTGCGCGCATCAGCAGCGCGTTGGGAACGTTGCGTACCGACAGATATACATTCTCGTTGTTCTCGGGGAACACCAACAGCACTTTCTTGTCCTCGAGCTTGAAGCTCTTGGCCAGCGCCATATAGTTCTTGGTCTTGGGTGCGTCGAACTGGAAGTTCTCCACCACGATGATCTTGTTGTCGTTGGCACGGCTTGTCAATGCGATGCGGCGTGCGAGAGCCTTCATCTTCTTGTTGAGCTTGGTGCGGTAGTCGCGGGGACGGGGACCGAACACGCGGCCGCCATGGTACAGCACGGGGCTGTTCAGGTCGCCGCGACGTGCGCCGCCGCCACCCTTCTGACGTCCGATCTTGCGTGTGGAGTACGATACCTCGCTGCGCTCCTTGCTCTTGTGGGTGCCCTGACGCTGGTTCCCTAAGTACTGCTTGATGTCGAGATAAAGGGTATGCTCGGCATTACCCTCGCTAAGGTCGCGGCCGAATACCTCGTCATTGAGGGTGACCTTGCGGCCTGTGTCCTCACCTTTGATATTGTAAACTGCTAATTCCATTATTTCTCAACTGTGACGATTGAACCTTTGGGACCAGGGACGGAACCCTTGATCATTAACAAATTGTGCTCCGGGATAACCTTGATCACCTGGAGATTCTGCACGGTGACGCGCTCGTTGCCCATCTGGCCGGCCATGCGCAGTCCCTTGAATACCTTCGCGGGATACGAGCAGGCGCCGATAGAACCGGGCGCGCGGAGACGGTTGTGCTGGCCGTGTGTGCTCTGGCCTACGCCGCCGAATCCGTGACGCTTTACCACACCCTGGAAGCCTTTACCCTTCGAGGTGCCTACTACGTCTACGAAACCACCCTCCTGGAACATCTCCACGGTCAGTGTCTCGCCCAGTGCGGGTACGGTCTCAAACGACTTGAACTCGGCCAAGTGGCGCTGCGGTGCTACGCCTGCGGCTTTGAAGTGTCCGGCCATGGGCTTTGTAACGTGCTTCTCCTTGGCTTCCTGGTAGCCGATCTGCACTGCCTCGTAACCGTCTTTCTCCAGAGTCTTGATCTGCGTAACCACGCAAGGACCAACTTCGATAACAGTGCACGGCACATTCTTGCCGTCGGCACTGAAAACGGATGTCATTCCGATTTTCTTTCCTAATAATCCTGGCATTTCTTTACGTGTTGTATTTACGGTTGTTTATTCTTGTTTCAGCTTTGTTCACTCCGGCATCACACCTTGATGCTTACGTCTACGCCGCTGGGGAGTTCGAGTTTCATCAGGGCGTCCACAGTCTTGGCCGTGCTGCTATAGATGTCGATGAGACGCTGATAGCTCGACAGCTGGAACTGCTCGCGCGCCTTCTTGTTGACGAACGTCGAACGGTTCACGGTGAAGATGCGCTTGTGAGTGGGCAGCGGAATCGGACCGCTTACCACTGCGCCGGTGCTCTTGACCGTCTTTACGATCTTCTCGGCCGACTTGTCGACCAAGCTGTGATCGTAAGATTTGAGTTTGATTCTGATTTTCTGGCTCATATTTCTGTTATGACTATAAATTGCGAATTACTTGAGCAGGTCTACGCGGCCGTTGCACTCTGTCAGTACCGAGCGTGCGATGGACGGGCTTACCTCGCTGTAGTGGCTGAAGGTCATGGTGCTGGTGGCACGACCCGAAGTGATGGTACGCAGGGCGGTCACATAACCGAACATCTCGGCCAGAGGTGCCGTAGCCTTGACGATGCGGGCACCGCTGCGGCTGGTCTCCATACCCTCTACCTGACCGCGACGCTTGTTGAGGTCGCCGATCACGTCACCCATCGACTCCTCGGGGGTAACTACCTCGATCTTCATGATAGGCTCCATCAGGACGGGGCCTGCCTTCTCCGATCCGTGCTTGAACGCCTGGATGGCGGCGAGCTCGAAGCTCAGCTGGTCGGAGTCCACGGGGTGGAAGCTACCGTCGAGCAGTGTCACCTTCAGCTTCTCTACGGGATAGCCGGCCAGAACGCCGTTCTTCATAGCGGTCTGGAAGCCCTTCTGTACCGAAGGAATGTACTCCTTGGGCACGTTACCGCCCTTCACCTCGTCGATGAACTGCAGGCTGCCCTCGAAGTCCTCGTCGGCGGGCTCGATGCGTACGATGATGTCGGCGAACTTACCGCGACCACCGGTCTGCTTCTTGAATACCTCGCGAAGCTCGGCGGAACGTGTGATGGCCTCCTTGTATGTAACCTGCGGACGGCCCTGGTTGCATTCTACCTTGAACTCGCGGCGCAGACGGTCGATGATGATGTCCAGGTGAAGCTCGCCCATACCGCTGATCACGGTCTGGCCTGTCTCCTCGTTGGTCTCCACGCGGAAGGTGGGGTCCTCCTCGGCCAGCTTCTGCAGGCCTACGCCCAGCTTGTCGAGGTCTTTCTGCGTCTTGGGCTCTACGGCGATACCGATTACGGGATCGGGGAACTCCATTGCCTCGAGCACGATGGGATGGTTCTCGTCACACAGCGTGTCGCCGGTGCGGATATCCTTGAAGCCTACGCCTGCGCCGATGTCGCCGCAGCCGATCTTCTCCATCGGGTTCTGCTTGTTGGAGTGCATCTGGAACAGACGCGACACGCGCTCCTTCTTGCCCGAACGGGTGTTGAGCACGTACGATCCTGCCTCTACCTGGCCCGAATATACGCGGAAGAAAGTCAGACGGCCCACATACGGGTCGGTGGCGATCTTGAACGCCAGGGCGCACATGGGTGCTTCGGGGCTGGGCTCGCGGGTCTCGATCTCGTCGCTGCCCACTGCGGTGCCTTCGATTGCGCCTGCGTCCTCGGGGCTGGGCAGGTAAGCGCAGACTGCGTCAAGCAGGGTCTGCACACCCTTGTTCTTGAACGACGATCCGCAGGTCATGGGCTGGATGGCCATGGCCAGTGTGCCCTTGCGGATGGCTGCCTTCACCTCGTCCATCGTGATGGTGGAGGGATCGTCGAAGTATTTCTCCATCAGGGTGTCGTCGCACTCTGCCAGAGCCTCGAGCAGCTTGTCGCGGTATTCGTCGGCCTCGGCCTTGAGCGACTCGGGAATCTCCTCCTCGGAGTATTCGGCGCCCATGCTCTCGTCGTGCCACAGGATGGCCTTCATCTTCACCAGGTCCACAACGCCCTTGAATGTCTCCTCGGCGCCGATAGGAATCTGGATAGCCACGGGGTTGGCGCCAAGCAGCTCGCGCATCTGACGCATCACCTCGAAGAAGTTTGCGCCCGAACGGTCCATCTTGTTGACGTAACCGATACGGGGCACGTTGTATTTCTCAGCCTGGCGCCATACGGTCTCGGACTGGGGCTCCACGCCGCCTACGGCGCAGAACGTAGCCACGGCACCGTCCAGGACGCGCAGCGAACGCTCCACCTCGACGGTGAAGTCAACGTGTCCCGGAGTGTCGATCAGGTTGATCTTGTATTTGTCGCCATTGTATTTCCAGAATGCGGTGGTGGCAGCCGATGTGATCGTGATGCCTCGCTCCTGCTCCTGCTCCATCCAGTCCATTGTTGCGGCGCCGTCGTGTACCTCGCCGATCTTGTGGGTAAGACCGGTGTAGAACAGGATACGCTCGGACGTGGTGGTCTTGCCGGCATCGATATGAGCCATGATGCCGATGTTACGTGTATACTGAAGCTCGTCGTGTTTAGCCATCTTGAATCTCTGAATTTAGAATCTGAAATGAGCGAACGCGCGGTTGGCCTCGGCCATGCGGTGCATGTCTTCCTTACGCTTGAAGGCGCCACCCTGGTCGTTGAATGCGTCAACGATCTCGGCTGCCAGCTTGTCGGCCATTGTCTTGCCGCCGCGTTTGCGTGCGAAAATGATGAGATTCTTCATGGATATCGATTCCTTGCGGTCGCCGCGGATTTCCGTCGGCACCTGGAATGTCGCGCCACCGATACGGCGGCTCTTTACCTCCACCTGAGGAGTCACGTTCTCCAGAGCCTTCTTCCAGATCTCCAGCGCGCTCTTCTCCTCGTTCGGCATCTTGGCCTTCACGGTCTCCAATGCGGTGTAGAATATTGTATATGCCGTGTTCTTCTTCCCGTCGTACATCAGATGGTTCACGAACTTGGTTACCTTTACGTCGTGAAATACGGGATCGGGCAATATCACCCTTTTCTTGGGCTTAGCTTTTCTCATTTTTGTTTGTTTAATGTTTTGATTTTGGCTGCTTTTACAATCTTCAACTCCGCGCCTCTGCACGGGGTTTACTCAACCATAGCATGTCCGAAAAATCAAAACTGGTTATACCTTTTTTGATTCTTGGCCAAATGTTTATTTCTTGGCTGCCTTCGGACGTTTTGCGCCATATTTGCTGCGACGCTGAGTGCGTCCCTGCACTCCGGCTGTATCCAATGTGCCGCGTACGATGTGATAACGAACACCGGGAAGGTCCTTTACACGTCCGCCGCGCACCATTACGATCGAGTGCTCCTGCAGGTTGTGGCCCTCTCCGGGGATGTAGGAGTTAACCTCCTTGCCGTTAGTCAGACGGACACGTGCTACTTTTCGCATTGCCGAGTTAGGCTTCTTGGGCGTCGTGGTGTACACACGCACGCAAACGCCTCGACGCTGCGGGCAGGAATCCAGCGCAGGAGACTTGCTCTTGTCCTTCATCACCGTACGACCCTTGCGTACTAATTGCTGAATTGTTGGCATTCTGTTGCTTTTTTATTTTTTGTTTATTCTGTTTTATCCATAATCGGTTTCACGGCATACACACCATAAACGCCCGCCAACCGACTGAGCACCAATCGATTAGTTAGACGCATCAGGCGTTTTGCCCCGAAAAACTTTGCAAAGTTACTAAAAATTAGCTTCTTATGCAAGTGCTTTGTTCGTTTTTCAACACTTTTTATGTTCCGTTCCCGTTCATTCAGAATTCAGGATTCCGAATTCCCTGCAATCCCATTACCCATTACCTATTGCGCATCGGGCATCGGGCATTACCGTTTGAATTCGGAGGCGGATTTATGGATGAACTCGAACATGCGGCGGTCCACGTCGGTCAGCTCGATGCCGCGACGCCCCATCACCACGGCGGCAACCTTGAAGAACTGGTCGACGCTTACGTCGGTGAATCCGGCTGGGCTGCCTGTCTGGAAACTGGGTATGAAAGGTCTCGGGAAACCGGCGCCGTGGAAGTTCACGCCAACACCAACGACAGTGGCCGTGTTGAACATGGTGTTGATGGCCGCCTTGCTGTGGTCGCCCATGATCAGGCCGCAGAACTGCAGGTCGGTCTTCATGAAGCCCCGGCGCGCATAGTTCCAGACGCGTATCTTGGTGTAGTCGTTCTTCAGGTTCGAGGCGTTGCAGCCGGCACCCAGGTTACACCACTCTCCTATCACGGCGTTGCCCAGGTAGCCGTCGTGCGCCTTGTTGCTGTAGCCGAATATCACCGTATTGTCCACCTCGCCGCCGATGCGGCAGTTGGGGCCGAACGTGGTGCCTCCGTATATCTTCGCGCCCATGCGGATGCGTGTGCCCTCAAGCATGGCGATGGGCCCGCGCAGACACGCACCCTCCATCACCTGACAGTCCTTTCCTATATATATAGGCCCGCCGGTCACGTTCAGCGTAGCGCCGATCACAGTTGCCCCCTCCTCTATCATAAGGCTCGGAGTGCCGTCGGGCTGATACATCGGGCCGATCACGCGCGTACTCTCGTCCGGCGCGCTCGACTTGCGGCCGTAGCAGTAGCGGTGATAGTCCTCCAGCAGGGCCTGCTCGTTCTTGAGGAAGATATCGAACACATAGTTGATGCGGCGTCCGCGCGTGTCGCAGTCGGCGATACGCTCGTCCTTTTCCTTTATCACGCCTGTGGGTATGTTGTCGGTGGCGTCATTGTCGGTCAGGCTCAGGAACTGCTCGTATGTGCCGCGCCATGCCCAGAGGCCGTCGGCATCGGCCAGACCGTGGCCCGGTTCAAGCTTCTTGACCTGTCGCACCAGTTCGCTGTCGGCCAGCACGTTGCCGGCTATGTACACGCATTCCTCGCCCGGAGCGCCGTACTCGCCGGGAAACTTCTCGCGCAGGCATGGCCGTGTCAGCCACTGGTAATCGCCCGGCAGCATGGCCTTCCATTTGTCGGCCAGCGTGTCGATGCCCACTCTGAATGCTCCCACAGGCCGAGTGTAACTCAGCGGAAGCAGATTACGGTAATTTGCCTCTGTATCATACAGCACCACCTTGGTGCCTGAATCCCGATTGCTCATTCTGAATAAAGTTGTTTCCACCGCCGCATCCGCGCGGCAGCAAGGTTAACGATTCCCCTTGGCTTGCAAATTTAAGAATATTTCGCCGCTTACACAAATTATAACCGCAACGTAACACACATTGCACATAAAAACAAAATGCAGCACGGTTTCACAACCATCCTGCATCTGTGATTTTTTAGATAGCGCCTGCTTTCACAAGCCAACGATTTTCCTACTCAACCACTAACTTACAATTATATCACTATTACTAAAAGATTTTTGACTTGCCATCTTTCTTATTGTCTTGTCTGTGTTCCATACAAACGGGTTTCCCGCGTTTGCAAAGCAAAATTAGTTAAATTTTTCATACTAAAAAAATGTTACGCAAGAAAAACGTGTAAAAATTTATTAATTTTTGAAGAATTCCTTAATTTCGGGGCAAATTGACCAAATTAACGACCAAAATACTAAAAATCGCGGATAACAAGACAAGCCGATTTTGTCATTTTAACAAATTACCCTCTAAAACCGCAAATCGTCATATTGCAATTCAACAACCATTATTTTCATCATCCATATCTCGAAATAATTTGTTAAATTTGCACATATAATTAAAGAATTATGAAAAAACAACAGGAATATCTGGCGCGGATGCGTCAGGCCATGCGCGAGCATGGAGTAGATGCGTGTGTGGTGTCCGGCACTGACCCGCATCAGAGCGAGCTGCCGGCCATGCACTGGCGCGGCCGCGAGTGGCTCACCGGTTTCGAATCGGCCAACGGCACCAACGGCACGGCCGTGGTACTGCAGGACGACGCCCTTTGCTGGACCGACTCCCGCTATTTCCTGCAGGCCACCGAGCAGCTGAAGGACACCGGCTTCCGCATGATGGAGGAGGACGGCCCCAACGCGGTGGACCTGGTGGACTGGCTGGTTGAGCACACTCATTCCGGCCAGACAGTAGGCATCGACGGCATGACGTTCAGCATCAGCTACGCACAGCGTCTGGAACAGGAACTCGGCGACAACGGCGTGAAACTCAACACCGAATTCCCCGTGTTCGACTATATATACCCCGACCGTCCGGCACGCCCCATGAATCCGCTGTTCGTACACGACGAGAACATCGTGGGCGTCACCACCGACCGGAAGATGGAGGCCATCATGGAGGAAGTGAAGCCGGAACTGGCCAACGCCATCCTGCTCTCCAGCCTGGACGACATAGCATGGGCCACAAACCTGCGCGCCGCCAACGACATTGCCTATAGCCCGGTGTTCGTGGCATTCCTATATATAGATAATGAGCGACGCGTACTCTTTATCGACCAAGAGAAGATTACCGACGAGGTCAAGGCACACCTGCAGAAATACCATATCGAGGTCCAGCCTTACGATTCGGTCACCGGGTTCGTGGCCGGACTGCCTAAGGAGACACGCCTGCTTCTCGACCCTGAGAAGACGGCGCGCGGCATCTACGACCATGTGGGCTGCTCCGTGGTGTTCGGCGGCTCGGCCGTGGCCAAGCTCAAGAGCATCAAGAACGAAAGCATGATCCGCAGCATCCGCACCGCCATGCTGAAGGATGGCGTGGCCCTGACCAAATTCTTCATGCTTGTGGAGCGCGAATATCCCAAGGGCGAACTGACCGAGATAGGCCTGGCACGCGAACTGCGCCGTCTGCGCCTTGCCGACCCGACGTGCGTGGACGAGAGTTTCGCCAGCATCATAGGATGGAACGGCCACGGAGCCATCGTGCACTATGAGCCCACCGAGGAATCGAGCAGCGACATCAAGGGCGACGGTCTGCTGTTGGTGGATTCGGGAGGCCAATACACCTTCGGCACCACCGACATCACCCGCACCGTGGCCCTCGGTACGCCGACCGAGGAAGAAAAGCACGACTTCACACTGGTGATGAAGGGCCACATAGCCCTGAGCAACGCCATATTCCCGGCCGGCACCACCGGCCATCAGCTCGACGTGCTGGCACGTCAGTTCCTGTGGCGCGAAGGCAAGGCATACTATCACGGCACCGGCCACGGAGTGGGATTCTTCATCAACTGCCACGAGGGTCCGCAGAACATACGTCTCAACGCCAACCCCACTCCGCTGGAACCGGGAATGCTGCAGAGCGACGAACCCGGCCTCTACTTAGCCGACCGCTACGGCATCCGATGCGAGAACCTGATACTCTGCGTGCCAGACATCGTAACAGAATTCGGCCAGTTCCTGAAGTTCGAGCCTCTGACACTGTTCCCCTTCGACCTCCGTCTGTTCCAGACCGAGATCATGACCGCCGAGGAGATACAGTGGGTCAACGACTATCACGCCCGCGTACGCGAGGCACTCACGCCGCTCCTCTCGCCCGAGGAGGCCGCCTGGCTGGCCGACAAGACCCGCGAACTGAAATAACCCCCTGCGGACTGAAACAACCCCGGCGGACTGAAACAACCCCGGCGAACTGAAACAACCCCACCAAAAGTCAGCCCGGTTTTCCGTATCGTGTGGGTTAGTTGCGGCCCGGAGCTTCAGCTCCCCCGCAGCCGGTTTAACAATTTAATAAACTCAGATTTATGGCAATAATCAAAAGTGTGCGCGGCTTCACACCCAAAATAGGCAAGGACTGCTTCATCGCCGACAATGCCGTGATTGTAGGCGACGTGACCATGGGCGACCAATGCTCCGTATGGTACAGCACCGTATTGCGCGGCGACGTGAACACCATCACCATCGGCAACCGCGTCAACATCCAGGACGGATCCGTGTTGCATACCCTCTATGAGAAATCCACCATCGAGATCGGCGACGACGTGTCCATCGGCCACAACGTGGTGATACACGGCGCCAAGATACGCAATTACGCGCTGATCGGCATGGGAGCCATCGTGATGGACGACGCCGAAGTCGGCGAAGGCGCCCTGGTGGCCGCCGGTTCCGTAGTGCTGAGCCGCACCAAGATCGGCCCCCACGAGATGTGGGCCGGTGCCCCCGCCAAATTCATCAAGATGGTAGAGCCGGAGAAAGCCAAGGAAATGAATATCAAGATTGCCGGCAACTACCTGATGTACAGCCAGTGGTTCAAGGATTCCGGCTACTGCGACATCCCGCAGGAATAGGTCTTTTGCCACAGTCACATACAGAAACGCAGCAGGTCCAGAAAGCCCGCTGCGTTTTTATTACGTTATGTCGTTTTTATTACGTTATCTCAATGAGTGCTTTCAGTTGGCCGGAGCCTTGAGAATTTGTTCCTTCATCCGGGATTTGACGGCGAACTCAGCCTTGGCCTTGGCCAACTGCTCCTGGAAGGCGGGATCGGCATGCAGCACGCCGATTACGCCGGAACCCACAACGCGACCCATGTCGACGTCACTCTGATAATGCGCGCCCACTATCACGCGGCTCTGGCCGAACTGGAAGCCGCGGTCCAGAATCTCGTTTACACGCGCGGGATTGATCTCGCTCAGCACCAGCGCCGTGGCCCAGCCTATGGCTGTGTGGCCCGAAGGATATGAACCGTTCTTGGCCAGACTCTCCTCGTCCCAGGGCGTGGACGTATGCTCATTCCATTTCACGAACGGACGCGTGCGCTTGTAATAGTTTTTGGCGGCACGTGTAGACAGATCGCCGGCATCTTCCTTCATATTGGTCAGAAGTTTGTAGATTTCGGGAGTGTTTTCCTTGGTCAGCTTCATGCCGAAAGCCTCGCTGAACGAGCGGTCCAGCCATCCGTCGTTAAGGTTGGCGTCCACTATTGCCTGCTTGCCGCGCTCGGTGTCGCGCAGGGTCTTGCCCCATTCATACTGTTCGCGGTCGTATGCCAGACGCATCGACCCGTCGGCCGGAGGTTCGGGCAACAATTGCCGGCTGTCCGCAACCTGATCAGGTGTGAGATAATACTTGTCGGGATCCGTGGTGTGGTCACCCGCCCACGCTACGCCGCTTACAACAAGCGCCGCCATCAGAAGTGCTGTTTTTTTCATGGCATTGTGTGTTTTATGTGTATGTCTTTCCATTCTATTTCCGCCCACGGCAAAAACAAGGATTGTAAGTCGATTTTCTGTTACTTTAACGCCCGACTATGATTATTTGATTGTTTTTTGCAACAAATTTTAAAAAAAATTTTGTCAATCCATAAAGTAATTGTAATTTTGCAACGCTTTTGCACCCTCAACGTATTCAGGGTGTGGCAAAACAGAATATAAACCAATAAAAAATAAAAAATAAAACATGATCATTGTACAGGTAAAGGAAGGCGAGAGCATCGAGAAAGCTCTGAAGAAGTTCAAGCGTAAATTTGAGAAGACCGGCATTATCCGCGAGCTGCGCAGCCGTCAGGCGTTTGAGAAGCCTTCGGTTACAAACCGCAAGAAGATGGTGAAGGCCGTATACGTACAGCAGCTGCGTCAGGCCGAGCAGTAATCCGCCACCTACCGACGACAACATATCAACCGGTATGGGTCTGATGACCCGTACCGATTTGTTGTGCATTGCCGCAACCTCCCCATCTCTCCCATCTCTCCCATCTCTCCCATCTCTCCCATCTCTCCCATCTCTCCCAATTATCCCATTTCTCCCAATTATCCCATCCCTCCCATCCCTCCCATCCCCCCTATGGAAGAATTCGGACGATACCTCAGGAACGAGCTGAACCGCAGCGACCACACTGTCGAGGCGTATCTGCGCGACGTGCGGCAGTTTGCCTCATGGCTCGGCGTTGCGGACACCATGTCGATGCTCGCCCCCGATGCTGTGACGGCCAACGACGTTCGCGACTGGCTCGGCGCCGAGGCATCGCAAGGCATCGGCCCAGCATCACTGCGCCGCAAGACGCAGTCGCTCAGGGCATTCTTCCGCTGGGGCGTCCGTTCCGGCCGCATCAAGGTCAATCCCGCCGGCGACGTCACTCTGGCCAAGCTGCCCAAGCACCTGCCCGACATAGTCAAGGCTCCGGAGATGGAATTATTACTGGAGCAAATCCCGACCGACACCTTCCCCAAGGCCCGTCTGCACCTGGCGCTATCCATGCTGTACGGACTCGGACTGCGCCAGGCCGAACTCCTCGCACTCACCGACTCCGACCTGCGCGCCTCGGCCAACGGCTACGAACTCCGCGTCATGGGTAAAGGACGCCGCGAACGGGTTCTTCCGCTCCCCTCGCAATTAGTCGATGAAATCGACGCATACCGCAAGCTCCGCGACAATACATATCCTGACTTGGAGGCGCCTGTGCCACTGATTGCCGGCCCGCACGGACACATAAGCAAGAACACTCTTTACGAGCTGGTGCATCAAGGACTGACCGGCACTTCGGCATCGCGCAAGAGCCCCCATATCCTGCGGCATTCATTTGCCACGGCGCTCCTGTCGGACGGCGCCAACCTTGACGCCGTGCGCCAGCTGTTAGGCCATGCTTCGCTCGGCACCACGCAGATATACACCCATCTGTCGCCCAACGAATTACGTCAGGCTTACAACGCGGCGCATCCACGTGCCTTGAAAAAGAAATAGTTTATTACAGCTGTCTTTCCACCTCTGCAGGCGTCATCTTGGGCTCCAGACCCGACTGCCTGCGAATCTTCTTCATCAACACAGCCAACATCACGGCGGCCACCACGACCGACAGCAGATCGGCGATGGGATATGACGCCCATACGCCGTCAAGTCCCCAGAAATGAGGCAACGTGAACAGCAGCGGTATCATGAGGATTATCTGACGCGTCAGCGACAGGAAAATGGATTTGGCCGCCATGCCCAAGGCCTGGAACAGATTGGTGGTGACTATCTGGAATCCCACCATCCAGAATGTAAGCGTGGTGATACGCAGACAGTTCACGGCGCATTCTATCTGCGCCTCGTCCTGCATGAACATCGAGGCGATGGCGCGCGGCGCCAAGGCACCGGTCACGCTTCCTAATGTGGACACCAGGACACCGACAACGGCGGCTAACGTAAAGGTATGCACCAACCGCTTGTAGCGGCCCGATCCGTAGTTATAGCCCACTATCGGCTGCATGCCCTGACACAGACCGATGATGATGAACACGAATATGGTGACGAACCGGTTGAACACCACCACGGCCGCCACGGCATTGTCGCCGCCATATTCCAGCAGCGTATTGTTGACTATGGCGTTGATGGCCGAGCCGCAGACATTGATCAGAAACGGAGCCATGCCGATATACAGCACGCCGCGGATTATGGGCCAGTTGAAACGGAACGTGCCGCGCACGAAGTGCAGCGTGTTCTTCTTGTTGAAGAAGTGGCTCATCACCCACACCCCCGTCACGGCCATGGAGATGTCGGTAGCCAGTGCCGCGCCGCGTATGCCCCACTTGAAACCGAACAGGAACAGCGGAGCCAATATCACGTTGATCAGCGCGCCTATCATGTTGGTGTACATGGCCTTGGCCGGATAGCCCGACGATCGCATCACGTTGTTGTAGCTGAACGTCAGGTTCATCAGCACGCAGCCCGGCAGCACCCACAGCATGAACTCGCGCGCATACGGCAGCGAATGTTCCGAGGCTCCGAACATGCGCAGAATCGGGTCGATGAACGTGGCGAACAGTGCGGCATACACCACACCGATTATCACCGTCAGCTGCACACAGTTGCCAAGTATCAGCTCGGCGGCGCGCCGGTCCTTCTGTCCCATCACGATCGACACCCTGGTGGCCGCGCCGGCGCCTACCAGCATACCCAGCGCCGTGGCCAGGTTCATCACCGGGAACGTCACCGCGATGCCGCTCACCACGTTCGGATCGTCGATGGCCTGACCTATCACGATGGAGTCTATGATGTTGTACACCGCGCTTATCACCGTGCCCACGATGGCCGGAAGGCTGTATTTAAGCAGCAGACGCCCCACCGGAGCCTCGCCCAGCTCCCTTATGCGCGCCTGCGGATCCGGTGTTACTTTTCCTTTCGACATGTCTCGAAATTTCTATGCCACACTCGTCAACAACACGTAACCGGCCATGGCGTTGTATATTCCGATAATAATCGGCACCGCCACAAGGGCATAATAATATCTGCGGCTGATCAGCGGAAATGCCGCCAGCGTCAGGATATCCACGGTACCCAACAGCTCGCCCAGACGGGTAGGCATCACCGGAATACCGCCCAAAAGCAGGAAACAAGCCTGCGAACAGATGGATATGCCCACACATACGGTGGCCAACGGATAACGCTTCTGAATCTGCGGCAGATAATACACCATCACCATCAGCACGATGACCATAAAGATACGCATCGGACCCACCGTCGAGTCGGTCACGAAACGCTCGCCGCCATACGATATCAGATAATTGTTCACTATTTCCAGCGGCAGGAACCTAACCAGCTTGCCCAACTGCACTCCGCTGATACCAACTATCAGACACACTCCCAGCAGCACCATCCAGAACGGACGATACATCCGCTTGGCGGGAAGGAAGAACAACGGTACGAACACGACGGCCGACGAGTGAAACAGCATGGCCAGAGCCACCAGCGGGAAATACACGTACCATCTGCGACGCGGTATGTAACGCACCGCTATCAGCAATATTCCGGCCGACACCGCCGCACGCATCTGAATCATATCGTGCAGCACGAAGTACATGCCCACATACAGCACCATCGACAGCCACAGGTTGGGGCTGTTGCGCAGGATTCCCCAGAAATGGGTGCCCACCGACAGCAACGCGTAGGCCAGCAACAGCGCCATGAACGACGGCGATGCCTGGCACAGCCATATAAACGACGGCTCGATGTGCCTGCCGTTCGCAGCATATCCGTGCCCGTAGTACATATTTTTATACATGTGATAGTCCGGCAGCAGTTCCGAGCGCGACACACACACCATCAGCAGCATGACTAACGCCACACCCAGAGCCACATACATACCCACACGTATGAACTTGTTGACGCCCGCCAGCGGCGCAAACCTGTCACGCTCCAGTGTCTCGTGGGCAAAAGCTATCTTATCCGACGCCATCGGAAGCGTCAGAATCAATATCATCGCAAATACTATGTAATACAGCTGTACCATTCTACCTGCTATATAACGCCAGCCCTGTTTTAATTATTATTTTTTCGACGCGAATGCGAAAAATACCGAGATTTTTTGTTATCTTTGTAAAGCGGAAGGAACTCCGGGGCACGACACCCAGGGCCACCAGCCTTTTTCGTGTCCCCGCCATTGTTCCGGACGGAGAACTTAAAACCCAAGATTATGGAAGCAAAAATCAAAGCTATTCACTTCGACATCACGGAGAAATTGGTGAATTTCATCAACAAGAAGATCGACAAGATGGAGCGCCGGTTCGAAGCCATCACCGACGCCGAGGTTACACTCAAGGTAGTGAAGCCGGAGACGGCTATGAACAAAGAGGCATCCATACGCCTGAGCGTTCCGCCGGCCGCCGACCTATACGCGTCAAAGACAGCCGACTCCTTCGAAGAGGCAGTCGACCTCTGCCTCGACGCCCTCGAACCCCAGCTCGAAAAGAACAAAGTCAAGAACTGACATCACCGTAATGTCACACCGGCACCACAACCCGGATTTATTCCAACCCAACATTATAAAACCCTATAATTAATGTCTACGTCAAAGAGCGCGGGCACTATGAAAAAGAAAAAGGAGCATCCCCGGCCCGGTTCCACAGGCCGGTGGATGCTTTATATCATGCTCGGCGTAAGCCTGCTTCTGATCGTTTCCCTTATTGCGTCGTATCCGCTCCTTATGACGGGCGCCCCCAAGACCGCCGTAATCCGCATCCCCAAAGGTGCCACCGAAGTCAATGTCCGCGATTCACTGACCAAGCATTTCGGCCATGACTACACCGGCATCGTGATGCGGGCTGCCGGCCTCAGGAATATAGATTATTCCACACGCCACGGACTGTACGAAATCAAAGAGGGCACCACTCCGCTCGCAGCCATGCGGAAGCTCACATCAGGTGCCCAGACTCCCATACGCATCAGGGTCAACGGCTATCGCTCGCTGCCACTGCTGCTGCAGAATGTGGCCGACAAATTCGAGTTCTCGGTCGATTCGCTTGCCCGGACTTTATACGACAAGGCCTTTCTGGACGAATACGGACTGACCCCCGAGAACGCCATGGCCATATTCATCAACGACACATACGAGGTCTACTGGTCGGCCACGCCGCGCGAAGTCCTGGACAAATTCGGCAAGAATTACCGTTACCTTTGGAACAAAGGCAACCGCGACAAGGCACGGCAGCTCGGTCTTGAACCCGCACAGGTCATGATCATAGCCTCCATCGTTGACGAAGAAACCAACACCCGGTCGGAGAAAGGCACCGTCGGACGCCTGTACATCAACCGCCTGCACAAAGGCATGCGCCTGCAGGCCGACCCCACCGTACGGTTCGCCATCGGCGATTTCACCATCCAGCGCATCAGCAACGAGGACCTGAACGTGACATCCCCATACAACACCTACCGCAACGACGGATTGCCGCCAGGGCCAATCCGCACCATCGACAAGCGCACCGTACAGAGCATCCTTGACTCCAAGCCACACGAATATCTGTATATGTGCGCCCGCGAGACACTGGACGGCACCCACAATTTCGCCAAGACATTCGACGAGCATACGCGCAACGCACTGAAGTACCGCCAGACCCTTGACAAGCTCGGCGTCTCGCGCTGATTCCGCCGCCTCCACACGCCGCCCTCGGCAGCAACCACACGCCGCCCTCGGCAGCAATTGCACAGTCACTCACTGTGGTAAAAGCCCGCGGCTTTTACTCACCATATTCCCATCCATCATGACCGTAATCCAACGATATTCCAACCAGGCCGAAGCCTACATAGACCAGGGCTATCTGGAAAGCCACGGCATCCCGGCCCAGGTCAACGCCGACGCGCTGTCCGAGATTTTCCCGGCGCCCGGCGCCGGCATCGGGTCCATCACTCTGGTGGTGCCCGACAAAATGGCCCACGAGGCCATGAAACTGATGCAACAACGCGATTGACCCATGTTCCGTGGGTTTTCAGCTATTCTGTTGCTTCTCGTCGCGGTCCTTTTGCCCTGCGACGCATTCGCCACGCCTGAAAATCCCATTATTCTTACCCCGGCCGTACCCGGCCCTCCGGATACGGTGCCTGTCAAGTCGTTCATAATCGACATCGACACCGCCGGACTCAGTCCCCGGTTTCCGGGCCGGCTCGCCGTCGAATCGTCATCGCTGCAAGCAGGCGCCGAAGGCGATTCACTTCAGCTGCAAGGCAACACATACGCCCAACGCGACTGGTGGTATAAACTGAAGCACAAGCAATTGCAGACAGACGACCCGGCGGTCAGGTGGCCCTCCCCGTTCGTGGAATGGTGCATAGGCGTGTACAACTGGTTTCAACGCAATTTCAACGCACGCGACACTACTTACGTCAAAAGCGACGGCAAAATGGGGAAATTAATGCTGATATCCGACAACTGGGCCGACAACTACCTGTTCGGCTCCAAGACTCTTCCCTACATCACCATGGGAAGCAAGATGTTTCCCAACCTCGGCATTTACGTTAAATACGGCATATTGTCCATAGGATATTCCGTGGACATGTCCGCGCTGTTCGGCGGCAATCATTCGAGTCGCCAGAAATGGAATTTTTCGGTCGGATGCGCCAGATTCAACATCGAGGCGCATCTGTGGCGCAACTCCGGAACCACCTATATCCATCGCTTCGACGACTTTAAGGAAATGAAAAGCCTCGACCTGCCGTACGACGGGCTCACATTCTCAGCCGCCAACGTACACGGCTACTACATATTCAATAACCGCAGGTTTGACTTCGGCGGTGCGTTAGGTTACTCCAACAACCAACGCATCAGCCAGGGATCGGCCCTTGTCGGCCTGGATATAAGCCGAATCGTGGCCTTCTTCGACTTCACCCGACTTCCGAACGAAATAATAGAATCAAACCCATATCCAGTGGACAGCTACAGGTTTCATTACCAGTCATACAGCATATTGGGCGGTTACAGCTTCAACTGGGTGATGAACAAGCACTTCATTTTCAACCTCACCGCCATTCCAGGGCTGGGAGCAGCCTACTCGCGCGAGGATGCCTCGATGTCCGACAAACTCCAGCTGGCTGGTGTGTTCAAGGGTGTTGCCGGATTGCTGTATACCACAAACCGGTTTTTCGCAGGAGTACGCTGCCGATACCATGCCAATGCCGTGCTGTCGGACGACATAGACTTCATGAACGGCCGCCTCAACATTCAGGCCACCGTCGGATTCAGGTTTTAGAATAAAGCATATTAATGAGCACTGATACAGGACATAACGGATTGCATTCCGGGAAATACGACCGCGACATGATGCGTCGCGCATTGCAGCTGGCCGCCAACGGCGCAGGATACGTCTCGCCCAACCCCATGGTAGGCGCGGTTATAGTGGCCGAAGACGGCCGTATAATCGGCCGGGGATGGCACCGAAAATACGGCGGTCCTCACGCCGAAGTCCAGGCATTCAGGAGTGTCAGCCCCCGGGACGAGCGGCTGCTGCCCGAAGCCACGATCTATGTCACTCTCGAACCCTGCTCACATTACGGCAAGACTCCCCCGTGCGCCAGACTCATAGTGGACAAAGGCGTGAGACGCGTGGTGGTGGGATGCGGCGACCCCAATCCCAAAGTATCGGGTCGCGGCATCGAGATGATACGTCAGGCGGGCATAGAGGTCACGGAAAACGTACTGCGGGATGAATGCGCGGCACTCAACAAACGGTTCATGACCGCCCACACCCTTCACCGCCCCTGGATCCAGCTCAAATGGGCCGAAGACGCACAGGGAAATATGGCCCGCAGAAATCCCGACTATACTCCCGGATGCGGGCTGCTGGAATATCTGCCGACACAGATTTCCAGTCCGGCAGGGATGGTGCTGATGCACGGACAGCGCGCCATGGTCGATGCCATCATGGCAGGCACCAACACATTGCTCAGCGACAACCCGTCGCTCACCACACGCCTGTGGCCCGGGAATTCACCGCGACCCGTCATATTCCGGTCGTCACGACTACCGGATTCGCTTAAAATCCTGGACAGAAACCCTATCATACTTGACCCCGCAGTACCTTTGGAGCAGAACATGCACCTGTTGTTCAGCGAACACGGCATCACCTCCCTTATGGTGGAAGGCGGACGCACCCTTCTCGACTCCTTTATCGATAAAAACCTTTACGACGAAATGCGCGTTGAATCCTCTTTATCTGATCTCTGATCTCCCACTCCTCCCACTCCTCCCATCACTCCCATTCCTCCCACTCCTCCCATCACTCCCATTCCTCCCACTCCTCCCACTCCTCCCACTCCTCCCATCACTCCCATTCCTCCCACTCCTCCCATTCCTCCCATCACTCCCATCACTCCCATCACTCCCATAAAAAGCGGATGCGCCGGGACTCTCTGTCCGGCACATCCTCTTTTATCAGGTAATTGATTTATCAGTGGTCCTATTCTGACCTTAATGTAACCTACATCATTTCTGATAGCTTTGCTATCCGTGAACCTAACTTACCACGGGCTTCGTGAGTCACCTCATCCGTTTCGCGCCCTTGAATTTATAATTCCTATACAATAACAATAACACTACTTTTCTTCTTGCACCTGATTTATATTGCAGGGATTAATAGTGCAATAACTATTATCCAATGGTTGTGGGGTTGTTGAAACTGTTGCAAAGTTACACCATCAAGCCCCTCGTGAAGCTCAAGGGAGTAATATAGTAGTGTAATTAAATATTTATCTTACTGTTCTATTGTTTTTTATGTAATTTCATGTTTATAATATTAGTAGTATAATTCCACATTGTCAGACACTGATTTATGCCTTTCCAATCATCTTCCGCCTCTGCAGGCAAACGTGATTCACCGCACTTTACAAGCCGCATAGTCTCCCCCTGACACGCTGCTCCCGGCATATCACCTTTGCATACTCCCGAAAAATCGGTTCCAAACTTTTGCAGAAATTTGAAAAAAGTACTAATTTTGTTCCGATTTTGAATTGAGCGCTGTTACTCTCAGATTAAGCACATCTTATTCCGACCCATCCTGCTGATTCAATATCCATGTATTTACGACACAACATATTAAGAATTTACAACACAAACTCTTAAATAAACGATGAGTATGAAGAAATCATTCAGAATGATCGGTCTGGCATGTGTGGCCATGTCCGTTATGCCGCTTGTATCGTGCGGCGGTGATGACGACGGAGACGTAACGCCTCCGAACGAAATCGAAACCGAGACAGGGATGCGCCTGACCCGCGTCGGCAACTACGAGTTCAACTACGACAGCAAGGGACGCTGCAACGGTGTGGACTATCTCGGCAGTTCCTACGACGACTACGGCAACCTGTCGATCAACTGGGACAAAGGAGAAATCTCCGTGACAGACGGCGATGACGCCATGTATGAGAATCCCCTGAAATTCAAGACCAACGGCAACGGTTACATAACGGAATTATCTCAGTCGTGGGATTACAAAGACGAGTATGGATCATACAAAGGCAACGGCGAGGCTAAGTTCTCGTACGACAAATCCGGACATCTCACCAAGGCCACTTTCGAGTCTAAGGAAACCGGTGTGGACGAGGGCGAGAAATTCTCTTTCTACGGCAAATCCGTCTACAGCTTTACATGGCAGAACGGCAATCTTGTACGGATTGAGAATTCATGGGAAGATAATGATGACAGCGAACGCGAGACCGGCGTAGAGTCTTACGACATTTCCTACGACAATGAGGGAAACGCCTACAACCAGTGGAGCCAGGGAATTCTCTATTATGTCATTGAATGGGACTTCAGCCAGCTGGGCCATGTAGGCATGTTCGGTGTCGGCACAGCCAACTTCCCCACGACCATCGAAGAAAACGACGACGACTATTCTCACAGCTATTCCCTCAGCTTCTCCACCAACAGCCTGGGACTCATCAGCAGCGAGAATGTTAACGGCAGTACGTACAACTACTATTATGACGAAGTAGGCACTCGCGCGGCATTCGACCAGTCGCTGCCCGCTAAGGCTAAAAAGAGTCTGTTCATGCGTCACCGCAAGGCTCACAAATAATACCGCAAGGTAATTAAATTACAGCAAGACTGACAAATAACACGCGTTATCCAATAACAATAAAGTCGGACCCTCTGCGGTTCCGACTTTTTTTATTGATGGTCGATACGGGCGTTCTTGAGGCGGACGCGGCAATTGTAGATGGTGGAGAGGGATTTGTGCAGGAACTCGGCTATCTGGTCGCTCGACACGATGCCGAGCCTGATCAGCGCCATCACCCGCAGGTCGGTGCCCGTCGAGCCGTCACGGCTCAACGACAGCCGGCACTCGGGCTTCAGGTCCCGGTTCACTTCCTCTACGAAATCGGGATACAGTCCTAAGAAAGTGGAATCGAAATTGCTCAGGAAGCGCTTCGTTTCCTTTTTATCGTCTATCTCGGCCAGGAATTTGTTGACGCCGTCCATTCCTTTCTTGTGGAATGCCGACGATACGCCCATCTTCAGTTTCTCGATGTCGCGCACAAACTCCGACGACAGCCTCAGATACTGCAGCAGGTATGTGTCACGCACCTTGTTACTGTCCTTGAGGCGTGCGTTAAGTTCAGATAGTTCTGAATTGTACGACTTAAGCTGACTGATCAGCTGCCTTTCGTTTTGCGACACGCGTCGCAACTGATTGCGCTGTCTGGCCACGAATGCAAGGACCACAAGCAGAACAAGCAGCATCACTGTTATACCCGCAGTCGTAATCCGTTCGTTTCGCTGTTCGCGAGTCACCTGTTGCTCGTATGCCGCGAGCACGGAAGGCAACAATGCATTGACACGCGCCTGATTTTCAATTACTTTTGATGCGCCGGCATCGGCCATCGCAAGTTTGATGTATCGGTACGCACGTTCCACATCCCCGCGTTTCAACAGCAGTTCCGACAGGCGATACAACGACTGGTAATCGCGCACCGGCACCTGAAGGTCGTACAACGAACTCATTATCAACGGCCCGACGGCTCCAACCGTATCTCCGCGCAACAGTTTCAGCTCTGCTTCAAGATAACTGTATATGGCCTTGTCCCGCACCGGGGTATTATCCGGATGTTTCACGCTGCGTATCACTGAGTCGGCACGCCCGTACTGACCGGTTCCCTCGTACAGCCTCAGTTCATAGAACCATCTTCCCTCGTCGGACGGATTCATATATTCCATCATCTTGCCGTACACATCCACAGGAATTACGCCCTGACCCACGTACACGTCGGCAAGGGCACGGTAGTATCCGTCGCGCACTTCGGGAATAACCGTGTCATTGACATGGCGCATTATCAGCGTCATGGCCTCCTGCAGTTCCCCACGCGACACGTACAGCCGGGACAGGCTCATGGCCTTGCTCGCCATTTCGCTTGTATTGTTGCGTGATTGGGCAAGCTCATATTCCTTCCGGCCATAGTATATGGCTGAGTCCATGTCGAAGGTCTGGTACTTCAGTCTTAGGTCTCGATACATGGACATGCGCCGGTCGGCGCTTAACGAGGACTGCTTGGCCATGATGCCCTCACGCCGCAATTCCTCGCCATACCGCCTGATGTTTGCGGCATGATTCTCCACAGCCTTGTCAAGGGCCGTAAGCATCGGTTCCGGGTCATGGCCGCACGCCGTCAGCGACAGCAACGCCATACATATCATGCCTCGGAACCGCATAACAAATCCTTTCCTTCTTTACTCGTAACGTATCGACGACTTGCGCAGCACCTTCCAGTAGCCGTTCTCGAAAATGGCCGTACCGCTGCTCTCGGTCACGATTGACGTGGCACCTACGGTGTCCTCGATGTCGATTGCCGAGCAACCTCCCGACAGCATCTCCAGCGGATGTTCCAGGGCGATGGCCGTCACCGCGGGATTATCGACGACATGGAACGTTCCAACCAGACCGTCCTCGGTGTCAAGACGATAGATGGTATTGCCCGGCGACAACCGGCGGTCGGCGCGTACGAATATGCCTCGGCTGTTGGCACGTCCCAGGTATATGACGTGCAGTATCTCCTCCTGCTCGGGTGCAGGCTTGGGCCGAACAGGCGCCGGGGCAGGCTGAACAGGCGCGGGGGCGGGTGCAGCCTCGCGATAAGAACGTGTCTCGGCCTTGCGCAGTTTCTCCTCCAGGTCGGCTATGCGGGCCAGCAGCTGCTGCTCGCGGCGCACGTGCTCCTGTTCACGCGCCTTAAGCTCGCGCTCCACATCCTCGTGGGCGGCGAGTTTTTCCTTGTACGACGCTATAGCCTGACGGGCCTTGGCGCGCACTTCCTCAGCTTCGTCATCGTTCTTGCCGGCGGCGTCCGGCTGACGGTTCATCACCTTGGCGGCGAATGTCACGAGCCATACCACCACGCCGATCAGCACGCAGAGTATCACCACATATATCCATGTGGCGTTGCTTCCCGAATTCTGCGATTCGGGAGCGGCGTTTTTGGCATCGTCCTCTATGGCTTTCTGGTCGGCCAGGATGTCGGCCTGCTGTGCGGCGGGATCAGCCGCAGCAGCCTCGGCTGGTTGTTCGGCTACGGACGCCTCCGCCGGCGCGGCCTCGGCCGGTGCGGGCGCAGCCTCGGCCGGTGCTTCGGCGGCCGCGGCTGCCGAAGGCGCGCTCACGCTCATGGCCATGATCTGCTTGCGCACACGTGGACGGGCACCCTTGCCTTCTTCTATCAGGCCGGCGGCCTTGAAGGCTGTCGAGCCCCAGTATTCCACCAGCCGGGTCTTGTCCCATGTGGCATAGTCCTTGGGTACGGGTATGGCCAAGAATGCCTTGATGTTCTCCTTTTCCTTGGCTTTAAGCGATTTCTGAAGCTCGGATATGCTCCTGGCGTTCACTTCGTCCAGGTATCCGCTGCCGTTGTTGGCATATCTCAGATATGCCTTGGCCGCGATGGTGCGTGCCTCCTCCATCTCCCGGTCGCTCACTGCCCGACACTCCACGGCGCTTCCCATCATGGCCGCCAGTGTCAGCATTCCTGCTATTATCCTGTTGATCTTTATCATAGTCGTATATAATCTTATTCTTAATCATTGTCCGCCGTCACAGTTCCTTGCGCAGTCTGGCCACAGGGATGCGCACCCGGTCGCGGTATTTGGCCACCGTTCGTCGCGATATGTCCAGTCCGGATGCGGCCAACATGTCGGCGATGCGTCGGTCGGACAGAGGTTTTCGCTTATCCTCCTTGTCTATCAGAGCCTTGATGGAGGCTTCAATCTTGCGGTTGGTGGCGGCGTCCTCGCCTTCGGCTGTGTCTCCCTTGGTGTCAGAGAAGAAGAACCGCAACGGGTATATTCCCCACGGAGTCTGCACGAACTTATTGTTGGTGGCTCGCGAAATAGTCGAGAAATCAAGACCGGTTATCTCGGCCAGTGTCTTGAGCATCATCGGCTTCAGCTTGTACACGTCCTGCGTGCGGAAATATTCTTCCTGCACTTTCAGTATGGCCGACATCACGGTCATCATCGACTTCTGACGCTGGGCCACGATGCGTATGAAATCGCGCGCGTCGTTGTATCGCGACACTATGAACTCGCTACCCTTCTTGCGTTTGCCGCGCGGCAGTTTCTCCAGCTCGGCCATGGCCTGCTCGAAACTGCGCTCCACCCTCAGTTCGGGGATTCGGTTGTTCAGCGTCACGGTCAGCTGGCCGTCCTCGTCGCTGATTATGAAATCGGGAATCACCACATTGGCCTGGTCCACAGGGTCGGAGCCTACGGAAGCTCCCGGCTTGGGATTGAGCGACAGAATCAGGTCGAGGGCTTCGGCCACCCGCTGCTCAGGTATTCCGAGCTGTGACACGATGCGGTTCCTGTGCTTCAGCGTGAAAGCCTCGAATGCCTCGCGCACTATGCGCAGGGCGTCGTCACGCACCTGCGACGGGCGCTGGGCCTCCAGCTGTATCTCCAGAGTCTGCTGCAGGTCGGCCGCGCCTATGCCCGCCGGTTCCAGGCTCTGCACCACACGCAGCGCCTCCCCGGCTTCCCGTTCGGTGATGTATATGCCCGGTCCGAACGCCATGTCGTCGACTATGTCGCGTATCGTGCGGGTCAGGTATCCGTTGTTGTCCAGGCTGCCTATGATGAACCGGGCGGCCTTGTCCACGTTGTCGGGCAGGTCGCGTTCGGCCAGCTGATCGTTCAGATGGTCGTACAGCGACATCGACGAGTCGGGGGTGATGCTGGAATAGTCCTCGGCCTCGTCGCTGCGCGTACGCGGCATCCACCCGTTCAGCTGCTGTATCTCCAGAGGCTGTTCCTCCTCGGCGTCGGCCAGCGCGGGATTGTCCTCCATCTCGCGTTCCACGGCCTCGTCGAATTCCGGCGCGTTCAGCTCCAGCAGGCGCACATAGCGCACCTGCTGCTGCGACAGCCGCTGCACTGTCCGCTGCTCTATTTCCAATCGCTGCCCGTTAGACATATCAACTGCAAATTTAGCAAGAATCGGATAAATAAGCAAACTTCCGCTGACCTTTGACTATGCCTTTTCCGTCTGCCGTTCCTCCACCTTTTCCGCATGCAGTATCTCTTGCGACGCACCTTTGGCGTATTGCGTTGGTGTCTTGCCGAAATAATCCTTGAATACCGTCGAGAAATGCGAGGCATTCGAGAATCCGGTGGCATACGCCACTTCGGCTATGGTCAGATTGTTTTCCGACAGCAGGCGCGCGGCCTGCTTCATGCGTATGCTGCGTATGAAGTCGCGCGCCGACAGGTTGGTGAGTTCCTTCAGCTTGCGGTGCAGGTGCGCGCGGCTTATGCCCACGGACTCGGCCAGCATCTCGACCGAGAACTCGGACGAGCCGAGATTCTTGTTCACCGTCTCCATCACGCGCATCATCAGCAGGTCGTCGGCCGATTTCAGCACTATCTTCTCTATCTTGTCCTCCTGTTCCTGCAGGCCGGAGAACTTCACTTTCAGCAGGTGACGGTTGCCCAGCACGGTGCCGATGGTGGACAGCAGGAGTTCGGAGCTTACCGGCTTGACCAGGAAATTGTCGGCGCCGCTCTCCACAGCCTTCTTGATACTGCCGGCCTCCGACTTGGCGCTCAGCAATATCACGGGGATATGGTTCAGCTGCGGGTTCTGCTTCAGTTTGCGCGTGAATGCCACGCCGTCCATTCCTTCGTTCATCATCACCCCCGACACTATTATGTCAGGCAGCGGATTCATGGCCAGTATGTTGCCGAACGATTCCTCGGCGCTGGAATATGCCGTCACGTTGCGGTAATGCTTTTTCAGTTCAAGCTCCATATATCGGCGCACCTCGTCATTGCTTTCCACTATCACCACGCGGCTGCTGCTGATGGCTTTCTCCTCGGGTCCGTTGTCTATGGTGTCCCAGTCCACCGCCGTCACCGATTCCGGCTCCTCTGTCTCGAAGCGGGGATTGTCCACCAGTTCGTTCACCAGTTCCATCACGCGCAGCGAACTGTTGTATATCAGCGTGTACGTCTGTTTTACAGACTCGTCGGTGCATCGGGCCAGCAGTTTGCGCATGGGGTCCACAATCAGCGTCATCGGGGCGCGGAGCTTGTGCGAGAAGTCGGTGAACAGCTGCAGTTTGGCTTCGGCCATCTCCTCGGCCCGCTGCTGACGGGCCAGTTCCTTGCGCGCCCGCCTGTGCCGACGGTATATCTGCCATGCCACCCAGCATAATCCGCACACTATCAGCGCGTACAGCAGTTTCATGGGCCACGACAGATACCAGGGCGCGGCTATCACTATCTTCAGGTGTGTCACGGCCTCGGGATTGTCGGCCACCCGTATCTCGAAATCGTATGTACCGCTGCTCAGGTTGTAGAACGTCACCATATTCTGTCCCGGCTCCATGGTCACCCAATCGGTGCTTTTCTGTGTCACACGGTACTCGAACCGTATTTTCGACGGGTTGTCATACGTCAGCGTGGAGAAGAAGATGCGTATGGTGTTCTGGTCCGATGCCAGACTTACCTTTCCGTCCCGGCCGGGACCGCCGGACACTACCTGGTATTCGCCCGGTCTGTCGGCCGACGACGCCAGATATGCACCCACCTCGGTTATCACCGGTTCGTATTTCGATTCCGAATCCTCTATGTCGCCGGGATGGAATGACGTCACACCCTTCAGACCGCCGAAGAATATCCTGCCGTGTTCGTCCTGGCAATACGCTCCATGCGTGAACTCGTTGCCCTGCAGCCCGTCGCCTGCATCATACACAGTCACTTTCCCCTGTTTGGGGTCCAGACGCGCCATGCCGTGATACGTGCTGATCCACACACGTCCCTGCTCGTCCTGCGCCAGTCCCGATATCACGTTGTCGGGCAGACCGTGGGCCGTGGTGTAACGTTGCATTTTCCGTGTCTGCGGATCATATCGCCACAATCCGGACGACGTTCCCATCCAGACATGCCCGCTCCGGTCCTCCATCAGCGAATATCCCACGGCGTCGCGCACCAGGTTAAGCGCGCCGTCAGGACGAAGGAATTTCCTGGCCTTCAGGTCATAGCAGCTTATACCGTTGTAATGAGCCACCCACATTATGTTTCCCTTGCCCGTCAGCAGCGAGTTGACGCAGTTCAGCACGTTCGCGTTGTCCTGAATCATTCGGCAATGCTCCGAGGCCAGGCAGTCGGTGACGCGGCCGGTGGAGGGATCGTACATTTCCAGTCCTTTGTCGAGCGATCCTATGTATATCATGCCGTCAGGAGCCTGCGCCATGCTGTATATCTTTCGGCCGGCCAGTCCGGGCACCGGGTTCCACGATCCGGGCCCCGACATGCGGAACGCTCCCGTCGGATACGTTCCGGCCCACAGGGTGCCGTCACGGTCGCGCATCATGCACATGGTCGTACCCGGCAATATGTCGTGGCTCAACCGCCTGCCGTCCCGGTCCAGGTGATATATACCCTCGTTGTCACAGCTCACCCACGCCGTGTTGTCGCGGTCCTTGAACACGGCCATGACACAACCCGAACCGATGGGATTGTCCTCATGCTGCATCTTGCCGTAATAATCGAACTTATACCGTTTTCGCGGCAGGCATATCACGCCCTGCTGATACACGCCGAGCCACAGATTGCCGTCGCGGTCGTCGAGAATCTGCTGCACCTTCAGGTTCCTGCCTGCGTCGGGAGCCGAGGGAATCGGGAGGCGCGACACCAGCCGGCCGTCCTCCAGAATCCGGACGCCGTCACCGTCCGTCCCGGCCAATATCCTGTTCCCGACACGCTCCAGCGCCGACACACGCCGTACGGCCGTTCCGTCCGACGAGGGCACCGGCGTGAAACGCTCCTCGCGGCGGTCGTACACGTTTATCCCGCCGTCGTATGTGGCCACATACAGCCGTCCGTCGTTGTCCTCCACCATCGACTGCACTATATTGCCCGACAGTTCCGGCATACGGAAGCACCGGGCCTTGCCGCTGCTCGTATAGTAACGGCACACTCCGCTTTTTTCAGTCCCGATCCACAGCACGTGCGACGAATCCTCGTATATGCACGACACGAACTCCGAACCCACCAATGCGTTGACCTTGTCGATGCTGCGGGCCTCATTCCCGGCCTTGTCGTATCTGAACAGACCCGCTCCGGCGGTGGCCACCCACACCTCGCCCGACGAAAGCTCGCGTATGTCGTACACATGCAGCCTCACATCTTTCCCCTTGGATTTCATCGGTATTGTCTTGAATGTGTCGCTCCGGCGGTCATATTCCATCAGGCCGTTCACGCATCCCACCAGCACATGACCGTCCGACGTCTCGTAAACGGTACGGACATAATTGGAAAGCAGCGAATTGCCGCCACCATCGCCGTCCACATAATATGTCTTGAAGCGTGTGCCGTCATACCGGTTCAGACCGTTCTCGGTGGCTATCCATATATATCCGCGCGAGTCCTGGACTATGCGGTTCACCAGTCCGGACGACAGAGTCTCGTCCGAAGTATACAGTCTTGGCTCCTGCGCACGCGCCGATGCGCACACAATTATCATTATCGCTGCGCACAGTGCGAGACGCAATGTCTGAAACGTCAGGTTACGATGATAGGTCACGGTCATGATTCGAATCTTTCAAGAGGTGCAATGAAGTTGTTTAAACTAATTTACGTATAATAAAAAAGAATTGTAAACTTTATGGCAATCTTTATTAATCTTACCATTAAAATTAGTTTAAAACAACTTCAAAGTCAGATTTGCGGCAAAGGTAGTTGAAAAATGTCAAATCCGCCAAATAGCAACAGAGAAAAAAGCTGATTTTATGCTGTATAACATTAATGTGACATAATAAAAGATATATGCAACATACTAAAAAGCGAAAGTTACGTTTATTTATAGAAATGCAACGTTAAATTTACTTTAATACTTCAAAAAAATCTAATTTTGCAACGTAAAATCCATCCGTGGCTCCCCCCACACACCGGATGCCGCGGCGGCCCATGAACTCATCGGAATCACACACACTGATTCCCGAGAACGAACCAAGAGGACACCTTTCCTTTAGAGATATAGAGAAAGCCTTTAGATTCACCCTGCCGTGGGACCCGCGCGCCACAAACGGCTCGGTATGGCCCGAAACGGGAGCGGTGCTTATCAAGACGGCTCCGGACGAATATATCCTGGCCGGTTCGGGCGTGGTGTTGAAATTAGAGCATCATAGCGAGAGCAAGGCTGTGCGCAAGCTCGGCGAGGACGGGTTCCTCGACTCGGGCAGCGACCGCAAGCCGGACTCCAAATGGCACGGCAAGCAGCGCGTCGGACTCGCGGAGGTGGCAGAAGTGACCGTGTCGCCCGACGGCAGGACATTCACACCCGTAAGATACTTCAACGGCGACGAGACCCACCAGGGGCGTCACGTGCGCATAGGCGTTGACGACTTCAAGATACTTCGCGTCAAGCTTTACCGCTACTGACAGCAAAGCTATTACCAATGAAAATCAAATCACAATGGATAATACAATCGAAATGGAAGCTCCCGCCACTGTGAGGGAGGACTCCGCCAAGGGATTCTACAGACTCTCATGGCTGCAGCGGATCGGATTCGGCTCGGGCGACCTGGCCCAGAATCTGATCTACCAGACCATCAGCATGTACCTGCTGTTCTTCTACACCAACGTCTACGGCCTCGCGCCCGAAGTGGCCGCCATCATGTTCCTCATAGTCCGCATCGTGGACGTGATATGGGATCCGTTGGTGGGTACGTTCGTCGACAAGCACAATCCCCGCTGGGGAAAGTACCGCTCCTATCTGCTGTTGGGGGGCATCCCGCTGACAGGTTTCGCGCTGCTCTGCTTCTGGAACGGGTTCTCCGGCTCGCTGCTTTACGCCTATATCACATACGTGGGTCTGTCCATGTGCTACACACTGGTCAACGTTCCCTACGGCGCGCTTAATGCCTCGCTGACACGCGACACGCAGGAGGTCACAATCCTTACCTCCGTGCGTATGTTCATGGCCAACATCGGCGGCCTGGCCGTCGGCATGGGTATTCCGATCGTGCTGAAACTGTTCGATCCCTCCGAAACCACCGACCTCTCCAGCAGCGACTCCGCATGGTTCATCACAATGGGCATATACGGGCTGACGGGCCTCATCCTGCTGGTGTTCTGCTTCTCGCAGTGCCGCGAGCGCGTGGTGATGGCCAAGAGCGAGACCGAGAACGTCAAGGTGTCCGACCTCTGGGTGGAGTTCGTGCGCAACAAGCCCCTGCGCATCCTGGCGTTCTTCTTCATCACCGCCTTCGCCATGATGGCCATCGGCAACGCCGCCGGAGCATACTACATCAACTACAACATACACGGCACAGCCGAGGAGCTGTCCATCTTCATGGGCCTCGGATCCATCCCCGCATTCATATTCATGCCCATGGTGCCGGCCATCAAAAGACGCATCGGCAAGAAGGGTATGTTCTACGTGTTCCTGATGACGGCCATCGTGGGCATGGCCATGCTGTACGCAGTGTCGATGGTGCCGGCGTTCAAGGACCAGATGTGGATAGTATATGTGGCACAGTTCATCAAGTCTACGGGCGTGATCGTGGCCACAGGATATATGTGGGCGCTTGTGCCTGAGGTAATCTCGTTCGGCGAATACACCACCGGACGCCGCATATCGGGTATCGTCAACGCACTGACCGGCATATTCTACAAGGCCGGCATGGCCCTTGGCGGCGTGGTGCCCGGATTCGTCCTGGCTTTAGTAGGCTTCAACAAGGATGCCGCGGTGCAGACGCCCATGGCCGAGCAGGGCATTCTCTGGCTCGTGGCAGTCATACCGGCCATCCTCCTTGGCGTGGCCATAATGATTATCTCGCGCTATGACCTTGACGACGACAAGATAGACCGCATCAATGCCGAAATCGAAGCGCGCCACAAATCCCATTAATCCCAATCTTCCCAAACCTCCCAATCTTCCCAAACCTCCCAATCTTCCCAAACCTCCCAATCATCCCATCTCTCCCATTAATCCCATTAATCCCATTAATCCCACCACTCCCGATGAAATCCCACTCTATCATAGCCGCTGCCGCCCTGGCTCTCGCAGCCGTCGGCTGCAAGCAGGCTGAAACCCCGGCCGAACCGGGCCTTAAGGACGTGTTCGGCGACAAGTTCCTTGTCGGCGCCGCCATCAACGTAAACCAGTCGAACGGCACCGACACCCTCGGCGTGGCCGCCATCAAGAAGCACTTCAACTCCATCGTGGCCGAGAACTGCATGAAATGCGAGGAGATACATCCCGCCGAAGACAAATATTTCTGGGACGACGCCGACCGCTTCGTCAAGTTCGGCGAGGAGAACGGCATGTCCATCACGGGCCACTGCCTGATATGGCACTCGCAGATGGCCCCCTGGTTCACCAAGGACTCCACAGGCAACCTCGTCGATGCAGAGACCATGAAACAGCGCATGAAGGAGCATATCTCCAACATCATGGGGCGCTACAAGGGGCGCATCCGGAGCTGGGACGTGGTGAACGAGGCCATCGAGGGCGACGGCTCGTACCGCGAGAGCGACTTCTATAAGATTCTCGGTCCGGAGTATATTCCGTTGGCATTCCAATATGCGCACGAGGCCGATCCGAACGCCGAGCTTATCATCAACGACTACGGCATGAACAGCCCCGCCAAGCGCGACGCATACTTGCGCATCGTCAACGACATGAAGAAGCGCGGCCTGCGCGTGGACCAGATCGGTATGCAGAGCCATACCGGCATGGACTATCCTGACCTGAAGGAATACGAGGAATCGCTGAAGGCATTCGCCGGAACGGGCTGCATGGTGGCGATCACCGAATGGGACATGAGCGCGCTGCCCACCATCAACACCGGCGCCAACATCTCGGAAACCGAGGAGTACGACAAGCTGCTCAATCCCTACCCCGAGGCATTGCCCGACAGTGTATCGAAAGTATGGAACGCACGCATGGACTCCGTGATGTCTATATTCCTGCGTAACGCCGACAAGATAGCCCGCGTCACGGCATGGGGCGTCAGCGACGGCGACTCATGGAAAAACGACTGGCCCATGAAGGGTCGCCGGGAGTATCCCCTCCTGCTCGACCGTAATTACAATATCAAGCCTTTCCTCAACAAATACATGGAGGAATACAAGGCCGACAAAACGAAATAACCGTCATAAAAACAAGCTATGAAAGCAACGAAAAGATACCTCTTCCCCTCCGACTATATGGCCGATCCGTCGGTGCACGTATTCAACGGCAAGCTCTATATCTATCCCTCGCACGACAACAACGACGCCAAGTGCGAGAACGACAACGGCGACCAGTACGTGATGCGCGACATGCACGTGCTCAGCACCGACGACCCGATGAACGGCCTGGTCGTGGACCACGGCCGGGCTCTTGACATAGCCGACATTCCCTGGGCCGGACGCCAGCTCTGGGACTGCGACTGCGCCGAGAAGGACGGCAAATATTACCTCTATTTCCCGCTGAAGGACAAGAACGACATCTTCCGCATCGGCGTGGCGACAGCCGACCGTCCCGAGGGTCCGTTCGTGCCGCAGCCCGACCCCATCCGCGGCAGCTATTCCATGGACATCTGCGTGTTCCAGGAGGACGGTAAGTATTACCTGTACTTCGGCGGCCTGTGGGGCGGCCAGCTGCAGCGTTACAAGGACAACAAGGCGCTGGAAGACGCCTGTCTGCCCGAGGGCAAAGAGCCGGCGCTGCCCAGCCGCGTGGTGCGTCTGACGGACGACATGCTGCAGTTTGCCGAGGAGCCACAGCCCGTGGTGGTAGTTGACGAGGAGGGCAAGCCCCTCGCCGCCGACGACCCGCACCGGTTCTTCGAGGCCAGCTGGCTGCACAAGTACAACGGCAAATATTACTTCTCATATTCCACCGGCGACAGCCATCTGATCTGCTATGCCATCGGTGACAACCCCTATGGACCCTTCACCTACAAGGGCGTGATACTCACCCCCGTCGTTGGCTGGACCACCCACCATTGCATCGTGGAGTACAAGGGGAAATGGTATCTGTTCCATCACGACGCGGCACCCGGCGGAGGCCGGTCGTGGCTGCGCAGCCTGAAGGTGTGCGAGCTGGAATATGACGAAAACGGGCTGATCAAAACCATCGACGGTATGGACGATTAACCCAAGAGCCTATTCAATCAAGAGCCTATTCAATAGACTATTCAATAGTCTATTCAATAATGAGACACTGTTTGGCACTGGCATTATCGGCATGTCTGGCCGCGGCATCGTTCGCGGCCGGACACGCCGCGACTCCGGCCGAATCGGCGTTCCCGGGCCGACCGCACTTCGAACGCCGCATCCTCAACCATTGGGACAACCTGGACGGCACCATCGAGCGTGGATATGCCGGCCGTTCCCTGTGGCAATGGGACCTGCTGCCCGACTCCGTATCGCCGAGATACGAGGAGTATGCCCGCCTTATTTCATCTATGGGCATCAACGGCACGGTGCTGAACAATGTCAATGCCAATTCACGCATACTTTCGCACGAATATCTGCCCAAGGTGGCCGCCATAGCCGACGTGCTGCGCCCTTACGGCATCCGGGTATATCTGTCGGCCAATTTCGCCGCTCCCATGCAACTTGACTCACTTCCAACCGCCGACCCGCGGGACAAACGCGTGGCCCGGTGGTGGAAACGTAAAGCCGACGAGATCTATAAGCTGATACCCGACTTCGGAGGATTCTTAGTAAAGGCCAATTCCGAGGGTCAGCCCGGCCCGTGCGATTTCGGGCGCACCCACGCCCAGGGAGCCAACATGATGGCCCGCGCCCTGAAGAAGCACGGCGGCATCGTGATGTGGCGCGCTTTCGTCTACTCCCCTTCCGACCCCGACCGCGCGAAACAGGCCTACGCCGAATTCAAGCCCCTGGACGGAAAGTTCGATTCCAACGTCATAGTGCAGGTGAAGAACGGCCCCATCGACTTCCAGCCGCGCGAGCCGGTCAGCCCCCTGTTGCTCGACATGCCGGGCACCACCCTGATGCCGGAGCTGCAGATAACGCAGGAATACTTGGGTCACAGCAACCACCTTGCGTACCTGGCGCCTATGTGGCAGGAATTTTTCGAAACCGCCGCGCCCGACCGCTACAACGCCATAGCCGGCGTGGCCAACATCGGCGATGCGGCCAATTTTACGGGACATCCCTTCGGACGCGCCAACCTATACGCATTCGGCCGCATGGCGTGGGATCCTACCCTTTCGCCCGACTCGATAGCCGACGAATGGATTGTACGGGACCTCGGCATCACCGAACCTGAGGTGAAGACCCGCGTCAAGGACATCATGCTGCGCTCGCGCGAGGCTGTGGTGGACTACATGATGCCGATGGGTCTGCACCATCTGTTCGCCTGGGGCCATCATTACGGACCGGAACCGTGGTGCGACATCCCCGGCGCGCGTCCCGACTGGATGCCGAGCTATTACCACCGCGCCGACTCCACGGGCATCGGTTTCGACCGCTCCCCTTCCGGCAGCGACGCCACCGCACAATATCCCGACTCGCCGGCCAGACTTTATGCCGACGCCGGGACTTGCCCCGAGAACCTGATTCTCTGGTTCCATCACCTTCCCTGGGACTATAAGCTGAAAAGCGGCGACACGGTATGGACAGCCCTGTGCCGCCACTACGAGCGCGGTTATCAGACTGCTCAGGATATGCTGCGCCAATGGGACAGTCTCAAGCCCTATTTTGAGTCGAAAGGAAAGTCGGATCTGTGGCAGGATGTGCAGCGGCGCATGCACACGCAGGTGCGCGACGCACAATGGTGGAAGGAGGCATGCCTGCTATATTTCGCCACGTTCCATTCGCTGCCGATGCCCGATTTCGTCACGCCCGCCGTACATACCCTTGACGAACTGAGACAGGTGAATCTCGGTATCGACAACTACACATGCCCCTCGCCCGAACTGCTTAATTCCGTAAGATGACGAAAATAAGTTTCGCAGATTTATGGTGGAATTAAAAGATTTATGGTGGAATTAAAAGAAGGCAAAGCACAGAACAATTTCGGTCGCTTATTTTCCTGCCGGAATTTGGTGCCTCGGAGAGGCTCACATTGCTTGCTTTTACCGTCAGTTCCGTGGCTTGAAATCTTAATAAATCCAACATGCGAACTTTAAATGACGAAAATAAGCATTGTTAAATAACATTTTATACCGTCCACAAACGGAATTGCGTCAATATGGGACAAAATAGTATTAACATTTATACGCTAAAACCTATAATTTTGTACCGAAAATTTAACCTTAAAACTCCGTCACTCACCAATAGCGACCATTATAAACCCTAAAAATCGAAAACTCGAAATAACGATCACACATAATCAAACAATACCTAAACAAAACATTATAATCAAACAATTACTTAGCGCAGCTGCCCTGGCAGCCATGGCATTGAGCGTCAATGCCGCAGAAGTGACCCTGTGGGAGGGTGAATACACGATCTCCGGCTGGACCAACGGTGCCGAAATCGCTGTCGACAAGGTTAAGGCAGGCGACATCCTGACTTATACTTTCACCGAGGCCGGTGCCGACGGCGCACAGGTCCTGATCAAGGGCTCTGACTGGAACAATATGCTCGGCACAGCCAAAATTAACCGGACAGACATGGCCACAGGTGCTGTAACAGTGGGTGTAACTCAGGAAATGATCGACAACTGCGGCGGCCAGTTTTTCCTGTCGGGCGATGGAAATTGCGTCTGCACCAAGATCACGAAGACAGGAGAGTTCGACGCTAAGGGCGTGGCTGCTTACGGCGCACGCGTCCCCGGTGTTTCCGTATTTACCGTAATTCCCGAAGGCACTGCCAAAGTGGCAGTAGAGTTTGACGCCGTTCCCGAATGGGCTCAGCTGTGCGACAAGAACTGGGCAGGTAAGGAATTCCCCAGCGAGGCTTCCAACGAAGGCAAGACCGTTACTTACACCATCACCCCTGAATTCGTGACGGCAGTGGCCGCTGACAAGGAATTCATCATCAACTGCACTGGCGCCAATGTGGTCAAGGTTTACTATCCCTCCGATACAGGTTCGGGCATCGCCGGCATCGCTGCCGAGAATAAGGTCGTGAACGTCTATGACCTGGCCGGTCGCGTGGTTCGCCACAACGTTGAATCCGCCAACGCCGTCAACGGTCTGGCAAAGGGCATCTACATCGTCAACGGTAAGAAAGTGCTGGTGAAGTAATCTCGCATACAGAGTCTGCCTCGGAGAGGCTGTTTTTCATTAACCCCACGATGGCTGGAGGGCGCGAAGCGTTCCGACAGCCTTCGTGGGGTGTCTCATGTCTTATGACAGCTTGGTCGGAGACCATGCCGCTGTACTGCCATTCATATCACTACATTGTCCATACCATAGGCCAGAGACATGGTCTCCGACCAAGCGGTGTTCTTACGTCCTTGTCCCCACGAAGGCCGGCGCCAGCTGACGCTGTCCCCGTCCATCGTGGGGTTATTGAGAAACATGGTCTCCGACCAAACGGTGCCATAACCTTATACTATTGTTTTCTTAAAAATCGCCACCAAAACGCCCTACAACTCCGATAAGAGGTTAATTTCCACTACTGAAAGGCATTATAGCACATTATCACCATTTTTCTATTACGTCATTTTTTGCTAATTTTGTAACCGACACGTGATTATACAGAAACAATAACACGGTATATCAAAACATAAACACGATACTAACGACACTACCGCATACCATGCAAAGGTTTAGACTAACGGTTTATGTCATTATGATTCTGACGGTTATCGGCTGCAGACGCAATGACCGCCAGACCAACCTGTACGAAAGATTCGGACAGGAAGTGGCCAATGAACTTGAACGCGGACAGATTGACTCCGCGCTGATGATAATAGAAACACACAAACGCAAGGCCCTCGAGGCCCGGGATTCCGATGCATTCTACGGCGCGCTGACCCAGCAGGCCATCGCATCCTACTACGGGGGCCGTCAGGCGGAACTGCTGCGCGAGCTGGATTCAATCGACTGCTATCTGGCACGGGTGCCACGCACACCGATGCGTCGTCTGCTGCTGGGGAAAGTCCATTCCTCGCGCGCCGGGTATTACACACGCTTCACCTACAACCCTGACTCCAACATCTACTATTACAAACAGGCCATCAAGGAATTCGCCGACCTGCATGACCCCGCGACCCAATCGGACGCATATTTCAACCTGGCCGGGGCCTACCGCAACAACGGCAATTACGACCTCAGCGCCTTCTGGTTCGGCCGCGCCATCCAGGTGGCCGACTCGGCAGGACTTTCCGACCGATACAGGGTGCCGCAGTACATCGGACTCGCCTCTACCTATACCGAGTTGCTTGACTTCGACCAGAGCCGCAGGTGGTGGGACCGAGCCGCCGAGTATCTGCCCGTAATGTCGGCCGACGACCGTTTCCATTACCTCAACAACCGGGGACACGACTACTTCGTGCAGAAAAAGTATCCCGAATCGCTGCGTCTGTTCCTGCAGCTCGACACATTCCTGATGGATAGGCCGGAACTGGAATGGGAGCGGAATTTCTGCCGCGCCAACATGACCGACCTCTACCTGCACTCGGGCCAGGACGTCAAGGCCGATTCGCTGCTGAGACTTACCGAAGATTATTTCACCAACGTGCAGCCCAGCGCATACGTGCAGGAACATCTGCGCACCCAGCGGCTGCAGCTGGAGAACATGCGCGGCCATTACGGCAACGTGTCGGCCATGCTGGCCGACTGGAAGTCGCGCAGCGCCTCCCTGCGGCCCGAGCAGGTGCACGAACGCCTGGAATTCGTCAGGGATTATTACGCCGCCACCGGACAATGGCGGGAGGCGCTGGACGCCATGACGCAATACACGCAGTACGAGGACTCCATACGCAACTACGCGCTGCGCATGAGCGCCTCCGAGCGTCAGATGCGCTTTGAGCGCGACTCGCGCCTCATGGCCATGTCCAAGGACCTGGAGATGCACAAGAAACTGCTGACACGCGACTACGTGGTGGGGGCCATATCGCTGGTGGTGATCGTGCTGCTGGTGATAGTGATAGTGCAGATGCGCAATGCAGCGCGCCATCGCGAGGAACGGATGCTGCACCGCATCATGGACCTGCGGCTCGAAGCCCTGCGCGCCCGCATCAACCCGCACTTCATCTACAACATACTGAACCACGAGATTGCGCGCCGCGAACGGGGCCTCCCCTCGCATCTGGACGCGCTGGTGCGCCTGCTGCGGCGTCAGTCGGTCATCGTGTCGGAAGTGTACGTCTCGCTGGCCGAGGACCTGGATTTCGTCGACGATTATGTGTCGCTCGAATCCGACCGTGTCTCGGTGCCCGTATCCTACAACAAATCCATAGCCCCGGACATCGACCCGGGGAAAGTGTTCCTCCCCTCGATGGTGCTGATGATATTCGTGGAGAATGCCTTCAAGCATGGTTTCGCCTCGCTGCCGGAGTCAGACCCGAGGATACTCGACATCGACGTGCGCCGCGCCAACGGCTGCTATGTGATAGACGTGCTGAACAATACGGCGCCCGACGCATCGCCATCGTGCGACTCCACGCGTCAGGGACTGAAAATTGTGGCGAACCTGCTGCAGATCATCAACGAGAAGAAACGTGTGCAGATACGCTTCGACATCCAGCCCTGCACACTCGATAACGGACTACCCGGATACCGGGCATCACTATTCATACCCACCGACTTCAATTTCAACATTCATGGCTGACACACCTCAGAAAACCCGCGTGCTTATAGTTGACGACGACGCACCCTCGCGTCAGATCGTGGCAAAAGACCTGTCGAATTACGACTGGGTCGAGGTGTGCGGCACCGTGTCGGGAGCCCGCCAGCTGTTAGGCGCAGCCTCGGCGCTCAAACCCGACCTCATATTCCTCGACATCGAGCTGGACGACCAGTCGGCCCTCGATTTCATTCCACGCCTCAAGACGGTAGTGCCCCAGGACTGCAAGATTGTGTTCTACACCACCTACAACAAATATCTGATGCAGGCCTTGCGCATGGAGGCCTTCGATTTCCTGCTCAAGCCTTACGACACCTCGGAACTGGAACTGATCATGAACCGTTACCGCATGGCCGTGTCGGGCAAGCGTCAGGCTACAGACCCGGCCGAGCGTCTGTCGTCGTCACTCATCATTCCGGGCGCACCCGCAGGGATATCGGTCACGACAATCACCAACGACCGGATGATACTGTTCCCCAAGGACATAGTATTCTTCCGCTACGACACCGACCGCAAGCTGTGGGAAGTGGTGCTAAACACCCTGCAGCACATCATATTGAAACGCAACACCACCGCCGACACCATCCTGAAATACGGGCCGCAGTTCGTACGCACCCACAAGAGCTACATCGTGAACGTGGCATACATCTCCATGATCTCGGGCAACGAATGCCGCCTGGTACTTCCCTACCACGACCTGTCGCCCATCAAGATCAGCAAGGTGTACCGCGCCCAGCTGCTCGACCTGTTCTACGACCTGTAACGTCCGGGGCACATACCACACTAATGATTTTTAGCGTTATAATACGGGTGAACCTCCCACCCGGGATGCCCTCATTGTGTCATAACAACCCGTCATGAAATTCCTGAATAAGATAAATCCGCAGGTCGGTTTCAACCTGCTGTCCATATTCGTTCTCTGGCTGATATTCATATTGTTCTCGGTCAGCGTCGGATATGAGATGCGCGTAACATACAACATCACCTACTTCATCGGCGACGCCTTCCTGCTGTGCTCGCCTATGTGGCTGATGGGGCGCAAGGGACGATGGTATGCCGTGGCGATTATCTGGATTCTGTCCATTTTGCTGATTGCCTCCGCATTATATTACAGGTACTGGGGCGACCTGCTGCCGTTGTCGGCCATTTTCAACACGTCGAACTGGAACCATTTTGTATTCGAGGGCGCCATTCCCCACATATCCCGGCTCGATGTCGTGATCATAGTCATTGCGGCGGCTTACACTGTCTTGGCCGTCAGATTCAAAGTGCCGGTTCACGCCGCATTGTCCTTAAGGCATAAGCTGACAGCCTTCTTCGGATCAATCGCGGTATGGCTGATGACCGTATGCGTCTGCTATGTCCACAAACAACGGTACAGCAACGCCAACGGCATCGATTACGATTTCTCCAAATTCGTAAAAAATTATACCAGCCCGATCGTTTTCAATAAATATCAGGCACTATATGACGGTGCCACAATGTATTTTGTGCGACAGATCCGTAACGCGGCAACCATCAACACACGGATCGAACTGACACATGAACAAATAGAGGAAATAGAAAAGACATTGTCGGATCAGGCCCGATTGAATACACTTACCGACACTGTGGCCGCACAATCAACCCGGTGTAACAAAGATAAGAATTTGATCTTTATCATAGTTGAATCCCTGAATTCCCAAGCCATAGGTCATCTTATGAACGGACGGAGCATAACTCCGACACTTGATTCATTGCTGAAAACGCCCGGAACAATAGCTTCAACCCACATGATACCGCAGATTAAATCCGGAGGATCAAGCGACGGTCAGCTTATTTATAACACCGGACTCCTCCCTATCGAATCGGACATGACCGTTTTACAGTTCGACAAAAACCAATATCCCTCTCTTGCTAAATTATTGAAAAAGAAACATTCTGTGGAATTCATAGTGGAGAGCGGAGGCGTGTGGAATCATGTGGCCACCAACGCGGCTTTCGGATACAATCGGCTCTACGAAAAAAGAGACCTTGAATCTGCAGGATTATGTCGCGAGGGAAATGGAGATGACAACGCGGTGTTTACATTCGCACTGAATACCATTAAGAATATTCCTCAGCCGTTTTATGCGGAAATTACAACATTATCAATGCATTTCCCATTCGCAGACACCGGCGTCCCGGAATTCAGGAACGGAGTAACGGATATTGATATCGAACAGAGGTATTACTTGTCTTTAAAATATTTTGATTCCGAATTGAACAGATTCCTCGACGGGCTGAAGCGACTTGGTCTTTATGACAATTCGGTTATCGTGATTGCGTCTGACCATGACGTGGACTATAAGGACAACGCCAACTGCAAAAAGCCCATCTGCTTCATGGCCCTGAACACAGGCGTGACGAAGCGTATCACCACGCGCACGTGGCAGTCCGACGTGTTCCCCACCATCCTCGACATAATGGGCGTTGACACCGGGGGCGGCTATCGCGGGCTGGGACGTTCGCTGCTTTCGGATTCCATTCCGGAGCGCGACGACGCCTATTGGGCACCCGTCCGCACGATGTCCGACCGGATTATCCGCTCCGATTTCTTCAATCGGAATTGAACTTCATCAGTTTCCGTCCCTACTCGTTATGGTCCATACGGTCGGGATGGAATACAATGGCGGATTCAGACACGCCGGCCGCTAAAAAATAACCCAAGCACATATCGCCTTGGAACATGCGCGGGCCGTTGCTGTCGGACGACATGGCGTTCAGATAGTCGTAGAATGCCTTTGAGACTTGCGCCACCGTGACGCGCACTTCGTCGCCGTCAACAAGCAGGTCGTCCTCGTCCTCCGCCGACTCGTCCTTGCGTGTCGTGTTCACGCTCTCATACAGCACGCCGTCTATGGCCCGATCATCCTGAACGGTGCTCCATTTATAGAACTCGCCGTTGCGGTATATCCGGATCCAGTAACAGTCGCCGTAGGCCATAGGATCGGAGTCGGCGAACGCCACCTGCAGCGCCGCCACGTCATCGTACGGCATCGAAATCCATTTGAACTCCAGCCCCTCTATCTTCGGCGCCCGGCGCATCAGGGACGCAGACGTGTATTCCTTACCGTCGCGACTGACGGTAAGCAGGTATTCGTGGCCAGGCACCCCTGCAGCTCCCGAGCGGTAATGCCCCCGATCGTCTGCCGTCAGCACGGTGCTTTCGCCCGTATGAAGGTCACTGAGCGTCACCTGCGCGTCAGTGAGACAGGTACGGTCCATCGGCTCGTCCATCGGCGCGGTCAGCCGTATGGTGACATCCGCGCCGCTTTCCGTCAGCGTGCCCTCTATCACGGTCAACGCCTCTATGTCGTGATACTTGAAGTCAAGTTCCTTCTCGCATCCTGCTGCCAACACGGCCATAGCCTCACTTACTAAAGCCAATGCGGTTTTATATATCAGGGTATGAATCCTCATTTCTTAAAACTTTAATGTGTATGACACCGAGGGAATGAGGCCGTACAGCGACTGCTGCACAGCCCGCGTACCCGAAGGTTTGGAGGGGTCGTCCTCAAAATACACCACGTATGGATTGTAACGGCAATAGGCGTTATAGACGCCGAACGACCATTCGTAGGTGAATTTTCTGCCTGTGTGCCGATACGTGGCCGAGAGGTCGAGCCTATGGGTGTCGGGAGTGCGGTAACCGTTGCGTTCCGAATAATAATAGCAGGTCACGCCCGACAATTCATACTTCACGTCGGGTGCCGTGAGAGACTGGCCGGAACTGTATACCCACGAGCCGGACACGTTCCAGCGGTCGTTGAACTGATAGATGGCGGTAACGGTGAAGTCATGGCGCCGGTCGTTGCCGGCCGCATACCATCGCCCGCCGTTGATGCCCTCGATGCGCGACTGCGTCCTGGACAGTGTGTACGACACCCAGCCTGTGAGGCGTCCGGTGTTTTTGCGGAACATCAGTTCCAGTCCGTAGCTGCGTCCCTTGCCTCCGAGGACTATGCTCTCGATATTGACAGCCGAAAACATGCCGCAGCCGTCGCGGTAGTCATACACGTCGGCCATAGCCTTGTAATAGCATTCCGCGCTCCAGTCGAAATCCCCCGATGGCGTCGCGCCGCTATAGCCCACGCTGTACTGCGTGCTGCGTTCAGGTTTCACCAGTGCCGACGTAAGCATATACCGGTCGAAGGGGAAACTGGTGGTGTTGGCCCGCAGCGCATGGAGGTTCTGTGTGGCTATTCCGGCCCCGGCCTTCACATTATGGTTTGCGTCGATGCTGTATTTAAGGCTGACGCGTGGCTCGACATTCAGATATGTCTTGGATTTGAATTCCGGCTGCGGTTCGGTCAGGGACGCGAAACTGTTGAGCCGGTCGCCTCCCGACGCCGTGAACAAACTCAGGCGCACACCTGCCTCGGTGGCGAAATGCGACCCGAACTCGCCGGTATACGTGACCCATACGCCGTTCTGCATACCACTGCGTATATCACGTTGACGATGCCCGTTGATGCGCACATCGGCCGACTTGACACGCAACAGCTGGCTTCTGAGTCCGAACTCCAGATGCTGACTGTCGTTGACACGGTATGTGGCTCCGAAGTTCAGAGAATAGTCGCGGATATATTCGAAGATGCGCTGGTCGTTCGTCATTACCGTCATGTCCATGTCGGGACTATAGTGCGTGAAGCTGCCGGTGGTCCTGAACTGCCACCGGTCGCCTGCATGTGTGCGCCACAACAGCGACGCGCCGAGATTGCCCCAGCGCATACCCATCACATTCTTGATCGCCATGTTGTCGCGCCCCGTCATGAACGACAGGTCGAGACAGTCGCCCTGACGCGGGACGAACCTTATCTTGGCCGTGAGGTCATAGAAATTCATGATTGTCTTACGGTATTGGGGCACCATCTGCAGAAAGGCGTCGACATACGAACGTCGCGCGGTGACGGCAAACGACAGTCTGTTTTTCACGATCGGTCCTGCGGCCTTGATCTTGGCCATAAGCAGGCCTACGGTCAGCGAGCCGTGATAGGCGTTCATATTGCCGGGAGCCAGATCGGTCTCAAGCGCCGACGAAGTGGCGCCTCCGTAACAGGCAGGGATGGGGCCTTTGAACAGTGTGGCGCGCGACACGGCGTCGGAATTGAACGTGGAGAATATGCCCATCACATGCGACGGATTGTACAGCGTTATACCGTCCAGAAGCACCAAGTTCTGCGACGATGTGCCTCCGCGCACCTCGAAACCTCCGCCCCCTTCTCCCTCGCTGTGGACGCCGGGCATCAGCGACAGCGAACGCAGCAGGTCGTTCTCGCCTAACATCGCAGGGGTCTGAGCCAGCTTCGACAGTTCCAGCCGCTCCGTACCCGCGCGGACCTCGCGTATGCGCTGGTGGGCCGAAGTACCCGTCACCGTCACCTCCTCCAGATAACTGACATGAAGCGTATCGTCCACGGCTTCGTGTTCAGCACCCGCCGCTACGGCCGAGCAAAGCAACATGGCAGCCGATATATGGATCTTAATGTTCATGCATGTAAGTTATTTTACGCTGCAAAATTAATAATTATGAACCGAAATGCCGTAATAATTGAACTCCCCAGCCCCACTTATTGCGCCCGACTTACCATTTTCTACTTTTTAACACCTTATTCACCGCCCCATTGCAGCAGCGTATGGGTGCCGACCCCATGATCGCGACCATGACCTCCGGCACTCCGGGCGCCTTCGTATTCACGCCCGCTCAGGTCGCCGTCCTCGCCTGACTGCGGTCTCAGCCGCCATTCCCTCAGAAACTATCCATAGATATTCGGCCCGGAACAGTCAGCGATATTCTGTTTGAGACAGTCAGCGATATTCGGTCCCGAACAATCAGCGATATTCTGTTTGGAATAGTCACAGGGACACGATTAGAATTAATCAACCATTGCACAATCAGAAATAATCATCTAAACCGAGCTGACGTCTATTGGCCATTCATTCTGATTTTCTGAATCTTGCAAATATTGACCTAAACTTTTTTATAAAAAAGCAGGTCAATATTTGCAAGATTCAGAAAATCTTCCTAACTTTGCACTCGCAAAAGGGAACGACCCCTATAAACGAGGTCACCCTATCAACAATGATGGTGTCATAGCTCAGTTGGTAGAGCAAAGGACTGAAAATCCTTGTGTCCCCGGTTCGATTCCTGGTGGCACCACAAAGTAAGAACTCGCTGAAATTCAACCTAATAAGTCGAATTTCAGCGTTGTTTTTTAAGCAAAATCGGCTCGCTCTCGGTAAAAAAAAAAGACCTTGAATGTCGCATTTTGGTGCATTTTGTAGTAGATAGTCGCAAAAATCTGCAAGCAAATCTGCAAGCACTTTTACAAGCAAATCTGCAAGCACTTTGAACCAAAGTGAGGCATCGAGGCACTTAGTTGACCGATGGCTAAAATTAAATTTGTCCTCGACACGCGAGAAAGAAAGGATGGCTCTAACAAGGTAATGCTGTCCTTCATTCACAAAGGATTCCGCAAACAAGCGGCTCTTGGCATCAAGATTCATCCCGAAAATTGGGATGCTGAACAATGCCTTGTCACCTCGAAAGAAAAAAATCACCGACACATCAATCAGCGTCTGCAATTCTTCCGCTCTGCTGCGGAGGGTGTGATTCTGCGCCACTATGGACTGAATAGCGACGGAGCAACTATCTACGCAGACCTTGAAGCTGCTCTTTTCCCGGAAAAGGTAGAGGAAAAGATAGAGGCAGAGAAAGCTGCGATTGAGGAAGAAAAAGCAGCTAACGGTTTGTTGGAGGTGGCGAAACGCTTTACCGCGATGAAGAAGGAGTCCACACGACTCACTTACGAGCGGACCGTGAAGCACCTCGAAGCGTTCATCAGCAAAGGGCAGACTAATGTTCTCGATGAGGTAAACAAGTCTTGGCTCACCGCTTTTGACAATTACCTTGCCGAAAGTAATCCCTCGCCTAACGCTCGCGCCCTCCATTTCCGCAACCTACGCGCAATCTTCAACTATGCACTCGATGAGGTACTGACGGCAAACTATCCGTTCCGTCGTTTCAAGATTAAGACGGTAAAGACCGACAAGCGTAGTCTGTCAGTTGAGGTGCTTCGTCAGGTTCTCGACTATCCCGTTGAAGATTGGCAGGTAATGTATCGCGATATGTTCAAGCTCTCCTTTATGCTTATGGGCATCAACTTTGCCTATATGCTGAACTTGAAAAGAAGCGATATGCGCGAGGGTCGCATCGTTTTCAACCGCCACAAGACGGCTCGCCTTTATTCCATGAAGGTAGAGCCGGAGGCAATGGCACTGATTGAGAAGTATGCCGGAAAGGATCATCTTCTCTCTATCATGGATAGCCGCAAGGATTACCTGCAATATGTGCGGCAGACCAACAACGCCCTGCGCAAGATTGGCGACTGCGAGCGTAGCGGATTGGGCGGCAAGAAAACACATCATGCCATATGCCCGGAACTCTCTACCTACTGGGCGCGTCACACTTGGGCGACCATAGCCGCAAGCCTTGACATCCCGAAGGAAACCATCGCTGCGGCACTCGGTCACGGAGGCAACACCGTTACCGACATTTATATTGACTTCGACCGTCGCAAGGTGGATGAAGCCAATCGCAAAGTGCTTGACTATGTGCTGTACGGTGTCACTGATTCCTTTGTGCCCGTAAAAGCAAAACGCGGCAGACCGAAGAAGTCCACCGCGCCTAAAGCGACAAAAGAGGATGCAGCTTAGTCGTCCTTGATTGGATAGAAAACGCCTTTGATTAGCTGCGACATTCCGTTTTCCGTGAATGTCGCAGTTAGTTTTTCACAGATGTAGCGTTTGCCACGGATAAGAAACACCGAGCGAACATCGGGTATCGTGTCCGAAAGGAACTTAAAGGTCGTTTTCTTCTTCGGCTCAATCGGATGTATGATTTTGTGCCGTCTTACTCGCCCGTCATTGATGCGCAGTGAGAAGTGGGCAAACGCGAAATTGCTCCAGTCTTCGTTAATCACGATATTCTCCACATTGGGATAAGGGAGTTTGTTCCAATTGTCGTAGTTTGAGCCGTCAAACCATCCCATATAAATGCGGTCGTAATACTCCGCTTTCTTGTCCTTTTCCCCTGCGGCAAGGGTCGATACCGTGTGCGTCTGCCGGAACGGATAGGCTTCCTCGTTCTCACCCTCTGCGCTGTCGTCTTCATCGTAAGAGGAGAAAGAGAGGAAAAGGACTTTTCCGCATTTCGCTTCCGTCTCGTCAATGCGAGCCGGAACGAACTCAATCTCCACCTGCTCTGCATCCTCGGAGTCGTTGACGATACGCCCTCCAAAGAGATTGACAGGTTGCAGAATACATCGGTACTCAAAAGATATTCTGATACGTCCCCCAATGTTGCTCACATTCTTAACCTTTCTATCCATAGCGCGGATAATGAAGTAGGCATCAGCATCAGCGGCATAAAGCAACTTGTCAATCTGACTGTTGCGATGATGCTGTCCGTCCCAAGTGACCCATCCTTTATTGGCTGCCATAAGTTCCAACATCGTATTGTAGCGCACCACACGGTCTTGCCAACCTTTGATGAACCAATCGCACGAGTAGTATTTCCATTTATCGTGGTCGCAATCCTTGTAGACAAGGTTCTTGGATTCGAGATAGTCGCATCTTTCTTCCTCAATCTTTACTTCGGTAGAATGTTCGTCGATGATGTTGTCGAGGCAGACCGGTGGCTTCGAGGTGAGATGGGCGTAGGTGAAGTGAAAGTCTATTCGCTTTCCCCGGTGGTCGAAGTCGAACTCACCGCCCAAGAACAGCTCCAATTTCTCGAAGTATTCCTCCACCGTCCAGTGTGGCAATGCACGGGCGAACTCCGGCATATACCAGGCATGAGGGAGCGTGTTGCAGATAAGCAGATAGCGGAACTCCTCTTTATCCTCCCATTCGGAGAAGTCGCAGGTATAGCCTACAACTTCGCATATCTTCTTTGTGATGTAAAGAAGATAGGGTTGCCACGACAGCCCCGTGCATTTCTCCTTGTTCCATACCCAATGCCATATTGGCGAAGTGCTGTCAGGCGGCACAAAGTCGGCAAGATTCTGAATGTTGCCGGAATAGTCGTTGACCCACGGCAGAGCTACGCATTTCTCATCGTGGTACATCGGGTACCATGCTGTATCGGGAGTCATGGCGTTCTTGTTGGTGGTGGGTGGTGTTCCGAGGTCAAGCTCGTTGATGTAGACTTTATCGAAAGTCTTGTCGAAGTTCTGCTCACTTCGCCCCTCCAAAAATTGGGTCTTGACCTCCACCTCGCTTATCTCAGTGATGGTGATAGAGCCAAACTTGTAGAAGCCCTTGTCTCGTATCTCGCAGTCGTATATCACCTTTTGGGCGATAACGTCTGCACGATTGATGTTCCCGAAAATGGCGATGTTCTGAGGACAGCCTCGGAGTGGAAAGGTTATAGTGAGCGTATAACCGTCCGAGCCGGAGAACATACGGTTTTCGGAAACATACTCAAACGATGTGCCTTTCTTCAAGGCTGCGAGTTGATTGTTTACATATATCTGCATAATTACCTGTGTTATTTTCGTGACTTTGGAGATTTATTTTTCATCAGTCTGTCGTAGTCGTCCTGTGCTTTCTGCATACCGTGGTCGCCTGTTACGGTGTTCACCGTCACAAATGGCTCGTTGAGCCTTGTGTCGAGGCGGTCAAGTGTAGCATAAAGCCGTTCATCAGTCTGCGAGGACTGATTATAGGTAGTGTTGTTCACCACGGTTGGGGCTTGTGGCTGTGCTGCTATTACTGCCGGTGCAGTAATCGTGCGCGACACATCGGCGGCAGTTATAGAGCCGATAGTGTTGGTTCGCTGCGCATAGTCCAAAGCCTCCAACAATGGGCGGGTTCGGGGATTATTGACAAGTCGCTGCGAGGCGACCCATTCCCCTTTGTGAACAACACCTGCCACTTCATCGGATTTACCTTTCGGAGTAAAGCCGCCTGATTCATACCCCGTAGCCTCGGATTGCTGTTGCTGTTTCTTGATGGCTGCAATCTGTATAGCACCTGCGGCCACTGCCATAGCTGCTGCAATAGGTGCAAGGATGTAGCCGACCACCGGGATAGCCGCTGCCGAGCCGTATGCGTTCAGGGCGTTTGTGGCGGTCTGCGCAACTGCCTGTATTACCTGCATAGCGAACATTTTGCGGTTCGCCTCCTTCTTGGCTTTGGCTATCTCCTTTTCCTTGTCGCGTTCCAGTTTCTTCACCTTGTATGAGTTACCCTCGGCACGGGAGATTTCGGCATCATACCGCTTGTTAATTTCAGCGGTCTGCATTTCGAGTTCAGCCTGCATCATGGAGGAAAGCTGCGAGAAGATGGCCGACATACCCGAAGTGAGCGTGTCGAGCGTCCCGGTCAGAGCCTTTCCTCCATCAGAGTTGAGCCATTCGATAGAATCGGCGATACCCTTTTCCATAGCGTTGCGAGTGTCCTCCTCGGCAAAAAGTCCGTACTTCTTTTTGAGGGCGAGCTTCGCTTTCTCGTAGGCTTCATCTATGCGGAGTTTTTCAGCGGCATTGTCACCGGCTGCGGCAAGTTCGCGGTCGTAGACTATTTTCAACATGGCGAGGTCGGCATCGAGTTTTGCCTGTGCCTCTTGCGGATTGTCGCCGAAGTAATCTTTTTTCATGGCAGCATACTTGGCTTCGAGCCTTTCAGTCTCCTGTTGCTTGCGCTGCATCTGCGCGATCAACAGAGACTGGAGCTGCTGCTCGGCTTGGAGTCGCTCCTTGCTTCCCTCCTTGGCGAGAGCCACAATTTTGCGCTGATGCTCGATTTCGGCTTCCTCGGTTTTGAGGTCGTAGGTTTCCTTGGAGATAGAGCCGTCAATGTAAAACTGCTTCAACTCGGCAAGCTGCGTGTTATAGCGGTTGTTTTCCTCGTCGATGGTCTGTTCATCGATATGCTCCTGTTGCTTGCGCTGTGCTTCGCGCCACTCGGCTGTTATCTTCAGTCGCTCCGTTTCCGTGAGATCGGTGTGCTGCAACTGCCGCTCGTGGAACTCTACCGCTATTTCGTCCATACGTTTGGTGTGGGCGATGTAGTCGGTCTCGCCGGTGGCGTAGGCGATACGAGAGGATGCTTCTTCCTGTTCGCGCCAGTCTTTTTCTTTGGCGAACTTGTCAGTAGTACCCGAACCGCTACCACTCCCCGAACCACCTCCGCCGGTATAGGTAATAGGCACGTTGGGTGTTTCCGGCTCAGCAAGGGCATCCGCAGAAATTTCGTATTTCTTGCGGAGATATTCGTTGGCTTCGTTGAGCTGACGCTGTTTGCGCAGGTTGGCTTGATATGCCGCCTCGGAAGCGTTGTAGGTCTGACCCGTAGACGCAACCTTTCGGGCATACGGTGCGACATTCACCAGATTACCTGCTGCTGCATCGGTTGAGTTGGTGTAGTTCTGATAGCTCTCCATTTCACGGGCGTTCTCCCAATCTCTGACGGCGGCATCGTGTGTCGCCTTGTCCTTGTCGCGCTTGGATTTAAGACCCGGAGCCTGTTGTTCGAGTGTGAGAAGTTCTTTCTCATTCTGAACAATCTTCTCTGCGGCTGCTCTTGCACGGGCAACCTCGATGATAGAATTGCGCAGTTTGTCGTAGGCGACACGCGCATTGCCGACCATAATCTCCTCGGTAGATAGATTCTTGAAGTAGTCGGGATAGAGTGCCTGTAACTGCTCGGCTGCTTTTCTGCGCTCATCCTTAGACTTCTTCTCATCGGTGGCAGCCTTATATAGAGCGTCAAGTCGCGCAATCTCCTTATGGGAGTATTCTGCCGAGGCTTCATCGAGGTCGGTAAGCGACTTTTGGTATTCCTCCTGTTCCTTACGCGCTTTCTCCGCTTCCTCTCGTGCTGTCTTCCAACGGTTGGCGAGGGCGTAGATCGCTGCACCGAGGGCAAGCACCAGTCCTACCCAGTTGGAGAATTTCATTGCCGCCATAGACTTGCGCCATCGCTCCTGCATGGCATAGTTCACCTGCAAGCCGTTGGTGAAATACTGCACGGCATTTACCAACGGAGTGAACAGAAGGCGGACGGCAGGTAAAATCATTCTGACAAGTCGCATCGCTCCATGAAAGAGCGTTGTCGCCTTAGTTGCCATGACGGTATGATAGCGGTAGACTATCATAATGGCGTTGTAGGTGGCAATGGCGGTTACACCGGCTATTATCTCCTTGCGGTACTTGATAAAGAAATCGACCATAGCCGAGAGGGCTTTAAGGGCGATTGTCGAAGAAGAAATGACGAGTCGCATCACGGGCTGTAATTTTTCTCCGAGTTCCACGGCAAGTTCGTGGACGCGGTTCTTCGCTTTGTCAAGTTGTGCCTGAACGGTATTGTTCTGCACCTCGAACTCCTTGTCGATAGAAACCGCTTCGGCGAAGGCTTCGTTGGCGACAAGCTGCTGGCTCTTGACCTCGTCGATATGGTTGGAGAGTGTCGAGAGTGCGAATATGGCTCGCGAGCCGTTCTCGCCCATATCCTTGAACATCGGAGAGAGAACATCCATACTGCCCGCCTTTTTGAGTGTCGAAAGAAACTCAATCAGTGCGGCATTCATATCCGTTTTTACCAACTTGGAGAACTTCTGCACGTCCATACCTGCGACTTTGGCGTACTTTGCCGGGTCTTGGTATATTCGGACAATAACCTGCGAGAGAGCGGTCGAAGATGCTTCGAGCTTTTGATTGTTGCTGTCGAGGACAGCGGCAAAGCCCATAATCTGCTGTACGGTCATACCTGCTTGCGCTCCCACGCCACCCATTCGCGATGCGAACTCTGCGATATAGGGAGCGGAAGCGGAGCAGTTCTGCGATAACTCGTTTATCACAGAACCTACCGACAGCAGGGCTTTCTCGGTGCCGAGCCGCTTCTCGTCCCCGAATATACCTGTCAGTTTGGAGAGGGTCAGCGTGGCTCCGCTGCCGAGGTCGTCAAGTGCAACATTGATTTTGTCGGCTGCGCGGACAAAACCGAGGACATCTTCTTGTAAGTTTTTTCCGAGTCGTCCTGCTTCCTGGGCGAGTTGGTTAAGTTCCTCTCTCGGAGTACGGGTGTCTATCTTCTTGAACTCCTCGTTGAGCGCACCGACTTCCTCGGCTGACATACCCGTAAATTTGCGGACATTAGCCATCTCTTGCTCCATTTCCGCGTAGGCATTTACCGCCTTACGCCCTGCCATTACCAATCCCGTAATGGCTGCACCGACAGCGAGGAGAGCCATCTGCCACTTGTTAATCCAGTTGATGACGCGGTCAGAGAGTGATTGTTGCTCTCGCATGGCGGAGTTTACGTTATCAATCTCTCTCTTGACCGCCTTAATCTTCTCTATCTGCGCATCCCACGCGGCTGTGCCTCGCTCGATGCCGTTCAGCTCGTTCTTCAACTGCTTCAATGTCTTGTTCAGCTCCCGAGGTGTCGCCTTGTCGAGCCGATGGAGAACTTGCTCGCAGGTGGCGGCAGAGCCTTTCAATTGCTCCATAGTCCGTTGGGTGGCATTGAGTTCACGCTGAAGTTTCTTCATCGTGGCTTTGTCACCGGCTTTGGCGGCTTTTTCAATCTGCTTTTCCAAATGCTTTGCATCCTTTTCCAGAGAAGAAAGCATCTGCTGAGCCTGTTTGCCGTTCACGGAGAGAACGACTTGGGCGGTAGATGTATAATTTGCCATAATTCCTTATCAGTTTAGAGGTAAATGGTAAGAGGTAAAAGATATTTTGCTCTTGATGCAAATATCGCCACGGATTTTCATACTGGAAAAGACGTGAGAGGTGTCGGTTCTCATACCTCTATGCCCTTACCTTTTACCTCTAAACGACCTTGATTTTGATGGGCGGCACCCCTGCCGATGGGTCCCGTCGAAATCAAGCCTTAAAAATTTGACTGTCAGGCAAATTTGACATCTCGCGAGGTGTCCGCTCTACAAAAATCTTCGATTTGTAGGGGCTTGCGAGATGATAAGTCCGAAGAATGAGGACTTTGGAGGTTACGGAGGCTTGCCTCCGTAGGGGCTTTGCACATCCCCCACCGCGCTGATTTGCAATTTCTTAATCGCTCTTTTCGCCCGACCGCTATATGCAGAACGGGCGGTAAAATCGCTGCCGTGTGCGTGAAAATCCAGTTTACGGATTTTCCGCTTACGACAGCACTCCGCTTTCTCGCATAGCGAGGCATAACGATGGCGATGTGCGGTGATGACGATGCTGTGCGTAATGGAGGTAAGTCAGCCAAAGGAACGCAGGGAACTCGGAGTGCCTACATCGGGCGCAGAGCAAACGGCAGGTGTCGTGCAACGCAGTGGAGCGACAGGCACTTTGTTATAGGCTTGCCCTGTAACAGTGTGCCGACCTGCCCTTGCCCTAAGCCGTAGGCAAACTCGGAGTGAGTGAAGTGGTTGGCTGACTGCCGGAGTGGAGTAAGTGCATCGTCGTCCGTGCATCGGGGCGAGGGGCGGGCGTATAATCAAGGTGCGCAGGGCGTGTGTCGGTTTTGGGCGAAGTGGAGCTGACGAGAAGCGAAAGGGAAATGGAGGCGTTGCCGGAGCAAACAGCGAATGAAGGGTGTCGTGTAACGCAGTGAAGCGACAGGCTTTCTCTTAAATGCTTGCGTTTGAGAGTAAGCCGACCCTTCCTCGCCGTGCGCCGCAGGCTGCTCGGGCATAGACGGAATGAACCTCGCGGCTCGTGGCGGAATGAGCGGTAAACCGACGCGCCCGGAGCGATAAATCCTCTTTCTGCCGACAGGTGTAACACCGTGCATACGTTCTCCTCTATGGGTGGGAGAAGCGGCTGTCGGTGATGTTAAGGGCTTCGGAGAGAATGAGGGAGCGTAGCGGCCAGGCATCAAGAGCCGGAAAAACAAGCGGAGGTTTCGGGTTGACAGCGGAGTGGAAGCGTGCCACCACCCCGACAAAGGAGGGGTGGCGGCGAAAGCTGTAATGCAGCCGTCAAAGATAGTTTGTAACCGTAGGTGCAGACAGTAGCGACCCGGCACCGTGACGCAGGAGCGGTGTCGGGGAACAGCGGATGGCAAGCCGGAGGTCGTAATCTCTCGACCCGAAGGACGCAGCGTTTTTTAGCCGAAGTGGAGAGCAGCGGAACCTCGGCCAGAAATGCTCGGAGTCGGCGATGACTGGGGATGCGAGCGACTGACGGAATGAGCGGTCAAATGCCATTGCATAAGCAACGTTCCGGGTGGGGACGAAAACAAAAGCTGCCTACATTTTTGCCCTCAGCGAGAAATGAGCGAGTGCCACGGGCTAATCTCCGTGCGTTCATCAGTCCACTTATGGGTGGGAGGATGGTGGCGAATGGCGTCAGTGCGCCGACTGGAGGCCGCAGTGCAGATGCCTGTCCTCACAAGTCGGAATGGCAAGCGGAGGTTGCCGGGTTGACAGCGTAGTGGAGCGTGCCAACACCCCGACATCGGAGGGGTGGCGGCTTAAAGCGGGAACGGAGCCGTCAAAGAGAGTTTGTAACCGTAGGCGCAGACATACGCGCCCGCCACCGCGACGAAGGAACGGTGGCGGGATAAAGCGGAGGGCAAGACGGAGGGCGCAATCTATCGACCCGGTAACCGCAGCGGTTTTTAGTCGAATGCGGCGCAACGCAGAGCCTCGACCAAAAATGCTCGGACTTGGGAGGATTTAGGTATCAAACGGAGGGTGCAGGGAGGTCTGTATGGCCGACATTAACCGCCAGCCGGGAGGGTCAAAGAAGATGAACGCGATAAACAAAACGAGCTACCCACGCGGGCAAACTCTCCAGTAGAAAAAATGAGCGTGAATTATGAAATATTCTTTGGATATTTATTTACAAGGTGTTTCCCAATCAAGCCTATTGCTCCGGCAATTACCAAATTGGCGGGCGCATCGTAAATATAGAAGATTATACATAACCATGCAATCGCGTATGTTATCTCACAGACATATACAAAAGATAGGATAAACAAAAGAAAATAAATGATTGTTATTGCGCAAAGGAATAATAATGAAAGTGAATACCAAGATTTACCGCTCCATAATTTCCAGACAGGGAATAAAATAATTGCAAAAATTATGACTGGTATGATACAATTAGACAGGACAGCAAACGAATCCGTCGGCTCAAAATTGATAAATCTTGTTACATACCCATAAACGGCCTGAATAATTGCAGTAACAAATGCTACCGCAAGTTGAAATTTCCAAAAGGCTTTTGTCCGTATCTTCATTTGGCAAAGTTACGAAAAATAAGCGACATATCCATTACGGACTTGTCGCTCAAATCAATCTATGAAAAAAACTACTACTCTCGGAGTGGGAAATGGTTAGCGTTTTCGGTAGAAAACGTATATCAGGCCACCTATCACAAGAATTGTGATGATGACTGCGGCCGTGCCGTCAGGCGGATTATAGAGGCGCGTTGTGGCGGTGTGTTCTGTTGAAGACTCGGCGGCTGATTGACGATAGGCAACCGTATCAAGCCGATTGAAGGCTTCAACGCTGTCTCTATGAACACGCCGCTGATTTATGACGCGCCCCCTAACGGCTTTCAGGCGAATAACCTCCGGCTTCTCGGCGTATGCCGTAGGACGCTCGACGCTGACTTCGAGCGTGTCGAAGTCGAAAGATGTAGAGCGGATAGCCGAATCTATCACCGCGATTGTGCGGTGATGTTCGGAGCGGGCTATGGAATCGGCTGCGAGGGACTTGTCCTGTTGCAGTTCCTTATGTGAGCGGCACGAAGTTATGAGTGCCAGCGCAAGGAGAAATATCATCGTCCGCATAGCTCCGGCTCTTTTTGGACGTTGAACGAAGGGCAAGCCTTTGCTGCAAACTCATTATGACCGTGGACTGTGGCGGCAGGATACTGACGGAGCAGTTCGGCTACCAGACGGATGAGCGCGGCCCGCTGCGCCGGGGTGCGCGTGTCCTTCGGGGTCTTGCCGTCGGGGGCGCAGCCACCGATGTAGCAGACGCCGATAGAGTTTGCGTTGTGGCCCGAAGTGTGGGCGCCAATCTGTTCGACGGGTCGGCCCGGATAAACAGAGCCGTCGCGGTAGATGACGAAGTGATAACCGATGTCGCGCCAGCCGTTGCCCTTTGGTTTCGGTGTGGTGTGCCACTGACGTATCTGTTGCACGGTGAAATCCTTGCCCTCAGGCGTAGCCGAGCAATGGATGATGATTTTACTGATTTTTCTCATGGTTTTTGTATTTATAGTGGTAGTCAATGCCGAACAAAGCCCCCGCGAAAGTCAGAATCTCGCCGAAGGCGATAAGGACGGAATTATGAATTTCGCCGGGCGGAGGCATGATGAAGCCGGAAATCAGGAGGCCGCAGCCTACCACTATCAGCAGAATTGCGGATAGAAGCTGAATTGTAGGCTTATGTTTGTGGAGATTCATGATTTTGTTGGTTAACGAGTTGTGTATGTGGAGAAAAAGTATTATCTTTGCGTATTGTTAAGTGAAACCAAGCTAATCCGACCGGACACCTCTGAACGAAAGTGAAGCCAAGCTAAGAAAAGTGGATACCTCTGACAGATGCCGGATAGCACCCTCGTAGTATTTACCACGGCTTTCCTGTGCGACGTATCGATGATAGCAACCCCCTGTGGGCTTTCAGTTGAGAAGTATAAAAGATAGCACCCCCGGAGCGTCAGCTTCGGGCTTTCTTTTTATTTCCCGAAAGTCCATTTTTCGGTTGCGGGATTGTATATCAGATAGAACTCGGCGAGCGAGCTTGCGAGATTGGCCGGTGTGATGGCGGCGCGTCCGGGATAAATCGGTTTTGCGAAACCGATTCCGAAGCGCAGCCTTATCATACGTTCCTTTTTCCTCGCAGTCGTTTTTTCGAGGTTGCGGTCAAGCAAATGCACCGAGGAACGCCCCCAGCCGAAAGTCCTGTTTCCCTCCTTGTCGACACTGTGGGACACGAAATACTGGGGCGAACCGGAATATCCCGGCTGCTTTTCCTTGCATAGAAGATTGTGCGGCCCGGTCGAGAACATGACCTGGGTTCCGTTGAGTTTCACGGCATACATAGAGCCGAACACACCCCAGCCTTTCTTTACGGAGCAATACTTCTTGGCGGCCCGCTGTTCAGCTGTCGCGTCCTTGTCCTTGAAAGGATTGCGCTTGCGGACGGGACGGAAGATATAAGGCACATACCCCTCCTTGATGAGCTGCTGTGCGCCGAGGACGAGCAACTGTCCGTTTTGAACGACACAGGAAATCTGGGCTGTGTTATACAGCCCTTTGGAGCCTTCGGTCATGCCGAGTTTGGCCTGAATCACATCAAGAAGTTTCTCGATGTCGGCAACGGCGCGTCGGGTATTGTTGAGGTCAACTACCTGCTGCGCTTTCATCGCCCCGGCCCGCTCGGTGGTTGCCATATTTATTATTGTGGCGTTCTCGTTTGTCATCTGCTGGCCAGTCAGCAGGTCGATGAACGTGTTCGAGAGCCTGACGAAGTTACGGTCAGCCGGGCCTTGCTGCAATTTGCAGACGGCGATGTGATCGACCTTGGAGAGCGTATTGTACCAGTTGCCGAGGATTGCCTGAGTCTCCGAGGTTCCGGCGGTAGCGAGTAGGTCTGCGATGCGTTGCAGGATATAGCCCAACGATTCCGGGGTTATGGAGTCTTTGGCCTGTAATTTGCGGAACTCGGTAATAATTTGAGTGAGCGATTTTGTATCGATAGCCATAACATTATGCGCCGGTGGCGCGGTTTATGAGTTTATGGGTTTATTCGCAAAGTTATGGCTATGATTATGCGCCCGAAAAGACACTCAGAGAGTAACGGCACGACGCATAATGTCGGGGTTGAGAGCGTTGGATATGGCGCGGCAGAACTCCTGGCCGAGAGAGTCGGCGTAAAATTCCTGAATGTTCATCACCGAGGCGAAGTATTTGCGAGAGAACCAGCGCTTGCGCTTGCGGCCATTGGCTTTGCCGATGTCGCCGGGGTTTCCTCGCGGCGTATTTCGCCCCGTGCCATAGTCAACGAATAGACCGTAGGTGTTAAAGGCCTGTTCAAGAGTAATGTCGATGAACTTGCCGTCGGCAGTCATAGATATGCCGACCGTTGAACGGTAAAGCGCCCCGGTGTCTATGACACCGAGAAGGGCGATTTGCTCGTGCCATATCTTTACCATAGTTGCGTTGAAGGCTCTGACGTATTTACGGCGAGCCTCAATGCACTGCTGTGTCGTTCCACTCGTCTGCATTGTATCTTAAATCTGTGAACACATCGACGGCTATCTGGAAATATGCGCCGGCGGCGCCACTGAAAAAATAGCGGTCAATCTCGTTGAACGTTATTCGGGGGTCAAGGTAGATGCAGTTCTGCTCTAACCTGACCTTTTCAGGGAGAAGCCGCGACATGAATTGCCGGAACAGTTCGCGCATTATTTCCATGCACTCTGCGCGGGCCGCCATATCCTCGGCGGCATGGCGCATAGCGAAAAACACCGTTTTGACGCGACGGGTGCGCGGTGTGTTGTTCAATTCGGTATAGCCATCGGCTATATCGCTGACGCAGACGAAGGCGGTTTGAGTCTGCGCCTCGTTGACCGCTTCCTCGAAGCCGTCGAGACCCGACACGCGGCAGAAGGTAAAACCTTCCTGCCGGGCGAGGCGGTTGGTTGCGGTAAGGTTTTCAAAGAAAGCTGCCGCGTCCCATCTTCCGTTGAGCTGCGCTGTCATTTGGAGGCTGTTTTGGCGTTCAGTTCCTTATATTCACGCGCCTGGGCGTTAAGCTCAGTGAGAGCGCGGTGAGTATCGAGGGCGAGGACTTCTTTCTCTTTGGTGACATCGCCTTTAGTGAGCGCACGAATCTGAGCGTTCATCGCGTCCTCGACCGATGGAGCGGACGAGCCGAGCAGGTTGCCGCCGGTGGCGGCGCTGATTGGCTGAAAGAAGTCCGGGAATTTGCGCGAGAAGGTATCTTTGAGCGCGGCGAACCAGTAGAAGATGCTTATGCGTTCGTATGGCTTGAAGGTCATGGCCTTTCCGTAGAGCGTCGCTCCGAGTTGGTCGAGCAGGTCATCATTCTGCGTCTGAAGATAGCCTTGATAAAGATTGTCGCAGATGATGAAAGTCTCAAACGGCACTTCGGAGAAGTCAGCCGGGAGAGCGTGCTGGCGGTTGATTTTGGATAGCCTGACGGGAACCGTCGGCAGAGAAGCGAGCCAGTCGAGATGCGGCAGCAGCTCTGCGAGGGTCATGGGAGTAACCTCAAAAAGAATCTTTGCTTTTTTGAGGAGATAGGCCCCGCTGTCTTGCCGACCGATAACCTTTGTGCCGCTCCATTGGAACAAGCAAAGGGTCTTGATTTCTTCCCAGCAAAATCGGCTGCACTCGGCATAGTCCAAGCAAGCTTGGCTCTGCTCTCGTTGGCACGATTTGTCGTCGGTGGCGAAATCGTCGGCGAGAAGTTGATAAACATAGCGGAGCTGTTTATCGGAAAGCTCGTGCCAGCCCTGCGGCACGATGAAGTTAATCGAGATTGTCTGCATATAAAAAGTGCTTTATCGTACTGCGAAAGTACGGTAAAGCACTCTATGCGTAAAAGACGTGATTTAATGCGTCCAAAGATATACTTTTAGCACAGGGAATAAGATAAATGAAACGAGATACAGATAAAACCAAATGGAGGTCATATTACCATATCTCTTTTCCCATTCGTCATACTTCCTATTTACAAGTTTTGGCGGATATACAGCCAGAACGAGAAGATAAATTATTACATACGTCAAAAAATATTGAACCCACCAAACTAATATCAAAGGGATAAAGGATAGAGCAACTGCCCATACAGGAAAGGAAATGATGAAACGGGGTATATTACCATAACGAATGCTGGTATCAGCCTTTATATATAGATAATGTAGGAAGTTCATCTTGCCATTGAGGATTTGATGACTGCAAAATTACTCAAAATCGGGCAGGTACGCAAGCAAAAGCCCAGCCGATTGCTCGGCGAGGCTTTGGAGTCGGGGTCGTTCAATATTCCTGCTCGTGGATATTGATGCTGCTGATGTATTCGAGGCAGTCGCTGAATTTTTCCATCACGAGCATCGTGGCGAATGTTCTGCTGAACGTGAAGATGTTCGCAAAAAGGCAGGTCGATTCATCGGTGAAATGGATGAAGGCGAAGAACTTTCTTGCACCGTCGGGGCATGTCTGCGAGTAGTCGGTGAGGTTGGCGAAGTCGCGCTCAACGGGTCGTTTGTCGGGAAGTATCATATCGAATTGATTTAAGAGTTATGTGCCGAAGCACTTTAGATTTTACGAACAATCAACAGACACGGCATAGAGAGCGGACTTGTCAAGGATTGACTGCGCTTCGGAAGTATGAGAATGGCAGACAACCTGCCTATCCTTGACATAGCGAGCGCCGGGTCTAACTTTGTGAAGGAAAATCAGTGCCTCGTGCCGTAACTCCAATGCGATATGACCGACAAATGGCCCTTGCGACGTAGCTTCACCGACTGCCGATTGCCCCGACACCGCTAAAAGAAGTAGCCCGAAGCCTTCTTTTCATTACGAAAGACCGGCGGCGCAAACAGCTTCGCGGTTTCCGACTTATGCCATTCGCCGAAAATTTCAGGGTTCAGCCGAATATAGTTCACAATATCCGCGAGCCTACGGGAGTTGAACGACCCTGAGCGCAGGTAGCCCACGACCTGCGCTTTTACCTGCCGGACAATAACACCTCTTTCCGAGGTCAGATCTCCGCGCAGGTTCTCCGAGCGGAGCGCTGACATCAGTTCCGGCGACAGCCATTCTTCCGAGAGGCTTGCTTCGAGGTCAATCAACTGCGGGCGCAGTTCACAATACTTGTCCCATAGTCGTTCTGATTCCCCCGACTGTTGGGTGACAACATCAAGGGTCGGAAACAGCGTGGCTCCGAACCACCGCCCTTGCGGTGAGTCCGGCCAGCCCTTGACGGCGGGGAGATTGTGAAGCAGATGCGCCAGTGCCTTATCCCTTTCCGACAGCAGACCGCCGACGAGCCGGTCAACGCGCATCTTCGATGCCGGAGAGAGGTTTTGAGTGCCGACGGTTGCGAAACCGTTGGGCGTAAGCACAAGGTCGAGCTGCGGCACGGCCAGACGGTATGCCTCGACAGCAACGATGTGGGCGGCTTCTGCCGCGACTGCATCGAGCAGTTCTGCCGGAACGAAGTGGTGGCAGAACCATTGCTCGGCTCTTTCAAGGAACGGAGCGAGTTTGTCAAAGAGCGGAGTTTCGCCTTTGACCTCGCGGATAGAGTTCGGAATATATTTCCGCAACTCGTCATTGCTTGTTATCAGTTTCATTGGATTTGTCGTTGGAGTTTGGGAGTTTTACCTGCTTGGCGTCCTGATGTTCGTCAAGCGTGGTGAGTTGGATAAAGGGAATTTCAGGGTGAACGTCGGTCCAACCGTTAAATCGGATTATGATTCGATGGACGGTAAAGAGCAGGTCGTGATACGGTTTCTGGAGGGCTTGCGCGATAGTGTAAAGCTCGCGCTTGTCCGAGCCGGAATTGTTGCTTTGGGCTTTGCCGGGGACTGAGCCGACAAGATTACTATGCACACGCATAGTAAAGCATATCATGTTGATAGCCTCCTGTATGTCGGTCTCCCAGTCGCCGCCCTCCTTGCTGTCGTCAATCTTGTTGATTACAACGTCGTGCTGTTCCTTGCCGTCGGGTGTAACATAGAAAGTCGAGAACCAGGCTTTGCCGCTGTTCTCGGCGCCGGTAAGGAAGTCGAGAATCTGCTGTTTCTCGGCGACGATACGCGCTTGTTGTTTCCTGCGGTCGGTGATGCCCTCGGCACGGAAAATGCTCTCCCAGTATTTTGCGCCGACCTCGATGTGGTACTTTATGGGAGCGGAGTTTTTGAGCTTCGCCTCTTTAGCGATACCGATAAGCTGCTTTATGTTGTACCATTTACCTCTGAACAGGGCGCCATAATAAGGAATGGGATAGTATGTGCTATCCACGGTCGGAATGCGCGATACAATCGCAAACTTCCGACACTTCGACTTCTTGGCGAGTCTGTCTTGCAGATCTCGCCATGGAGAAGTCGGGTCGAGCAGGTCGATTTCCTCAATATCGGCGCGAGCGGATATTGGTTTACGCCAGTTGGCGTAAAGGATTTTGGAAATGCGACCGTGCTTGTCAGCCGGAGTGAAGCGGCAATAACAGGCTTCCTTTCTCAACAGACGGACGATGCGCGAACCGTCCTCGTTGAGAATAAGCACCGACACGGCAAAGCCAAAGTGCTTGAAGTCCTGACAGATGCCGAGGAAGTACGCGGCGAGGTCATTATCAAGAAGGAAGTCTTCGACCGAGTTCTTGACAGATGCGGAGGCTTCTTTGACGCAGTATTGCAGTCCCGAACCGTAGCAGACCTCGGCGTTGAAACACTGGCAGGTTGCCAGAGTTTCGTCTTTTTCGACGAGCGAGAGCAAGTCGAACGGCATCTGATTGTCGCCGCCCCACGGGATATAAGAGAGAGTATCGTCTACGATGGTCGGCACAATATCCACATCTTCGCGGAACACTGACGCGGAATTGACAGTAAACGCGGCACGGGCCTGATAGCCCGGCAGCGTCTCGACGGAGTTAAAATTGAGTTCAGAAAAAGAAAAGTCCATATCGATGCTGATTTTTCAGCAAAGGTATGGACGGTATGAGTTTAGCGAAAAGACGTGGTTATTTACAAGCTTTTCTAAGTCTAATCCATGCAGGTATACCTCTAAACAAGTGAACAATAATAAGTATGCTCATGGCAATACCTAAACCATAATGCCACAAGCCAAGATGCGGAATCTTGACAGGCGATAATAATTTTATGGCTCCTGTCACTAAAGTCAGGAGAAATATTGTCTTAAGAATAGAAGTTGAAACATAGAACCATTTGACCTTGTTCTTCAAGGCTGAGAGCATTTTGTTGAATTGCTTCCAATGGACAATGGTAAATACACTCATTGCGAAGCCGCAGACCCAATGAATAATTTTAATTAAGTCTCGTGGTTCGATGAGTAAACCGTGTTTCTTCAGATGGAGAATTATGCCTGAAATTAGAGTGATGGCGAAAAGAATAATTATCGTCATCCCTATATTTGACTTAAGTTTTAATGATGTCATATTTGTCTATTTTGTTTAACAATACAAAATTAGTCATTTTCAGCGAGGTATCAAAGAAATACTTCAAGGTCGTTGACGCGGAAGATACAGCAGTCGCGTATTTTGCGGCACTCGCCGGAGGCAAGCAGCTTGACATTGCGCCAGCCGCCGTAGAAGTTGTATCGCAGTGAGATACAGTTATGCAGCTCCAGTATGGAGCCGTCGGATTTCCATACGGAAATATCGACAGGGTCGCAGCTGTTGAGCATCGTTCGGGCTGTGCTTATATGGATTGATTGTGCCATTGGTGCGAGTTGATGAGTTGACGAGTAGCGAGTTGACGAGTTTACGAGTAAACGAGGTTATAGGGTTCTGAGAATATGCCGGGCGAAGCAGAGAGCCGGACGTTTGGGCGGTTCTCGACATATCGCCACGTAAACTTGACGGTGTTAAGTTTCTCGTCGCCGTCCTGTATCTCGCAGGTGCAGTCGGTAATGAGTATCGGGGCGAGAAGCAGCGGGTCATAACTGTTGGTCGGGTCCGGCTCGATTCGGAACACATCGTGCGACGAAAAGAGTTGGTCTATCCACTCCGCTTCGTCAGAAGTCAGTGGCCCGACCTCCACTTCGTATGTCTTGGCAGTCGACTGGTTGTAGAATCGCGACTGGCCGTTTATGATGGCGAGGGAGCGTTCAACGTCGGTCTTTGCCGTGGTTACCACCGGCAAAGTAGCCGTATCCCAGACATTGAAGCAGTTGCGGAAGTAGAACGATTCAAGGTCTGTGAGCGAGTTGTCGACGAAGCAGGTAACAGACCGCTGACCGCAACGGACGGTGAACGACAGCAGCGTAATGTCGCCGGGGCGAGCGGCGGCGAACCCTGCGGCATCGGCAATGACCGAGGACAACGGCACGTTGATCTGCACGACCCCGGAGGTGTCGGCGGTCTTGCCTGAATCCATAATGTAACGGTGTTGGTATGGAGCATCCGAATCGGCTTTGCGGAAGGTGTGCTGTACCGAATATTCCAGACTCTCCCCGGCTTCCGCATAGAGGAACAGGGAGAGCGTGGAGCCGGTGGCGACACGTCGCATGGATAGCGTTGTCAGGAAATTCTCTTTGAGAAACGTCGGAATATCCGTGCAGACCGTGAAGCGGTCGCAGTAAAGGATATGGAGGACGCATGAGTCGGCTTTATTGTTGACCGTGTCGGTGAATACGCGAAGGGTAAAGTCGGCGCATGACTGGCCCGACTTGTTCATCTCGACCTCGATGAGCGAGCCGAGGTCGTAGAGCATTACATAACCGCCGTGGGCGTAGTAACGCTCCGAGAGAATGACGATGCCGCCGGTGGCGGTCAGCGTGACATCGACAAAATCGCCGTCTACGGCCACGGTGATTTCACCGACAGCCGAAGAAAGGATGACGCCCTGGGGCTTGTATGTAATTCGGTGTGCCATGCCGCAAATTTATTGCGGATATGAGCCACGGCAAAAGACAGCCGAAAGCGGCCACTCCACGGAGGGAGCAGCCGCGAGACCGACGGTTTGGAGAGGTTATTTCTCCAGATGGTCAGGAACGAAGTCGGGCGCGTCGGGGTCGATGCCTCGCGCGATGTATTTTGAGCGCAGGGCGTTGTACGTCTGAACGACTATCTGATTGATGACGCGGAAGTGCAGGTCTTCAATCAAGAGTGCGAGCTGTTCCTTGTGCGATGGGAACTGAGTGCCGAAGGCGTAGTTGATAGTCCGCGCTGCATCGAGGATAACTTGCAGCTCTTGTTCGGTGAATTTGTTGTAGTTGATTTCCATTGTTTCGGGATTTATAGGGTGAATACTTCGTGAGAATTGTTGTCGATGTGGAGGATTGAGAGCGTGTAATTCTCGCAACCTTTTCGGAACTCGACCTTGATAAAGTCTTCGCCGTCGCGCCAGCAGAACCATAGAGCTTTTCGGAGCGCGTCTGTATCGCTGTCGGCTTGGAATTTCCATTTGCCTTGTTTTGTGTAGCAGATATATTCGTACATAGTCGTGAGAATTAGCGGTTTGACTTTCGGAAAGAAAGCGAGGGAGGCTTATGCCTCCTCTCGCTGAGCCTCGAACTGGAGGCGTTCATAGATGTTCTGGGAGATAGTCGCTCCGTAGCGAGCTTTAAGCAAGTGCATATAGCGCATTGCGCTCTTGGCTGTCTTGCATCCGCAGCCTACATTGTCCTTGGGGGCTACGCCCTTGAAGTAGACGTACCAGCGGTTGAACTTGCGCTGAGCCACGATGAGCTTGGGAGTTGTCGTTGTTGCCGGAGCAGTCTCGACGGCGAGAGCAGCGGTTTGAGCGACTTTCTTTTCTGCGGATTTTTTAGTTTTCTTTGCCATGATTTTGAAGTATTTGGGGTTTGAAATGTGAGCCGAGGCTCTTAATTTTTACGGTACAATCATTTGGGAGAGCGCGGAAAGCGGCAATGCAAATAATTCCAAGAAAAATTTTAAGGCACATTGGTTGCCGGTAAATACTACCGCCCATTTATAGGCGGTGGAGATTTATAAAATTTATCGCAGCCCCGAGGTGGCGGCAAGGAACGCAGTCGGGATAGAGAAACGGTATTTGCAGATAGCGGTGCGCCCTACCTTTGTACAGGGAAAATAGACCTCGGTTCACTCCCCCAATACGAGATTGGCAAATAGAAAACTAACGCAGAGAACGTAGCCAAACAGCCCCGTCGGAGAGCCACGGCACACAACTCCGCATTCAGCGTGGTAGCAAGTTTAATAGCGTTAAGGTATGTCGTTCAAGGTTTACCAAAGGCGTAGGCAGTCGATGAAGTCAAAGAGTGCAGCCGTATGGTCTTGCGCTCGATATGGAGCAACGCCAAAACATCGAACGCTTTTAGTCGGGGCGAGTTGCGGCGGTGTCCGTCGCGCCCGAAAGTCAGACCGCTTCACAATGACGTAGTCCGAATATCACAAAATAAGAATAGGAAATGGAGTATGCCGACAGCGGACGCGATGAGCCATAGCCCTGAGGTTGGAGCGTCAGCGAGGGCAAAGGTTGAGTGCAGGGGTGCGAGAATAGCCCTCAATCCTCCGACAACAAACGATGTTTTACCAAACCTTAAGCAATGGAAATCGGCAAATGAGAGAGATGCAATCTCGATGCGCGGTGAAGCGACTTCCGGGAGCGTAACACCACAGATAAAGTCGGCATAGAGGCGGTGCCGGAGTGCCGACAGACAACGGAGCAGAGCGGTGGCGATGAATGAGCAAAAGTTATGGCTGCCCCGGCGGACAGCCTACCCTTTGAGGGAGAAATGATTTATCAGTATGCGTAGCAACCTTGAATCATTGTGTAGTCGACATTGTCATACATTGAAGCTGCGATTTCCTGGGCATCTTCGGCGTTACGGGCTTCGATTTCTTCTGTGTAGCTGTCGCCGTCGTAGGTGATTACTTCCACCGAGTAGTTTTTGAGTTTGCGGTTGGAGTTGAGAGAGCTGTCGAATATGTTCATTACGTGGGTCATTGTTTTGAAGTTTTAGAGGTTTTTACTGTGCGCCGGAGCGCGTTTGATTTTTACGTGCAATAAGGAAGGCAGTGGAAAGGGCGCAAGCGCAAAAACTTCAAGAAATATTTTAAGCCCACGGCGTTAAATACTACTCGCAGAGTGGAGATTTATAAAAAATTTTGCAAGAATTCCGGCAGGCCTGTTTTGCGATAGACCGGCACGACTTAACTTTGCAAAGTGAAATATCATAGCGTGTTCCGTGCGTGTTCACAAGTAAATGCCTCTTGAAACGTCTCGGCAAAATCACAGCCCCAACGTAATGAGTAAACATATACGGCAGTGAACGTCCGACCGCTAACCCATAGACGGAACAAAGCACCGTGTAATCACAGGCAGCAACAGCGGAACTCCATAGATGATAATGAAGCCCAGCCGATGAAGCCCAGAAATAGAAATCGCTCAATGTACGAGTCGACGAAACAAAAAGATGCAGGGTGAATACTGATAAATCCGCCCTCAAAGGGTGCAGATAAAGCACGGTAAAATTTCTCTGTGAGCGCAATTCATCGTCTCGCGGCGACAGCCATATAAAAGAAAGCGAGCCTCGATGGAGTCGAAGCTCGCGTATGAGTTAGCGATTGAAGCCTTACGGTCGAGACCGAGGCTCGATTCACGAAAGCGCGGCGGTTCCGCAACTCCCTAATTATTCGATAAATATTTTTCTTACGCTGCCGTTTTTGTATTTTACAATATTCCAACCTCTGAATGGTTTCTCGCTAACTAACCCTGAAAAATTATAGAATGAAATAACACTGCTATTATCTATATCATAAGTTATATCGTTAATCCCCGAAAGATTATGTTCTATAATAGTAAAGAAGTCAGACCACGGTTTTGTAGACTGATACGCATCTAACGAGCCTTTAGGCACATACAAAGTGCCATAATAGGTTTCATTCTTGAAAACATTTGATTCACATTCAACGGGAACAGGATTCATACAAATAACTTCTTGTATATTTCTTTTAGAAAAAGCGCAACTACCAATATAAGATAAGGAAACAGGTAAACTAAGTGTACGCATTTCAGAGCCTATTCCAAAACACCATCCACCAACTCGTTGTAATGTTGATGGGAAGATTATGTTGTTAATATAGCTATTGTAAAAAACTTCATTTCCGAGTTCTATAAAGCCTTCAGGTAAAACTATATTGTCTAAAACTCTACAATCTGAAAATGCCCCATCAGAAATTGATTTTAAAGAAGAAGGGAAGTGAACTTCTTTAAGAGCCCAACATTCTCTAAAGCAATTTGTAGGAATGTTAGTTAAACCTTCAGGAATATTTATAGTTTCAAGCGAATGACAGCCACTGAACATATTTTTATTTAATTCTGTCAGATAGACTGGTAGTTGTATACTTTTTAATTTTGAGCAGCCACTAAACATTGCACCAGGTAACTCCGTAACTTCGTCAGGGATTACAATCGAAGTAATTCCCGAAGCTGCAAAGCATTGGTTTCCAATTTTGTTTACGCTATTAGGAATGTTCAAAGATGACAAATTAGATGTATAGTAGAAAGCACCCGCACCTAACGAAGTTATAGATTCCGGGAGGGTAATATCCGATAATGACGTACACTTAAAAAATGTATCATCAGGAATCTCAGTTAAAAATGGAGAAAGAATCGTCACTTTAGTAAGGTCGTAGCAACCATAAAACACAGTAGTGTCCAATATTCTCAATCCCTTAGGGAGTGTAAATTCAGTTAAGTAATGGCAATCACGGAAAGCCGCTGCACCTATTGAATCTACACTTTCAGGCAGAGTTAAAGATGCTATGTTGGAATAGGAGAAAGCTCCAAAACCGATATATTTAATCGAATTTGGAAGAGTGATAACACCCAACTTATAGCACTCAGAAAATGCGTGTTGCCCAATACCAATTACATCATATTGAATTTCATTGAATGTAACTTTTGCAGGGATATCATAGTCTCCTGCATAAGTAGAATAACTTGGGTATGACAGTGATTTGGGAATAATTGCTACTTCAACGGTTCTATCTTTTTGGGATAAAATGTTGTAGCGCAGTCCATCGACATCAAAAGTGACAGCGAAAGAAAGAATTGGGAAAATTAGTCCAAAAATAAGTAAAATTTTCCTCATATTATTTGTGATTTTTTTATTAGCGATTGAAGCCTTACGGTCGTGGCCTTAGGCTCGATTTACGAAAGCAAGGCGGCGATACCACAACTCCCTATACATTTTTATGGTTCTTCTATATATGATAATGCCATTAGTGTCAACAAACTTATTAAAATAGGTCCGCCAAACATCAATAACAAACGTATTATATTAAGTGCATCTTCGTTGAAAATGTCTAAAAGCGAAAGTGCAATCACTCCATATATGAGAAAAGCACCAATCAAAATAACACCACATCTAATCGAGGGCACTGAAAAAGTACCTCTATAGAAACCAGGTTTGAATTAATCGGCACAT